>Ga0172371_10006972_pt1 | contig 16227 bp, 17 predicted proteins | sample Lak12m_FD_114543 | JGI IMG/M metagenome (GOLD analysis project Ga0172371, IMG submission 114543) | Freshwater microbial communities from Kabuno Bay, South-Kivu, Congo - kab_022012_12m | ecosystem: Environmental > Aquatic > Freshwater > Lake | place: Democratic Republic of the Congo: South-Kivu...
AAGAGGAAGACGAAGATAAGACATTTTTGGTAATTGGGTAATTGACTTTCAGTCAATACAAAAACAGCCCCTTAAAGGGCTGTTTTTGTATCAACCTCTGGACTTCAGTCCAGAGTGGTTTAGTTTTAGTTATTAATCTTCAATACCGCCGGTGGCAAGCCCGGACAAATCTTGTCCTTGCACTTGCAGGACATTGCCAAGCGACCAGCCATTTTTTTGCATCACCTTCATATTGGGAATGCCATAAAGTTGGCCATTTTTCATTACATATATAGTATTGCCCGGACCTTTAAGCAAGGTGCCGTCGGCAAAAGTTGCCGGAGAGCCCAAGGGGAGGGTATTTAATGTTGACGCGGAAATTTCTTTGATATCTTCAAAGCGTTTTTTCCAGGAGCGAAAAATGTTTAAAGATGAAATCGGTTGAAGTTGGCCGTTTAGCACCAGGTACACGGTCGGGTTTCCCGGAATTTTAACTACAGTACCGTCCGGCAGGTTGCTTAAGCTGGAAGGAGTTGTGGTGGAAGCAGAGTTATTAATTACGCAATAAGCGGGAGGATTTATTATTGTGTCGTCGTCATCTCTCCCTTCACCAACCGGTTTTCCAATACCTAATTTTTTGTACAAATCATTGGAAATTTTTTCGATGTTTTGGAATTTTTTGCCTTTAGCGTGAAAAATCGCGGCGCTATAAAAGGGCCTTAGAGTGTTGTTTACTACCAGATAAACCGTGTCGCTTCCTTCAATTTTAACTACAATGCCGTTTTTCAACAGGCGGGTGTTTAAGGTGGAAGTGGAACAGGAATTACCGGGCTGGGTTGGGATGGATGAAAAAACAATGCTGTTGCTTAAAGCACTGGTTAGGGAAGTTGCATCCGCTCTTAGCAAAACAGTACCGGTTTGGTTATAGCTTATCCCGGTAAAGGTGGATACGCCGGCTGTGTCATTAATGGTTGTGCTGCCGGAAAGAGCGCCTAAAGTGCTTGAGCCAACAATTGTGGGGGCTAGAGTAATAGCTCTGCCGTTGTCGGATGTTAACACATTGCCGAACTGGTCTTGCACCGAAACTTTAAAATTAGCCAGCGAGGTGTTTATAAGTGAAGTTGTTTCAGGTTGGACTGTGAAAGCCAGTTTGTTGGCTAATCCGGGAACTTGAGTTAGTGTGCCAAAATTGGTACTGGAGGATACACCGGGCAAAGTACCGGCGGAAAGCAAAATATTTCCGGAGATGGCCAAAGGAGTACCCGCTGTGGTTTTAATTTTCAACGGGGTAACTGAACCAATTGTTATGCTCCCGGCTACGGATGAGGTAGCCGTTATGGTTACGCTAAAATGAGTGCTATCTACAAAGCTTACAGTATCGGAGCCATTTAGGTCGGTTCCGGAGTAAACTACATTGGCAACAGAAGAGGTATCTAATACAAAACCGCTGGGCAAGGCCCAAGTTAAGGTGGAAACCGGGATTTCACCGGCCTGGCCTTCGGTTAAAATTAACGCAGGCAAGCTTACACTTGACCCGTTAAAACTGTCCGATGTTACCGAGGCTGAAGCCGGAACGGTAACGGCTGTTGCGGCATAGGCCGGGATTGCCGAAACCGGGCTTAAAAAGCCGGCTAGTAGCAAAACCGGAATAATGCCCGCAATAACTACTTTATTAATAAGTTTATTCATGTTCACCTTTCTTTTTTAATTTTTAAAGTTAGTATTTAGTATATCGTTTTGCAAGCCATGTTGTTTCATTAACAATTTCCAGCTCTTTTTAGTAGTCAAATTTTTCAAAATGGATTTGCTGTTTTGGAAAGCCTAGAGTTTTTAAATCCGCCAATACCGCTTTCATCATTGCCTCAGGACCACAGAGGTAAACTTCGCGTTCCAAAAAATCCGGCACCAGTTTTTTTATCTTTTCCCCGGTAATTCGCCCAGACAAAAAATCTTCGACTAATGGGCTTTCTTGCGACAGGATAATATATTGCTTTAAATTTAGTGCAGATAATTCCTGTTTAAATGCAGTATCTTTTTCGGTTTTACAGCCATACAATAATATTACATCGGCTTTTTGTTCGTTTAACTGCTCGGCTAAAGCCAAGAGGGGAGTTATTCCAATTCCGCCGGCCAAAAATAGAAATTTATTTTTCTTGGCAGAGTTTAAGGTAAAAATTCCCAAAGGGCCGTCTATAATAACTTTAGTATTTGGTTTTATTTGGCCGATTTTGTCGGTAAAATCACCGGAAGTTTTTATGGAAAATCTTAAAAAATTTCCATTTGGGGCAGAGGAAAAGGAAAAGGGGTGGGTGAACCACATACCTTTTTGCAGAAAAGTTAAATTGGCAAATTGTCCGGGATGGAATTTGTATTGCCCCAGATTTTTACCTTTTAGGTAAACGGAAAAAATATCCGGCGCCTCCATAACAACTTTTTCCACATAAAAACGGTGTAAAAAAAACCGATAGAATGGTGCTAGCCAGCGACAAAGTAAAATTAGGCCAAAAACCGCAAAATTAAGAATTATCCAATAGTGGAGCGCTAAACCGCTCGCCATATCGCCGGAACTGGTTTGGTGGTCAAAAGCCAGAACAATAGCCAGATACATTAACAAATGGGTAAAATACCATGTCTCATACCGCAGACGTTTTTTTACAATTACCACCGACATGGTAATTATTCCACAAAACAGCAATAAGGCAAGTAGAGCTTTAAAGACATCTTCCCAAGTAGTTAAAAAATTATAAAATTGAGCCATGAAGGAAATTTCGCTAATTTGGCTATAGCCAAAAGTGAGCAAGAGGGGATGAGTAAAAAAAAGCAAGACGATGCTATAACCGACCCAGCGATGAATTCGGTTTAGCCTGTCATGGCCGAAGACTTGTTCAATAAAGGTAACTCGTCCTATAAGGACCAATTGTAATAAAATGAAAAATTCAGCCATTAATCCGGCAAGTCTGCCAAAGGCAATCATCTGGCCGTTTAAAGTGCCGGCAGTAAGTAAGTAGTGAGAGGTGCCATTTAGCCATAAATAAATAATAGCCCCAAGGTTTAAAAACAACACCAAATAAATAAGAAATTTTTTCATAAAGTAATTCTACCTTGTTTATATTATTTGTTCAATTAAATTGTGTATCGTTTTTGGCAGGTTGAGTAAAAAAATGGTATAATATAGTATCATTAATTTATTTCTTATGAAATTTGTTTTCCGAGTATTATTTACCGCCCTTGGCGTATTGGCTGCGGCTTCAATCGTTCCGGGTATCGGGATTGCCAGTTTTTGGGTTGCCGTGCTGGTGGCTTTGGTTTTAGGTTTTTTAAATATCACCATTGGGGTATTGCTTAAAGTTTTAACCTTGCCTTTGAGTTTAGTGACTTTTGGGCTGTTCTTTTTAGTTATAAATGCGCTGATGTTTTGGATGGCCAGTTTTATAAAAGGTTTTCAAGTGGCCGGTTTTTGGCCGGCCTTTTGGGGTTCAATTATAGTAACCGTGGTCTCTATAATTGGGAAGAAGGCAATAAGAGATTAATCTGTCCAGAGTTCCTGTTAATGGCAAAATTTTGGTAATTATGTTAAGATAAAGACGAAGATTGAAGCGCTAAACATTTCACATAAAGCAAAAGTATTCTTTTTTGCATATTTTAATTTGCGCCCATGCCGTACATAAGTGAATTGTTAAATAACACCATCACCGACAGTTCCGACGCCTCGGTTGGTAAATTACAGGATATTTTAATTTCCCCGAAAGCGGACTCATTTGCCCCGCTGGAGTTTTTGGTAATTAAAGCCTCCGATGGCACTAAATTTGTACCTTATGAGGCTGTGGCTAATTTTAACAGTAGCGAAATTTCCTTAAAAAATTTGTTTAATAAGTCCGTGCAGGATCAGTTGCCCCCAGGTGAGTTTGTTTATTTAAAAAAGGAAGTCTTAGACAAGCAAATTGTGGATGTAGCCGGAACCAGAGTGGTTAGAGTAAATGATTTACGCATTGGGAATTTTGAAAATAAAGTTTGCGTGCTGGGAATTGACTCCAGTTTTAAAGGCATTTTAAGGCGCCTGGGGCTGGCGAACTCTTTGCTCGGCAAGCCTTTTTCTGTTTCGCTTATAGATTGGCGACAAGCTACGCTGGTGGGCAATAAGAAAGGGTTAGAATTAAATACAGTAGTGGAAGATTTAAGACATTTGCACCCGGCAGACTTGGCAAATATTGTGGAAGATCTGGATGTAAAATTTGGCAGCAATCTTTTGGCTTCCTTGGATTCTTCCGAAGCAGCCAAAGTGCTTGAAGAGGTTGATCCCAGATTGCAAACCGTTTTGGTAAAATATTTAGGGCCTGAACGGGCAGGAAAAATTATGACCCAAATGGGGAGTGGTAAATTTGTAGACTTGGTTAAAACTTTATCCGGCGATGAGGCGCAGAAGTTTTTATCTAAAGTTAATGTTGGCCGCGCCCAGAGCGTGCAAAAATTACTTAGCTATCCTGATGATACTGCCGGCGGATTGATGACTTTGGATTTTATGTCGGCGCGGCCGAACTGGACCGTAGTTCAAGCAACGGAAGAGATTAGAAAAGTTTCAAGCCGTATCCGTTCCATGCCATTTATCTATGTAACTAATGATGAAGGCAGATTTATTGGCGTGGTTTCTTTAAGAAGGATGCTTCTGGCCAAACCCGAGGACAAAATGAAAGTCTTAGCCAAGCAGTTTCCGTCTTATGCGTTTTTAAGACCGGGCGATAAAATTGTAAAAATTGTTAAATTAATGACTAAGTATAATTTATATACTGCCGCCGTTTTGGAAAAAGACAAAAAATTAGTCGGGGTAGTGACAATTGACGATATTATGAGAAAGCTCTTTCCGACCGCTTAATTTTATTTATGAGATTTTTTTGGGAAAGAAATAAAGTCAGATTTTTGTTATTCATGGCTGTTTTAGGGCCCGGTCTTATTACAGCCATGGCTGACAACGACGCCGCCGGCGTGGCAACCTATTCCGTAGCCGCTTCGCTTTATGGTATGAGCTCGCAGTATTTTGTAGTTCTAACCACAATTTTATTGGCGGTTACCCAGGAAATCGGCGCCCGCATTGCCATTGTCACCGGCAAAGGATTGGGAGATTTAATCCGGGAAAACTACGGCCTTCGCGTGGCCGTTGTTTTATTTATAGCTTATTTTACAGCAAACCAAAGTGTTATTTTGCAGAATGTTACGGGGCTTAAGTCTGCTATCCAGCTGTTTAATTTGCCGTGGTGGATAGGCTGGATGAATTGGCAGGGCTTGTTGGTGTTGGTGTGTTTGGTTTTGGTTCTGGCAGTTGTTTTTTTGAATTATAAAAATCTGCAACGCATTTTTTTTGTTACGATTTTATTTTATGCCACTTACATTGTTTCCGCTTTAATGGCCAAGCCGGATTGGGGACAGGCTTTACAGCATACTTTAATCCTGCCACAAAAGGAATTAATGGGGGATATGCATTATTGGTTTACCCTAATTGCGGTACTTGGAACTACTGTGACGGCCTGGGGGCAATTTTTTATTAATAGTTTTGTGGCCGATAAGGGCATAAAGCCGGAGCAGTTAAAAGTTCAAAGGACGGAAGTTTTTTTTGGCTCAATACTTACCAATGTTTTTTCCTGGATGATAGCCATAGCGGTAACTTATACTTTATATGTTAACCGCACCGTAATTACAGATGCCCAGACTGCGGCTTTGGCCATTGGTCCACTGGCCGGTAATTTTTCTTATATTTTGTTTGCCACCGGACTGTTGGCTGCTTCTTTGCTTGGGCTTATTATAGTGCCGCTTGCCACCGCTTATGTGTTTACCGAATTGTTTGGCTACGAGAGGACTTTAAATGCCAGTTTTTCCAAAGGACGGGTATTTTATACTTTTTTTATTTTGCAAATTATGCTTGGCCTGTCAGCGGCCTTGTTTCCAAGTATTAATTTATTCGGTTTAACCTTGTATGCCAATTATTTAAACGGGGCAATTTTGCCGATAGTGTTTTATTTTTTAATCCGTTTTTCCGAGAATCCGGAAATTATGGGCCAGGCTTATATTTCCCGGGGTTTTGGAAAATGGTTTTTACGCGGTTCGGCATTTTTTATTGCCATTGCCGTAGTTGCTACTTTTTTCGGCCAGTTTTTGCTAAGATAACTATCTTATGGCAATTTTAACCAAGTATTTAAAAAAATATTGGAAACTTTTGGTTTTGGCTATGGTTTTGGCCGCCATAAATCAAATTTTCTCCTTGCTTGACCCTTACGTGTTTAGGTTGATAATGGACAATTATGTCACCAAATTCGGGGAGCTTACCCGATGGGATTTTTTCCATGGGGTAGGAATCTTATTACTTTTAGCTATGGGCACGGCTTTGGTGTCCCGCATTGCCAAAAATTTCCAGGATTTTTATGTTAACACCGTAACCCAGCGTTTGGGAGCAAAAATGTATACGGACGGCTTGGCGCACAGTTTAAAGCTACCTTATCAGGTTTTTGAAGATCAGCGTAGCGGTGAGACTTTGGAAAAACTTCAGCGCGTAAGACAAGATACGCAAAATTTAATTACCAGTTTTATCAATATTTTGTTTTTTAGCGCTATCGGTTTTGTTTTTGTAATTATTTATGCTTTTTTTGTTTCTTGGGCGGTGGCAGTTGTGTATTTGGCTATGGTGCCTATTTTGTCAGTGGCGACCATGATGCTTAGCAAAAAAATTAAAATCGTACAGATTAAAATAGTAAAACAAAGTACGGCCCTAGCCGGCAGTACCACAGAAAGTTTGCGCAATATTGAACTGGTAAAGTCTATGGGGCTTTCGGGCGCGGAAATAGACAGACTTAACAGCACCACGGAAGCTATTTTGCATTTGGAACTGGAAAAGGTGCGCTACGTTAGGATGCTTAGTTTTGTGCAGGGCACGTTGGTAAATTTGCTCCGCACAATAATTTTATTTGTCATGATGTACTTGGTGTTTACCAAAAGCATTACTTTGGGAGAATTTTTTTCGCTTTGGATTTATTCCTTCTTTTTGTTTAATCCGCTTCAGCAGTTAGGCGATGTGGTTAATTCTTACCGCGAAGCCCAGGCCAGTTTGGATAATTTTAAAAAACTTATGGCCAGTCCCAAAGAGCCAATGCCGACAAAACCTCAAGTTGTGGGTGCGCTTACCGGCATTAGTTTTGAAAATGTTAGCTTTATGCACCAGAGTGCTTCGCGGAAAGCTTTGGACGGGGTAAGTTTTACCGCCCAGGCAGGAGATACAGTTGCATTTGTGGGTCCTTCCGGCAGCGGTAAAACCACTTTGGTAAAATTGCTTGTTGGGTTGTATCGTCCCCAGAGCGGAAAAATTAGTTTTAATAATATAAATATAAATAATGCGGATATAGAAAGTTTGCGCTCACAAATAGGCTTGGTTACTCAAGATACTCAAGTTTTTGCCGGCAGTATTCGGGAGAATTTAAAATTTGTTAATCCAAATGCCACGGACGAGCAGTTAAATGGGGTCCTTGAGCGTTCTGCCGCAGGAAGTTTAATGGAGCGGGCAACACAAGGGCTAGATACGATAATTGGTGAAGGCGGAGTAAAAGTTTCCGGCGGAGAAAAACAGCGCCTGGCCATTGCCCGGGCACTGCTTAGAAACCCCAATCTTTTGGTGTTTGATGAAGCCACATCTTCTTTGGATTCTTTAACCGAACAGCAAATTACGGAGACCATTCGCAAAGTGGCCAATAAAGAACAAATTACCGTGCTTATTGCACACCGGCTTTCTACCATAATGCATGCGGATAGGATCTACGTTTTAGAAAAAGGCAAAGTTATTGAGCAAGGTCACCATCAAGATTTGCTTGACCAGAAGAGTTTGTATTATGCAATGTGGAGACAACAAATAGGGGAACAGGCGTAAAAAATAAAGTTTATCATTACATCCTTACATACTTGAGAATGTAAGGATGAGTAGTATCTTAAATTAAATATAGTGAATATATTAACTGAAGCAGAAAAAAGAATAATTATTGACAAAGGAACAGAAGCGCCGTTTGTCGGGGAGTGTGTTAATAATAAACAAACGGGAGTTTATATTTGTAAACAATGTAATGCGCCTTTGTATGATTCAAAAAACAAATTTGAATTTTCTTGTGGTTGGCCAAGTTTTGATGACGAAATTCCCGGTGCTGTAAAGAAGACCACTGATGTCGATGGAATTCGCACGGAAATAACTTGCGCCAAATGCGGAGGACATTTGGGGCATATATTTTTTGGTGAACATTTAACCGAAAAAAATATCCGCCACTGCGTAAATTCCATATCAATGAAGTTTGTGAAAGGAAAATAAAACTTTAAATAATGAGCTCGCTATTGACAGTGGGCTTTATTTGTGTTATAATATTAAACAATCTACTCAGACCGTAGAAGCGTATTTTTATAAGCTTTTGTAGTGTTAGTAGATCAATTAGAACCGGAGGGTTTTATGTCAAGGTATCTGAATGCTGAATGGCAACGAATCAGAGATAGCCTGACTGTGAAGTTTTTGCAGGAAGGCCAATTTCAACTTCAGGAAGGTGATCACGAAGCGGTCAAGCAGGCCCTTGAGATGATCCGGCGTGTCCGAAGATACAAGGTCTGCCACTATGTCAGCTGTGTGCTCTATGCTTCTGGTAAGTATAAGCAGGGGACGCACATCTACTGCCGCAGAATGCACGAGTTCTCGGTGTGTGCTGAGTCGCGTCCCATGGAAAGAGCACACTATAAGCTTCTCAGTGGAGAACCCGACCCAATCATCACCTTGGCTACTTTCCATGCAGCTTACGACAAGACTGGCCAGCTCATTGGAGAGCCTTATCTTGCTTCGCCTTGCGAAAAATGTTTAAGGCTGTTAGATCAAGTGTCCCCTGATTGTCTCATAGTCACAGATCTTGACGGTTGCGGACGTCTGGCTAAGATTCCGCTGGAGGCAGTGGAATTCTTCCGGCATCCCCGGAAGCACAACGGCGAGTAGTTGCTTATCCGCAGGCGGCCATCAAACGGCTGCCTGCGGATTCTTTTTGCCAAATATTTATTTCCAAACCACAACCATGTTCTTTTTACTTAAATCTACTTTTTCTGTTTGGTGGTTCCAGTTGCCATTGGCATTATATAGAGTATCAAAGTCATACGGATAATTTAGACCGTTTCTGGTGCCGGGATCGTTGGTGATAATTGAAGAAGCGGTGTATCCACGGATAACCAGCATGTGGTATTTTGGCCCGGGGCGTTTATAGTTGGGGTTGCCAAGCAATTGCCCGTTGGCGGGAAACAAAATTAAATGGTTTTGCGACAGTTCATTTTTAATATTTTCTTCGGTTACGTCGGTAATAATTTTTGCCTTTAGATTATAGTTGGCTTCTATCATTTGTACTGTTTCCTCGGAGCTAATACTTAAATAGTAACCAAAGGTTTTCTGTTGCCATTCGGTGAGTTTGGTTATTTGCTCCTCAACAAGTTCAGAAGCCAGTTTAGTATTTTCATTGCCGGAAAAATATTCGGCGCTCATTATAGCGCTGGCTTCCTCGCAGGCCTCATTGTGTAGTTCATCCCAATTAGCGGTTGGTGCTTGGGGGGTGAAGGGAACAGAGAGATTCACAGATTTAGGATATAAGATTTCAGATTGAGAAACAGGAACGTTGATATCATTTTGAACTGCTGGATTATGGCTAAATCTTGGAATATTTACAATGACGGATTTATATCTGGAGTTAATTAAAAATAAAGCGCTGATTACAACAATCACCGCCAGTAAAATAATGATAAGACTTGGTTTTTTTAGTATCATAAATCTTATATTTTATATCTTATATCATCAATCATAAGATATCTTCTTTGGCCACAAGTTTAAATTGACCCACAGGCATTTCCTTTGGCAGAACCAGTTTATTTATACGGATGCGTTTTAAGTTGGTTACGGTAAGGCCCACGGTGGTAAACATCCTGCGTACTTGGCGTTTTTTGCCTTCGTGAATAATAATGCGCACTTTGCCGTCGCGCTGTTTTACTTGAGCTGGGTAGGTTAAGCCCGTGGAAATTTCCACGCCCGTGCGTAAATGTTCCAACTGGCTTTCGGTTGGCATTTCTTGGGTTGTTACTTCATATTCTTTTTCGTGTTCGTATTTGGGGTGGGAGAGCTCTTGGGTCAAATCACCATCATTGGTTAAAATTAACAGTCCTTCGGTGTCGGCATCCAGTCGGCCTACGTTCCAAACCTTGCCTCTTATATCTTCCGGCAGGAGTTCAAACACGGTTTTACGGCCTTGAGGGTCGCTTTTGCTTACCACATAGCCTTTGGGCTTGTTAAGCATTATGTAGATTAATTTCTCGCTCTGTTTAATGACTTTGCCGTAAACTTTTACAACATCCACTTGCGGGTCTACTTTGTCGCCAAGGCGGGCTTTTTTGCCATTAATTAAAACTTGGCCGGATTTAATGAATTCTTCGGCTTTTCTGCGGCTGGCCGCCCCTGCGCCACTTAAAAATTTTTGTACCCGTTCTTGCATAATTCTTATTATACCGAATGTGGTATAATTAAGCTACTAGATAATATAATACGAAATGTATATGAATAAAAAAAATTCGCCGTTAATTTTGGCTTTATCCATACCTATTTTGATGATAATTTTGGTGGCAGCCTTTATATATTTTCCCGGAGTTGGGAAAAAACCAAAAGTAAATTTTTTGTATGCCACAGGCACTAATGTGGCTTACGGCTACGGCGGTTTGTATTCAGTCAGCAATGGCATGATAAAGGAAAACGTTTATCCGGAAAATGACCCCTATTATAAATACCCCAAGCCCGGAGATATTCAGTTATATGTTTATAACGTGGAAACTAATGAGTCTAAAGAAATAACATTGGAGGAATCTAAAAAATTAAAGTTGGATCCTTCCGCCAAGTCTCCGGATGGTTATGAAGTGGTCAATGGCAACAGTGGAGGAGATGGTTTGTTTTTTGGCGGTGGCGGCGACAGCAACCATAAATATTTACGGGGCCATAACCGGAGCAAACAGCTGAATTTAAAACTGACCGGCGCATATTATTATGGCAACTTTCAATTTTTAGGATGGATAATTAATTAAACAAATATTTTATGGGAAAAAATGAATTATTGCTGGCAATTAAACAAATGGCCGCTCAAAAACAAATAAGTCAGGAAGAATTGCAAGTTGCATATGCTTCCGGACTTAGTGATACAGCTTTGCCAACAACGAGTCTTGGTAATCATCTTAAGTTGACGGATATTTTATATTATATTGGCGGGGCGATTGTTTTTTTAGGCATAACTTTTATGGTTTCCCAGAATTGGGATATGTTTTCCCCTGGTTTGAGAATATTTATAACCCTAGGAAGTATGGTGGCTGCTTTTATTGTGGGAGCTATATTTTTGCGGTATGAAAATTTTAGAAGGGTTTCTCACGCATTTTTCCTAATTTCCGGACTTTTGACACCTTTGTCTGTGGAAATAACTTTAAAAGAGATCGGTATGGATTTGAGTTCAAATTCGGTCCAGTTGTTTTCTACTTTTATAATGAGTACAATTTTTCTAAGCGGATACTTTTATTTGAAACAGACGATTTTACTGTTTTTTAGCATAGCTTTTTTAACCGCTGTCTTTCATTTTGTCATAAGCCTTATAGTCGGTCCCAATTTAGATTACAGAAATGAAGATAAGGTTTGGCAGTATCAGTTTTTGGTTATTGGGCTGGCTTATATCGCCTTAGGATATTATTTAAAAGCAACAACACAAAAGGCATTAACCGGCGTGTTGTATGGTTTTGGCTGCTTGTTCAGTTTGGGATCAACTATGGCATTAGGCGGTTGGTCGCCCAATCAGAACGCATTTTGGGAGCTTATTTATCCAATTTTGGTTTTTGGCGTGATTTTTGCCAGCGTGCACTTAAAAAGCAGAGCATTTTTGGTTTTTGGTACCATATTTTTAATTGGCTATATATTTAAGCTTACTGGAGAGTATTTTAGTTCCGGTCTTGGCTGGCCGTTGGCTTTGGTTTTGGCGGGGTTGGCAATTATGGGGATTGGATTTTACGCGGTAAGGTTAAATAAGAAATATTTTATCCAGCATATATAATGAGTTTTAATAAAATACACTCCCCTATATTCGCGAGTGTATTTTATTATTGATGATTTTTCTGGTGGCCTCGGCTGGAATCGGACCAACATCAATGCCTTAGAAGAGCACTGCTCTATCCATTGAGCTACGAGGCCGTGGTGATCTCGGCAGGAGTCGAACCTGCGACCTTCAGCTCCGCAAGCTGACGCTCTATCCAACTGAGCTACGAGACCATACCATAAATTTTCCACTATAACTCCGCAAGTTTACCCCGTACCGCCCTGATTTATCGGGACCGATATCGGGGCTGACGCTCTATTTTTACTTGAGTTACGAGACCACTACTTCGCTTTGGCTTGCAGTCAAAGCTTCGAAGTGCAAGCAAAATGTTAAAATTACTGCTTGTCTTTCCGAAACTCGAGCATAAACGAGAGCGAAGGAGGGAACTACAAGACCTTGAAAATTTCAACTTGCTGAATTATATCATAAAACCTTGTATTTTTCAAGTGAAAAACCAAGCTGATAAATAGGAAGTTGAAAGTTTGTATGAGGAGACTGTGGTTGTTTCATTTTTACAATTTATCCTTTTAGTTTAGTGGAAAAATTTATTTTTAACCTTGAATGAGAGAGAAGTGTATAATTTTAATTGACATGACGTAAGAAAAGAGCTAAACCGTAAATAGAGGGAGGAAGGAATTTTTTTTACTGTTCATTAATTTAAATCATTGGAAGGAGGTGGTGAATGTGAAAAATTTTTATATGTATATGTGTGATGTTTGTGGCTATGGCAGGCAAAATGAAGGGATTTGCCCGCATTGCGAGTTGCCTCTTACTGAATACAGCAAAGAAGACCAGTCAGAATATCAGGTGAATATGGAAGATGCCATGCGCGCTATGAGTGAGTATAAATGGTACGTATGAGCATAAAGAAACGAAATTAATTATTAACACAAGAAAAGATGGATAGCAGTACGAATTAAAACCCCGTTCTTGGACAAAGAGCGGGGTTTTAAAATTACCTATAATTTTTTTAAGTTTGTTGTATAACGGTTTTGGCCGTTATTTTTTGTTGTGGAATTTTTTATGAATGTCTCTAAGTCCCTGGTTGGTAATATGAGTATAAATTTGAGTGGTGGTTATGGAAGCGTGGCCAAGTAAAGTTTGGACACTGCGGATATCTGCGCCATTTTGTAAAAGATCTGTAGCAAAGCTGTGGCGTAGTGTATGGGGGGTAACCTTTTTAATAATTCCGGCAATTCGGCAGTATTTTTTTATAATTCTTTGAATTTGCCTAACCGTAAGCCCGCTGATTTTCCTATCGTCTTGGTTTTTCTTAAAACCCTGGCTGGCAATCTCTTTTTCTACTTTTTTTTGTTCCGCAATAATTTTTTTTGCTTTGCCGGCAACTTTGTCTGTGTTTGTCGATATTTGTCCAATTTCCGAATGGCCAACGAATAAAGCCTTGCTATTGTCTTTTCTCCGGCTCAGATATTTTTTTATGGTTTCCGCGGCTTCGTCGGACAAAAATACCAAGCGCAGTTTACTGCCCTTGCCACGAACCGTAAATTCCCTCCGGTCCAGGTTAATACTTTCTATCCGCAAACTGGCTAGTTCAGAAACGCGAAGACCGGTAGAAAAAAGCGTTTGCAAAATGGCTGAGTCACGCAATCGTTGGAGTTCATCTTTTTCTCCGGCAATGGCAGAGAACAGCCTGTCCAGCTCATCTTTTTCCAGAAATTCCACCTGACGTTGTGGACTTTTGGGCAGTTCAATTTTTTCCGGGGATAGGGTTTTGACATCTTGTTTTGCCAGATACTTTAAAAAGGCCCGTAAAGCAATAAGGTGATAGTTTTGGGTAATTAGCTTTAGGGAATTACCTTTTTCGTCGGTTAGCCTGTTTAAATAAAGTCGATATTTTTTTACTGTCTCTAAATCAATATCTTTTGGGTCTTTAATGTCTAACGGCAAAACAAAGTTTAAAAATTTATGTAAGTAACGATAATAAGCCGTAATCGTATTACGGCTTTGGTTTTTGCCAATTTCACAGTATTCCAAAAATTCCGATATATAACGGTAAAGAGGGGAGTTTAGTTTTGTTTTTGTTTCTTCCATAAACCTTTTTAAAAATAATGAGATGCGTTATGCGACATAAGTATTTATCCACAATATCCCCAGTGCTTATTACGACCGTGCCGGTTTTCCTCATCAGTAAAATGCGTTATGCGACATATACATTATAGCACATAATATAGTAGAATCAGATTAATGAACATCTTAGTTATCTCCCCCAAAAATCTTTATATAATTCAAAGGCTAAAAGAAGAAGCCGTCAAAGCCGGTGTTGGTTTAGATGTGGTGTCTGTAGGGGATTTAGAGAAAATTGATTTTGAGGTTGATATAGGCAAATACAATGCCCTTTATGTCCGCAATCCGTACTTAAATGGATTCCCCGATTTGTTGCCAAAAGTTGTGCAACTGGCAAAGAATTTTAAAGCCCAGGGGGAAAAAATTGTTGATGCAATTATTGCGGAAGGTGTTTTAGGCGAGGGGAAGTGGGAAGATTATCAAAAATTACAAGAAGCTAGTTTAATAATTCCTAAAACTACCTGCTTAAATCACGGCCATGATTTAAGCAGGTTTAAGTATCCGTTTATTTTAAAATGGGTATATGGTTTTAAAGCTAAAGATGTTTTTTTGGTTAAAAATGTAAATCAGCTGGCCAAATTACTCCCACTGCATCCGCGTAATGAGTGGTTAATTCAGGAGTTTATAGAGGCAGATTGTGAGTACAAGGTTATAACAATTGGCTACCGGTCGACACCAATGCTCTTAAAGTTTGACATTGCAAAGACCGGTTTTGGAATAAAATATCCTACCGGCCGGCCGATAAAGTCTGCAGATCTTCCCGAGGTGGTTAGCTTGGCCCAAAGAGCGGCTAAACTTTTGGGCCGTGAATTGGCAAAGGTGGATATTTTATACAGCCAAGGGAAGTATTACATTTTGGAAGTTAACCGTTTCCCCGGAATAAAACCTTTTGAAAGTTTGACCAAATACAATTTGGCCGGGGAATTTTTAAGGTATTTGATGCAATGTTAGTATTTACAAAATTTTGGCTTTAAGGTATAATAAAAATAATAAATTTTAATCCACGGGCAAGTTAATTAAAAAGATTTTAAGGTAATCTACTCGCCTCGTGCAGAAGGAGCATTGAATATGCTTAGTGCAAAAGAAAAGAACTCAATAATTAAGAAGTTTCAGGTTCATAAAGACGATACCGGCAGTCCGGAAGTTCAGGTCGCTATTTTGACCAAAGAAATAGAGCAAGTTTCCGAGCATTTAAAAGTGCACCGCAAGGACAATCATTCCCGTCGCGGACTTTTAAAAATGGTTGGTAACCGCAGAAGGCTTTTAAGGTTTTTGAAAAATGAAGACCAGAAGCGCTATGAAAGACTGGCCGATAAGTTAAAGCTCAAAATTGCGGATAAAGCAGAATAGTAGCTATTTAAATAAATATTTACCCCGCTGGAAGTTTAATTAAAAGTTTTAGCGGTACAACAATTAAAAGAAAATATATATGGGGACTTCTAATGGGGCGGTAATGGATTCTTTTGATTTTACCGAGTTTAATGATATTTGGCAAAAACTTGGTATACAAATATGCCAAGCAATTTATACTACCCCGCGTATTCAGGAAATAAAAAATGAATTACAAAAAAATGGCTTTTTGACTTTGGAAGAAAAAAGCGATTTTATTAAGATTTGCGATCAAACAAAATATAAGGTTATTTTTGACAAATTCGGCCAGGAAGGAACTGAAAGTTATAAGAAATTTAGCCAGGCTTGGGAAGACTGGTTTCAAAAAAAGGGTGTGGGAAGCCTAAAAGATAGGGGACAGCGCAGTAGCGTTGACCATATTTTATTTGGCAGCACCCCTGATCCGGCGCCTTTCCTGCTCCATTTTGAAGAAGAGATACTTGGTAGAATGAAGAAGAAATAGTTAATTAACTGATTTTAAAACCCCCAGGGCAATTCCTTGGGGGTTTTTGTCTAAGAGGAAACCCCGGACGGAGGACAGAGTAGAATAATGTCCATCAGCAAACACACTCTGCCCGGAGTCCGGGGATGAATCGTGCCCGGACACATTCCGACAAAA
>Ga0172371_10006973_pt1 | contig 16223 bp, 15 predicted proteins | sample Lak12m_FD_114543 | JGI IMG/M metagenome (GOLD analysis project Ga0172371, IMG submission 114543) | Freshwater microbial communities from Kabuno Bay, South-Kivu, Congo - kab_022012_12m | ecosystem: Environmental > Aquatic > Freshwater > Lake | place: Democratic Republic of the Congo: South-Kivu...
GATGCTGTTGACCGACAGCGCCAACATCCGCGACGTAATTCTGTTCCCGCACATGCGCCCGGAATAGCTGCTGCGCCCATTCCGGCTTTGTTTCCCGGCGCCTCACTGTCGGATTGATGATTACGCCCGCCCGCCTTGCTTACACTTCAGACGGCACGCCCTACTCGACCGAGTATGACGATGTCTATCATTCCGCGGCCGGAGGCCTGGAGCAAGCGCGGCACGTGTTTCTCGCCGGCAACGGTTTGCTCGGCAACGCTGCGCGCTGGTGCGGAGCAGAGCGCTTCGTCATCGTCGAGACTGGCTTCGGCTTGGGCCTGAATTTTCTGGCCACGTGGCAGGCCTGGCGCGAGGATGCGCAGCGCTGCAGATGCCTGCAATTTATTTCCTTTGAAAGACATCCGCTCGGCGTGATCGATCTCGCCACGGCGCATGCATGTTGGCCTGAGTTGGCAGAGCTGTCCGGCCAGTTGCGGAATCAATGGCCATCCGGCGCAGTTGCTGGAGCGCATCGCATCGAATTCGCCAACGGGCGGGTCGTGTTGTCGCTGTACTTCGGTGATGCTGAAGAGACATTGTCGCGGCGTATGCTGACCGCTCGTGCCGATGCTTTTTTTCTTGATGGATTTTCTCCGGCCAGAAATCCGGCACTGTGGACACCAAGCTTGTTTAAGTTATTGGCCGAATTGTCTGTACCGGGTGCGACCCTGGCGACTTGGACCGTGGCCGGCGCGGTCCGGCAGGGGCTTGCCGCGGCCGGGTTCGTCGTCACCAAGGTTCCGGGGTTCGGCAACAAACGCGAGATGTTGAAGGGTGCTTGGGCGGGTGCTTGAGAGAAGCGGGGCTGAGATGAGCGGGGCTTGTCACAATCGCCGTCATCAGTAGAATCGGTATCTGGTTCTGCTCCGGCGAAAGAAGGTCAAATTGGATATTCATCTGAAAGTGCTATCCATGTCGAAGTGCTTCAAAGGCTTCGGCATTGAGGATTTGAAGCAGCTTCTGGCGATTACCACCAAGGCCTCCTGGAAGAAGGGCCAGGATATTTTCATTGAAGGCGATTCCGGTCGCGACATGTTCATCATCTGTTCCGGCAAGGTCAAGATCTGGCGCGAGAATGCAGGTCACGACCTGGCGCTGGCAAGCCTTTCGGTCGGTGAAAGTTTCGGCGAAATGGGATTGGTCGATGACGGCAAGCGCAGTGCCGGCGCCATGGCCGTGGAAGACACCCTGGCGCTGCGGATATGCTACGAGCGGCTCATGGAAGCACCGGATGCGGCCACCCTGTTGTTTCGCAACATTGCCAAGGCCCTCGCTGAAAGACTCAACAGCGCCAACGACATCATCGTGTTTCAGTCCCAGTCGGGCGGCAAGACTCCGCCTTTGAGTACCATCGGAACCCCACGGCCCCGTTCGTGAGTTAATTTCGCTCCGGATTCGGTCGCGGTACGCTCCATGCCCACTTGCACTGGCTGATTTCGGCATCGGTCATGGTCGGCTTGATGGTGCAGGAAAGCTCCCGCTCCTGCGCTTGGCGCTTCAATTCGGCCCGTTGCGCTTCCTCTGCGGCGCGCCGGGCATTGATTTCATCCTGGCGGCTTTTTTCTTCCGCCTGCTTGGCCGATAAGCGCGTATTCCGGTCGGCCTCGGCAGCCTTGAGAATCTGTTCGCTCTTGTTGGAAAGCTCCTCTGTGCGAGTCTTTCGTTCCAGCTCGCCGAGTTTTTCCTGTCTTTGTTGCTCGGCAGCGGCGGCGAGCTCGGCGGGCGTTTTTTCCGGGCCGGAGGAGTCCATCTCGGATTCGGCCACGGCCTTGGCGAAGGCTCTTTCAGCTCCGGCGCCGGCAGCGGTAGCGGTGCCATAGCGCAGCATTGCGCCCGTTCCCGAGACGCCACCACCGGCGGCCGCCTTGCTTGCCGATGCGGCTGTTGATGCGGAAGCGGCTGTCGATGAACGCGAACCCAAGCGCCTCGCCTCGGCATCATGTGCAGTAACTGCAATCATTGCAACGAGTATCAGCATCGGCAAAGGGCGTGTGGGCGGCATTTGATTTTTCCTGATCGATCTTATACCGGGAATCCTAGCTCGAAATCCCTCTTCCCGCTACCTGCATTTCTTTTCCGTGGTCAGGTCGCTTCAAGTATCGGGCAGCGCTGTCGTTAATGTTTCCACTGCGCCGAATCCTTTTTCCCAACTTCGAATCCAATCAGAGAGGCCTTCGTGAAGATTGCCGCCGCCAGCATGTCTTTCGCCGCAAGTCACAGCACTACAGCCAGCCGTGAGGTACGGGAATACTTGCGCACCTGGAATGGCGCAGGCCGCAGCGACGCTACGGATAATTTACCTGCCTCGTCTTTGTCGCTGCCGGACATCTCGTCTGCCGCATATAGTGCCCAGGCACAACGTCAATTCGAGACGCAAACGATTTTCGACGCAATGGACCAGACGGATAACGATCCGATGCTGCAGTTGATCAGAACCATGCTGGAATTGATCAGCGGGCAAATATTCAAAGTGTTCTCTCCCGAGGATATGCGTGCAATACAGTCCGCGCCCGCGGTGGCCGATCCGAAAACCGTTTCGATTCCAAGCGGTGGTCAAGCTCGCTCCCCGTCCGGTATCGAATATCGGCGTCACGAGGTGGTTTCCGAAACGGAGCAGACCGATTTTCAGGCGACGGGCACCATCCACACAGCGGATGGGATGGAAATCCGCTTTCAGCTTGACCTGAGCATGCGGCGCAGTTTCCGCCAGGAAACCGATCTGAACTGGTCCGTGGGGGCTGCCCGCCGGATCGATCCCCTGGTGATCAATTTTGGCGGGACTTCGGCGCAGTTGCAGAGCCGGCGTTTCCTGTTCGATCTTGCCGGCAACGGACAGAAGGAGAATATTCCCCTGCTTGCTGCGGGCAGCGGATTCCTTGCGCTGGATCTGAACGGCAATGGCCAGATCGACTCTGGCAAAGAGTTGTTTGGCACAGCCAGCGGCAACGGTTTTGCGGACTTGGCTCGGCATGACAGCGATGGCAACGGCTGGATCGACGAGAACGATCCGATTTTCGCCAAGCTGCGAGTATGGTCGCCCGACGGAGAAGGGTCGGGCAGCCTGGCCGATCTACAGCAAAAAAACGTAGGCGCTTTGTATCTTGGGAGTCGGGCGACCCCGTTCGAACTCAGAGACGGCAACAACCAGTCTCTTGGAACGGTTCGCGGAAGCGGCGTTTATCTTGATCAGAATGGCGCTGCCGGAACCCTCCAGCAGATCGATCTGAGCGTATAAGGCCCTGATACTCAGGGACAACCGACAGTAACCCCGTGGGTTCCCCGGGGTTGCCGCAAAATTTTGTTTGCGGCTCTTGAAACCTGCGCTATTGCCCCCAGTTAGGGGAAGGTTTACTAAATAAGAGATTCCCCATGCAGGAAAGCAATCCCACACCCAATCCGGTTACTCAGCCGGCCGCGGAAGCCGATGCCGCAAACGACAGTGCTGCCCAGGGCCAGCCCGAGGTCATGCCGAGCCTTGAGGAGCAGTTGCGAACCGCCGAACTGAAGGCAGCCGAGCACCACGATGCCTGGCTGCGCGCCAAGGCGGAAACGGAAAATGTGCGGCGGCGTGCCCAGGAAGATGTCTCGAAAGCCTACAAGTTTGCCAGCGAGAAGTTCGCCGGTGAGCTGCTGGTGGTCATCGACAGTCTTGAGGCGGCGCTGGCCAGCGACAACCAGACGGTGGAAAGCCTGCGCTCCGGGGTCGAACTGACGCTGCGGCAGCTCAACAGCGCTTTCGAAAAGGCTAATTTGCAGGCCGTGAATCCGCTCGGCGAGAAATTCGATCCACACAAGCACCAGGCCATCAGTCATATGGAGGCGCCGGAGGGCAGCCCAATTGAACCCAATCACGTTCTGAACGTGCTACAAAAGGGTTATCTGCTCAGCGAACGCGTTCTGAGACCCGCGATGGTCGTGGTCGCCAAGGCGAAAAACACCTAAAACGGAACTTGGGGCGCTTGAAGAGCCGGAGAGCAGCCCCATATTTGTTGCAGTTTCGAATTTTGCCCAGTTTGGGCGACAGATTAATTTAGGAAAAGGACATCAACATGGGCAAGATCATTGGCATCGACCTCGGGACCACCAATAGCTGCGTCGCCATCATGGAAGGCGGCAAGCCCAAGGTCATCGAGAACTCCGAGGGCGCGCGCACCACGCCGTCCATCGTCGCTTACGCGGACGACGGCGAAATCCTGTGCGGCGCTTCGGCCAAGCGCCAGGCGGTGACCAACCCGAAAAATACGCTGTATGCCGTCAAGCGCCTGATCGGCCGTCGTTTCGAGGAAAAGGAAGTGCAGAAGGACATCGACCTGATGCCTTTCAAGATCGTCAAGGCCGATAACAACGACGCCTGGGTGGAAGTACGCGGCAAGAAAATGGCGCCGCCGCAAGTCTCGGCCGAAGTATTGCGCAAGATGAAGAAAACCGCCGAGGATTACCTGGGCGAGGAAGTCACCGAAGCCGTCATTACGGTGCCGGCTTATTTCAATGACAGCCAGCGTCAGGCCACCAAAGATGCCGGCCGGATTGCCGGTCTGGAGGTCAAGCGCATCATCAACGAGCCGACGGCAGCCGCGATTTCCTTCGGCCTGGACAAGCAGGAAGGCGACCGCAAGATTGCGGTGTATGACCTCGGCGGCGGCACTTTCGATATTTCCATTATCGACATCGCCGAGATCGATGGCGAGCACCAGTTCGAAGTATTGTCGACCAACGGCGACACCTTCCTCGGCGGTGAGGATTTCGACCAGCGCCTGATCGATTACATCGTCAACGAGTTCAAGCGGGAGCAGGGTGTCGACTTGAAGAACGACATTCTGGCACTGCAACGCCTCAAGGATGGCGCCGAAAAGGCCAAGATCGAACTGTCGTCCTCGCAGCAGACCGAAATTAACCTGCCTTACATCACCGCCGATGCCTCGGGTCCGAAGCACCTGACGCTGAAAATCACACGCGCCAAGTTCGAATCCCTGGTGGATGAGTTGATCGAGCGCACCATCGCGCCCTGCCGCATCGCCATCAAGGATGCCGGCGTCAAGGTCAGCGACATATCCGACGTGATCCTGGTCGGCGGCATGACACGCATGCCGAAAGTTCAGGACAAGGTCAAGGAGTTCTTCGGCAAGGACCCGCGCAAGGACGTCAACCCCGACGAAGCGGTGGCGATCGGCGCATCGATCCAGGGCGGCGTGCTGCAGGGCGAAGTCAAGGACGTGCTGCTGCTGGATGTAACCCCGTTGTCCCTGGGTATCGAAACCCTGGGTGGCGTGATGACCAAACTCATCCCAAAGAACACCACCATTCCGACCAAGCAAAGCCAGGTTTTCTCGACGGCCGACGACAATCAGTCGGCGGTGACGATCCATGTGCTGCAGGGCGAGCGTGAAGTTTCCGCCGGCAACAAGAGCCTCGGCCAGTTCAATCTGACCGACATCGCGCCGGCACCGCGCGGCATGCCGCAGATCGAAGTGACCTTCGATATCGATGCCAATGGGATACTGCACGTTTCGGCCAAGGACAAAGCCACCGGCAAGGAAAACCGCATTACCATCAAGGCCAACTCCGGCTTGAGCGAGGCGGAAATCCAGGCCATGGTCAAGGATGCCGAAGTGCATGCCGAAGAAGACAAGCAGGCGCACGAACTGGTCGAAGCCCGCAACCACTGCGACGCCATGGTGCATTCGGTGAAGAAGGCGCTGGCTGAGCACGGCGACAAGATCGGTGCTGACGAGAAGGCCAAGATCGAGGAAGCCATCAAGGATGCCGAAACCGCAATCAAGGACGGCAAGGACAAGGCGTCGATCGATGCCAAGACCGAAACCCTGATGACGGCATCGCAGAAGCTCGGCGAGGCGGTCTATGCCCAGCAAAAAGCCGCCGAAGGTGCCGCCGGTGAAGCCAGCGCGGCGCCGGGCGGCGAAGCCAAGAAAGACGACAGCGATGTCGTTGATGCCGAGTTTACGGAAGTGAAGGACAAGAAAGGTTAAATCCGGCACTACGTGCGGTTTTGACTGGCCGAGTTGAAGTGGGCGCGGGCGCGTCCCTTAACTCGGCCTTTGCGCACCTTAGATAATTTTCGAAATTCATATGGCTAAACGCGACTATTACGAAACTCTCGGCATCAACCGCGACGCGAGCGAGGACGAGATCAAGAAGGCCTACCGCAAGCTGGCCATGAAATACCATCCGGATCGCAATCCGGACAACCCCAAGGCGGAGGAACAATTCAAGGAGGCCAAGGCGGCCTACGAAATTCTTTCCGATGCGAAGAAACGTGCCGCCTATGACCAGTTCGGCCATGCCGGAGTGGACCCGCAGGCCGGCGGCATGGGTGGCGCTGGCATGGGCGGCTTCGGCGATGCCTTCTCGGATATTTTCGGCGACATTTTCGGCGGTGGCCGAGGCGGTGGTGGCCGGTCGAACGTCTACCGCGGCGCCGACTTGCGTTACAACCTGGAAATTTCGCTCGAGGATGCGGCGCGCGGATCGGAGACACGCATCCGCATTCCGACCATGGAGGAATGCGAGTCCTGCAAGGGTAGCGGCGCCAAGAAAGGGACCGAACCGAAAACCTGCCCGACTTGCGGCGGTCACGGCCAAGTGCGCATGCAGCAGGGATTCTTCTCGATCCAGCAGACTTGTCCGAAATGCCACGGCACCGGCCGCTTTATCGCAGAGCCTTGCAGCACCTGCCACGGCGCGGGGCGCGTCAAGCAGCACAAGACTCTCTCGGTAAAAATTCCGTCTGGGATCGACGAGGGCGATCGGATACGGCTTTCCGGCGAAGGCGAGCACGGCGTCAATGGCGGACCGCCGGGCGACCTGTACGTGCAGATCCATCTCAAGCCGCACGCGGTGTTTCAGCGCGACCACGATGACTTGCATTGCGAGATGCCGGTCAGCTTTGCGTCAGCGGCATTGGGCGGAGAAATCGAAATCCCTACCCTGGATGGCGTGGCGCGTCTGAAGATTCCGCCCGAAACGCAGACCGGCAAGGTTTTTCGCTTGCGCGGCAAGGGCATCAAGGGCGTGCGCAGCATCGCTCACGGCGATCTGCTGTGCCATGTGGTGGTGGAAACTCCGATTCGCCTTACCGAGCGTCAAAAGGAATTACTGCTCGAATTCGAGGCGATCAACGAGCAGGATACCGGCAAACACAATCCCCGCGCCAAGTCGTGGATGGACAAGGTCAAGGATTTCTTCAGCGGCTGAGGAACTGTCCAGGGCCTTAACAGACCCCCGCCCGCTGGAGGAAATTGCCGAGGTGGAGGTCGCTCTTGCTGATATGATTGATCTGCCAGTCGACCAATAGCAACTGGATGCGGAACAGCAGGTAATAGCGTCCCCGCTCATTGGCTTCGATCTCGGCGCGCAATTCGGCAAAGAAGCGCTTGAAGGTCATGTGTTGATGCCGGTGCTCCTTGGCGAAAGGGTAGGCGTAGCGCTGCATCAGATTCTCTTCGGAGCTGAAAATTGCATCGACTTGGCCGGCAATATTGTCGAGACACAAGCCGGTGCGCGCCCCCCAGCCGCTCAGTTGCTTCATCAGATCCGACATAAGCAGAAACAGTTCCTGGTGTTGCGTATCGATTTCGCGTATGCCTACAGAGTATTCTTTGCGCCAATCGATCTTCATGCCTGCCGAAAGCGAGCCGACCGCAACACCCGAACGGGCAGACTCCTTGCAGCGATCGAGGTAGACACGAACCGCCCGGTCGTCCGGCGCAATTCTCAGACATTCCTCGAAGAGCGGTTGTGCCTCGTCCGCACGGCCCAGATAGTAAAACGCCAGGGCATCCTCGAACATTTGCAGCGTCTGCAGTTTCGCCAGACGCAGCGGCTCGGGATCGACGTCGAACACTTCGTACACCGCCTGGGCCTGGAAACGGCCCTTGATCTGCAAACGATCGATGAAGCGGATGCAATAGACACTGTAATCCGGGATGGCATGCAGCGTGTGCGCGCTGATCAGCAAAGGTGTGCCGTAGTCTTTGGTGAGGCCTTCGAGGCGGGAGGCGACATTGACCGCGTCACCGATTACCGTGCCATCCATGCGATTGTGTCCGCCCACTGTGCCCATGATGACCAGCCCGGTATTGATGCCGATACCGATGCGGATAGGCATATAGCCGGCACGCATCCGCCCTTCGTTGTAGATGGCCAACTGGTGAAGCATGTCGATGCCGGCGCGCACGCTGTCTTCGGCAGAGCCGGGAAACAAAGCCATGATGCCATCGCCGATGTACTTATCGATGATGCCGGAATTGCGCGTCACCACCGGTTCCATGGTGCTGAAATAGGAGTTGATGAAGCGGAAGTTTTCGGCAGGCAGGATCGATTCGGACAGTGAAGTAAAGTCACGAATGCTGGAGAACAACAAAGTCATCTCCTGCTCGACGAAATCGCCCAGATTCACTTCGGCGATACTGTGCCTGCGCAACAAGTGCAGAAACTGTATCGGCACGAAGCGCCCGTATGCGATTTCTGCCGGGCTGGGCGCCGGCATCGGACTTTCTGAAGGCGTCGAATCGGGCATTGCGGCAATCGCTGATATTGTCAGTCGGTGGTAAAGGCTAGTCGTTGCAGCATTCAATGTCGGCAATGCTACACCCACCGGCTCCACATTGACCTGACACCCAAAGCTTCAAACCGACCCTTATGCGTAGTGGCCGGACTCTGTCTTTCGACACGGACCCGCCGGGGCGACACCCGGCTCAACAAGGAATGCTGCTAACGCTCATGGTAGCGAAAGTTACCCACAGACGATGGAACACGCGAAGTCGGCGTAACGCCGTACCGACCATTCGGCTTGCTCAGCCGGCCCGGTAACGGTTGATCTCGTCGCGCGTCTGTAAGGCAACCTGGCGTGCGGCTTCCGCAAACCTCTCGCCACCGTCAACTTGCGTTCCGGCATACAGGATCGCCCGCGAGGAATTGATGACCAGGCCCAGCCCGGATGAGTTGCGGCCGGCCTTGACGGTGGCTTCGATGTCGCCACCTTGCGCGCCGATACCGGGCACCAGCAGGGGCATCTCGCCGACCAGTTCGCGTACTCGGCGAATTTCCTTGGGATAGGTGGCGCCGACGACGAGCGCACACTGTCCGCTTTGATTCCATTTGCCTGCCGCCAGACGGGCGACGCGCTCGTAGAGAAATTCCTTGCCCGCGCCAGTGCCGATTTCGAGGAACTGCAAATCGTTGCCGCCCGGATTGGAGGTTCGGCACAGCAGGATCACGCCCTTATCGCGATAGGCCAGGAAGGGATCGATCGAGTCACCGCCCAGGTAGGGATTGACCGTGACCGCATCGGCGCCATAGCGCTCGAACGCTTCGATGGCATAGAGTTCCGCGGTACTGCCGATGTCGCCGCGCTTGGCATCGAGGATCACGGGCAGCCCGGGGTGACGCTCATGGATGTGCGCAATCAAGGCTTCGAGTTGGTCTTCGGCACGGTGTGCGGCGAAGTAGGCAATCTGCGGCTTGAAGCTGCACGCCAGATCGGCGGTTGCATCGACGATGGCGCGACAGAATTCGAAAATGGCGTCGTCGCGTCCGGCGAAATGGGCCGGGAATCGAGCGGGATCGGGGTCAAGGCCGACGCACAGCAGAGAATTCGCCTGGCGACTGGCTTGGTCGAGGCGTTCGCAGAAGTTCATGGGTTCCGAATCGCTCAGTTGTGTGCTCGGTTGCGTGCTCAGTTGCGCCGCCAGGTCGTGCCTTGGGCCGAGTCCTCCAGCACGATGCCCGTGGCCAGCAATTCGGCGCGGATGCGGTCGGCTTCGGCAAAATTCTTGGACTTCTTGGCAGCACTGCGAGCTGCGATCTGCGCCTCGATCTGTTCGGCAGCCGGTACGGCTTCCTGTTGCGGCGCGGCCTGCAGGTAAGCTTGCGGGTCGCGCTGCAGCAAACCCAGGGTGGCCGCGAGCGACTTGAGCATGCTTGCGGCACTTGCGGAGTGGCTGCGGTTGACTTCGTTGGCCAGTTCGAACAGTACCGCGATCGCTTCCGGCGTATTGAAGTCATCGTCCATGGCGTTGCGGAACCGGTTCGCGTTGGCTTCGTTCCAGTCGATTGCCTGCACCGGCGCGTCGCTTCCCTTGAGCGAGGTATACAGTCTGTCGAGGGCGTTCTTGGCGTCGGCCAGGGTAGCCTCGGTGTAGTTGAGAGGACTGCGGTAGTGGGCGCGCACGATGAAAAAACGCACCACTTCGGCGTCATACGACTTGAGCACATCGTCGATCTTGAAAAAATTGCCAAGCGACTTCGACATTTTCTCGTCGTTGAAGCGCAGGAAGCCGTTGTGCATCCAGTAATTCACAAACCCGTGGCCATGCGCCCCTTCCGACTGGGCGATTTCATTCTCGTGGTGCGGGAACTGCAGGTCGTGGCCGCCGCCGTGGATGTCGAAATGCTGACCGAGATGGTGTTCGCTCATCACCGAACATTCGATGTGCCAGCCCGGCCGACCGTCGCCCCAAGGCGAGGGCCAGGACGGTTCGCCCGGCTTGGCCGCTTTCCAGAGGACGAAATCGAGCGGATCGCGCTTGTGCGGATCGATCTCGATGCGTTCGCCAGCGCGCAGATCAGACAGGGATTTCCCCGAGAGCTTGCCGTATCCGGCGAACTTCGCCACGGCATAATAAACGTCGCCGTTCGCCGCCGGATAGGCCAGACCATTGCCGATCAGCTTCTCGATCAGGGCAACCATGCCGGGTACATGCTCGGTGGCACGGGGTTCGAAAGTAGGCGGCAACATCAACAAACGCCCGGTATCCCGGTGCAGATGGGTGATCATGCGCTTGGTCAATTCACCGATAGACTCGTTGTTCTCGGCTGCCCGGGCGATGATCTTGTCGTCGACATCGGTGATGTTTCTGACATAGGTGACCTCATAGCCGCTCGCCTGCAACCACCGGAACACCATGTCGAACGACAGCAGCATCCTGGCATGGCCGAGATGGCAGTCGTCGTAGACGGTCATGCCGCAGACATACATGCGCACCTTGCCGGGGTCGATCGGAATGAAGGCCTGCTTGTCGCGGGTCAGGGAGTTATAGATTTTCAGCATGGCTCGAAGGGGGCGTATGGCGGGCATTTCAGGCCGAGCGCGCAGGCCACGGCAGGCATGGCGGAGATTGTGAAGAGCGCCGGCTTCTTTGCTAGAATGGCGGGTCCTTACTCGCTTCCAACCGAATACATTATAACATGACCGAAAGTCGCTCCCTGATTCGGATTGCCCGAGGTGTCGTCACTGGTGTGGCCACTGCGTTTGCGTTGTGCATACTGGCGCCGCTGGCGTTTGCCGAAACGCTCCAGGACATCAGCAAGTTGCTGAAGCAGGGACAACAGACCCAGGCGCTGGAAAAAACCGAGAAATATCTGGCTGCCAAGCCCAAGGATGCCCAGGGGCGTTTCCTCAAGGGGCTGATCCTGACCGAGATGAATCACACCGCGGAGGCTATTTCGGTATTCACCAAGCTCACCGAGGATTATCCGGAATTGCCGGAGCCCTACAACAATCTCGCAGTCATTTACGCCCAGCAGAAACAGTACGACAAGGCCAAGCAGGCGCTGGAGATGGCGATTCGCACCCATCCCTCCTACGCGACCGCACACGAAAACCTTGGCGATATCTATGCGCGCATGGCCAGCCAGGCCTACGACAAGGCCTTGCAGATCGATTCATCGAATGCCAGCGCCCAGACCAAGCTGGCGATGATCCGCGATCTTATGTCGGCGTCGTCGCGGCCCGTTGCCAATGCTGCAAACACGCCGGTTGCCGCTACGGTCGCGGCGGCCAAGTCCGCGGCCGCGGCGCCTGCCCAGCCCGAGGCGAAGCCGGTGGAAGCCAAACCCGCTGCGGCAAGCCCGGTTGCCGCGCCCGCGCCTGTCGTGGCAGCCGAAAGCAAAGCGCCCGCAGGCAACGCCAGCAGTGAAATCGGCAAGACTCTTGAGGCATGGGCGACCGCCTGGTCGAAGAAAAACGTCAAGGGCTATCTGAGCTATTACGCCAGGGACTTCCAAACGCCGGGCGGCGAAACCCGGGCAGCCTGGGAGAGCGAGCGTGGCAAACGTCTCACCAAGCCCGGCAATATCCTGGTTTCCATCGAAGGTCTGCACGTCGCTCCCGAGAGCGCCGATCGTGCCACGGTCCGGTTTCGCCAACATTACCGCTCTGCTTCTCTGAAGACCAGCAGCACCAAGGTTCTGGTCTTGGTACGGCAGGAGGGTCGGTGGTTGATTCAGCAGGAACGTGTCAGCAAGTGAGGGGTAACTTGCAACGCACGACCCGGCGCTTGTATCTTGCGGCCGCTCTTGTCGCCGGCTGGCTGATTGGCGGTGCGGCGGAATCCAGCGCCGCACGTTATTCGGACAGCGGACCGGAGCCGATCCTGGCGAGGGTTTTCGAACAGATCGAGCAAAATCGCCTGGATATCGCCCTGAAAGAAGTCGAAGCGCTGGTCAAGGCCTATCCCAATTTCCATCTCGCCAATCTCATCAAGGGCGATTTGCTGCTGGCGCGCAGCCGTCCGATCCAGGCCTTTGGCAACATCGCCAATGCACCCAAAGACAAGCTGGCCGACTTGCGCGAGGAGGCGATAGCGCGTCTCAAGGCCTACCGCGAAAAACCGCCAGCGGATTACGTGCCGCGCTACCTGCTGCAGATGCGCGCCGATCAGAACTACGCCATCGTCGTGGATACGCAAAAGGCGCGGCTCTATCTGTACCAGAATGAAAAAGGCACGCCGCGATTCGTCGCCGATTATTACATTTCCCACGGCAAACTCGGTGCCGACAAGGCGCGTGAAGGAGACAAGAAGACGCCGATCGGCGTCTATCATGTGACGGGTAGCCTGCCACGCCAAAAGTTGGGTGATTTTTACGGCAGCGGCGCTTTTCCGATCAGCTATCCGAACGAGTGGGACAAGCGCAATGGGCGCAACGGCCATGGCATCTGGCTGCATGGCACGCCTTCGGACACTTTTTCGCGTCCGCCCAAGGCGTCCGATGGCTGCGTGGTGCTGGCCAACCAGGACCTCGATGCGCTGTCGAAAAATCTGCAGATCGGCCTCACGCCAGTTATCATCAGCAACAGCATCGAGTGGTTGTCGCTCGACGACTGGCAGGCCGAGCGCAGCGCGCTCAACAAGCAGATCGAGCAATGGCGCAGCGATTGGGAAAGTCTCAATGTCGACCGCTATCTGAGCCACTACTCAAAGAAGTTCTATAGCGACGGGCAAAATTTCGAGCAATGGAGTGCGCGCAAGCGTCAGGTAGGCAGCGGCAAGAGCTGGATCAAGCTGGCCACCAACAACATCAGCATGCTGCGCAACCCGGGCAAGGAAGACATGGTCGTGGTGACTTTCGACCAGGACTATCGCAGCAACAATCTTTCCAATGTCATGAAAAAGCGCCAGTACTGGCAAAAGCAAGACGGACAGTGGAAGATCATGTATGAGGGCACCGGCTAGCCCGCTGGCAATCCTCCCCGGTTTTTCTCGTTTCCTGATCGGAGTGTTTCATGAAACATCTTGTCCTGCTGGCCATTGGCCTGCTGATCAATCTTTCCGCCTTCGCCGCCAATCCCACGGTGGAGATGAAGACCAACCAGGGCACCCTGGTTATCGAGCTGTATGCCGACAAGGCGCCCAAGAGCGCAGCCAACTTTCTTCAGTACGTCAAGGATGGCTTTTACAATGGCACCGTATTTCATCGCGTGATCGACGGCTTCATGATCCAGGGCGGCGGTTTTACGCCCGACATGCAGCAGAAGGCCACCCGCGCGCCGATCGAGAACGAAGCCAGGAACGGCCTCAAGAACGGCGCCGGCACGCTGGCCATGGCACGCACCGGCGATCCGCATTCGGCCACGGCGCAGTTCTTCATCAACCTGGTGGATAACGCGCCGCTCGACTATCCCAGCCGTGACGGCTGGGGTTACGCAGTCTTCGGCAAAGTCACGCAAGGCATGGATGTCGTCCAGAAAATCGCCAAGGTCAAAACCGGCAACGCCGGCATGCATCAGAATGTGCCGACCACACCCGTCGTGATCGAGTCGGTCAAATTGCTCACCGAAAAATAGCCCGTTACCCCAACCAAGGATTCTCAAATGATCAAGCTTCACACCAACCATGGCGTCATCGGCATCGAACTCGAACCCGAGAAGGCGCCCGAATCAGCGAAGAATTTCCTGGCCTATGTCGAGGCCGGCCACTATGACAATACGATTTTTCACCGCGTGATCGACGGTTTCATGATTCAGGGCGGCGGCTTCGAGCCGGGCATGAAGCAGAAACCCTGCAACCCGCCGATCAAGAACGAGGCCGGCAATGGCCTCAAGAATGAGCGTTACACCGTGGCCATGGCGCGGACCTCGGATCCCCATTCTGCAACTGCGCAGTTCTTCATCAATGTCGCCGACAACGGTTTCCTCGACTTCACCGCGGCCAGCGGCAGCGGCTGGGGGTATTGCGTCTTCGGCAAGGTGGTCGAAGGTACCGAGGTGGTCGATGCGATCCGCCAGGTCAAGACCGGCAGCAAGGGTTTCCACCAGGATGTGCCGGCTGAAGACGTGCTGATCGAGCGCGCCGAAATCATCTGAATAAGAGGAGACCGGCATGTCGGCCACGCTGTTCGTTTCCGACGTGCATTTGTCTGCGACGCGGCCGGCGATCAGCCGTCTGTTCCAGGATTTCCTGGCGCGCCAGGCGCGTCAGGCGGCAACGCTCTACATACTCGGCGACCTTTTTGAATACTGGGCCGGCGATGACGATGCCACCGATGCGTTCAACGCCGCCATCTGCTCAGCGCTGAAACAACTCGCCGCGAGCGGAAAGCGAGTTTGTTTCCTGCCGGGTAATCGAGATTTCCTGGTCGGTTCAGGTTTTGCGCAAGCCAGCGGCGTTGAATTGCTCTATGAGCCGCAGATCGTCGACATCAACGGTTCCTCGACGCTTCTTCTGCATGGCGACACCTTGTGTACCGACGATGCCGCTTATCAGGAATTTCGCAGCAAGGTGCGCGGTTCGGCGTGGCGGGAAGATTTTCTGGCTCAGCCACTGACTGAGCGCAAAACGCAGATCGAGGCGCTGCGAAGACAAAGCGATCGGGAAAAGCAGCTCAAGTCCGTCGCCATCATGGACGTCAATTCCGCGGCTGTCGCCGCTGCGTTGCGCAGCCATGGCTATCCGCGCCTGATCCATGGCCATACCCACCGGCCGGCCTTTCATCGCCATGAGGTCGATGGCAGGACTTGCGAACGCTGGGTGCTCGGCGACTGGTATGACAGCGGCAATTACCTGCGCTGCGACGAAAGCGGCTGTCGCTACCTGAATCTTCCTTCGGCCTGAGCGCCGCAACACCGATGCCCACCGCGCTCGACTTGTTGCGTTCGGTGTTTGGCTATGCTTCCTTCCGTGGCGATCAGGCCGAGATCGTCGAGCATGTCGGTTCCGGCGGTGACGCGCTGGTGTTGATGCCGACCGGCGGCGGCAAGTCGCTCTGCTACCAGATTCCATCCCTGCTGCGCCCAGGTTGCGGAATCATCGTGTCGCCCTTGATTGCGCTGATGCAGGATCAGGTCGATGCCTTGCTGCAAGCCGGTGTGAGGGCGGCCTTCCTCAATTCCTCGCAGAATTACGAGACCGCCAGCGCTACCGAGCAACGCCTGCTTAAGGGACAACTCGACCTGCTTTACGTCGCGCCGGAGCGCCTGCTGACCGAACGTTTTCTCGGCTTGCTCGACCGGCTCGGCACCGAGGAGCGGATCGCATTGTTTGCCATCGATGAGGCCCATTGCGTCTCGCAATGGGGTCACGATTTCCGCCCCGAGTACATCCAGCTTTCGATCCTGCAGGAGCGCTACCCGAAGGTGCCGCGGATTGCCCTGACCGCCACGGCGGATGGATTGACCCGGCAGGAGATCGTCACCAAGCTCGGCCTGGAATCGGCGCGCATCTTCGTCGCCAGCTTTGACCGGCCCAACATTCGTTACAGCATCGTCGAGAGAAACAATCCGCGCCAGCAATTGCTCAGCTTTCTGGCCGACCATCGCGACGAAGCCGGTATCGTCTATTGCCTGTCGCGCAAAAAAGTTGATGAGACCGCGCTTTGGCTGCAGGGACACGGTGTTGCGGCGATTCCTTATCACGCCGGCATGGATGCCGAAACCCGCCGCAAGCACC
>Ga0172371_10006974_pt1 | contig 16223 bp, 9 predicted proteins | sample Lak12m_FD_114543 | JGI IMG/M metagenome (GOLD analysis project Ga0172371, IMG submission 114543) | Freshwater microbial communities from Kabuno Bay, South-Kivu, Congo - kab_022012_12m | ecosystem: Environmental > Aquatic > Freshwater > Lake | place: Democratic Republic of the Congo: South-Kivu...
CAGCAGACAAAGCCGACAAAGAACCACTGGCCCCAACTGAGTTTCTCGCCGTGGATCAGCCACGCCAGGACGGACGAGGCGACCATCATGCTGCCCAAGACCGCGGTGACGATCGCCAACGGGCCGCGGGCCACCGCCAGCGCATAACAGGCAGTGCCCATCGCCCCGGGGATGCAGAACAAGACGATCCAGGCGAAATCGCCCCGCGACGGCAAATAGCCGATCTGGCCGAAGGCCATCCGGCGCGCCAGCAGCACGCCGGCTCCCATGATTGCGATTGTGGTTTCCCAACAGTATCCGGCGACCAAGGGGTCCAGGACGCGGGAGACCCGGGTGATCAGGGTGAAGCCGACCCCTAGTGCCACGCCGAAAACCACGGAGAATATCACGCCTCGGGGCAGCGAGTAGCTGACCGAAGCGACCGGCAGGCGGCGAACGGCACCCAGGCCGAATACGCCCAGGAAGACCAGGCCCATCCAGCCCAACTGGCTGGCCGACAGCGATTCGCCCAGCCACCGCGTACCGAGCCATGCGGAAACCAGCGTCGACAGGCTCATATTCAACGCCGTCGCAATCCCGATCGGCAGATGCCGCAACGCATTGGCGGCGGCCCAATTGCCCAGCAGCGCGGTCGCGGAAGCGGCCAGGATCCAGGGCACCTGGGTGCGGGCTTCGAACAGTCCCGCTGGGGCGGGGATCAGCAGGGCCGGCGTCATCGCCAGACTCATCCCGACGCCGCGCAGGGTCACCACGGTCAGTTGCTCAAAGCGGCGATAATAGGGAGCCATCCACACGCCGTGCAGGGCATAGGCGGCCATCGAGAGGATCGCAAAGGCAAAAAACATCGAAAGCTTCGCAATTTGCAGCGGGCGGCGGGACGAATCGCAACTCGACTCGGATGAGTCATGGCGGGGCCGTAAGATTGTATCAGAGGGCGGCCAAGCCGCGAGAGGATGTCACGCCAAGCGTGTGCGTTATTCCGCTCCAGGGCTTGCGGTCAAACCTGTTCCCCGGCGCGGATTTCGTGTAAAAAGGTGCGTCCCTTAACGAGGCAGCTCCACTATCCTGACCAAAGTCCAGCGCCGCCGCGACGGCGGATTTTCGGCGCCGACGAGGAATACGACGATGCCCCTGCGCAATCTGGTAGCCCTGTTTCTGATGGCGGCCCTCTCGCTGCTGTGCCGGTGCAAGGCGGACCGGAACCGTTACGCGAGCACCGTGTCCGAGGCGATGGACCTGATCACGTACCACTACTTGGAGGACGTCGAGTATCGGGACCTGTACGAAAACGCGATGCGCGGGATGGCGGGGGGCCTGGATCCCTATTCCAGCTACATCAGCCCGGCGGATTACGCGCGATTCCAGGAAGACCTCGATCAAGAGTTCGGCGGCATCGGGATTCTCGTCGAGTTCAATCGGGAAACGAAGCGGCTGGTGGTGATGAGCCCCTTGTTCGATACGCCCGCCACGCGAGCCGGAATCCGCGCGGGGGATGTGATCCTGGCCATCGACGACCAGGACACTTCGGGGCTGTCGTTCCGGGATGCGGTCGAGTTGATTCGGGGGAAGCCTGGCGAGCCCGTGCGGCTGAGCATCCTGCACCCGGGCGAGCAGACGCCGGTGGAGGTCGACGTTCTGCGGGCGATCATACCCATCGAATCGGTGCTCGGCGACGGGCGGACGGCCGACGGGAAGTGGGATTTCCAGCTGCAAGATGATCCGCGAATCACGTACATTCGGCTGATCAATTTCGGCGAGAACACGGTCTCGGAACTGTCCCACGTCTTGCAGGGCCGCCAGACAGACGCCTTGATCCTGGACCTGCGGGACAATGCGGGCGGCCTGCTCGACGCGGCCGTCGGGATCTGCAACATGTTCCTGAACGACGGCACGATCGTGACCATCCGCGGCCGCGACGGCGAAGTCCAGCGGACCTTTGCCGCGGATGGCTCGCCGCTGGTTCCCAGCCGGCTGCCCGTGGTCGTGCTGATCAACCACTTCTCCGCCAGTGCCAGTGAAATCGTGGCCGCGTGCCTGCAGGACCACCAGCGGGCCAAGGTGATCGGGCAACGCAGTTGGGGCAAGGGCACGGTGCAAAACGTGCTGCCGCTCGAGGGCGGCCATGCGGCTCTGAAATTGACCACGGCCAGCTACTGGCGTCCCAGCGGCAAGAACATCCATCGCTTGAGCGACGCCAAGGACGAGGACGAATGGGGCGTCCGCCCGGATCCGGGGTTCGAGGTGGTCCTGACCGACGAACAGGCCGACCAAGTCCGCCAGCGCCGCCGTGATAAGGATCTCGGGACGCCTCCCAAGGAAGCCCTCCCCCCTAAACCCGCGCCCAGTGCGTCCCAGGATGCCCAACCAGTGGAACCCGTGGGCGACCTCCAGTTGGAGAAAGCGGTGGAGTACCTCCGCCAGCAATTGGGAACCCCGACGTCATGAGCCGATGCTTGATCCTGCTGCTGGTCCTGCTGGGGCCGCTGGGGCCGCTGGCGGCCGCCCAGGCCAAACGCCCGGCTCGGTTCGTGGGCAAGCTGCGAGACGGGGCGCTGGTCGAGGGCGAGGTGTTGGCGAACTGGCACACGCCGGACGCGGTTCCGACTCTGGACGGACGCCCCTTGCTGGATCCGGGCAACCCGCTGCGCTGGCTCCGCGACCGCCAACTGGTGGCTGCCGACACGTGCCCGGCCTTTGTCGAGCTGTTTTCCGGCGATCGGCTGCCGGGTGTCGCGCTGGAGTACCGCGGCGCGGCGCCCGAGTCGCCCGAGCAGGCGTTTCCGCATTGGGTGGTGCGTCCCGCGATCGCCCAGCGCCGCCCGCAATCGCTCGAAGATCCGACCGTTCGCGTCCGAGCCCAATTCGTCCGCCGCATCGTGTGGCAGCGGCGTTCGTCGAATCGCTACCGGCCCGGGACCGTGTTCCTGCGGGACGGCGGTTCGCTGACCTTCCGAGCGGCGCGATTCGACGGCGAACAAGCGCTGCTGCTGCTGCCGGCCGGCACGCGGCGAGTCCCGCTGGCGGAGATCGCCGAATTGCACCTGCCGGCACGCGACTTCTGGCAGGATTACCTCGATGAACTGGCCGTGCTGTGCCCCCAGCCCGATGCGCGATTGCTGCAGTTGGAGACCGACGACGGGCTGATTGCGACGACGTCCTTCGACCGGCTGACCGTATTCGCCTGGGGCGGCCCCGAACACTGGCGGAATTGGGCGCACGGCATCCAGCCGGCTTGGTCGCTGGATGTGTTGTACGTGCCCGCGACCAGCGTCGCGATGCGCCGCGTATTCCTGCCGCAGGAAGTGCCACTGGCGCGCGTCCCGCCGGTCGAGCCGGAACGTACCGCCCCGGCGACAGCGTCCGCCTGGCCGCCGCAAACGAATCGCAACGTCCAAGGCGGACCGCTGCACAGCGGGGGACGCGACTTCGGCTGGGGATTTGGCGTCCACGCGTTCAGCCAACTGCAGTTCCCGCTGACTCCGCTTGCCGCCAGCGTGCGGACGGAGTTCGGCCTGGATCGGACCGTCGGTGACGGAGGCTGTGTCCAAGCCCGCCTTCGGGCCGGCGGCGACGCGGCGCCGTCGCTTTTCGAGAGCCGTGTCCTGGTCGGCTCGGCCACCTTGCAGGACACCGGCCGGCTCGGATTGTCTGTCCCCGCAGAGAAGCCCGGCCATCTGGTGCTGACGGTGGACCCCGCGCACGACAAACGTCCGCCGGGCGCGGATCCGTTCGATGTCCGCGACTGTGCCGATTGGCTGGAACCGCTGCTCGAGTTGAATTCGGACACGCTGCGAGAAGAGATCCGCCGTGGCCTGCCCCGCCAGGTGGCTGCGTGGGATGGCTGGCAAGCCGCGATCGGGCCTGCCGCGACCTGGCCCAGTCTGTTCCGTGAATTCCCCCACCGGCCGGCGACGTTTCTGCGTGGCGTCAGCACGGCCAAGGAACCGCTCGTGCTCAGCCGGCGACTGAAGCTGGACACCCAGACTCGCTGGCTGTTGCTGTCCGTCGGCCAGGACCGGGCCCAGCAGGGACGGCCGCACGTGCAGCTGCTGCTGGACGGCGAATTGGTCTGCGATCAGGAGATCCCGTTCAGCGACAAGTGGCGGAACGAGGTAAATCCGCTGATCGTGCCCCTGGACGATTACCGGCAGGCGGGGCCTCGGGAGGTGCAAGCCGAGATTCGGCAGGTACCCGGCGAGCAGGAAACGCCCGTGGCTTGGCAAGGCATTGTCACGCTCGAACGCTTGCCCATGATCCAGGCGTTGTTCGAGGACGACGGCCAGTTCGTGGCGTTACCGCCGGAACCGCCGTCCCCCCCGGCGTCCGTGGCGGAAGCCGCAGGGGCGGCCGTAGCGGCTGCTCCGGCGACGACGATGGCTCCGCCCGCCCCGGCGACGCTGGCCACGGGGGATACCCAGTCCGGCCTGCGCGCCGTCCGCTTGCCGGCCGGGCCGCGGTATCGCCTGGACCTCCGCGGCACGCTGGCCGTCCGCGAGCGGCCGGCGTGGGGCGAGTTCCGTTTTCTGCGCTTCGCCTTTCGCAAGCCAGGAGCGGGACGGGTCTTCCTGCAGCTCGAGCATCGCCAGTCCCAGGAGCGGCCGGCGCGATACGACGCCGGCTCGGGCGAACCCTGCTTTCCCCAGACTCGCCGCGTGCGGGACGGAGCCCTGCCGGATCAGTGGGTGGTGATCGACCGTGACCTGTTCCAGGATTTCGGCGCGTTGGATATCGAGGGGCTCACGCTCGGGACTCCCGACGGTGAGCAGGTGCTGTTCGACCAGATCTACTTGGCGCGAACCGTGGACGATTTTCGCCAGTTGCCGCCGCGTCCGGCGGTGGACGCGCCTGGCGACCAAGGCAAGCAAGCCGTGCTGACCGCGGTCAAGGATCGCGTGCTGCCATCCACGGTGGCCATCGATTTCGGCGACGGACGGTTCGGCAGCGGCACGCTCGTCAGCGGCGAAGGCGACGTGCTGACCGCCGGACACCTGGTGCTGGCCCCCAACCGCAGCATCAAGGTCACCCTGTCCGACGGGCGCATCGTCGACGCCCAGACCCGCGGCGTCTGTCGCGACCTGGACGTCGGGCTGGTCAAGCTTGCTGTGCCGGGCCCATTCCCCGCCGTCGAGATCGAGAATTTCTCGCAGTTGAACGCTGATGACCTGTACGTGGCCGTGACCCGCCCGCCCGATACCGAGACCAATGCTCCCCCGCTCGTTTCCGCCGCCCGCGTGCGACGCCTGGTCGGCCAACAATGCTGGACCGATTTTGATCCGGCGGCTTGGACGGCCGGAGGCGGCCTGCTGAATCGCTACGGCAAGCTGGTCGGCGTGCACGCCGCGCGCAGCCGTTTCGGCGGGGCGATCTACGGACCCCTGGCGAATGTCCAGGCCTTCCTGGGCCGCTTGAAAAACGGCGAGGCCTGGGGCCGCTGGCCGCGCGGCAGCACGCCGGAAACGGGATTGGAACTGACGTCTTCCGCAGCTGGGCTCCAAGTCCAGTCGCTCGTCCCCAACTCGTCCGCCGTGCAGGCCGGCCTGCAGCCCGGCGACATCCTCGTTCGGATCGACGGAAAGCCAGTGCAAGTTCCCGATGACCTGTATCAGGCCGTCGCCGAGAAGGAGCCGTCAGCGGCGGTCAGCATCGAGTTCCGCCGCAGCGGCAGCACCGGGACCGTCAACGTCGCCCTGTCCCCGCGGACGCCGTAGCCCTGGCGTGAGTTCCGCTGCGCGCTGGGGTACAATCTCGGACTGCCGCTGTGTCGGAAGGTTCACAATCGCGTGAGGCGAATATGAATGCACGTACGATCGCACTGACTGTCAGCCTGTCGATTCTAGTTTGTCCGGCGGCGCCGGCCGCCACCTTGTTTGTAGCCGCCGAGGGCCGTGACACCGATCCCGGCACCGAGGCACAGCCGTTCGCGACGCTGGAGCGGGCTCGGGATGAGGTCCGGCGTCTCAAGGCCAGCGGATCGCTGCCGGCCGAGGGGATCATCGTGGAAGTGCGTGGGGGTGTGTATGAGCTGCCGCGACCGCTGGAACTGACCGAACTGGACAGCGGTACGGAACAGACGCCGATCGTGTATCGAGCGCGGCCTGGCGAAGTGGTCAAGGTCATCGGCGGACGCACGGTTACCGGCTGGACTCTCGTCCGCGAGGCGGCTGTCCTCGATCGCCTGGATGCGGCGGCGGCAGGGAACGTCTTTCAGGCCGACTTGCGGGCCCAGGGCATCACGGACTGGGAGGGCATCGGCCAGGCCAGGACCTACCAGTCGGATCCGGGCCTGGAACTGTTCTTCCAGGACCAGCCGATGACGCTGGCGCGATATCCGAACGCGGGCTACCTGCGGATCGCCGACGTGCTGGACGCCAACGGCAGCGCGGCGTCCGGACGAGCCAATACGCCCGAGGGCCGGTTCGTGTGCGACGACCCACGGCCGGCCCGGTGGGCGATGGAAAAGGACGTCTGGCTGCACGGCTTCTGGGTCTGGGATTGGGCGGACCTGCGATTGCCGTTGGGCTCGGTGGACCCCGCGGCCCGCACGATCAGCCTGGGCCGCGGCCGGCCGGGCTCGGCGAGCGGGCGTTCGTATGACCTCCGCAAGGGCCAATGGTTTTACGCCGAGAATGTGCTCGCTGAATTGGACAGTCCGGGCGAGTGGTATTTGGATCGCGACACAGGCGTCCTGTATTTCTGGCCGCCGGCGCCGCTGGCCGCCGGACAAACGGTCGTCTCGGTCGTCCGCGACTTGATTCGACTGGACGGCGCCTCGTATGTCACGTTTCGCGGCCTGGGGATCGAGGCCGGACGCGGCAGCGGCTTTGTCGTCCGCGGCGGCTCGAATGTCCGCATCATGGCGGGCACGATTCGCAACCTGGGCAACTGGGGTGTCAATGTCTACGGCGGCACGGGGCATGGAGTCGTGGGCTGCGACATCTCTCAGACCGGTCAGGGCGGAATTCACCTGGAAGGCGGCGATCGCAAGACGCTGGCCGCGGCCGGGCACTACGCGGACAACAACCACATCCACCACACGGCACGCTGGGACCCCGTCTATCAGCAGGGGATCACGGTCTTTGGCGTCGGCAATCGGGCCACGCACAACCTGATTCATCATGTGCCGCATGTCGCCATCGGCTTCACGGGCAACGAGCAGACCATCGAATACAACGAAATCCACACGGCCGTCTTCCAGTCCAACGATGCGGGCGCGATTTACACGTCGCCGCCTGACGAGACATGGTCCATGCGCGGGCATAAGATCCGCTTCAACTACCTGCACAACATCCACGGGTTCGAGGGCCGGGGCTGCCTGGGCGTGTACCTGGACGATTGTTTTTCGTCCGCCGACATTTCCAGCAACGTATTCTACGACGTCGCGACCGCCATCCTGATCGGCGGCGGGCGGGACAACCAGATGACCAACAACCTGTTCCTCAACTGCGACAAGGCGTTCAGTATCGATGCCCGGGGCTTGGGTTGGGCCAAGGGCGTCGGCGAGTTTGCGACTAAAGAACTGCGCGATCTGAACTACCAACAGCCGCCCTGGTCGGTCCGCTATCCCGAACTGCTGAACATTCTCGAAGACGAACCGCTGGCCCCCAAGGGCAACGTCATGGCGAGGAACGTCAGTTGGGGCGGCAAGTGGGGCTGGACCGAACCTAAGGCCGAGCCGGGTGTTAAGTTTGAGAACAACCTGATCGGCGTGGACCCGCGGTTTGCCGGTCCCCTCCCCGGCGACTTCCGCCTGGCCGAAGATTCGCCCGCCCTGCGAATCGGCTTCCAGCAGATTCCGTTCGACCAGATCGGCGTCTACCCAAGCGAGGACCGCGCGTCTTGGCCGGTGAAGTAGCGCCGTGCCCGGAGCCAGAGGCGACGCTCCAGGACTTGGGGGCATCCGGCGATATTTTGGCGGAAGGCCATTTTCTCGTTCGGATTTTTCCGAAGAAAGGGGCTGGACGTTTCGAAGCTCAGACCGAGAATTTGACAAGCCTGGATTCAGCGGCAAAGTTTTAGTAGACAGCCCGAATTGCCAGAAAGTGCCGACGGGTGTCAGTTGGTCGCAAAGTCTAGTCGATAATAGTACAAACGAGGTCTGCAGCGATGAGAATGCTCTTGCTTTTCCTGGTATTGGTGGCTCTCCCCAGTGTTGCGGAAGCCAAACGGATCACGACGGTTCGGGGCGGCAAAGTGGTCGTCGTCCACACCAATCCCGCGCCGGTCGCCATGCATCGCGTCTTGCCGCCCTACGGCGTCGGCAAACACGTCTATACCGGCCCACGGCCGTAAAGGCGAATCGGGCTCATGAAAACGGGGCCAGACGCCGAAACGGGTCTCGGCTGACTTCGCGTGGCCAACGGCGCCATCGCGACCGCGCCGGCGTCTGACGTTCGGTCGACAACTTGCTCCCGTTCCACGTCTGGCGTCGAAAACGGCAGCGGCGACTTCCGGCCCTCCTGCCTGGAACCATGACGCCCGCGCTCTTCACCCTCAGCCTATCCCCCAACGGACTCTCCTTGTTGGGCAGTGGCTTATTGAGCCACCGTAGCCCGGATCGCAAGCGAGAGCGAGGGCGGCCCACTCGCTGGCGTTTCGGGCCGCTGACTTCACGCCGGACCCAAGCGGCTGCCGTATTGACGCTTAGGGCGTGGTACGGCTTGGTCAGGCCACGGCCGGGGCCAGATCCAGCGGCCGGGGCGGGGCGGACGCGGGCCTTTCGCCGGCGCTTGCAAACAAGGATGTAATCCGTAAAATGTGGGTGCTTATGTCGTGTTATTCCGGGGCCTGCTGCCAGTCATGACCGAGAACTATACGCTCGCTGAAATCCAAGTCGCCCTCACGCCGCAGGCGCGGTTCGAGGAGTATCTGCAGAGCCGCGGGATGCGGAACACAGAGCAGCGACGGGTGCTGGTCGAGCATATCTTCAGTCATCACGAGCACTTCGACGCCGATCAACTGATCGCCCAACTGCCGCTCAAGGGCCAGCCGGGCTATGTCAGCCGGCCGACGGTCTACCGGACCCTGGCCGAATTTGTGGACGCCGGCCTGTTGCGGAAATTCGAGCTGAACGGCCGGGCCGTTTACGAGCACGACTACGGCTATCCGGCCCATGACCACCTGTACTGCAAGCAATGCCAGAAGCTGTTCGAATTCCAGAGCGACGAACTGGTCGATCTGCGCAACCGGGTAGCTCAAGACCATCACTTCCGCGTCAGCGGCCACCGCTTGACCATCTTCGGCGTCTGCGAAACGTGCCTGCAGACCAAGCGGCGGACGAAACGCAAGCTGGATTTGATCTGATCCGCAGCGGCGGGGCGGCAGGGCACTGCGGCGTCGAGGCACTGCGGATCCGCCCCCAGCGAAAAGGACGTTGCTTCGTGAATGTCTTGCCTCGCCTTTATCGCCACTCGCTGGCCCTGCTGACCGACCTGTACCAGCTGACAATGGCGTACGCCTACTGGAAGCACGGCCTGGCGGAGCGCGAGGCCGTGTTCCACTTGACGCTCCGCCAGAATCCGTTCGGCGGCCAGTACGCCGTGGCCTGCGGATTGGGCTACGCCGTCGACTTTCTCCGCGAGTTCCGCTTCACGGACGACGACTTGAGCTACCTGGCGACGCTGACCGGGGCCGACGGGCGGCCGCTGTTCGAGGCGGCGTTTCTGGATTATCTGCGGGACCTCGAATTCCGCTGCGACGTGGACGCCGTGGTCGAAGGCACGGTGGTGTTTGCCGGCGAGCCGCTGGTCCGCGTCCGGGGGCCGCTGTTGCAGAGTCAGATCGTCGAGACGCCGCTGCTGGCGATGATCAACTTTCCGACGTTGATCGCCACGAAAGCGGCCCGCGTCTGCCGAGCGGCGGCGGGGCGCCCAGTGCTGGAATTCGGCCTGCGGCGTGCCCAGGGCATCGATGGCGGCCTGACGGCCAGCCGCGCCGCCTACATCGGCGGCTGTGCGGCGACCTCGAACGTGCTGGCCGGCAAGCTGGACGGGATCCCGGTCAAGGGCACGCACGCCCACAGCTGGGTGATGGCGTTTGCTGACGAGCAGCGGGCGTTCGAGGCGTACGCGGCCGCTCTGCCCGGCAACTGCATTTTCCTGGTGGACACCTACGATTCGTTGACGGGCGTCCGCCACGCGGTAGCCGTCGCGCGCCAGTTGCGCCGCGACGGGCATCAGCTGTTGGGGATCCGCCTGGATTCCGGGGATTTCGTGGCCCTCAGCCGCCAGTCGCGACAGTTGTTGGACGACGCCGGGTTCCCGGCGGCCGCAATTGTGGTCAGCGGCGATCTGGACGAGGATCGCATCGAACAGCTGCTCCGGGACGGCGCGTGTGCCGATGTCTGGGGCGTCGGCACGCGGCTGGTCACCGGGCACGATCAGCCCGCGCTGGGCGGCGTGTACAAGCTAGCCGCGCTTCGCGACGCGGCGGGCCAATGGAGTTATCGGCTGAAGTTATCCGAGCACGGCAGCAAGCAATCCGATCCGGGCATCCTGCAGGTGCGGCGCTTGCGACGCGGCGACGGGCGGTGTGTGGCGGACGTGGTCTACGACGAGCCGACCGGCCTGCCGGAGCCGCCGGCCTTGGTGCCGCTTGGTTTCCAGGCAGCGAGTCCGGCTCCACCGCACGCCCAGCAAGCGGACCTGCTGGTGCCCATTTTTCGTGGCGGACGGGCGGTCTACGAGCCGCCGCCGGCTGCCGTGGCGCGCGATCGCGCGGCCGCCGAGTTGGCGTCCTTCGACGCCGCTGTCCTGGAGAACCGCGGAGGCACGGCGTACCTGGTCGGACTCGAGGCGGGGCTGCACCAGCTCAAGAGCGACTTGGCCGCTGCACGGTCCCAAGGCTCAGACGTACAGAATTCAAAATTGGCCGAGGTTGGTCCCAGCGATCGGTTGAAAACGCTGCTCGGCCAATTTTGAATTCTGTACGTCTGAGCCCGATCCGCGCAACAGCGTGGCGACGTCATTGACTCCATCGAAGGCCCGTTGCCCGCCGAACGCCACCGCTGATCGCCAGCGCCGCTGCAGGGGCGGCCTGAAGGCCCTATCCCAACGCTTTGTCCGAGATGTCCTTTCGGCACCAGGCGCCTTCCCAGCGGATGCACTTGACGGCCGTATACGCTTGCAGCTTGGCCGCGGCGATCGAGTCGCCCAGGGCGGTGACGCCCAGCACGCGGCCGCCTGCGTTGACGGTCTGCTCGCCCTGACGGGCGGTGCCGGCGTGGAAGACCTTGACGTCGGGCACCTGGGCCGCCGCCTCCAAGCCGCGGATCGGCCGGCCCTTGGCGTAATCGCCCGGATAGCCTTCGCTGGCCATCACCACGCACACCGCCGGGCGCGGGTCCCATTCCAGGGCACCGATCTGGTCCAGCCGATGCTCGGCGGCCGCGGCGAGCACTTCCGCCAAGTCGGTCTTGAGCCGCATCAGCAGCGGCTGGCACTCGGGGTCCCCGAAGCGGACGTTGTACTCCAGCACCTTCGGGCCCTGCCGCGTCATCATCAGCCCGGCGTACAGGACGCCCAGGAACGGCGCGTTCTTGCGCTTCATCTCGTGGACCGTCGGGACCAAGATCTTGGCCTCGATCCACCGCAACTGGTCCTCCGTGACGACGGGGGCGGGACAGTACGCGCCCATCCCGCCGGTGTTCGGCCCGCGGTCGCCGTCGTAAGCGGGCTTGTGGTCCTGGGCCGGCGGCAGTGTCAGGATCGTCCGCCCGTCGGTGATCGCCAGGACGCTGGCCTCCTGGCCGTCCAGGCGTTCTTCGAGCACCAGTTCGCGGCCCGCGTCGCCGAACACGCGCTGGCGGGCGATCTGGTCGATCGCCGCCAAGACCTCGGCTCGCCGCGAGCAGACGATCACGCCCTTGCCCGCCGCCAAGCCGTCCGCTTTGACCACCAAGGGAACTTCTTCATCCTCCGTCGGATACCGGCTCCGGACGTGCTCCGCCGCCTCGTCGGGATCGGAGAACACGCGGTAGTCGGCCGTCGGGATCCCGGCCTCGCGGAGCAGCTTTTTGCAGAAGACTTTGCTGCCCTCCAGTTGAGCGGCCGCCTTGCTCGGCCCGAAGACCCGCAGTTTGGCTTCCAGAAAGGCGTCGACGATCCCGGCCGCCAGCGGGGCTTCCGGGCCGACGACGGTCAAGTCGACATCCTCGGTGCGAGCGAATTGGATCAGGCCCTTCCAGTCGCTGGCCGCGATGTTCACATTCTCGGCATCCAAAGCCGTGCCCGCATTCCCCGGCGCGACGAACACCCGCCGGACCCGGGAACTTTGCGACAATTTCCACGCCAAGGCATGTTCTCGACCACCGTTGCCGATCACCAACACGTTCATCCGCAGAGATTCCTTCAGCGAGTTCGATACGAGGGGGACTTGTCTTCGCTGGACAAAGCCGGATTCTAGCGGGCCGGGGGAGATTGCGACAGACGCCAACCGGCAAAGTCGGCGGCGGGGCGGGGAAGTGCCGGCCTCGTTTAACGGTAAGCCGCAGGCGCCGGCGGAAAGAAGGGCCGTCGCTGGCGGAGGCTGACTTCGCAGGGGGCCGGCAACGTGGGGGCAAACTCCCAGCTTGCCAGACCTCCGGCTTTTTGCTTTACTCGTTTTCCGAGGCTACGCATTTGGCAAGCTGGAAGCTTGCCGCACGACTCACGCTGCAGTCGCCTCCGGCTTGCCGTTACACGAGGGCGTGCGGAGTTCCCGACGCGCCTGAAAAACGAGAGGAACCGAAAGATGCCTCATGCCGTCTGGTTTTGCGCCGCCGCTGTTCTGCTGGTGTCGCAGGTTTCAGCGCAAGCCGCCGCGGCCAAGCCCGCGGGCTTGGACAAGCCCAATCTGGTCGTGATCCTGACCGACGAACACAACTTCCGGACGCTGGGCTGCTATCGGGCACTGTTGCCGAAAGACCAGGCGTTTGTCTGGGGCGAAGGCATCGCGGTCGAAACGCCGCACATCGATTCCCTGGCCGCCCGCGGCGCGCTGTGCGACCGGTTCTACGCCGCCTCGCCGGTGTGCACGCCGTCTCGAGCGGCGTTTTTCACGGGCCGCTATCCGCAGAACACGGGCGCCGACGTCAACGACCGCCCGCTGCGGGACGACGTGGTGACGTTCGCCGAACTGCTCCGCCGCCAGGGGTACGCCACCGGCTATGCGGGCAAGTGGCATCTGGACGGTCCCGCCAGACCCGGTTGGACCCCGGCTCGCCAGTTCGGCTTCGAGGACAACCGTTACATGTTCAATCGCGGCCACTACAAGCAGCTGGAGGACACTCCGGACGGCCCGGCGGTCAAGGCCCGCAACGCGCGCGGCGAGCCGACGTACGACGTGGCCGGAGCGGACGCGAACTCGTTCACGACGGACTTCCTGGCGGACAAGACGGTGAACTTCATCCAGGCCCACAAGGACCGCCCGTTTTGTTTCGTGACCAGCATCCCGGATCCGCACGGCCCCAACACCGTCCGCCCGCCGTACGACACGATGTACGACGCCCTGGACTTCCAGCAGCCGCGGTCCGCCCTCGAACCGGGCGTGGGGCTGCCGTCCTGCGCCGTGCCGCCGGCCAAACCGCAACTGGAGAACATGAGCCGCTACTTCGGCATGGTCAAGTGCATCGACGACAACGTGGGCAAGATCCTGGCCGCTTTGCGCGAGGCGGGCGTGGCCGAGCGGACGGTGGTCGTGTTCACCTCGGACCACGGCGACATGTGCGGCGAGCATGGCCGCGTGAACAAGGGGATCCCGCTGGAAGGCTCCGCGCGGATCCCGCTGCTGGTCGCCTATCCCGGCAAGATCCAGCCCGGCCTGGTGATCCGCGAGGCGCTGAACAACGCCGATTTCAAGCCCACGATCCTCGCGCTGCTGGGCGTCCCCAGCTCCGGCGATGAAGGCCGCGACGCCTCGGCCCTGTTCCTGACCGGACGTGCTCCCGCAAGCTGGAAGAATATCGCGTTCTCACGACATTCCGCCGGCAACTGGCTCATGGCGGTGACCAGCCGCTACAAGTTCATCGTCTCGAACGACAGCGATCCCTGCCTGTTCGATTTGGAAGCCGACCCGTTGGAGATGCACAACATTTTCGCCGCACCGACGTCGAGAGAAATCGTCCGGGAATTGGCGCGAGCCCTGGCCGAGTATGGACAACGCTGCAGCGAACCGTACGCCGCGCTGCCTTCCGTGCGAGCGGACCTGGCCTGGGCCGCGGAAGGCACGGAGGCATACGTCGCTCCGCAACGCGAGTCCCGCAAGGCCAAGCCGCGGAAGGTGCGGAAGCTGGAAGACGACGAATAGGCGTGCTTGGGGCCACTGATCGACGGCAGCAGAACCGGGCCCCAGACGGATGGCCACAAGATGCACAAGGGGCACAAGAAGTTGCACAGAACTCACAGGATTAGTTTGCGGATTTCTATTTTGGAGACGCCGAGGGTGCCGTCTCGCTGATGCGCCGGTTACGCGGCGATTTTTTGCGGGTGGTCGGCAGGTCCGGCGTAGGGTTGCGGTAGAGTCTTAGTATGAGAGAGTCGTGCCGCCTCATAAGTCTCGTTCCATGTGCCGCTCAGTAAAATGACGCGCAACGTCAGGATCGTCTGTGCTCCTGCCCGCTTCCAACGCATCCCCGACAGCTTCAACCGCGAAGTATAAATGGTCTTGCAGGCCGCCTCCGTGAGGCCGCTGCCCAGCGGCAAGTTGAGCCGACGATACTCAGCGTAACGCAGGTATCGGGTCCGCGTGCGGAGATAGTTGTAGGCGCGCTCGAACGCCTTCTTTTGGCCTGACCGCAGGCCCCGGTTCGCGCGCAGCTTGGCCGCCGACCACAGCACCCGCGCTGGCCCGTTGGGTTGTTTCAGCAGCTTCCGCATCTTGGCGGCCCAAGTCGCTGCCGCGCGACCCGCGCCGAAAATCGCTTCGCCCATCACCGTCAGCCGCTGGGCCGCGTGGCAGAAGTCCACGATCCAGAACCACGCTAGCCGCCGGCCGGTTCGCGGATGCCGCATCGGCTTTAGCACCTTCCGATAGTAGGACGTCTCCTGATCACCCGCGTCCGTCACATAGCACAGCCGCGGCAACGGCCCCGCCCACGCCGCCAGCACGTCGGTCAGCAGTTGCGTCAGGGCGTCGGTCATGGTCCCCTGCCCCAACTCGGGCGCATACGCCAAGTACACCGTCCCCAGCCGCTGGCCGCGACGATCTAACACCGCGATCGTGGCCGACGTAGCCACCTCGAAGAATCCGTGCGGCTGCGTCCAGAGCGTGATGCCGTCCCGGCCGACGCTCAGCACCGGCCGGTGCCGGCCACGCGAGGCCTCGGCCTGCTGGAGCAATTCCAGCAATCGTTGCACTTGGCACTCCTGGCGGTGCTCGTCCATCATGCTGGCCACCGCGTCAGCAGCGGCGCGGAGTCGCTTCACGCCCCAGGTGACGCCGTGTTGTTCCCGCAACCGTCGCAAGACGCTGGCCTGGGTGGCCCCGGCCTCGGCCAAGTATCGCCCCACACAGTCCAATAAGGCCGGCGTGGCCCCCTCGACCAGCCCCAGCTGCTGTTCTTGCGGGAAGATGGTCGGCAGGCCGTCCTCGCGGCACCACGAACGATACCCATGCCGCCACAAGACGATCGTCCCAAACGGCGTGGCCACATACCTGTTCGGAGTGGCCTCATTGAGTCGCCGATAGCCGTCGCCCTCATAGCGGATGTCGTGCGGGGGACACTCCGGGCCGTCGGCTTCCGGCCGATTATAGGCCCAAGCCACGGCCAGCCGGTTCAGTTCGCGCGCCTGCCGTTCCAGCTCTTGTTCGAACGTCAGCGTGGCCGCCGGTGAAGGCTTGACAAGCACGAATTTTACAACCGTTTCCACCAAGGCCTCAACGGCGGGCTGAAGTTGCTCAACGAGTTCTTCACGCAATTCGCCGATTCCACTTGCCAACAACACCGAGGTTACGAGAGAATTGGTCATGGGGCATCCTTTCCGGGAAAACGTGGGTACCGGTCCTGCCGGTGTTAGACAGCCCACGTTTTGCCACAAGGATGCCCTTTTTACCAAGATCACTTTCTCACCCCTGACCAATTGCGTTCACCCGCACCCCCGTTTCCCGGACTTCGCGCGCATCAGCGAGATGGCACCCCTTTCCATTGGCCCTTGGCGACGGTGGCAGCGGCCTTCTGGCCGTTGAGTTCGACGGTCACTTTCTCTCCCTCATCGCCGGTGCCGTAGATAGCCAACGGTTTGTCGCGCTGG
>Ga0172371_10006976_pt1 | contig 16219 bp, 13 predicted proteins | sample Lak12m_FD_114543 | JGI IMG/M metagenome (GOLD analysis project Ga0172371, IMG submission 114543) | Freshwater microbial communities from Kabuno Bay, South-Kivu, Congo - kab_022012_12m | ecosystem: Environmental > Aquatic > Freshwater > Lake | place: Democratic Republic of the Congo: South-Kivu...
CGCAATGGAAATTAAGTAGCTAATAAATAAAGAAGCTGACGCACTTGCGGCAATTTTTGCATCATCAGTCATTCCTGTAGCCAAACTTATTGGAGCTGAGAGAAAAGCAAATGCCAGCGCAAATGAAAAAATTCCGATAAAAACATTAAACATTCCGGTTTGTGCATACTGCGTGCAAATTTTTACCACTTCTTTTGATTTTTCGGTAGAAGCGCTTTTGCTTGCGGTTTCATCTAACTGAATATTCTGTTTAATATATTCAACAGCGCGGTAAGCGCCGGTTGTTACCGCTTGTATTGAAGCGCCGGTAAACCAATATATTACAGCGCCGCCGGCAAGAAATCCCAGTATTGAATAAGGATTGAGCAAGTTTAAAATAGTCTCCGGTTTAACGCCAAGAACGTTTTGAATAACGAGAATTAACGAGAAAATCATTGTAGTGGCTCCAACAACTGCGGTGCCAATAAGAACAGGTTTTGCCGTGGCTTTAAATGTATTGCCGGCGCCGTCATTAGCTTCAAGATAATGTTTTGCTTTTTCAAAATCGGGTTTAAATCCAAAATCTTTTTCAATTTCCTTTTCAACGCCGTTAATATTTTCAATTAATGAAAGCTCATAAATTGATTGAGCGTTATCTGTAACCGGTCCGTAACTATCAACAGCAATGGTAACAGGTCCCATTCCTAAAAATCCAAATGCTACAAGACCAAAAGCAAAAATTGAAGGATAGATCATAAACGTTTCAAGCCCGAATGTGCTGGCAAAATAAGCTACGAACATTAAGAGAATGAAAACCATTCCCATCCAAACCGCGCTAAAATTTCCCGCGACTAAACCGGAAAGGATTGTTAATGAAGAACCGCCTTCGCGTGAAGCCGAAACAATTTCGTTAACGTGTTTTGATTTTGGACTTGTAAAGATTTTTGTGAATTCAGGAATTAATGCGGCGCCAAGCGTTCCGCAGCTTATGATTATTGATAAGGTTAGCCAAAGATCATTCGGCAAATGACCGATCAAGAAACTACTGGTGGCAAACGTAACGATAATCGAAAGAATTGAAGTAATCCAAACAAGAGAGGTTAACGGGGCTTCAAAATCAAATTCATCTTTGCCGCTGTAACGGATCTGACTGAATACGCGATTCACTCCGAACGCCACTACCGAAGTAATAATCATCATAATTCTCATTGCGAAGATCCACGTCAATAATTCAGTTTGATTTGGAATATCTTTTACTGCAAGTACAATAAAACTGATTAACGCTACGCCGGTTACTCCGTACGTTTCAAAACCATCGGCTGTAGGACCAACGCTATCGCCAGCATTATCGCCAACGCAATCTGCAATTACGCCGGGGTTTCTGGGGTCGTCTTCTTTTATTTTGAAAACGATTTTCATTAAGTCGGAACCAATATCGGCAATTTTGGTAAAGATACCGCCGGCAATTCTTAACGCGCTTGCGCCGAGTGATTCACCGATTGCAAACCCAATAAAACTTGCGCCGGCAAATTCCCTTGGAACAAAAAGAAGAATGATTAACATCATTATTAATTCTACACAGATAAGCATAACGCCAATGCTCATTCCGGCATCAAGGGGAATATTTAATAATTTGATGGGTTTTCTTTCGAGCGATGCGAAAGCCATTCTGCTGTTGGCAAGCGTGTTCATCCGAATTCCGAACCAGGCAACACTGTATGAACCAAGAATTCCAACTATTGTCCAGCCTAAAATTAACAACACTCCACTAACCGAATTTCCTTGAAGATACCCAAAATAAAAAGCTACGCAAACGGCAATAAAAACAAATAAAACGATAAGCAGTTTCCCTTGCTGCACGAGGTAGGTTTTTGATGTTTCAAATATGATTTGGGCAACATCAAGCATAGAATGATGCGCTTTAAGATTTTTAACTTTAAGAAATTGGTAAACTCCGAAACCAAGCCCAAGAAAACAAACAACGATTCCTAAAAGAAGCAGGTTGTTTTGATCTGGCGAGAGGGATGGAATTTTGAGATTTGCTTCACTTGCAAAAGTGAAAATTGGTGCAAAAAGAAAAAAAACAAAAATAGAAATCTTGCTCCTCATAAGTCCTCTTAGAATTTTATTGATAGAAACACAGTTATTTTGTAAACTTAGTTCAAGGAGAGGTTGATTTTTTGTAAAAATTAACCTCTATGCACATTATTTCAAATCCGAATTAGTAGTCGGCTTCGGTTTTGTATTTGTATTGTTTAACCGGCTATTAATGTCATACATCGCTTTTTCACCCTGTTCAATAAAAGCTTTAACCATATCAAAAGAAGTATCAAAAACAGGTTCAACCCGTTTCATTGCTTCAAAGTCAAAACTACTTAATACATAACGAACCATTTCACCACTTTTAAACTTATTGCCAACCCCAACTCTAAGTCGAGAAAAACTTTGCGAATTTATATGGTAGATGATAGATTTAATTCCGTTATGTCCTCCGTCTCCGCCGCTTTTTCTTAACTTGAGCATTCCCTCATCTAAATTAATATCATCATAGACAACTAAAATATCATCAGGGGTTAAGGAAAGGTTTTCCATTACTTGGGCTACCGCAATTCCGGAGAGATTCACAAAGGTAGTAGGTTTAATAAGCACATAAGGGGCGTCGCCAAAACGCCCCCGAGCTTCTTGATAGCTAAATAGTGATGGAGAAAATTTAAGCCCTAACTTATCTGCCAGAAAATCCAAAAAGATGTACCCGATGTTGTGGCGAGTAAGTTGGTACTTATCCCCCGGATTTCCAATGCCAATAATTGCTTTCAATTATTTTGCTTCTTCTGCTTTCTCTTTGCTCTTACCAATTACTTCGGGTTCTTTTTGAACTTCAGCGTCAGTTTCGGCTTCTTTAACAACTTTTGGTGGAACGACGCCAACAATTACGGTATCTTCGGCGTGTAAAATTTCAGCGTTTTCTAATTTCAGGTCAGAAACGTGAATTGATGAACCAATTTTTAAATTTGTAATGTTAATTTCTATTTGCTCCGGAATTTGGCTTGGCAAGCAGCTGACGGTAAGTTTGTGCATAAATTCTTGCAACTGTCCTCCCTCTTTAACGCCAACAGCCGAACCAATAAAAAGTACGGGAATATCAATTTCAATCTTCTGCCCTGCCACAATTCCTAACAAGTCAAAATGGATAACTTTATCAGTTACCGCATCAAATTGATAATCTTTTAACACACAATCAAACTCTTTTTGATTATCTAATGCTAAATTAATCAGGTGTGTTTTCGTAGTAAACACTAAAGAATTAATTGAACTTGCAGCTACATCCACAGAAATTGGGTCAATTCCTTTTGCATAAAGCACACCGGGAACTCTCGCAGAGTTTCGCAATTGTGTTTTTGATGATTTACTTAAGTTTGTTCTTACATTACCGTTTAAGGTTATTTTATCCATGTGGTCTCCTTTGGTTAATTAGATTAACCTTTATCTACATCAAACAATGAACTAATAGATTCGTTTTTATATGTTCTAATTATTGCTTCGGCAAAAAGGTCCGAAGCTGTGCATATTTCAATTTTATCGGATTTATGTCCAGGGGATAAAAAAATTGTGTCAGATACATACAATTTCTCTAACTCTGAATTATTTAATTTTTCAAGAGCATTTCCGGAAAGCAACGGATGAGTAACTGAACCAAAAATTCTTTTTGCGCCTTTATTTTTCAATGCTTCTATTGCAGCGCAAAATGTTCCGGCTGTATCTATCAAATCATCCACCAAAAGAACATCTTTTCCGTTAACATCGCCGATGATATTTGTTACTACGGCTTGGTTTTGTTTTGGTCTCCTTTTATCTATTACTACCAAATTAGCATTCAGTTTTTTTGCATAAGCGCGGGCGATTTTTATGCCGCCGACATCAGGAGAAACCACGACAAGATTATCGCTAATTTTCCCGATATTGCTAAGAAAAATTGAAGAACCGTACAAATGGTCAAACGGAATATCAAAAAACCCTTGAATCTGCGAAGCGTGCAAGTCCATCGTCATTACGCGATCTGCGCCAGCTTTCGTTATAAGATTCGCAACCAATTTTGCCGTAATTGATACCCTTGGCTGATCTTTACGATCTTGCCTGGCGTAGCCAAAATAAGGAAGTACTGCCGTTATTTTTTTTGCCGATGCCCGTTTTGCGGCATCAATCATAATTAAAAGTTCTAACAAATTTTCCGCAGGTGGATTAGTTGATTGGATAATAAACATTTCCGAACCGCGAATATTTTCGCCATACTTTACCCAAATTTCTCCATCGCTAAACCGTTTGGAAACAACCGAGCCTAATTCATTCCCTGTTTTTTTTGCAATTTTTTCCGCAAGGCTCAAATTTGAGGAGCCGGAAAAAATTTTTATGTTAAGACTCATGCCATCTTTCTTATTTGGGTAAAATTAGTTATCAAATATAAAGATTAACCTTTGTTAAGTCAACAAATTTTGAGCCATAAAATATTAAAAAATCTTTACAAAACGGTTGCTACGGTAAAATATCTCTGTTCAAATAAAAGCGCCTCGTAATTTAACAGTCAACATGACGAGCGAAAAAAGAGGATACTTCACTTTTCTCATTTTTTTTGATGTGCGTCCACCGCATGGAATTTTAGTTAAATCTTTCGTTTTTGCTGCTTTGGGCATTACTTTCCTTACGTCCAAGATTCTTGTAATCGCCGATAAGTAGAAACAAAAAATCCAATAACTGCAATAGCAACGCCAATCCAAACCAAACTAATAAAAGGTTTTGTACTTGCATTAACGGCAAGCACTTCAACAGGTTGTGCGGAAATTACAGGGGCAGAAAGTTTGCCGATGATAAATTCTGCTTTTTTAGTTGCCGGATCAATTTTGGTTAACTCAACTCGTAAGTCAGCTTCTTTCAATTCGACCGGAACAAAAGTAACGCCTGCACCTTCCTTTTTCATCATCGCCTCAACGGTTTCGGATTTGCCGTTTTTGGTTATGGTTAGTTTTGCGCCCATTTGAAAATTGCCGCCGCCCATCATAACAGACATATCGGGTTTAATAAAATCAGCGTAGGTTATTTCCGCTCCTTCAATCGAAGTTTTTTCATTTGGCACCAAAATAACGGCGTTTCCTTGCGGAGATTTTGCTTCGCCTGTTCCATCTTCATAAGAAAGAGGAGAGATGTAAAAATCTTTTGTAAATCCCTCTAAAATATCCGGTTCTCTCATTAGGCTGTTATTAAAAGTACTGATGTACATAATCGGTTTGATAACTGAAGGATTGCCATCGCCATCTTTTATGGTAACATTAAACTCATACTTAGTATTATTTTCTATTGGGTTGTAGCCGGTAAATTCTAATGTGCGACCTAATGCTTGTACCGGTTTCCCTTTTATCATATCAACTTCAACTTGCTTGGAATATGCGGCTGAACCGACAACGCCGAGAATAAATATCGAAATGCCGATGTGAGCAATATAGGCGCCGAGCATTTTTTTGTTACCGGTGAATATCTTGTAAGCAATTTCCGAATTAACAAAAAACGCGAAAGCCGCTGAAACAGAAAGGAGAATCATCATAACATCATAAACTTTTCCGAAGAAAATTATAAGCAGTGCGAAAATTCCTGTTGCAACAAGAGAGAATTTTGATTTTTTCAAAATATCTTCTCCGGATGAATGTCTCCATTTTAATAAGAAACTAAATCCATTTAACGCTCCGATAATAATTGCAAGAGGAACGTGCATCTCGTTATAAAATTTAGTTTCAACCGATTGCTTAAAAATTGGAGCTGAAGTTCCGACGGCCACAATTAAGGCTGAAGCGCCTAAAGTAACCGTAGCAGTAAAGAGAGCCAATTCGCGCGAGAGGATGCTTTCTTCATCAATAATTTGTGATTCGAGATATTTCCATCGGTAAAGTATCATTCCTAATCCAAGCAGAAGAAAAGTGCCGACAAAGGCGATAAGGAATAAATAAACTAGTGTTCCAGGGTCAACAAAAGAATGAACTGAAGCATCGCCAAGCACGCCGCTTCTTGTTAAAAATGTTGAGTAAAGCACCATGATATATGCAAGAATTGACAGCAGTAAATTTGTCTTAACAAACTTTCCTATTCCGCCTTTTGCCTGCGTTTTGCGCTGTACAATCATTGTGTGAATTCCGGCAACGCTGATAAGCCAAGGAACTAAGCTTGCATTTTCGACAGGGTCCCAAGCCCAATAACCGCCCCAGCCAAGAACTCCGTATGCCCAATATCCGCCAAGCATAATGCCAAGCCCAAGCACACCAGAGCCTGCTAAAATCCATGGAAACGATTGGCGTACCCAATCTTTGTAATCGTTTTTCAGAAGCGCAGCCATCGCGAACGCAAAAGGAACAGTCGTCATGGCAAACCCGGTAAAAAGTATCGGGGGATGGATTTGCATCCAAAAATTTTGTAATAGGGGATTTAATCCTTTTCCGTGAAGGATAAACTGATTTACAGAAATTCCCGCCCCTTGCAGCGTGATGTATAAATCATTACTCATCTTTACAAAATTCTGCCCGGAGTTTGGATCGTTAAACATAAAATTTTGCATGAAGGGAAGATTAAAATAAGCAGGATTTATTTTCGCCGCTTCAAGGAACATCGGCTCTGCCCAAATGTATGCAAAAGGATTTTTCATCAACGGTGAAACCATTACAAGAAGGAACGATGTCGCCAACCCGTAAAACATCATTACTCTCGGTTCAAGATCATCACGCTTTCCGGTGTAGGATTGAAGAAATACTCCAATGAGTGCTGTAACAAAAAGCCACAGCATAAAACTTCCTTGTTGACCAGCCCAAAAAGTAGAAAGCAAAAATCCGAAAGGTAAATCGTCATTGCTATAACTATAAACGTATTCGTATTGGTATTGATGCGTGATTATCAGATACATTAAAAATGCCGAGGCAACAATTACAAGCATTGCCATTGCGTGATAAGATATTCGCGCAAGGTTTAATGTGTTTTTGGCTCCGCGGTATGTATAGTAGTACATCACCATCGAAAAAATACTGAATGCAAGCGCAAGGGTAATTAAAATACTGCCTGCCATAAAAACTCCTTAGAATTAGGAATTAAAAATTAGGAATTAGGAATTATTTTTACTGGTCGCAAACGGTTTTTATGAGTTTGCAGCCGCGTTCTGTTTGTCTTGATATTTTGACGGACATTTTGTTAAAATATCTTTTGCATGAAAATTTCCGTTTTTGTATTGACCGGTTACTACAATGCTTTGCGCGGATTCAAAATTATTTGGTATTGAGCCTGCGTAAATAACTTTCATTTCTTTTCCAGCTGTATCTTTCATGTAAAACACAAAAGTTTTTTCCGATTTATTTACCTCATAATTTTTTTCTTTAACCCAGCTTCCGGTAGCTTTAATTGTGCGGTCTGATGACATTACTTTTGCGAAATCGCTTTCATATTGAATATTACTTTTTGTAAATAAGTAAACCATCATGCCAAGGAAAACGACGGCAATTACACCGCCGAACATATATTTATTTTTCACTTTCCAACATCTCCTTTTATTTCATTTTCTATATTTTTTATCCGATTATTAAGTATAAATAAAAAGCCAAAGACTCCCGCCCAAACGATAAGGACGATAATCATTACAATGTAAATTGCGTTTTTTGAAAGGAATTCTTCCAACACTCACCTCAATGATATTGTTTATTTAGTTTTTCTTTAAAAAGCATTGATTTATATCCAACGTACCACATCCAATAATATAAAATTGTAAATCCAATTAACGAAAGGAAAAAGATGAGCAGCATGTTTCCGTTCATTTTAAAATTAACTACCGTTCCGGCGTTTGTATCATCTGCTGAACCGGGATGCAACCCTCTCATAATTCTTGGCATGATGAAAATAAAAAAAGGAACCGTTACAAAAGCAATAATGGAATAAACAGCCGAAAGGGCAGCCCGTTTTTCTTCTACTTCAACCGAAGAGCGCAGAGCGAACATAGCTCCGTAAATTAACAACAGAGCAAAAATACTTGTTTGGCGTGGATCCCAGCTCCAGTAAGAACCCCAAGCAAATTTCGCCCAAACCGCGCCGGTAACCGTTGCCAAAATGCAAAATACCATGCCAAGCTGTGCGGAGGTATGCGCTTTAATATCATCAACAAGGTCTTTGTTGCGTAGATATTTTATGCTGTAAACGGTTGACATAAAAAAGGCTACAACCGTAATCCAAGCGGTAGGAACGTGGAAAAAAATTATTTTTGCGTTTTCTCCAAGCCCCATGATTAGCGGAAATTCATACCAATGTTCCGGGTGCGGAACGATAGGAAACGCTATTCCGGCGATTGAGACAAATGCTAACAAAAGAAATAGAACTATCTTCCAAATCATAAAAGTTACTAATTAGTTAATAAAATAAAATTAATCTTTCCATATAAAATCAAATAACATAAACGATGCGGCAATCATTACAACATCATAACAGCCAAGAATAGCAAGTTCAACTGAACTTGTTTGAAATGGCGCTCCGTCCATCGCTTGTTTTGTTAAATCTATTAGCGTCAGCATCAGCGGCAACAATATAGGAAACGATAAAACCGGGTAAAGCGTTCCCTTTGAGCTTGCCTTGGCAATAATTGATGCAATGAGCGTGGAGGCAATTGCTATGCCGATATTTCCGAGTATAAAAGCATAAATAAAAAGTGATAAATTTTTAATAATGAATGCATCGAACAAAGCGGAATAAAGTAACGCAATAATTATGTTCATTGCAAAAACAAGAATTAAATTGAAAAAGAGCTTTCCGCTGAAAATGGTTGTCGGCGATGCGATCAGTTGCAGCGTTAACGTAGTTCCTCTTTCTTCTTCGGAAACAAAAGCGCGTGATAAACCGGACATCGCAGAGAAAAAGATAACAACCCAAAACAATCCGCCGGAAAGAAAATCGCTAATTTTTTCATTCCCGATTGAAAATAAAATTACGCTGATGGTTACTACAATAAACATGGCAAGCGAGTTTATGGCGTACCGTGTGCGCATTTCGGATGCTAAATCTTTTTTAAATAATGCGTAAGCGGACATTGTTAGTTATCGGTTTTCAACTTAAAATTTTGTAATTCTAAAACAGAAGAACACAGGGCTAAATCGCTATCTTCGTTTGAAGCAATAATAACAATGTTATTTTGCGACTCATCTCGGACGGTTTGATAAACTTTTTCCTTGCCAGAATTATCGAGATTTGAAGTTGGTTCATCAAAAAAAAGAATTTTCGGCGAATGTATTAATGCGAAAATATACTTCAGCCGCTGCTTCATACCGGAAGAATATCCTTTAACCAAATCATGTTTCCTGTCAAATAAACCAAACTGATGAAAAAGAAATTCCAATTTCTCTTGGGTAAAGTTAAGTCCTCTAATCTTTGAAAAAAAGTGAATATTTTCTACCGCCGAAAATTCATCATAAAGCGCCAGATACGGAGCCACAAATCCGATATAATTGTGCAATTTTTCTGAATCAATTGGTTTTCCTTCAAACAGATGAGTTACTTTCCCTTTGGTTGGAGAGATAATTCCGGTAATAATTTTTAAGAAAGTTGATTTGCCGGAACCGTTTGGACCGGAAATTCCATAAATGCCATTTTCTTTGCATGAAAAATCAACATCTTTAAATATCAATCTTCTACCAAAAACTTTGGTGATAGTTTCCGCTTTTAATTCAAAATTACTCATTCACAACCGCCAATTTTCCTAAAGTTGTTCGATCTTGTGATTTAATAAAATAAAGATAAACGCCGCTTGCAAGTTTTTCATGTTTATTGTTCAAGCCGTTCCACTCAATAACCGCTTCACCTTTAATTGGGTTTCGGAAAAGAATGGCGTTTCCGTCAAAAACCATATCCATTGAAATTGAAAAAACTTTTAGAGAAACTTCTTCGTTAAACCTGCCGTCAAACGGAATATTCAGAAGATTACTCTTTCCATATCGAAACGGCGAAGGAAACGGAGATGATACCGCGGCATAGACAGTTTGGCTGTCGCTTACAACAATGTTGTTAAGTATTGATGAATTTTCCCAGAGATATGGATCTTCGGCGCTAAACAAATAATAGTATTTATCAGAAAGTTCAAAGAATCCATCTTGCTTTACACTGCTTATAGATAGCGAAGCTGAGTACTGTTTACTTAAATTGTTAATGCCGTTTTCTAATTCATAATTTGTAAGCGGGAAATAAATGGTGTCTTTGGGATTGTTCAAAGAACCAATGATTTTTAAATAATTTAATGAAGTAACATAACTTGTTAACTGAACAGGCGCGGAAGCACCGGAAAAATTTACGGTGATAAAAGGTTTTACCAATGGATAGTTTGCGGCTTCGTTAAAAAACATTCTCGGAACGGCGCGATAATTTGTATAATAAGTCCATAGCGCAAATTCTTTATAGGCTTCTAAAAATGACGAAAGGCGTTCAATTAAACTTCTGTTAATTGCATCAAGAGCGCGGTAAGTTCGCAGTAACTCCCACTGTCTTTTGATAACGCTATAATCAAATTTGTCTTTTAAAAAAATATTCCAAACCGCAAGATTATAACCTTCGTTTGCAGCAAAAGCTTTATCGGTAAAATTGAAATAACCTCCTGTATTAAAGTAAAAGTAATAATCGTTTACGTCATCAAAAACAAATTCTTCCATTGCGGTGGAGGTCAATTCATAAAAATAGAGATCAAAAACTTCCGTATCAGTTTCCCGTAAAATATAATTTCCCATCTGAATGGCGTGGTGAAGTTCGTGTGCGGCAGTTACTTTTGCCGCCTCAATACCGGTAGTGTTAAAGCCGACAAAGCCATCATCTATTTCGATGTAAGAATAAAAAGTGTTAGTTCCGTAAGAAATTTCTTCTTCCGAATTTGTGCTGCCGTAAACGCCTCGCCCCAAACTGTAAACGTAAATATCGTACTTATTATCTCCGCCGGCGCCAAGGTCGTTCGGCGGCGGAAGAAAATTTAAAAAGTTTACTTCAAATGAATAGGCAGAATCAAACGCAGCAGCCAATTCAGTAATATTATATTTTGGCGCGTTGGGGGCTTTGTTAAAATGAATACGGAAAAATCCCGACGGAGAAACAATACTGGTATCAAGATCGGGGCGGGTAAATAACGGCTTTAATACTTTTTGCTGCGCTTCCGAAAAAGATTTTATTCCAAGTCTTACGCTATTTTCAAATCCGAAACCACATTTCCCATGTTCTTCGGTAGTTATTTTATTAAAATTGGAAGAAGATTTTTTTTGATGCATCGCAATGAATTTATTGTAAAGAGAATCAACTCTTGTTTGAGCCGGAAAAACGGCGGTAAAAAGCATCAAAGCAACTACTAACTTCATAGCTTTTTGATACTCACGCAATTTTCTGCTGTGTTGGTGTAAAGCAGGTAATAGTGATTAGCGCTAAATTTATCAACTGTATAACTACCGACATATTGTGCATCAGTAATTTTTTGAAGATTAAATATTCCCGAATTTTTGCTGATGCCGGCGGTTAAAAAATTGTTCCCAACCGTTGAATGCAGGATGAAACGCTTTACTCCATCGTGAGCATATTTCCCGAAATAATTTATTTGGATATCATCCGATAAAAAAACTTTTGCAATAGCTGATTGCCGCAAAACTTTGTGGAATGTACTGTTTCCGATAAAAAAATAATCAGACTGATGATTTGAAACAGCCGCGAAGATAAATTCTTCGCCGACGCTATAAATATCGGCAAGATAGTTTTTGAATTTGAACAGCGAATCGTACTTAACGGTATGTATGGTTTTTACAACTACCGGATTTTTGAAAGAAGCAAAAGATAAATCAACTTCGCCTTGGCTTTTTGCCCAGTAGTAAATATCTCCTTTCGCATCAATTTTGGCGTCAAGTAGTTTTCCGGTTTTTAGAGATGCGTTAGCAAGAGAATAGCGAAAATCTTTGTAAGTAAAGGAAGAGTAAAACAGATTGTCGTCGGTAGCATGAACAACAATTACAGTAGCCCTTGCGTCGGAGGAGCTTTTCATTAACCTGCAATCTTTTATTCCGCCGTCAACGTACAAATAATCTCTTTTGAAGGAAAACGAAGTAAAATCAATCAACAAAAATTCAATTACCTGTTCGTCTAAATTGTAGAAATAAATTCCTTTTTTAGTTTTATCTCTATCGTCAATTAAAAGCTGCGAGTAGTTACCATTTGTTTTTACTGAATAGAGAGTCGCCGGAATGCCATCAATTCCGCGAAGGATGAATGTGCAAACTCTTTCATCGGCATTATACAAACATAGATCACTGATGCCGTCTTTTCCGACATCAAAAAGTTTGAGAGTTGACGGAGCTTTGCCGAATAGTAAATCTGAAGTTTCGCCAAAGGAAGAAAGATTTGAAATAAAATAAATATTCCCCGCCGCTTTACTGTTAGAAATGTTTGAACTGAGCGCGGCAAAACCGTAAACAAATTTGCTGTAAAATGGAATCAAATCTATAAGCCCGGCTTTTTGCAGATAAGGAATCTCATCATAAAAAGTATTGTCATTCTTTTGAAACAAAACTGAAATCAGCGACGCATGCAAATTCAAAAACGCAAGATCGAATTTACCATCGCGGTTAAAATCTCCCCAAATAAATTTATCGGGCTTTATGCTTGTTTTAATATTTTCAATTTTGTGATACCCTGCCACAGAATCGCCAAAGATAATCGTTAGCTCGTTTCCGCAGATAAAAGAAAGGTCTGTGTAGGAATCTGAGTTAAAATCAATTGCCGTTAGCAAAGAGATTGAGTTTTGTAATGGGAGTGTTCGGGTTAATCTAAATTCGCCTCGGCTGTTATTATAAAAAAACTGAAGTGAATTATCATTAATATTGAACGCTGCAATGTCGGGGTACGAATCGTTGTTTAAATCTATTGTTACTGCTTGAGAAAAAGCTGTTCCGGGAGACAATTTTTTTTCTCTGATTTTTCCGCCATTGTCATGCAAGATAGAAATGCCGTTAAACGCTGCGCCGGAAATAAGCAATTCAACTTTCCCATCGGCGTCTAAATCGGCTTGTCCAATTATTGCCGGAAAAGAGGTAAATGAAATTTGGCTTGCAACCGAAATAGTTCCAAACGCTGAAACAGTTAACCAGCCGGCTTTTTTTTGCTTCCGCGATAAAAATGCAAACTTGGGAGATTTGTCAGACTTTTCAAGGTACGTGATAAAATTAGAAAGTTCAGGGGAAAAAGTTGAAGCATGTGAATCAGAAAAATTTTCAGTTCCTTCGCCCGCAATTGTTTCAACAGAACTTTTCGTTCCGCCGGTAAGTAACAAATCAGAATACGAATCTTGGTTAAAGTTAAGAGCAAACAATCTGTTGTAATTTTCTTTAACCGATGAAGCCGAATATTTGCAAAACCCATTTATAGGAATCTGCGCTGCTCCACTTTGATAAAGCAAAAAAATAATGAGCGAACCGTTAAAGATTTTTCTTTTCAGCAAGCCTGGTTTCTCTTCTTTGCAATGCTTTTTCAAATCTTCTTTTTTCATCTTCGGTTTCGGGAATAACTTTTACGGCATTAACCGGTTTAGCATCATTATCAACGCTTACAAAGGTAAGGTAAGCTGAATTTGTGTGGATTCTTTTTCCTTCTTTAAAGGATTCAGCAAAAACTTTTACTCCGATTTCAAGCGAAGTTTTGAAAACTCTGTTAACCGATGCAACCAACGAAACAGCTTGCCCTAATTTAATCGGATGATGAAAATCAATCCTATCAACAGAAGCAGTTACGCAAACATGCTGCGAATGTTTAGCGGCGCAAAGCGCTGCGCAAATGTCAATCCAGTGCATCAACTGCCCGCCGAGTAAATTGCCAAGTTGGTTTGTGTGCTGAGGAAGCACCAACTCAGTCATCATCATTATTGAATCGCTTACTTTTTTAGAATTCATTTCACGGCAGTTTCTTGAACAGATTTTTCAAGCGTTGTTTTCAAATTTTCAACTTTTAAGTAGTTCTCATCTTGCGGAAATTTCAGAAGAAAATTCTCAATTTCTTTAAACGCGTCGTCATTTCTTTTTAAACCGAGTAAAAGATTTATTTTGTTGAAAGAAGCCATCGGCGCGTATTGCGTATCGTGATAAATAGTTTCAACATTATCATAATAAGCAACTGCCGCGTTACTGTAATCCATCTTTTCATAAATAACGGCGGCGTTAAAGGCTTTGTGCGCAAGTTTATCGTTCAATTCTTTTATTTTCTTCTCGGCGTCCGGCACTTTTGGATTTGTGGGGAAAAAATCAATGTACGCTTGGAACTCTTCAATTCCTTTTTTTGTGTAACGTTGGTCTAATGGAAATGGCGGTGAAAGCTGATAATAACATTCTGCAAGATTATATTGCGCTTCGGGTACAAAGGAACTTGCGGGCATATTTTTTATCAATCGGCTAAACTCGGAGGCGGCTAAAATATATTCCGTTCTCGCCAAACGGCTTTTTGCCAAATAAAATTGTGCGTCGTCAACAATTTCATTTCCGGGAAATTGCAACATAATGGCGTCAAACTCTTGGATGGCTTTGTCATATTCTTCGTTGTTATAAAAATCCATTGCATACTTAAACCGCTGTTCGGAAGTCATATTCGCTGTATCAATCGTGGTGGCACAGCCGATAAAAAATAATAAAAGAAAAGGAAGGAAGATTAGTGTTTTTGTCATAGTCTCTTTAATGTGTTAAAATATAAATTCTCTTGATGTTAACTTAAAACAATCGTGAAGTTATTCCGTTTTTAATCATAATCTAACAGGAAGAATAAGATTATGAATACGGTTAAGATTAAGATGGTTACAATAAAATGCTTCGTAAAACCGATTACAATAATAAGGAAAGCCGAAAAGCTTACCAAGATAAAAAAAATTACTTACTTCGCGCCGTAAAGAAAATATAAACGGCGGCAGCGGCGGAACTAAGGGCAAGTACCGGCTCAAAGAGACTTGAGAAAAATGGTTCTACCGGAATTTTGCTTTGTGTAAATGGAAAAGATGGATTTTCAACTTCTGCGATTTCTTCATAAAGCAGTTCGTCGTGCATTGAATACGAGAAGTTTTTTACACTGTTTGTAACAGAAATTATGGAATAGTTCCCTGAAAAACGGAGGTTTCTTTTAACAAAAAAAGAGCCAAATAATTCTTTTCTTTCATGTTCTCCATATGATACTTTTACTTCCGTTAAAGCAAATTGAATCTCCGTTTTCCGTGAATCATTTTCAATTTTTTTGCCTGTAAAATGAGATAAGATTGAATTCTGAAAGACCTGATAATCTTTCCCTAAAACGAAATCTATTTGAATATTTTTTTTATCTCCCAGATTCTGAACTAAACTATTTGCGGCGGAATCAGCAAGCTGGAAAAATAAATCCAGATTAGTTTTTGTTTGCCCGTGAACCTTAAAAGCCAGGAGCAAAAAGAGCAAAAGAAATGTTCCGCTCTTTATTGGCAGTGTAAATAAATACTTCATCAATATTTTTTTGCAAGTTGACGCAAACGCGCTACGCGTTCTTCCATAGAAGGATGAGTGGAAAACAATTTCATTAAGCCGCCGCCGCTTAACGGATTAACAATAAACATGTGCGCAGTCGCCGGCTTTGCGTCCATTATTGGGTGCGCTTGATTTTGCATCGAAAGTTTTTCTAATGCCGAAGCCAACGCAAGCGGCACGCCGGAAATTTCAGAGCCTCTTTCATCTGCGACATATTCTCTTGAACGCGAAATTGCTAATTGTAAGAGGGTTGCGGCTATTGGAGCAACGATCATCAAAAAGAGAGAAGCCAATCCGTTATCGTCATCGTCGCTGTTTCCGCGCCCGAACATCATTGCCCAGCTTGCCATGTTTGCAACAAAGGTAATCGTTCCAACAAATGTTGAAGCGATAGTTCCTATTAAAATATCGCGGTGTTTTACGTGCGCTAATTCGTGCCCGATAACTCCGGCAAGTTCTTCGGTGTTTAATATTTTCAAAATTCCGGTGGTAACTGCAACCGCCGCATGCTGCGGGTCTCTTCCCGTGGCAAAAGCGTTTGGCGTAGAATTCTCGATCACATAAACTCGCGGCATAGGCAAAGAAGCGCGCTGCGAAAGTTCTTGAACCAAGCCAACTAATTTGGGCGCCGTTTCGCCGTTTACCTCTTTTGCTTTGTACATTGCCAACACCACTTTATCTGAAAACCAGTA
>Ga0172371_10006977_pt1 | contig 16217 bp, 11 predicted proteins | sample Lak12m_FD_114543 | JGI IMG/M metagenome (GOLD analysis project Ga0172371, IMG submission 114543) | Freshwater microbial communities from Kabuno Bay, South-Kivu, Congo - kab_022012_12m | ecosystem: Environmental > Aquatic > Freshwater > Lake | place: Democratic Republic of the Congo: South-Kivu...
AGAGATAGGTTTGAGAGGCTCAATACCAAATCGTAGGTCACGTGTCGCGTTCTTTCTCCTCATTGCTTAGAACAAATGTTCACCCCGTTGGCGCGTAACCTAATGCAGAGGACTATAGAAACCACCCTATACTCCCTTTCGTAACGGGGAGGGGGGATTTCAGAATTCCCCCGTTAGTAAGTGAATGGATACCATACAACACCTTTTCATGTTGCTTTTCAGCACTTCATTCAGTATCGTTACTCGGTTCTCGATGCGAATTTCCCGGAAAGCCTGTCCCACAGGAGCTGCTATGGGCCCTTCTCGTTCCTGTTTTTTGAAGCAGACAACCATCGCGGGTATTGCGTCTCAGTTGCGTGCAAGGCCGAGACTTCAACAGACACTGAGATGGCTGCTTTTCTGCTTGGGGCTGGCAACGTTTGTGGCGGTGCAGACCGGATTCATTGCGGGGCCGGTTTGGACGAGGGCCATGCTTCCCGAAGTGGACGATTCGTATGCGTATCTGGTCAAGACCGCAGAGATGGAACAATGCTTTCTTCAGAATTGCCCTGCGCTCGAGGACTTGCGGGAACAAGTGCCCAAACGACCGGTGAACGATGAAGTAGCCCGGCAGAAGTTTCTCGTGGAAGGCAGGATTTTTCTGGTTTATCACCCTCTGTTTTCCGCGATCCTTGTGGGTTTGAATTGGTTCGTCCATGACTTGGCCACGGCTTATAGAGTGCTGTGGACTGCCGGCCCGGCGTTTTTCGGGTTGGCGTTCGGCTGCTGGCTTCTGGTTTTGTGGGGTCCCGTCCCGGCCGGCATTGCCTTGTTTCTTCTTTGCACGAAATTGTTTCCGAGTAACGGGATCCATTACGTTGTGCCGTCATGCATGGCGTTGTGCATCGGCATGCTGACATGGTCGCGAGTCATCAGCCGAAATGGAGATGCGCCCTGGAGCCTGACCATCGGGACACTTCTCATGGTGTTGACGCATCCCATGGGAAGGATTTTCGGGGCTGTCGGGATAGTCATTTCATGGCTCCTCTCGGGCTGCTCGACGTCTCGGCGATCGTTATTACCCGTGGTCATTTCCGCATTGATGGTTGCCGGCGCATTTGTGGCGCCGAGAATCGTTTCCAGACCTCAATTGGATCTTGTCATAGACGGTGGGTGGAAATGGTCGGTCGAATTTGCCCACTCCATCACCACCGTGATGGTTGAAATAGTCAGGTTCGAAACGACCCTATTTGGTTCCCTGTGTTTGTTCATTGGGGCGGCGGTCTACGGCTATTTGGTCTCGAGCGCTGCCGCCAGAGCGCTGGTGAGGATTGTGGCGCTGGTCTTTACTGCCTTTCTGGCCGTCAGTTTGCTGTACGTAGTGCCTGAACATCCTGCCGATGTTTTTCTCAGGCTTTGGATTCCACTGGTTGTTCTGCTCTTCGGAGCTGTGGGAAACGCGATCTGGCACAGTGCGAAACAAGCCGTGTGCTATCTCGAGCGCCACGGGGAAGGGGAGCTTGCCACTACAGGGCCTACGAGCGGCTGGCATGTTGTGGTCTTCGCAGTTCTGCTAACGTTCTCGTTTCAGATGGTTCCGTTGGGTGTCGAGGGATTCGCTGCAACGATAGACTACATGAAGAACCGTCAGCCTCTGTTCCTGGACCCGGCTCAGCCCAAGGTCTTGACGGATCACGGGGCTCCGGGTGATCGCGTCCTGTATGACAATGCCGTGGTCATCATGCCATTTTATTTCGTTCATGGAGCTATGAAGCTGGGAGCAGTGTACTATCCGATTTTACAAGGCTCTGAAGAGCGAGAAAAGTGGATGGGGAGGCCGGACTTGCGTTTTGCCGTGGTATACAACCCCATCGTGTCGCTGCCGGGCTTCCAGGACAAAAGAGAGGACGAATGGTGGATCAGCTATCCCGAACTGCGTTTCTCACCGCTCAGCAGGCCCAGAAGACCATACCAGGTGAGCCGGGAAGGAAAGATCGTTGCGTCCTCCGTACGGTACATAGAAATCAAACCACAGCAGAATTTTCGGGACGGATCACTTAGGGTTTTCGTGGAGAACAACGGAGAAAGTCCGGACTGGATTCAAGTCACCCCTGTTGGTAACGCAGGCCATTCTTATGACAGCGAATCCAAGACACTGGAGGTTCCCGCTCGTTCGTCAGGATGGATGGATACCGGCGTGACGGTGGCCGATGAAGCGACGAGCTTGCGAATCAATGTTCCTCCTAAGTCGCGGCTTTCTATCCGCGGCCTGAAATTCGGAGAGGACCGATTGAATTGGCCCTGGGCGCAAAGGGCACGGTTGACCCTTGTTCCGAAAGCCGCGGGGACCGGTCCGGTTGACGTCCGATTCATCCCTGAAGAACTTCTGCCTCAACCCTTGAATGAAAAGAATGTCTCCGTGCTTGACGATCACGGCTGCACGGTTCTTTTTGAGATAATCGCGCAGAATTAGTTCCGACTGATATTACCCATCGCGGCGGATCTCATCCTTAACTGCGTACGGAGGACGTTCCATCATCCTGAAATGCATGCGAGCGATGTATTCGCCCATGATACCAAGACAGAACAATTGCACTCCCGCAAAGATCGCAATCACCGACGCCAGGAATGGAAATCCCGGCACGCTGCTTCCTTGGAGAATGACCCGTCCCACCACATATACCAGGATCACAAACCCGAAAATCGTGAAGGCAAAGCCGACGATGCTCGCAAGCCTCATGGGAAGTGTGCTGAATCCGGTCACCAGGTTCAAGGTATGGGCTGCCAACTTGCCGATCGTGTAATTGGACGCGCCTGTCGGCCGCGGATCAAGACGCACCGTCACCGCTGCGAAGCTCTTGGCACCCCATGTGAGAAGCACGTCAATGGAAACGTAGGAACTCCGGTAAGCAGAGAAAGCCTCTCGGATATGGGTTCGAAACGCACGAAAGGCACTGGCCTTGTACGCGACGTCCTCGCCAAGCGCAACCCTCAAGGCGTACTTGGTCATTTCTGAAGCCAAATTCCGCCAGAGCTGGTGTTGCCGAATTGCGGGTGTTCCGTAAACCACGTCGCACCCTTCGTCCAATTTTTCCAGGAGTCGAGGTATCTCTTCGGGTGGATTCTGCAGATCATCATCCATAGTGATCAGAACATCGTATTTCGCCTCCCTGATACCGCACAGCAAGGCATTGTGCTGCCCGTAGTTGCGCATCAGGTCAATGGCCCGAACGTAGGGCCTATTCTGAGCCTCCTGGCACAGCACCGCCCAACTAGCGTCTCGGCTGCCGTCGTTCACGAGGATCAGCTCGAAAGGTTTGCCGATCTCATCCAAAACGGCCTGCAAGCGAGGTATGAGCTCCGACAGGGTGGATTCGCTGTTGTACACGGGAATCACTACTGAAATTCCAGGCTCCAACACAATCATGTTCCTCTCCGTTCAAGCGGCCTTATCTGAGAAAATCCACAAGCCTCGGTGGGGCATCCATACACGAGTCCGAATGGACTATAGCGGTTGCCAAAAAATAATGTCCTATTGGATGGCCACCGACCTGGGGGACTCCCTCACTTCGGACAACGCAGAGCCGTTAAACCTTCGTTCAGGGGCCCCCCAGGCCAGCGGGTCAAACCAGTCAGAAATTTTGGCAACTGCATAATACCATTGCGCGTTCGAGCCGGAGACACCGGCCGGGCACCACCTCCGCTCCGAACCGCGCAGCCTGGCTTCCCTTCGGACATCTGCCAGTGTCTGTCCCACCAATTCTCAACTCTTTGATAGCGTACTGGAATTATTTTTTCCCGGAGGTTTCCCTACGTCATTCAGGTGAAGCGTATAAAAGCTCTTGGTCAACATGAATCCTTCGCTTACCCAAACTCTCTGAACCACTACGTTCTCCACTTGCGTGGAAATCGTGCTCACTGGAGAACCGGCTCGCATGAAAGCATTCAATGTCTCTCTGACCAGATCCCGGTAAATACCTCGGCGCCTGAACGTGGATACTACGCCAAGCAGCACGCCTTCCGTCTCCTGATCGTCCATTCGCACCACGGAATACGCGCACGGTTCACGGTTGATCTCCGCGATAAGGCATTTCTTGCCGGGCTCGCTCACGTGACTCCTCGCCCACTCTTTGTAACCGTCAATGAGCTGAAAGGAGCCGAGTCGCGGATTGTTTGCATAATGGTTGCGATAGGTTGAAAAAATATCCTCGGTCAAGGAGTCCACAAGGTCGAAATCCGATTCCCCGGCTTCCCGCAGCACCAAGTTGTTCCGCAACGCCGGCGGGAAGCCCATCTGCTTGTTGTCCCGGGCATAGATCACCAGGCAATCGCCGAAAATCATTTCTCCGCACAGTTTGGACAATTCCAAAATCAAATCGGACCGTGATGTCGGTATCCGCACGATAGCCAAATCGGCCGCGTCCAGTCTGATTTGCGCCATCATGGAGTCCGCCTGGAAACCGGTGAGCACGTACCGTTTGACGAGCCTGCCGAAGCGGGCTGATTCTTTCGGGGACTCATAAGAAACAAAACCCGCGGCAGATGAATTCAATGCACTCATTGTCAAATCGCCTTCATAGCGAATTGTAGTAGTCCCATATCAGTTGGGTCACACGATCCACGTCTCCCTCCGCCATCTCGAAATAGAGCGGCAGTCTCAGCAGGCGGTCGCTGAGATCGTCAGTAACATTCATGGGCCCTGCAGTTCTGCCGTACCTTTTTCCTGCCTGGGAGGAATGGAGCGGCACATAGTGGAAAATGGCAGAGACGCTATCTTGTTTGAGAAATTGTATCAATCGGCTCCGTTCGGAAAGCGATCCTGTGATGATGTAGAACAGATGGCCGTTGGTTGAGCAGCCTTCGGCGACATAAGGAAGCCGGATGAATCCTCTGTCTTCCAGCGGTTGCAGCGCCTGATAGTAGCGCCGAAAGATCCGGCGCCTGGCCTCGTTGATCAGTTCTGCGTTTTCCAGTTGGGCATAAAGGAACGCCGCCACCAGTTCACTGGGAAGATACGATGAACCCAGGTCCACCCAGCTGTACTTGTCAATCTCGCCCCTGAAAAATTTGCACCGGTCAGTGCCTTTTTCTCTAATTATCTCCGCTCGCTCGATGAACAAGGGATCGTTAACCAGCAGAGCGCCCCCTTCTCCGCTGATGATGTTCTTGGTTTCGTGGAAGCTCAAGCACCCGAAGTGTCCCAGAGTTCCCAAATGGGCGCCTTTGTAGGAACTCAACAGCGCCTGCGCAGCGTCTTCCACCACGGTAAGACCTCGCGACCCGGCGATGTCCATGATTTCATCCATCGCACACGCGACACCTGCGTAGTGCACCGGCACTATGACCCTCGTTTTCGGCGTGATCGCCGGTTCGATCAGTCTTTCGTCAATATTGAGGTTGTCCTTCCGAATGTCCACGAATACGGGAACGGCTCCGCGAAGCGCAAAGGCATTGGCAGTGGACACGAAGGTGAACGACGGCATGATTACTTCATCACCGGGTCCCACGTCGCTCATCAGGGCGGCCATTTCCAGAGCAGCCGTGCAGGAGTGGGTGAGGAGGGCCTTTGGGCTGCCCAGTCTCTGTTCCAGCCATTGGTGGCACAGCCTGGTAAACCTCCCGTCTCCTGAAATCTGAGAATCCACCATTACTGCTTGGGCGATATAGTAGAGCTCTTTTCCCACGCAAAACGGCTTGTTGAATGGTATGTCGCTCATGAATCTTCTTCCGGTCGCTGTACTCAGCTTCTCCTCGCGTCTCTACACAGTAGCGATTCAGTCGGACAATTGCGTTCCGGAAGGGCAGGGCGTGGGGTCACGGAGAGAAGGGCTACGGACGAACGGGCAGACAAGAGCACCGTGGTGCCGTCCCGACCCAATTTTCCGCAATCAGCCATTCTTCGACCCAGCCGGGAGAAGCCCATCCCCGCCGACCTTGGCGAGCGCAAATGGACCAAAGCTTCGTGATATCCAATCGTTAGGCATAATGACGCAACTTTTAAATTTAATGCAACCAGCGCCCTTCGTCAAGGAATTTGTCCTTTTCCGGGTAAGCGTCCACTTACTCGTGGGAAAATCCCCCCTGCCACCTTTTAGGAAAGAGCCCGAAGGGTGGTTCCTATGTTTGCAAAGGGAGGTCGCGGGATTTTCCACCAAGTGAACCATTGAAACTCCCATGGCCTACAGCGCCGCAATTAAGTAGACCAATTCATAAATACGGTCACACCAAAATCACGGGCGCGTCACCCGCTTCGCAACACCTTGGGTGCCACTGCCGGCTTGTCCAGCAGTGCTGCCGGAGAACGCTGCTAGCAAGCTAGCAGTGGCACCCGAATACGACACCGAACTTGTGAAAAGGTGTGCTAAGCATGAAAAAAGTAGGACCGGCATCTTGCCGGTCCCTCCAATGTCGTCTTCACAGAAACCGCCATGCCCGGTGGGGCACAACGAATGAAGATGCCGATTCCGCTTTCATTTCTCGACAGATGCGGTTCACTTCGTTCACCACATCCTACCTGAACTGCAGACGAGCAGCGCCCAGCGGAAGCCGCTGATATGTTAGGAGTCTTTGGAAAGCGGGGACCAGGGGAAAACTTTCCTGCAGAAAAGTTGTCCCCCGGAAGCGTTTTCATAGAATGACATGAATCATTCAGTTGACGACAACTCCCCTCCGCCTGCGACCGCTAGAAAGTCGGACAGGTGAAGAAGATGCCCCCGAACAGTATGTAGGCCAAGAGCAGCGTCCACAGGATGTTTACCCCCTGGGCCACGAGAAAAGCAAGAGCCGGCTTTCCGCCGCCCATCGTGGAAAGCTCCATGAACCTGGTCTCAAGGCCTATTGAAGTGAAGGCCAGGGCAAACCACCACGTCCTAAGTCCGCCCAGCGTGCCTTTGACTGCACCAACCGTCTTGGGATCCAGCACGAACGAGAAGACCAGAGACGCGACCATGAAGCCAAGCACGAACTTGGGGAATCTGTTCCAGATTTCAATGGCACCCGGTTTTTCCCCGCCGACCTCCTCGGCCTTCTTGAACGTCCAGACCACGGCCAGGATGAAAGCGGCAAAACCTATGAGCACGTTCTGGGACATTTTGACGATGACGCCCACTTTCATGGCCGCTTCACTTATAAGAGAACCCGCGGCCACCACGGAGCCGCTGGTATCCAAGGTGCCTCCAAGCCATGCGCCGGCCACTGCGTCAGGCATCCCTACCCACTTGGCGATCAGGGGCTGCAGAACCATCATGGGCACTGCACACACAAGAACCAGGGAAGTGGTGTAGCTCAACTTCTTGGGGTCGCCCTTGATGGCGCCGGACGTCGCTATGGCCGCGGAAACACCGCAGATGGACACAGCGCTGGATAGAATGGCCGCGAATTCGTCATCCACCTTAATCTTCTTCGCAAACCAGTAACAGAAGTACCAGATGATGCCGACGACCATTACCGCCTGGATCATTCCAAGGGCGCCGGCCTGGATGATCTCCGTAAAAAGAATACCTGCCCCCAGAATAACAAGGCCAGTCTTGATGTAGAACTCGGTCTGAACCGCGGGCCTGAGCCAGTCAGGCAGTCCGAACACGTTGCTTATGATGAGCCCGAGGAACAGACACCAGAGCACATACTCAAGACCATAATAGTGGATCGTGTAATTGCCGGCCAAGAAAAGGGCAATCCACGCGATTATGAATACAAATGGGAAACCGATTGCGAATTTGAGTACGTCCGCGCCCAAGAAGGCCATGCCTATCCCGGCGAGAATCAGTATCCCTATGCCGATGAGAATGGACCACTTAATATTGTCCCAAGCGAATACCTTGGGGAGGATGTTTCCGGAATTGCCTTTTACTTCCTTGGCCAGAGCCCCGGCCTTCTTCTTGAGGCCCGCGTCTTTAACGTCCTTAACCGCGGCTTCGAATTTCTTGACCGCATCGGAAGCCTTCTTACGGTCCTGGCTTGCCAGGGCTGCCTGCAGTGCTGTAGCTTCCGTCTGAAGAGCCGTTTCACCCTTCTCGCCGCTGCTTTTGGCTATTTTCGCCGCCTCGGGGGCCGCCTGGGCGGCAAAAGTGGCGTACTCTCCGGCCGTGACCCACTTGAATTTTGGAAGTGTCACCTTGAGACCGGCCAAGATAAGAATGATGACCAAGAACCCAAGCCACACAGCGAGCCAGTCCTCAGTTTTCCACAGTACTGACCAACCGTTCCCTCCATTGGACATTGCTTCCTTCTCCCTTCCTCATTGAATCGGTAACGCGAAACAGTGGACGTGACAAGTGTTCGGGTTTCCCGTCACAGTCGGCGACAGACAGCTTGCGGCATCACCTCCTAAAGAGATTTCGGCCTATCCAAACCTGTAATAGCTGTTGGTTTATTTGTCCCGTTTTGTACCGGGAAGCTGTTGCAGGGCGCCTGGGCCTCTCATCCGGAAGGGAATCCGGAAATAACTGTCCTCCCGATCCCCCATAGATGCAGGAGACCCCTCTTATGCGCAAAAAAAGTCCCGCCTGGCCCATTACAGTCTTGGGGCAACCGTTTTGTCAAGCACTATTTACCTCTAATTTAGGCCAAGGAGACGGAATTCACCGGTTTCCGCGCACCTAACCGCTACGATTTAGCCGATGGTTATTTTGATCGCAATTTCGTATCAGAAATCTAACACTTGGCGGACCTTCACGGCCAGGTTGTCCATCGTGAAGGGCTTCTGCAGGAAGTGGACTCCGCGATCTAGAACACCATGGTGAACGATGAAGTTCTCAGTGTAACCTGAAATGTAAAGAACCTTCATCTCCGGCCTCATGGGGCAGAGAACGTTGTATAGGCTTCTGCCGTCCATGCGAGGCAGAACCACGTCGGTGACCATAAGATGGATAGGCCTGTCGTATACCCTGCACACATCCAGTGCCTCTTCGGGGTCCGAAGCTTTCAGCACATCGTATCCAAGCATTTCCAGTAACTCCGAGGTGAGGTTTCTAACAACCTCCTCATCCTCGACAACCAGTATGGTCTCATGGCCGAGGTGAAGCGCAGGCGTCTCTGAAGTGCCTTCGCATTTTTCCAGGGCCTCGTCAACACGAGGCAGGTACACCTTGAACGTCGTGCCCCGTCCAGGTTCACTGTATACCGTTACGTGGCCCTTGTGCTGTTTCACGATTCCGTAAACCGTGGAGAGCCCGAGGCCGGTCCCTAGTCCTTTAGCTTTGGTGGTGAAGAAGGGATCGAACATCCTGGCCGCAGTCTGTTCGTCCATGCCGACTCCGGTGTCGCTCACTGCGAACATCACGTGAGGCCCCGGGACAACTTCGGCGTGGGACTGCCGGTATTCCTCGTCCAGGAAAACATTGGCCGTTTCAATCGCCAGTCTACCCCCCGAGGGCATGGCGTCCCGGGCGTTCACCGCGAGATTCAGGACGATCTGTTCGGTCTGACCGGGGTCGGCTTGAACCCGGCCTAGATCAGGCGCGAGCAAAGTGGCGAGCTCGACGTCTTCGCCGAGCAGTGTGCGAAGCATACTCTCCAGTTCCAGGATCATGTTGTTGAGGTTCAGGACGCGCAATTCCAGCACCTGCTTGCGACTGAAGGCTAGCAGTTGCCTGGTGAGAGTCGCCGCTCTTTCGGCGGCCCGGTTGATTTCCATGAGCTTCTGGCGTTGCACCGTGCCTTCGGGGACCTGCTGCATCAGGATGCCGGCGTATCCGATTATCGCGGTAAGCAGATTATTGAAATCATGCGCCACCCCGCCGGCCAGTTGCCCAATGGCCTCCATCTTGGCCGCTTGCCGTAGTTGCTCTTCCAGGCGCTTCTTTTCGGTTATGTCGGAGAGAACTACCAGCATTCCAGCGGGATTCCCGCGGTTGTCGTGGTACCGAGTGGCGCTGAGGCTCATTTCCAGCAGCCTCCCGTCGCTGGTGTATCTCTTGGACTCGAATCCCGCGCAGGCAACACCGTCACGGAGGACGCGCCGGATCATATCCACGGTCGCTTCTCTTTCAGGATCGGGAAGATATGGTATTCGCCTGTCCTGAACCTGGTCCAGCGTCCAGCCGAATATGCGGGTGAACGAATCGTTTACGTATTGCGCTCTTCCCTCGATATCGTACACCACCACCGCGTCGGGAGAGGCGTCCAGGAGTGATCGGTAGAGTTCCTCGTTGTGCCTGGACTTCTCGTAAAGCCTGCGGTAATTCTCCTGGCTCTCTCGGAGAGTTTCTTCCCACTGTTTGCGCTCGGTGATGTCTGCGAAGACCACCACACCCGCGATGATCTCCTCCCTGGAATTGAGGACCGGAGCAGCATTCGCCAGGATCCAGCGGTCCTCGCCGCTCGCGTGCCGGATGATTGACTCCACGTTCCTGGACACCTTCCCGTGTAGCACTGCCTGTGACAGGGGTAGGTCCTCCGGGTCGAAAGCGGTGCCGTCGGGGTGGAACATCTGCCAGTTCTCGGGATGAGCGTGGGCTGTTATTTCGGTGAGCGGCTCGGGGCTGGTCCCGCGGATTGACAGGGCGGCGGGGTTGGCAATCTTAATCCTGACGTCAGGTGCGTCCGCGATGAGGATGCCGGCAGGGGTCTGTTCTATTGCGGCTTGCAGGAGGGCCTGGGCTCTGGCCAGTTTCTCCTCGGCCTGGATACGGTCGGTAACGTCTTCGCAGGTCAGCACATGTTCGCCGGTCTGGAGCTGAACCGGCCGAAAATGGACCACCTTGATCGCCCCGTCCTTGCACGTTACCGAGAACACCCTCGGTCTCTGTTCGCCCGGGGGAGATGACCGCAGGTCCTCAAGCCAGACGGAAATTGCCTCGCGGCGGTAACTATTGTCCGGATAGGCTTTCCGGAACCAAGCTCCGCCGTTGGGCACATCCTGGACAGTGTACCCGAACATTTCCGTGAACTTGGGATTTATGTAATCAAAGGCGCCGCCTTTGCCTATCATTACCAGTCCCACGGGCAAGCTTTCGGCAAGCGTCTGAAATCTGAGTTTCTCGGCACTCAGGGCCTCAGCGGCGCGTTCTCTCTCGTAAATTTCTCGTCTGAGCGCTTCATTTGCCAGTTCCAGTTCTTTCGTGCGCGCCCGGACCAACTCTTCAAGTTCAATAGGAGCCGTCTGCAAAACTCCGTCGGTCCTCCTCACTTCTTCCACAGGGGCTGCCAGGGCGATCTTTCTCTGGCGCAACTCGGTCAGCTCGCTGGACAGTTGTTCCTGATCCGCTTTTTGGTCTTTCACAGGCGCCTCCCGTTAAAAAGACGCCACTGCCGCCAAAGGACCTGCACGGATCAACTTCGGGGAACCCCTTGCTGAGTTCCAGCTTACAGAGAACTTGCCCTTTAGTCAAACCCACACAAAAATTGTCGGAAAATGTTTCCCTTCAGTGCATCGGTCTTGCGTCGAGGAGCCAGGGATTATCGAGAAGATATCTCGCTGTTCGGCGAATGCCTTCGGCGACGCTTATCTGCGGATGGAAGCCCAACTGCTGCATCCTGGAGATGTCAAGGTGGACAAAGGGGCTGTCTCCAAGCCACCCTCTCGATCCACCGGTGAAACGGCGGGTCACGTTCTGCAATCCCATCTCGTCCACTACTATGTAAGCCAGGGTCTTGACGTCCAGGTACTCCGTGTGACCAAGATTCAGGATGTTCTTGAGACCGGTCGCGTTGTCCAAGGCGAGAAAAATCCCCCGTATGCCGTCCTCCACATGAAGATATGATTTCCTCTGATTTCCGTCTCCGAGTATTTCCAGTTCCCGAGGATTGGTTCTGAGCTTCTTGATGAAATCGTACACCACGCCGTGGGAATATCGCTCACCCATCCACGAGACGAACCTGAAGCACAGACTCCGAATACCAAAGTATTCCCCGTACGCCTGGATCATTGCCTCGGCTGAAAGCTTGGAGGCCCCGTACAGAGAAGTCTGTAGGGGAGCATAGGTTTCAGGTGTCGGGAAGACGTCGGGTTCGCCGTAAACAGTCGAGGAACTGGTGAAGATTATCTCGGTCGCGCCTGCCTTTCGCATGGCTTCCAGGACTCGATGGGTGCCGATAATATTCTGTTCCAGGTCTATCTCGGTGTCGTCACGGCCTCCCCGTACGTCAGCGTTGGCGGCCAGATGGAATACCGTGGAAACTCCTTTCATTGCCTCGGTGAGTCTTTCCGTCTCGAGCACATCGCCAGCGACCAGGGTGGCTTGCCCGGAGTCAAGCGCTCCCTGAATGTGCCTAGGAAAGCCCGTAGAAAGATTGTCGTAGACGATTACCTCTCGTCCTCGGCGGACCAGTTCGTCCACCACGTGGCTCCCTATGAAGCCGGCCCCGCCTGTTACAAGAGCTTTCATAACTCATCCTCCCCTTTGCCGAGCTTCCTTGGGAGGGTTTGGGCCTCTTTGATGCTGTCAATAATGTACAGAGGGCGTTCTCGGGCCTCCTCGTAGGTTCGTACCAGATATTCGCCCACCACCCCGATGCTCGCCAGCGTGATTCCCGAAAAGGCCAGCGACAGGAAGCTCAAGACTATAACCGGCCAGAGGCTGGAGAATCCTGAAGCCAGCCCCCACAAGAACCAGCCCCCGGAGCTTACCACCGTGAGAGCCAAGACAACCGCGCCGCAAAGGAATATCATGCGCACCGGAACCCTGGAAAAAGGGACGATGCCGTCCAGAGCTATGTTCACAGCCCCCGAAACAGGTATCTGAGTCTTGCCCTTGAGCCTGGGGTCCCTGTCGAATGTGACCACGGCTGTGGGAAAACCGACCGATGCGGTGATGCCCCGAAGAAACCCGTGCTTCTCCCTGAACCGGCAGATTCCTTTGACCACCCGAGCGTCCAGCAGCCTGAAGTCACCGGTGTTCTTCGGTATTTTCACGTCGGAAAAGCGGTCATGAAGCCAATAGAAAAGCTCGGCCGCCTTCAAGTAAAGGAAGTGCTCACCCTTGCGGGAAGCACGCTGAGCAATCACCACCTTGAAGCCTTCCCGCCATTTGTCGAGCATCCGTCCTATCAGTTCAGGCGGGTCTTGCAAGTCTGCGTCCATGATGACGCACACCTGACCAAGAGCATGATCCAATCCTGCCAACAGAGACAAAGGCTTCCCTATGCGGCGGGAAAACGCTATCAATCTGATTGGATAACCGGCTTCAATCATTTCTGAAATCTTTGCCTCAGTGCGGTCCGGGCTCGGGTCCAGTGCGAAGACGACTTCCCATAGGACGCCCAGGCTCTCGAACACCTCGGCCAGACGCTCCACAAAAATCGGAACATTGGCTTCCTCGTTGTAAATGGGGACAACTACGCTAACCATTTCAGGATTGCAGGGAATCTGGTCTTTCAAAAGGTCGCTCCTCTGGATTTCGGGTGGGCAGGAGTTCCACGGCGAGAATACGGCAGTTGCCAACAATTCTGAACCATTTCGATGTCCGGAATTGGTAGTGATCCGGAAATCATTTCAGTGATCGGCGACCGGCCGGCACATCGCACCACCCGTAGCAGAACCGCAGCCCGTCATCAAGAAAAATGAATGTGTTCAAATGCCTCTGTGGCACCCCCTTCCCTTTTGGGGGTGATTGACATATAATAGCACTACGCGATGCAAGCCTCCCGCATCAAGTCCGGGTGTTCGCGATTCAGCGATTTCGAGGGGTTATGGCGTCAGTTTTTTCAGTTTCCCCCGATTTGAAAGAGGAGAAATGACCGAAGTTCAAGTTGAAGACCTTAGCACCGTAAAGAAGAAGATTACATTCCAGGTGCCGGAAGAAAAATTCCTGGAGACGGTTGACGTCCAGTACAAGGATCTCCAGAAAAACGCCCAAATCAGGGGATTCCGAAGAGGCAAGGTTCCTCTGAACGTTCTCCGAAGCTTCTTTAAGGCGAAAGTGGAAGCCGACGCCGTAAAGAAGATAATTGAAGACACGTTCGAATCGTCCCTTGAAGAGCGTAACATCAAACCCGTACACATCATCAGGATTGAGCCGGAGGCGTTGGAAACCGGCAAGCCTTTCACGTTCACGGCTGAAGTCGAGGTGCCTCCCCAGTTGGAGATCACTGATTACAAGGGGATGAAGCTGAAGAAGCTCCTTGCTGTGGTCAAGGAAGAAGACGTGGCCAAGAGACTCGAAGCATTGAGAGAACGCCACGGAAGGCTCAGCCCCATTGCCGAGAATAGCGGGGTCCGGGAAGGCGACATGCTGAGAGTGGACGTAGAGGCGGAGGCCGATGGGGCCCCTCTCCGTGACCTGACCGTGACCGACTACCATGTCCACCTGGGGAAAGACTATTTCCTCCCCGGCTTCGATGCCCACATCCACGGATTGAAAACCGACGAATCCAAAGAGTTCTCGGAGACTTTCCCCGAAGATTTCCCCAGGACTGCGCTAAGAGGCAAGACCGTCAATTTCAAAGTCACCATCCGCGACGCCAAGGAGCGGGTCCTACCGGAACTGGACGACGATTTTGCCAAAGAACTGGGCGAGTACGAGACCATTGAAGCCCTCAAGGAGGAGATCAGGAATGATCTCGCCAAAATGTACGAAGACATGGCCAGCGGGCGAATGCGCAACGAGGTGATTGATCAGCTCATCGAGAAGCACCCCTTCGAAGTGCCCGACTCACTGGTGGAACGCCAGATAGATGCGATGATAGAGGAGTCCGTACGCCGTTACGAGAGCATGGGCATTGACCCCAAGAAAATGCGACTCACCGCCGAGAGCCGCCGGGAACAGGTCCGACCGTCGGCTGTCCGAGGAGTTAAAGGATCGTTGATCCTCAAAGCCGTAGCGGATCAGGAGGGCCTGGAAATCAGCAAAGAGGAACTCCGAAAAGGGATCTCCGAACGCCTAGCGGCCTTGGGTGTTGATACCGAACTTCCTGAAATGGAACTTGATAACCTTAACGAAGACGAATGGGCGGACTTCAGAGGATCCCTTATGGAAAAAAAGGTGTTCGAACTCATTGAGGACAATGCGGACGTGACCGTTGAGGAGCCCCCCGCTGAAGCGGAAGCCCAACCGTCCGAATCTGAGAAAGAGTAAACAGAATGCTTGTGCCTATAGTAGTAGAACAGACCAGCCGCGGTGAAAGATCGTACGATATCTATTCGCGGCTGCTCAAGGAAAGGATCATCTTCCTTGGAACGCCCGTAGACGATACGGTGGCAAACCTTGTAATCGCTCAGCTTCTTTTTTTGGAGAGCGAAGAGCCGGACAAGGACATCAATTTTTACATAAATTCCCCTGGCGGACTGGTGACGTCGGGGCTGGCAATATACGATACGATGCAGTACATTAAGCCTGACGTTCAGACTATCTGCATCGGGCAGGCGGCAAGCATGGCAGCGCTGCTCCTTGCGGCCGGCACTACGGGCAAGCGCTTTGCGCTCCCCCACTCGCGGATTCTGATTCATCAGCCAATGGGAGGTTTCCAGGGCCAGGCCACGGACATAGAGATTCATGCGAGAGAAATCCTTCGCATGAGGAGCGAACTCAACCGGATACTGGTCAAACACACCGGCCAGCCGCTGGAGAGGATTGAAACCGACACCGAAAGGGATTACTTTATGAGCGGCGATGAGGCGGTGACATACGGAATCATTGACACAGTCATATCTCGCAGAGAGCCGACAGCCGGCTAGGCCACAACGAAGAACTCCGCCGGGCGATCCGCCTGCTCGGCGAACAAAGGATCAAAGCGGTCTGCCTGCGAAGACCGATGACCAAGGAGGAATTCATGGCGGGCAGAAAAGGTAACTTCTCTTCTCTGTACTGCTCCTTTTGCGGGAAGAGCCAGGACGAGGTGCGAAAACTCATCGCGGGTCCCACCGTGTACATCTGCGACGAGTGCATTGAGCTCTGCAACGAGATCATCGCGGAAGAGTACGAGAAAGAGGAGCTGGGGAGGGCCCGTTCCAAGGTCCCTAAGCCCTCTGAGATCAAGAAAAACCTGGATGAATACGTGATCGGCCAGGAACACGCCAAAAAGATCCTGTCAGTGGCGGTTCACAATCACTATAAGCGCATTGAATCAAAACCCGACCTCGACGGGATTGAGCTTCAAAAGAGCAACATCCTGCTCATCGGGCCCACGGGCTCGGGTAAGACCCTGCTGGCCCAGACCCTGGCGAGGATTCTCAACGTTCCCTTCGCCATCGCGGACGCCACTACTCTTACCGAAGCCGGCTACGTGGGCGAAGACGTTGAGAATATAATCCTGATGCTCCTGCAGAATGCGGACTACGACATTTCCAGGGCCTGCAGGGG
>Ga0172371_10006978_pt1 | contig 16216 bp, 15 predicted proteins | sample Lak12m_FD_114543 | JGI IMG/M metagenome (GOLD analysis project Ga0172371, IMG submission 114543) | Freshwater microbial communities from Kabuno Bay, South-Kivu, Congo - kab_022012_12m | ecosystem: Environmental > Aquatic > Freshwater > Lake | place: Democratic Republic of the Congo: South-Kivu...
GTCGCTTGCTCTCAACCGGTCGGCCGCGCCGCGCTCTCAGGATCCTCGCCTACGGCTCGTCTCCTGAGAGCGCGGCGCCCCTGCTCCCAATCTCTTCGTACACCACGTGCTGGGACACTACTCAAGGGGACGGTCACGACCGACATCGGTCTGCTTGAGAAGGTGGCGGGGAGCTCCTGGGACGACGCGCACAGTGCCTCGGAGTGGGTGTGCCTGGGATGCACCCCGGCGGACCAGGGGTTCCTGGCGAAGGACTGCGCCGCCTGCAAGATCCGCGTGTGCGCGATCGCGAAGGGCATCCAGAACTGCGCCGCCTGCAACGACTACGAGTCCTGCAAGCTCATGCACGACTTCATCGAGGGCGAGGCGGAGCCGCGGTGCAACGAGCCGGAGACGGTGCGCACGAGGATGGAGTGGCTGCGCGGACGATTCCTGGCATACCAGGAAGAGTGCGCGGGAGGGGTGGCGAGAAGGAACTCCCGCGACTGAATGGTGGGCGTACCTGGATTCGAACCAGGGCCCTCTTCCTTATCAGACAGGGCGATTGCCCTGCCAATCGAGACCTGGACAAGTCCGACGAATCCCAACGAGTCACAGGAATCCTGCAGATTTCCAGGGATATTTCTCGGTCCCCTGGTGTCACAACGAGCCCCAATGGAGCCCATCACGGACCGGGGATCTTGGCTGCGAGATGGTTGCGATGCTGGAGCCCCCTCGAGAGAGGCGCCGGCGCGGTGCGGCTGACAGCGAAGAACGTCAGACACCGCGGGAGAGGCAGGCCCGCAGGGCGGTTTGCCCGGCATTACTTCACTTCTGATGCGTGATGGCCGAAGAGTCTAGCGAGCAGATCGAGCAGACACGAACCCTGTGCAGCGTGCAGCTTCATGGGCCCGACGTTCGGCCGAACAGGGAGGGCGGGGTGGGCGCACAGACGAGAGGGGAGTCGAGGTGAGTTCAAGCACTCGTGCCTATCGGAGTGTGCTGATGGTCGCCGTGGTCGTCACGGCGGTCGTGCTGACAGTCGCGCTCGCCGCCTGCGGTGCAAGCGGACCCGAACAGCCGACCGCCGACTACCAGAAGGGGTACCGCCTCGGACTGGACGCGTACGTCTACGGTCTCCCGCTGATGGTCACCAACGCCACCTGCCAGACGATGACGAGCGTGAACGTTTCGGACGGGGCCTACGGGCCCGTCAACCAGTTCAACAACGTTCGGAGCGTGAACAACGCGGGGAGCAAGGCGGTCGTGGCGCCGGGATCGACGAGTCTTTCGTCCATCGCCTGGCTGGATCTGCGGGACGAGCCGCAGGTGCTCCACGTTCCCAAGGTTGTCGACCACTCCTTCGTGCTGGCTCTGATCGACCCCTACACCGAGAACGTCAGGAATCTGGGCACCGCCAGCCACACCAGGCCGGGCGACTACGTGATCGCCGGTCCCGGTCAGCACGACGTGAAGCTGCCCGCGGGGACGCAACGACTCAACGTCGACTACTCGCGCATCTGGATCATCGGGTCCACTCAGCTCAATGGGCCGGACGACGTGGCCAACGTCAACAAGATCCAGGACGGCTACAAGTTGGCACCCCTGAGCACATACGGGACCGACTACACACCGCCCGCCCCCGCTGATCCGAAGACAACGGTCACCACGTATCAGATGCCGACCGGTGTCCAGTTCTTCGACGTGCTCGGCCGGCAGCTCGCCGCCTTCCCCCCGCCGGCTCGCGACGAAGCGGAGCTGCGCAAGCTGGCCGAAGTGGGGATCGGGCCGGGCATGACCCCGTCCCAGGACTCGAAGCTGAGCAGCGACACTCTCAAGGGGCTCGCCGATGCTGTGGCGGCCGGTCCGGCGCAGATCGAGAAGGACACCCGGAAGCTGTGTGCCGAGGGCTCCGCCAAGAACAACGGCTATCTGCTGGGCGGCTTCGGCCGATACGGCACCGACTACACGCTGCGCGCGGTCATCTCGCACGTTGGGCTGGGTGCCTTCGTCCCCCATCAGGCGATCTACGCCGTGAGCTGGAGCGATCACGACCAGCAGGCGCTGTCGGGCGCGACGCCGTACGTGCTGCACATGCAGGACGCTCCGCCTGCCGAGGGCTGGTCGCTCACCGTGTACGACCTGCACGGGGCTCTGGTCGCCAATCCGCTCAATCGCTACGCGTTCAGCGACTCCTCACAGCTCGCGCGCAACTCCGACGGCTCGATCGACTTCTACCTGCAGCCCAGCGAGCCCACGAACCCGGAGCGGGCCGGCAACTGGCTTCCCACGCCAGGAGGCCAGGGGTTCGAGGTGATGTGGCGGCTCCTCGCGCCCGAGCCGACCAGGATCGACGGGATCCTGGACGGCAGCGGCTGGCAGCCACCAGCCATACTGCCGAGGCAGTGACGCTGGTCACTCCCTTCTGGCTCGCCCAAGCCGCTACCCCCGACACGTCCAGCGTCCGACCCACTGGATCTGGCGGTGAGCAAAGCAGTTGAACGTCAGCGTGAATGCCGTCGCTCGGGCTACCCCAGCCACCGGAGGGTCAGGAGGCCGGTTCCGTCCAGACCGTCACCGTCACCGCCTACTGGCTGAGAACCAACGACGCGGAGGCGTACTGGATCCCCGACGCCTTCAGGACTGGCGGCAACTACCAGACGCCCTGGTGCATCGACTACCAGGTGACGTCGTACGAGCAGGTACCTGACACCTCAGCCGGCATGGCCGCGGCACCGCATTGCCGCATCGCCGTCCGGTGCTCCCCGTCGAGCGGCGGACGGGTCAGCGTCCTGAACGGTACGCGTGCGGCAGGCGGAGTCATGCTGGGAACGACGGACTCGAACGGAGCGCTCATCTCTGCTTCGCCATCGGCAGCGGCAAGAACGCCACGTGAACGGCGGCAGGTGAAGACGGTCCCGCATCTGACCAGCGCCAGGAGTTGCGAAATGGTTGCCGCCGGACGGCTCAGCGGTCGAGCGTCTCACGGGGAGTGAATCTGCCGGCTGCACCCGAGGCACGCCACTGGACACTGAGCGTATCGGAGCTATAATGCTCTTTTAGAAACGGCAGTACGTTATTGGAAATGGAACTATCACCATGCAACGACCACGGATCTCTCACAGTACTGTCCGATATCCGCTCGACGACATCCTGGGCACCCCGGCTCAGGTGCGCCTCTTGCGCGTGCTCGTGCATGAGGTGAGCGGACCCGCCGGCGTCACCAAGGTCGCGAACATGGCCGGCCTCTCACCTGCGGGAGCCCGCAAGGGACTGGAGACCCTGGAGCGGCTGGGGGTGACTGACCGGATAGGGTCCGGGCGCTCCCGGCAGTTCGGCCTCAGGCCGGACAATGCCTATCTTGCGGTCCTGCGCCGGCTGTTCGAGCTTGAGGAGAAGCAGTACGAAGATCTGATCCAGGAACTACGCAGGGCAGTCGCCATGCCGGAAGTGCGAGAGGCGTGGGTACGAGGTCTTGCCGATGGATCCTCCCCGGCACTGGAACTGGACGTTGTGGCAGAGACCAGGGCGCTCAGCTGGATTGGGCAGGAGCTGCGTACGCGGTTGCTCGAGACGGAGAAGAGGTTCGACCTCATCGTCGAGGTGAACGTGTTCACAGACGCCGACAACCTCGACGTCCCCGACGACGCGATCGTGCTGTGGGGATATGCGGACCGACCCCCCGACACGCGATCGCCGGGTGTTCTGACGCACGCCGAGTCCGCCGAGCGCTCGCTGAGGGTGGCGCGCGTGGTCGCTGAGCTGATCAGGTCCGACCCCTCCCTGATCCGGCGGGCGCTTCAGCACGCGGACCGGCTCCTTCGCGAGGGGCAGGGCACCTCCAACGCCGAGATCGCCGAGTGGAAGCAGCTGCTGGAGACCTACTCGCCCGAGCGCGTGAGAGATCTGCTCGTGTCTGAGAGCTCGCGCGCGCAAAGGCTGCGGCGAAGCTCGCCCTTCCTTGCGGTCCTGACGCCGGACGAGCAGGATCGCGTCATCAGAGAGATCGAATCCAAGCGATGAGGTACGACCAGCTGGAACACGCCATCCGTGCGGCATGCAGCGTCTCCGAAGACACCGAGCTCGTGGTCTTCGGCTCACAGGCCATACTCGGCAGCTACCCCGACGCCCCGGAGAGCTTGAGGGCATCGATCGAAGGCTCATAGACGCCGAGACACTCCTCGGAAGGATAGCCGCGCTTCCGGTCTCGCGCGAAGCTCAAGACCGGCTCAGCCGCTGGGCGGAGACTACGGTCGATGAGCTCGAGGTGCCGGACTGAACGCATCCAGGACGTTGGAACGTCCGGCTTGGGCAGTGTGACACATCTACCGGAGCCTCGGTGCTCACTCCCTCCTCGATTCGCCGAGCGCAGGCGCGGCTCGTCGGCCCACAGGCCGCGCCTGCGACACCCGATCCGGTCAAGGCACCACCTCCGTTCGCTTCGGAAGGCCGCCCGAGTTGCCCAGGGCTCCCGGCGACGTGGCGTCAGGCGAGCTCTACTCCGGCCGCCAGGCGGGCTCCTGCGCGGCATCGACGCCCGGGACCGCCGAGAGCCCCGTGCCGTCGGCGTTCACGATGTAGAGGCGAGTGAAGGCGGTGTCGCTCTGGCCGGCGATGGCCAGTGCCTCCCCGTCCGGCGACCACGCCACGTCGACCGAGATCTCCGCGTATACCGCGACCGGGTCGAGGAGCACGACCGGCGCCCCGCCGCCGTGCACCGGGACGACCACCAGGCGATCGGTCTTCATGTCGCGGCGGGCGACCTTCCTGCCGTCCGGCGAGAGAGTGAGCTCGTACTTCACCCAGCAGCCTTCGTCCTCGTACTCGGTCGCGCCGGCCTGCTTGACCATCCACCTGAGTCCACTCCCGTCCGGGTTGACGCTGAACTTGGAGAGGCCGCCGCTGCGGGTGTTGCGGTAGAAGGAGATGGTGCCGTCCTTCTCCCACGTCGGCCAGTAGTCGACGAGGCTGACGCCCGGGCCCTTCTTGCTGGTCACGTTCCGCAGACCGCTGCCGTCGGCGTTCATCGCGTAGATGGCGTCGCGCTCGACCCCATTCGTGTAGAACACCAGATGGGTGAAGGCGATCCGCGTGCCGTCCGGCGACCAGCTCGGGAAAATGTTCCGGTACCCCAGCGAGCCCTTCGTCAGCCGCGTCTTCCCGGAACCGTCGGCGTTCATGACCCACACATGCTGGGGGTCCTGATCTCCAATCGCCGACTCGTAGTAGACGATCTTGCTTCCGTCGGGAGACCAACGTGGATACCTCTGGCAGCCCTCCCCGCCGGCCAGGACCCTGAGGCCCGTGCCGTCGGTGTCGACCACGCATATGTCGTAGTCGGCCTGGGTCCACTCGTCCTCCCCGTAGCGCGTGAAGGCGATGGTGCCGGCGACGGTGGGCGCGGGCAGCGGGACGCCGCTCGGAGACGCCGCTACCGCTGGCGATGCCGCCGCCTGGCTCGCAGCCGGCGACGTGCCGTCGGTCGCATCGGAGCCGCCGCAGGCGGCGAGTGACAGGACTGCGATCAGGACGAACACGGCGAGTGCCGCATTCGAAACGGACCTTGTCAGGTGTGATCGTCTCATCACTCCGGCCCCTCCCCGTGCTGGTGGCGCATTGACTGCTTCCTGCCGCATCAGTGTGAGGGTGCCGCACGTCGATGTCTTCACATGAATCTGGTGATACTGAGGCACCGAAGGACGGAGCGTCACGGTCCAGGCGGCATCCCGACTGACGCCGGAGTGCCTGTGAGTGCCCTCCGCAACCGGGCATTTGGGCTGCAGAATGGTTGCGGCGGCACATCGCACAAAGGGGCGAGTGGAAGAAGGGATACCTCACCGGGAAGACCGCCCACGGCCGGCTCTGATAGCGTCGCTCCGTGCTCGCGATCCTGCTCAGCCTGCTTGCAGGCCTCTCGATCGGCACCGGCGACTTCCTTGCCGGCACGCAGGCGCGCCGCACCTCGCTCTGGGCGGTCATCATCGTCAGCCAGATCACCGGCTTCGTCTGGACACTGGCCGTCGTGGCGATCCGCGGCACCAGCTTCCTGCCGCCCGCGGGCCTGCTGGCGGCGTTGCTGGCCGGCCTGACGGCCGTCGTCGGGATCGCGGCATCCTACGGCGCGCTCTCAATCAGTGTCATGAGCATCGTCGGCCCCATCCAGGCCACCGGCGTCGCCATCCCGGTACTCTGGGGTCTGGCCCTGGGGGAGAGACCCGGCGTGCTGCAGGCGGTCGGCATGGGCATCGCGTTCGCCGGTGTGGTGCTGGCCGCACGTGAGAAGAGCGCCGGCGAGCGCCACGTCGCGCCGGGCCGCAAGGCGGTCCTGATCTCGCTGCTGGCCGCGGTGGCGATAGGCTTCAACTACGTCTGCTACGCCTACGCCGCCCGGTACGATCCCTGGTGGGGCGTCTTCGTGGCCCGCGCCACCTCGATCAGCATCTTCCTGGTCGCCTTCGCCGCGGTGCGGCCGCGCTTGCGTCTGACGGCGGCCGCCGTTCTGCCGATCATGGCTATCGGCGTGCTCGATACCGGTTCCAACGGTCTCTTCTCCGTGGCGTCCACCCTCGGCTATCTGAGCGTGGTCTCGGTGCTGAGCGCCGTCTACCCCGTCTTCACCGTCATCCTGGCGCACCTCTTCTTCCACGAACGCCTGTCCCGCCCGCAACAGATAGGGGTGGCGGCGGCGCTGGCCGGGGTCGGCATGATCGCCGCCGGCTGACCGCCACGGCAGACGGCTGTGGCCCGCTGGGAAAGGATCACCGCGGACGGGCAGGTGTGGGCAGCTCGTAGTCGAGAGCCATGGACGATCGCTCGAGCAGGGTGCAGGGGCAAGGGCCCCAGCGCCCCCTTCTCCAGAGCTGAATCGATGAACAGTCAGAAAGCCCGGACGGCACGCACCTTGTACAGGTAGCCGAAACGGGTGTGGCCCTGGGCTTCGATGGCAAGGTGGTGCCACCACGCGTAGAGCGTGTTCTCGGACCACACGGAGGAACTCCAGTACAAGGGGCAGCCGGCAGGGCCCCCCCCAGAAGCCACCGATCGCGACGCGGTTGAGGTACAGCTGGTGCAGCTCATCCTTGCTGGGCAAGAACCAGTCCCTGTAGCCGCCGCCGTTGTAGGCGCGGGCGAGGCCGGCGGCATAGTCGGTGCCGGCACCGTTCTGGGCGATGATGGCGGTCGTGTTGGCGGCGCCGGCACCGATCGCGGTGCCTTTCGCATTCGGCACGTCGGTCCCCCAGTACGGCTGTCTCGCCCACTGGATGCCCTTGTTCGGATCGGCCGGGGTCTGGTCGGCTGTGGCCGCGATCAGACCGTGCGTCTGCCCGGCGACGTAGCCGGGGTCGCCCGGCTGCAGGATGTAGGCGACGATGCCGCCGCCGTAAGCGTCGCCGATCTTGAGGGTCGGCGTGGGGGTCGGGGTCGGCGTGGGAGTCGGGGTCGGCGCGGGGCCGGGCGGCACGACTCTGAACGCGAGACGCTTGCTCCAGGCGCCGCTGCCGCGGGTGTTGCTCGCCCGCACCTTCCAGGCAAGAGAGACGTTCTTCGGTAGCGCCTTGGTGCTCCTCCAGCTCGTCTTCTTGAGGCCGGTCTTCTTGAGCAGCAACTTCTTGCCCTTGTAGACGCGCAGCTCGTACTTGGCAGCGCGGGTCGCCTTGCTCCACTTGAAGGTCGGCTTGACGGTGGTGGTGGTGCCCTTGGGCGCCTTGGCGGTGGGCTTGCCAGGCTTGCCGGCAGCCAGGGCCGTGCCGGCGAGCAGCAGGGCGGCGAGCATCCCCAGCGCGAGCGCCGCGGCCAGCGCCCGCGGCAGGCGCCCGTGCGTCGTGTTTCTCATGGAGTCTTCCTCCTCACCATCGAGCCGGGTTATCACTCAGTATCTCGTGCGGGGCGATGCGGAGCAATGACTGTAGACGTACGTCTCAGACAGGACCGAGGCGGGACACGCATCGTGCTGCCGGGCAACGCTCTCGTGGCCGTCCATGCTACGCAAGCAGCCGGCTCGGCATCTCCGTCAGCTCGATCTCGTGGGGCCATAGCCGTCGAGCCGGGTGCACAGTCGCCCGTTCGGATGGACGCTGGGTGGCGCGATCACCTGCCCGCCTCCGGCCCTCACCTCGAGACCGGGTGCGACTTCGCCGTTGGTGATCTTGACCTGCACACCGAGGTGCTGAAAGGAGAGATGGCGTCCACCGCGCCCGCTACCGCTCTCCGCCTCCCGTGTACACTCACAGCAGCTGCATATGAGCATATGCAGACCGTGGAATGCTTGTTGGGTGGACGATCGTCGATAGCACTGGTAGGCCGCTGGCACCCTGGGCTATCGTAGAAAGGTCGAAAGGAGCATGACCATGCGGTCGTACCACTTCGTCGTCGAGCGTGACCCCGAGAGCGGGGTTCTCGTCGGCTACGTGCCGGGCTGGCCCGGTGCTCACACCCAGGGCGTCGATATCGACGAGCTGCAGCAGAACCTGCACGAGGTCATCGAGATGCTGCTCGAGGACGGCGAGCCCGAGCTGGAGTCCGAGTTCGTCGACGTACGCACCATCCAGGTCGCCTGACCGTGGGCAGCCTGCCGGTCCTCAAGCCTCGGCAGGTCGTCGCACTGTTGGTGGCCCACGGGTTCGTCGAGGTCCGCCAGCGCGGATCGCACAAGCAGTTCCGGCATCCCGACAGTCGCACCACGACTGTGCCCTTCCATGCAGGCCGCGATATCTCGCCCACACTGCTGCGCAAGATCGCCGCGGACATCCACCTCACCGTGGACGAGTTCTTGGCTCCCCGGTGAGCGCGCCACCCAACAAGCACATCGAGCCGGACACCGCTCCGCGGTGCCGCTCATGTGCCCGACGTTATGCCGCCCACAGGTAGGAGCCTTGACGCAATGTCAGGTCTGACATACCCTTCACTCCATGCACGACTCCGGCGACAAGCCGCTTCTCTGGCTGCGCGGCGAGGTGCGCACACCGCCGCTCTCGCCGGCCGCCAGGCTCGAGGCCGGCGTGCTGCTGCGTCGCCTGCAGCGCGGCGAGTCGCTGGGACTGCCGCACTCGCGGCCGCTGCCCACGATCGGCCGGCGTTGTCATGAGCTGCGCATCGTCGATGCCGAGGTCACCTGGCGCATTGTCTACCGCATCGACGCCGACGCCATCGTGATCGCCGACGTCTTTGCCAAGAAGACGCGCGCCACGCCCAAAGCGGTCATCGCTGCCTGCCGAGCACGGCTGGCCCGCTACGATGCGCTCGCGAAACCCAAGGAGTGATCGTCATGGACAAGACCAAGAAGGAGCGTCTGGCCTCGGCGGGCTGGCGTTGCGGCGATGCCGATGAGTTCCTCGAGCTCACCGCCGAGGAGGCGGCCTTCGTCGAGCTCAAGCTCGCCCTGGCCGACTACTTGCGCGAGGTGCGCAGCCGCAACGGCTGGACGCAGGCCCAGGTAGCGCGTCGCCTGGGCTCAAGCCAGTCGCGGGTCGCCAAGATGGAAGCTGCCGATGCCTCGGTCTCCATCGACCTGCTCGTCAAGGCGCTGCTCGGGCTGGGAGCCTCGCGCAGCGAGGTCGGGAACGTCATCGCTAAGGCGGCATAACAAGCACATCGAGCCGGACATCGCTGCGCGGTGCCGCTCATGTGCCCGACGCTGACCCACTGCAAAGTGGCGCTCCGCATCTTGCGGTGCCATCCCAGATCTGGGATAATCACTCCATGACGGCGCCAAAGCTCAAGGAGCTCGTGTGGGTCGCCTCCTCGCTCAAGGACCTGCGCGCGTTCCCGGAGGAGGTGCGGCAGGTCATGGGCTTCGCGCTCTACCAAGTGCAGACCGGCGACAAGCACACAGCCGCCAAACCGCTGCGTGGCTTTGGCGGCGCCGGCGTGCTTGAGGTCGTCGAGGACCATGCCGGTGATACTTACCGTGCCGTCTACACGGTGCGCTTTGCCGAGGCCGTCTACGTCCTGTCGCCTTCCAGAAGAAGGCCACGCGGGGCATCGCCACACCCAAGCATGAGATCGCCCTCATCAGAAGCCGGCTGGCGGCCGCCCGCCAGCTCCACGAGCAGCATGCCGGCTCGAAAGGAACCCGACCGTGAACCGCACAGAGCCTGAACATACGCGCAGCAGCGGCAACGTCTTCACCGACCTGGAGCTGCCCGCAGCGGATGAGCTTGCCGCCAAGGCCGCCCTGGCGGCGCAGATCGCCAGCATCGCCGACCACCGGCATCTCACGCAGCAGCAGACCGCCGATCTGCTGGGCACCACCCAGCCGAAGATCTCCGAGCTCTTCGCCGGCAAGCTGGCCGGCTTCTCGATGGAGCGCCTCATCCGCTTCCTCAACGCGCTTGACCGCGACGTGTGCATCGTCGTCTCGCGCAAGCCGCGCAGCCGTGAGCGCGGCAGGCTGCAGGTCGCTCGGGGCGGGGGCGGCTCGACGCAGGCGCGTGCATGCCGAGGATGAGGCGGCGTGGTAGGGGGGTCTAACAAGCACTCGAGCCCGACACCGCTGCGCGGTGCTGCTCATGTGCATCACGTTAGATGAGCACGATGGAGGTTGTGCAGGGTCCACGCTTCCGTCGGCGGTAGCGAGTACCATGGGCGACGTTTCCGAGAACGACGGGCGGAGACGATGACCAGCTACGCGATCGTCGACCTTGAGACCACCGGCTTCTCGCCCGCCCATCACCACCGTGTAGTCGAGATCGCCATCGTCCTTGCCGACGAGAGCGGCACGGTGATCGACGAGTGGGAGACGCTCCTCGACCCACAACACGACGTCGGCGCTTCCGAGGTCCACGGCCTGACGGGAGCGGACCTGCATGGAGCGCCGACCTTCGACATGGTCGCCGGCGACGTCGTCGCCTTGATCGCGGGCCGGGTACCGGTAGCTCACAACCTGTCCTTCGACGCTCTCTTCCTGGCCGCCGAGTTCGAGCGCCTCGGCATCTCGGTGCCGATCGGCCCGACCGCCGGGCTGTGCACGATGCGTCTTGCTCGCCTCTACCTGCCCGACGGCGCGCGCAACCTGGCGACCTGCTGTGACTGCATCGGCTGCCCCCTCGACTCGGCGCACGCCGCCGTTGCCGACGCTCGCGCTACCGCCCGCCTTCTGGCCCACTACATCGCCACCGATGACGACTTCCCAGGGTCCTGGCATGACGCCATCATCTGTGCCGAGCGCGGTGAGTGGCCTCCGCTGCCGGCCGGTAGAGCCCGGCCTGTGACGCGCCAGCAGCGCGCAGCCTCCCAGCGCGACCACTTTCTGGCACGTCTTGCCGCTCGCGCGCCCCGTTCCGAGCTTCACCCCGAGGCCAACAGCTACCTCACGCTGATCGACCGCGCCCTGCTTGACCGCCGACTCTCGGCCCACGAGGAGGACGAGCTTGTCGCGCTTGCCGGGCTGCTGGGCCTCTCGCGCGAGGAGGCAGGGAGACTGCACGCCGGCTATCTGGGCGCCCTTGTTCGGCTCGCTCTGAACGATGGCGTCGTCACTCCCGATGAGCGCCTCGACCTGGAGCGCGTCGCCGCGCTGCTGGGCCTCGATGCGGACGCCGTCGACGCCGCTCTCGATGCCGAGAAAGCCGACGAGCCGGTGGCGTGCACGGTGGGCGGCTTCTGCCTGAAGGCCGGCGACGCTGTCGTCTTCACCGGCGAGGCGCCCGGGATCGAGCGTGCCGATCTCGAGATCCAGGCGCACACGCTTGGCCTGCGAGTCACCGGTTCGGTCAGCCGCAAGACGCAGCTCCTTGTGGCAGCCGACCCCGACAGCCTCAGTGGCAAGGCGCGCAAGGCGCGTGATCTCAGCGTACCGATCGTCGGCTACCGAACGTACTCTGAGATGCTCGAGTCGTTGGGTCGTCGGCGTGTCATCTAAGAACGGTATCGAGCAGCTGACCAGCGACCAGCGCTGTCAAGTCCCACCACCCGCTTTACACCCTGGCTCCGGTTCCTCTGTTACATCTCTCGATGCTGGCATGCGGTCGGTCAGTCCGGCGGCGTTGCTGCGTCGAGGTCTGCCACCCGGTGTCGAGAAGGCGCCGTGTTCCTTGCTGCGATCGTGGCGGATCGCATGCGTTCTGATGAGCCGGCCCTGGTGGGCGATCTGCACCGAATCGCCGACCACGCGTACCTCGACCTGCTCGTGGCGGTAGGCGTTGCCGGCGCGGTAGTTGGCGCCGGCGAAGCAGATCGCCCCGCCGCCGTCGACCAGCCGCAGCACCGGCACACCGGCGCTCGGCGGGCGCGGCCGCACCAGCCGGGGTCGCGGCCGCAAGGCGGCCGGTTCGGGCCCGAGCTTGCGCCGGTGGGCATGGGCGACGATCAGCACGCCGCCGTGGAAGATCTCGATCAGGCCGTCGTCGCGGAGCAGCACCTCGACCGTCTGGCCGGCAAGCCAGGAGCCGACGTGGTAGGCAAACGTCTCAACGCTGATCTTGCCGTTGGCCGAGACCCGCCGGGTAAGGCGCCGGCCGTCCGGCTCGGACGGCAGTTGCTCGAGTGACGGCAGCTCGGCCCCCACCAGCGGCTCGGCCTGCGCCAGGGCGAAGCGCTTGGCCGGCGCTACCATGCCGATGCCCTGATGGGGCCGCTCCTCGTTGTAGAGCGCCACCCAGGCGTCGAGCTGCGCCTGCGCATCCTCTGGCGAGGCGAAGCTACGGCCGGCAAGGAACTCCCTGCGGATGGTGCGATGGAAGCGCTCGACCTTGCCGGTGGTGGTCGGTGAGTGCGGGGCGGTCAGCAGATGGCGGATGCCGTGCTCGCGGCAGAGCCGGTCGAAGAGCACCTCGCCGGAGCCGGCGCCGAAGCGGGCGGTGAAGACCTTGCCGTTGTCGGTGAGGATCTGCTCGGGCAGGCCGTAGCGGCGCAGGGCGGCAAGCAGGGCCTCACAGACCGGGCGGGCGGTGGCACGTGGGACCAGCGCCGCCGAGACGCAGAAGCGGGAGTGATCGTCGATGCCGCTGATCAGCTTGAGCTCGCGGCCGTCGAGTAGCCGCACCCCGCCCATGACGTCCATCTGCCAGAGCTCCATCGCGCGGCTGCGCTCCCAGCGGCGGTACTCCTCACGCTTGCGTCGCCGGCGCTGCGGGCTGATCAGGCCGTGGCGGACCAGGCAGCGGTAGATCGATGAACGCCCGGGAAGCGGCTTTGCGCCCTCCACGCAGAGGCGATGGGCGATGGTGCGCGGACCCCAGCCGGGATGCTCGGCGCGCAGCGTCAGGATGCGAGCTTCGATCGGCGGCGGCATCTGATGCGGGCAGCTGCCGGGGCGGGTCGAGCGATCGGCCAGGCCGGACAGACCATAGCGAGCGTAGCGCACAAGCCAGCGGTGTACTGTCTGGCGGGAGACGCCGTAGCGCTCGGCCACCAGCTTGATCGCCACCCCGGAGAAGACCTCCAGCACCGCCGCATGCCGCTGCTCCACGACCCCCAGCTCCACCAGCATCGCTGCCACCCTCCCTCGAGATAGCCCCTGCTCAGAGGCCGTTCTATCGAGGAAGCGCTGGCGCCGGAAGAGGCATAGAGGTGTAACACAGGTACCGGAGCCGCTGTAACACAGCTACCGAGGCCGCGTCCTGAAACGTAACGCATCTACCGGAGCCAAGGTGTAAAGCATCTACCGGGACCGCACATCCAGACGCAGCGATCTGGGTTGCGAAATGGTTGCGACCGGACGGCTCGGCGGAGGGGTGCGGAAAGAAATACCTGCAAATGACTGGTGGGCGTACCTGGATTCGAACCAGGGACCTCTTCCTTATCAGAGAAGCGCTCTAACCTACTGAGCTATACGCCCGCCGGGGCCAGTCAGTCTAGGCGCGGCGCCGCGGAGCGTCAACCAGGCCAAGCCCGGCTGACGGCGAAGGCGCGGCGCCGCGGAGCGTCAACCAGACGGCCGGCGAAGGAGGGTGCGTCCATACCCGCCGACACCCGGCGCCGACGCACCGCCGCTGCGGGCCTTCAGCACCGGCACGTCGACCGATCACTCGACCGACCAGACGTGCACGATAGAGCGGTCGCCGTCGGCCAGCGGCTCGATGAGGAACAGGCGGCCGCGCTGCCGGTCGAAGGTCAGGGCGCCGGTGTGGTACTTCTGCTGCTCACCGGTGACGTGGTACAGGTACCGGTCGAGGTCGAGGACGGCGTACGGCTGCGGCCGGTCGGCGGCCAGGTCGCCGCGGGCCACGGCCGCCAGGTCGGCCGGGTCGTAGAAGAGCAGCTGCCCCTCGAAGCGGCTGCTCCACCAGCCGCGACCGCCCTCGGGCGGCACCGGCGGGTAGGGCGGCTCGTCGGGCCAGACGGTACCGTCGGGGAAGCCGTACCAGCAGTCGCCCCGGCCCTTGGTGCCGGCAAAGACCACGGCGGCCTTGCCGCCGCCGCTGAGCCAGGCGGCGCCGGACCACTCGTCGGCGTGGTGGTAGCCGTCCAGGATGTGCTCGGCACCGGTGTAGACGCTGTCGTAGCGCAGCAGGGTGACGGCCGGCAGACGCGTGCCTGGGGCCGGCGGGTTCCCCGACTGCCACGGCGCGATGGCGAAGATCGACGGCCCCATGCCCGCCTGGCCACCGTCGCGGAAGCGCCCGGTCGCCAGCAGCTTGCCGGGCGTGTTGGCGGCCGCCCAGGCCGGGTCGACGGTGAACAGGTAGTCGCAGGTGAGGTAGTCCTCGAGGCCACCGACCGACCACGGCCCGGCCGGCCGCGGGTCGCTCAGGTCGGTCTCGCACCACATGTGGGTCGCGTTGCGCTCTCCCTCCTGCATGTGCCGCCCCCAGCCCAGGTACAGCTTGCCGGAGCTCTGACCGGTCTGGGCCGGCAGGTACTCCACATCCGAGCGCAGGATCTCGCTGCCCAGGTCGGGGTAGAGGTCGCCGCGCACGTCGGCGAAGGGCTGCAGCGTGCGGGCCCTGGGCAGGTCGGCCGGGTCCTTGTCTGCGGAGACCACGGGAGCCGGGATGGTCACCTCGGACAGGTAGTGCTGCCAGTCGTGGCCGATGCCGAAGAGCGAGCCGGGGTAGCCGTCGCCGGCGCCGCCGGGGTCGCCGTCCGGACGGTACGCGAGGCCGTCGCCGCTCCACTCCCACGACGAACCGCCGGACTCGCCGGGCAGGCGGAAGGCGCCCCGGTAGACCAGGTCCCCGGGCTGCAGCCGGACGGCCGAGCCGCCGCCCGACCCGCCGCCGCCCTGCGGCCTGAGACGGATCCACTTGCCGACCTGCCGCCCGCGCCACGTGACCGTCACCTTGACCCGGACGATGGTCCCGGTCCCGCCCCAGACGCGGCGCTGCGACCGCACCACGCCGCGACGGTCGGTCCGGGTGACCTTGGTGGCCCGGTTCCCCGGCCGCAACCAGGTGACCCGCACGCGGGCTCGGCGGACGGCCCGCCGGCGCCGGTCGCGGACGCGCACCGTGACGCGGACCGCCGTACCGGACGCCGGCGTGGCGTCGGAGACGGTCAGGCGCACGGAGAGCCGCTTCGGCGCGACAGTGCGAGCTTCGCGCGCCCGCGGCTGAACGCGGTCGCGGGTCTCCGCGGTGGCGCGCGCCCGGCCGTCGGCGGCCCCTTCGTCGCACGTCACGACGCAGGCCACCGCGACCATCACGAACGCAGCCAGCACGACCGTCGACGAGGCAGCCAGGATGCGCTTCATGCTTTCTCATCGGCACCGGCGCGAACGGCTGAAGCGAGACCCGTTGCCGCTCCAGTATTCCCCTTCAGACGCCGGGGTCAGACGCCGGGGTCGGAAGCGACGCACGGGGTGCCGGCGGCCGTCGGCCGTCGCCGCCCACACGCCACCGGCTCGCCCGGCCGACGCGGCGCCCCGCCGATCGCGGCCCCGGTCCGCCGACCGCCCCGTCCAACGACGCGGCCCCGGCGCCGGCGCGCAGGGGGATGGCTCGCGCCGGCGGCCGGGGGCGCTCACGTGACCGGTGCAGCGTGTCCGATCACACTCGTGTGCCGCGGCTTCCTCTGTCAGACAAACGCCCGACCAGCGCGGATCCTTAGCGAATCGCTCGCCTCTGCGGCTACGGGAGTCACCGGCGTGTGCGACCGGGCCCCCGCCCGCCCGCGACAGGTTTGCATAGCTTTCCGGACTCGCGGGAGTAGAATGGACAGGACGATGCCGCCAATGGGAGTAGTGTCCCAGCACGTGGTGTACGAAGAGATTGGGAGCAGGGGCGCCGCGCTCTCAGGAGACGAGCCGTAGGCGAGGATCCTGAGAGCGCGGCGCGGCCGACCGGTTGAGAGCAAGCGA
>Ga0172371_10006984_pt1 | contig 16209 bp, 11 predicted proteins | sample Lak12m_FD_114543 | JGI IMG/M metagenome (GOLD analysis project Ga0172371, IMG submission 114543) | Freshwater microbial communities from Kabuno Bay, South-Kivu, Congo - kab_022012_12m | ecosystem: Environmental > Aquatic > Freshwater > Lake | place: Democratic Republic of the Congo: South-Kivu...
CTTGTCCACCGCCAATGTCTGGGCTTCGCCCTTGGCGTTGGTGTAAGCCACCGAAACGCCTTTTTTGCCGACCTTGACCTCACCGACCTGCACGCCCAGTTCAATCTTCAAGCCCTGCTTGTCGAACGTTTTCTTGGCTTCCTTGGCCATCTGTTCATCGACCGCGCCCAAAAAGGTCGGTAGCCCCTCCAACACCGTCACCTCAGCCCCCAGCCGACGCCAGACCGAGCCCATTTCCAGCCCGATCACGCCGGAACCGATCAAGCCGAGCTTGGCGGACACCTCGGTCAACGCCAGCGCCCCCGTGTTGGACAGAATCAGTTTCTCGTCAAAAGCAGCACCCGGCAGTGCGCGCGGATTGGAGCCGGTGGCCACAATCACCTGCGCGCCCACCAGCGTGGCCGCACTCTTGCCCGCGACCGCAATCTCGTAGCCGCCCGCCACTGCCTTCACAAACGACGCCGTGCCATGAAAAAACGTCACCTTGTTCTTTTTGAACAGGTACAGGATGCCGTCGTTGTTTTGTTTGACCACCGCGTCCTTGCGCGCCACCATCTTGGCCGCATCCATCGACAGGCCCTTGACGGTGATGCCGTGGTCGGCAAACGCGTGCGCGGCGTGTTCATAGTGTTCGCTCGATTGCAGCAAAGCCTTGCTCGGGATGCAGCCTACATTGGTGCAGGTTCCCCCCGGCGCTGGGCCACCGGCAGAGGTGCTCCAGGCGTCAATACACGCCACGTTTTTGCCCAATTGGGCGGCACGGATGGCGGCGACATACCCCCCGGGGCCGGCGCCGATCACAATCACATCAAATTTATTCATAAAACTATTTACACTCTTAAATATTAAAGCTGGTTTAATTCAAAACAAAGAGGTTCCATTATTTTTTTTATTGCAGTAGAAATTTTTTCTAAATCACGACCATTAAGCTCAATCTCTTGCATAGCAGGAAATATATGACCATCAATACATTCTTGAGTAACACATCTACCCAACTGATGAATCACTGCATTGCGTAACTTTACAGCAACTTCGTATGTTTCCCATTCAGATTGATTCTTAATGTCACTCTTTAAAAAAGAATACTTTCTCTGGATAGGATTCAGTTCGCAAACATAAGTGTCATAAAAAACTCTTTGCCTAAATTTCTTATCATCTCCTGCATGTTCCCATTCGCTATTAATATCTTTAAGTGCTTTAGTAAATTGATCACCTGGAACAAATACTTGGTCTTCTATTCCAAATTTTTTAGATTTTGCTAATTTAAAAACTAAAGCGACATTTTTTAAGCAATTTTCGAATGCCGAACAATAAGAAATCAAACAATCTCGTAAGATAGGCTGTCGGTTATTTTTATTTGACCATTCATAGTACTTCCATGCTTCGGATGCAGCTAATGAAGCTTGTACCTTTAGTTGATAATCTTCACGAGAAAGATTTCTATCCGATCGCCTTTGATCATTTAATTCAGGTTTCTTTTTAGATTTAAAGTAGTTACCAAGTAACATACTCTCAGAATCGAAAGAGCCCCACAACAAAAATCTTGTACCAACAGAAAAAAGATTATGTTCAAAATCTTCATATGCATTCTCGAGCAGGAGGCTTAAAGCCACCTGCTCGACTGATTTATGCAAATCTGTTGACATCAGATATCAAACAACAAGCGCGCCGGGTCTTCCAGCGCCTCTTTCATCGCCACCACGCCCAGCACGGCTTCACGACCGTCGATGATGCGGTGGTCGTAGCTCAGCGCAAAATAGTTCATCGGGCGCACCACCACCTGACCGTTTTCCACCATGGCGCGATCCTTGGTGGCGTGAATACCCAGAATGGCGCTTTGCGGCGGGTTGATGATGGGGGTGGACATCATGGAGCCAAAGGTGCCGCCGTTGCTGATGGAGAAAGTACCGCCGGTCATTTCGTCAATGCCCAGCTTGCCGTCGCGCGCCTTCACGCCAAATTCGGCAATCTTCTTTTCAATGTCGGCAAAGCTCATCTGGTCGGCGTTGCGCAGAATCGGCACCACCAGACCCCGCGGGCTGCCCACCGCGATGCCGATGTCGAAGTAGCCGTGATAAACGATGTCGTTGCCGTCCACCGACGCATTGAGCACCGGGAATTTCTTCAGCGCATGCACCGCAGCCTTGACAAAGAAGCTCATGAAGCCAAGTTTGACGCCATGCTCTTTCTCGAAACGCTCCTGCATGCGCTTGCGCATCTCCATCACCGGAGCCATGTTGATCTCGTTGAACGTGGTCAGGATGGCGTTGGTAGCTTGGGATTGCAACAGACGCTCGGCCACACGCGCGCGCAGGCGGGTCATGGGCACGCGTTGCTCGGGGCGACCGGCGAGTTGCTCCGCCAGGCTGCCAGCAGGCGCTGCCACCTGAGGCAATAATGGGGCTGCAGCCCTTGTCAGTACTGCTGGAGAAGCTACAACTTTGGGTGCAGCTACAGCGATCAGCACATCACCCTTGGTGACACGGCCATCTTTGCCCGTGCCAGCCACAGTACCCGCAGCCAGGTGGTTGTCTGCCATCAGCTTGGCCGCCGCGGGCATGGCCACACCGGCTTTGGTTTGGCTTGTGCCAGACGCTGCAGCAGCCACCGGGGCTGAAGGCGCAGCGGCTGCGGCCATGGCGGCGACCACCGGGGGTACCGGTGCTGCGCCACCGGTCACGGCTTCGGTGTCGATGCGCGCAATCAATTGGTCGGCTGCCACGGTGCTGCCGTCGGGCTGAACAAGCTCCACCAGCACACCGGCGGACGGGGCGGGCACTTCCAGCACGACCTTGTCGGTTTCGACGTCGATCAGAATCTCATCGACGGCAACAGCGTCGCCGACCTTCTTCTTCCATTGCAACAGCGTGGCTTCGGCCACGGACTCGGACAACTGGGGAACTTTGACTTCTACGATTGCCATGACAATTCTTTCAAAAAATATTCTGGATTGCGCTAACGGACAGGTCCAGCACGCTTATTTGGTCAGGGCAAAGCCCTTGAGCTTGCCAAAAGCACCTTCGACCAGCGCCTTTTGCTGCTCCTGATGCAGATGGGAATAACCCACAGCCGGCGACGCCGACGCAGCGCGGCCCGAGTAGCCCAGCTTCTGACCCTCCAGCATGTTTTCGTGGATGTAATGTTGCACAAAGAACCAGGCGCCCTGGTTTTGCGGCTCGTCCTGCGTCCACACCACTTCGGTGGCATGCGGATACTTTTTGAGCTCGGCGGCAAACGCCTTGTGCGGGAACGGGTACAACTGCTCGACGCGCAGAATGGCCACATCGTCTCGCCCGGTCTCTTCGCGTTTTTTGGTCAGGTCGTAATAGACCTTGCCCGAACACACCACCACGCGTTTGACCTTGTCCGCCTTGATCGCCTTGTGCTCGGGGATGACGGTCTGGAAGCATCCTTTGGTGAACTCGGCGAGAGGCGACGCTGCGTCTTTGTGCCGCAGCAGGGATTTGGGCGTAAAGATCACCAGCGGTTTGCGCAGGTTGCGCACCATCTGGCGGCGCAGCACGTGAAAGATCTGGCTCGCCGTGGTGGGTTGCACCAGCTGCATGTTGGTATCGGCGGCCAGTTGCATGAAGCGTTCGATGCGCGCTGATGAGTGCTCCGGGCCCTGACCCTCATAGCCGTGTGGCATCAACATGGTGAGGCCATTGACGCGGCCCCATTTGACCTCGCCAGAGGCGATGAATTGGTCGATCACCACCTGCGCGCCATTGGCAAAGTCGCCAAACTGCGCTTCCCATATCACCAGCGTATTGGGGTCGTTGGAGGCGTAGCCGTATTCAAAACCCAGCACGGCTTCTTCAGACAGGATCGAATCAATGACGGTAAACGGAGCCTGGTTCTCGGCCACGTTTTGCAGCGGCACATAGGTGCCCACGTCCCACTTCTCGCGGCTTTGGTCGTGAATGACGGCATGGCGGTGGGTGAAGGTACCCCGGCCGCAGTCTTCACCGCTCAGGCGCACCGGGTAGCCGCTGGCCACCAGCGAGGCAAACGCCATGTGCTCGCCCATGCCCCAGTCCACCGGGATGTCGCCACGGCCCATGGCCGCACGGTCGTCATAGACCTTTTTGACCAGAGGGTGTGGCGTTACGAACGTCGGCATCGTCGTGATTTTTTCTGACAACCGCTTCCATTCCGACATGGGAATGGCGGTGTCGCCCGCGTCGGTCCACTTGTTGCCCAGAAAGGGGGACCAATCCACCGCGTATTTACTCTTGAAGTTGGTCAGCACCGGGTCCACCGTGTGCTTGCCCGCGTCCATAGCCGCCCGAAAGGCTTTCACCATGTCGTCGCCCAAAGAATCACCGAGCCCCTGCGCGGCCAGCTTGTCGGCGTACAGCTTGCGGGTACCTGGGTGGGCGGCAATTTTCTTGTACATCAGCGGCTGCGTCAGCGCCGGCGTATCTTGCTCATTGTGGCCGAGCTTGCGAAAACAAATGATGTCGAGCACCACGTCTTTATGGAACTCCATGCGGTAGTCCAGCGCCCACTGCATGGCCATGACCACCGCTTCAGGGTCGTCTCCGTTGACGTGCATCACCGGTGCCTCCACGCCCTTGACGATGTCGGTGCAATACAAGGTGGAGCGCATGTCGCGCGGGTCGGAGGTGGTAAAGCCGATCTGGTTGTTGATGATGATGTGCACCGTGCCAGCGGTGGTGTAGCCGCGCGTTTGCGCCAGTGCCAATGTCTCCTGGTTGACACCCTGGCCGGCAAAGGCCGCGTCACCATGCACCAGCACTGGCAAGACCTGTTTGCCCAACATGTCGGCGCGCCGGTCCATGCGTGCGCGCACAGAACCTTCTACCACCGGGTTGACAATTTCAAGGTGCGACGGGTTAAACGCCAGGCTCAGGTGCACCGGGCCACCGGGGCTGGTCACGTCGGAGCTGAAACCCTGGTGGTACTTGACGTCGCCAGAAGGCAAATGCTCGGGCGCGGTGTGGTCAAACTCCGCAAACAGGTCGCCAGGCATCTTGCCCAGCGTGTTGACCAGCACGTTCAGGCGGCCACGGTGCGCCATGCCGATCACGATTTCTTGCACACCGCGTGCGCCAGCCTGCTGAATCAGCTCGTCCATGGCGGCGATGAAACTATCGCCACCTTCCAAAGAAAAGCGCTTTTGCCCCACGTACTTGGTGTGCAAAAAACGCTCCAGACCCTCTGCGGCGGTCAGGCGGTCGAGGATGTGTTTTTTCCGGGACACATCAAAGTTGGGTTTGCTGCGAACGCTCTCCAGTCTTTGCTGCCACCAGCGCTTCTGCGTCTGGTCGGTCAGGTATTGGTATTCCGCTCCGATGGAGCTGCAATAGGTTTCGCGCAGCGCGTTGAGCAACTCGCGCAGCGTCATTTTGTCTTTGCCAAAGAACGTGTTGCTGGTGTCAAACACGATCTCGAAATCTGCATCCTTGAAGCCGTAGAACGCCGGGTCCAGTTCAGGAATGTCAGGGCGTTCGGTACGTTTGAGCGGATCCAGGTCGGCCCAGCGTGCACCCACATTGCGGTAGGCAGCAATCAGCTGCTGCGCTGCGGTGCGCTTGCGACCCATCTCGGGGTCTTCACTGGCTACGACAGCACGGATGCCGCCCGCCTTGGCACGCTGCGCAAAGGCGTCAATCACCGGCTGATGCGGTACGTCCTTGGCATTGGAGCCATCAACGGCCGGCACATGTTGCAGGGCGTCAAAATAGTCTCGCCAGGAGTCAGGAACGCTGCCCGGGTTGGCCAGATAGTTTTCGTACATCTCTTCAACGTACGGCGCGTTTCCGCCAAACAGGTAGGTGTTGGCGTGATAGGCCTGGTAAACCGAGAGGGTTTCACTCATGTTTTCGCTGACTTTCATTTCCCTTGGGGAAATTGAGCTGGTTAAAGCTATGGTTGATTAACCTTCCGCGTCACGGCTTGACCGTTTGGCGGATGCGACAGTGGCGTTGGAAGGGCCGGTTGCGAGGCGCGATTGTGCCATCGGAAACCGGCCCTTGCTTGGCAGGGGCTAATGCCCCCAAAGGCTTACTTGGCCGTGACCAGGTCCTTGATTTGCTGCAGCGCTGCGGGGTCGTCCATGGTAGTCAGGTCGCCCGGGTCACGGCCTTCGCACACCGCTGTGATGGCGCGGCGCAGGCATTTGCCGCTGCGCGTTTTTGGCAACAAGGTGACAAAGCGCACCCGTGCCGGCCGCGCCACGGCACCCAGGTCTTTGTCCACGATCTTCATGATCTCGGCTTCCATGACCAGTTTGGAGGCTTCGTCGGGAATCTTGGAAGCGTCTTTGACGACGGCAAAGGCCATGGCCACCTGCCCTTTAAGCTGGTCGGCCACACCTACCACGGCCACTTCGGCCACATTGGGGTGTGCCGAAACGCTTTCCTCAATCTCGCGGGTGCCCAAACGATGGCCGGCCACATTGATCACGTCATCGGTTCGGCCCAGAATAAAGTAGTACCCGTCAGCGTCGCGCACGCCCCAGTCAAAGGTGCTATAGATCGTCTTGCCGGGCACGGTCTTCCAGTAGGTTTCCACAAAACGGGCATCGTCGCGCCATACGGTTTGCATGCAGCCCGGAGGCAACGGGCCTTCAATGGCGACGACGCCTTTTTGGTTGGCGCCGGTCAGCTCTTCGCCGGTCTGGTCGTCGATCAATTTGACGTTGTAGCCATAGACCGCTTTGCCCGGTGAGCCAAACTTGGTGGGCGAGTTGTCCACGCCCTTGGAGATGGCCAGAATCGGCCAGCCGGTTTCGGTTTGCCAGTAGTTGTCGATGATCGGGCGTCCCAGCCCTTCGTTGATCCACTGCGCCGTGGGTTCGTCCAGCGGCTCGCCTGCCAGAAACAGCGCCTTGAGGCTGGAGAGGTCGTATTTCTTGAGGTAGGCCGGGTCTTGCTTTTTGAGCACCCGGATGGCGGTGGGCGCGCTGAACATGACGGTGACCTTGTATTTTTCAATCAAGCTCCACCAGATGCCACCGTCCGGGCGAATCGGCAGGCCTTCATACATGATCGTGGCCATACCGGCAATCAGCGGGCCATAAATAATGTAGCTGTGCCCCACCACCCAGCCGATGTCGCTGGTCGAAAAATAGGTTTCACCCGCTTCGCCGCAATAAATGTGCTTCATGCTGGCGGCCAGTGCCACGGCGTAGCCACCGGTGTCGCGCTGCACGCCCTTGGGTTTGCCGGTGGTACCGCTGGTGTAAAGCGTGTAGCTGGGGTGCGTGGCATCGACCCATTCGCACGGCACCACGGCGTTCATGTTTTTCTCACGCAACGGTGCCCACAGTTTGTCACGCCCGGCAACCAGCTCCATAGGGGCCATGCCCCGGTCCACCAGCAAGACGGATTCGGGCTTGTATTTGGAAAGGCGCAGGGCCTCGTCCAGCAGCGGCTTGTAAGCCACGGCTTTGCCGCCACGCGAGCCAGCGTCAGCACTGACGACCACTTTCGGCTCAGCGTCTTCAATGCGCGAGGCCAGCGAACCAGAGGCAAAACCACCAAACACCACCGAGTGAATGGCACCGATGCGGGTGCACGCCAGCATGGCAAAAGCAGCTTCAGGGATCATTGGCATGTAAATCAACACGCGGTCGCCTTTGCCCACACCCAAATCTTTGAGCGTGGCGGCCATGCGCTGTACTTCAGCATGCAGTTCACGGAACGAATACGCCTTTTCCTGGTTGGTTTCGGTCGAAACAAAAATCAGCGCGGCTTGGTCCGGGCGGGTGACCAAATGCCGGTCCACCGCGTTGTGGCACAGGTTGGTAACGCCACCGACAAACCACTTGGCAAACGGCGGGTTGCTGTAGTCGCACACCTGCTTGGGTTGCACCTTCCAATCGACCAATTTGGCTTGTTCGCCCCAAAAACCTTCACGATCGTTCAGGGAACGCTGATGAAATTCGGCATACGTTGTCATAGGGAGTCTCCGCTTGTTGTGAAATAAACTGAATTCATAATTATGGTCAGCCAGCTTGCAGTATGCTGACTACCCCATTTGGGCCATATCCGGATCAACCTATTTGATCAGCGCTTGAACCGTCTTGAAAACGGGGTTTTCAGCCGACCTGAGCCATTCAAACAACACCATTTCAGTCGTCACCAGTTCAGCACCTGCGCCCGCCAGCCGGTCAAAAGCGGCATCCCGGTTGCGTTCCGTGCGTGAACTGCAGGCATCGGTTACCACCCACACGTCAAATTCGTCCTCCAGCAATTGCAGTGCCGTCTGCAACAGACAAACGTGGGCTTCACACCCCGCCACCACAATGCTGCTGCGCTGCTGCGCCTGTGTGTTCTTCTGCAAGTGCCTGGGCAGACTGCGTGCGTTGCCAGTCGGCGGTTTTTCAGGCGGGCGCAACCATTCGCCCAAACCCTCTTCCACCGCGCTGAATTGCATCTTGGCCAGCGTGCGCTGGCACAACGCCCTGATGTCGGGCGCGTTTTCACCCAGTTTCGACGGGTTTTGTTCGGTGCCAAAAACCGGCACCTGCACATGCCTGGCCGCCTGCGCCAGACGCGCAGCATTGGCCAGCACCTGCGGCGCTTCAAAAATGGCGGGCATCAGCCGCGCCTGGTAGTCCACCAGCACCAATTGGGATAGTTCGGCTTGCAGCAGCATGGTTGTGTCCACAAAGAAAAGCAACGGCTACAGCATAGCGCAAAGCGCCGCATCAGCAGCGCGCCAGGTCCGCTACCCATTCACCCAAAGCCAACGCGCTGGTCAATCCGGGCGACTCTATGCCAAACAGGTTGATCAGCCCATTCACACCGTGTTCCTGCTGCGTCTGGATCATGAAATCAGCCGCAGGCGCGCCAGGGCCGCTGATCTTGGGTCGGATACCCGCATAACCTGGCAGCAACGCACCGTCTGGCAAGGCGGGCCAGTAGCGACGCACCTGCGCATAAAAACCATCTCCACGCGCCGACTCCACCGACAGATCATCCGCATCAGCCACCCACTGCACATCGGGCCCAAACTTGGCCTGCCCACCCAGATCGAGCGTCAGATGCACGCCCAGTCCGGCCTGCTCGGGCATCGGGTAAATCAGATGCGTAAAAGGCGCGCGCCCGGTCAGGGTGAAGTAATTGCCCTTGGCATAAAAAGCCTGTGGCAGGCAACTTGGCTCCAGCCCGCTAAAACGCCGCGCCAGCGCCAGCGCCCCCAGACCCGCTGCGTTGATCACCAGTTGAGCGCGCAGCCGAGTGCCGTCTTTTGTTACTATTTCAATAGCACTTTGTGCCTTATGCATAAGGGCTACAGGCGAATTTAATGCTATAACGCCGCCTGCATTCTCCAGCTCGCCTTGCAGCGACAACATCAGGGCGTGGCTATCGATAATCCCTGTGGACGCCGACAGCAAAGCGGCCTCACATTGCAGGCTGGGCTCCAACGCCTGCGCCTCACCACGGCTGAGCAGGCCAAGCGCTTGAGCGCCATTACGCTGGGCTTTTTGCTGGATGCTTTGCAGCTGATGCACCTGCTCACTGCTGGTCGCCACAATCAGCTTGCCGCAACGTCGGTAATCAACGCCACGGCGTGCGCAATAGTCGTACAGCATGGCGTTGCCCTGCACGCACAGGCGCGCCTTGAGCGACCCTGCGGCGTAATAGATACCTGCGTGAATCACCTCGCTGTTGCGCGAGCTGGTTCCGGAGCCAATGGTGCGGGCTGCCTCCAGCACCAACACATCGCGCCCGCGCAACGCCAGCGAGCGCGCCACCGCCAACCCCACCACGCCAGCACCCACCACAACCGCATCGACCGTTTCCATCGCCTTAGACCGCCATTGCTTGCGTTTGCACCGAGCCTCAAACACGGTACGGACGAAAAAAAAGGACTCAACACGACGCTGAATCCTTTGTAGAACCTGGTGGGCGGTGGAGGCTTCGAACCTCCGACCCCAGCAGTGTGAATGCTGTGCTCTACCCCTGAGCTAACCGCCCTCTTCCATCGCTGGAAAGCGGCGGATTATGCCATAGTTTGTCTTCGCTCCTGGCAACCCTGAACAAGCCCAAACACGTCTGGCAGGTGACGCGCAAAATTCTTGAAATTCATGAATGATCGATCAGAAACGACGAATTTTTACTTTAGAATGCGCGGCTTGTTCCTCAATAGCTCAGTTGGTAGAGCGCCGGACTGTTAATCCGTAGGTCCCTGGTTCGAGCCCAGGTTGAGGAGCCAAACATACACCAGTCAATGAAGCCCCTGCGAGAAATCGTCGGGGCTTTTTTGTTGGGCAGATGGGGCGATTCAAGCTGACCGGCAAGGATACCAGGCCAGTGCGACTGACGACATACATACATAATCAAGCTTTCACGCACCAAGAGCACAACACCATGGGACTTGCCGCCAAAAAAGCCATTTCTAGCGCCGCTGACGGCCTGGCGCGGGAAGACAGTCGGACCGAACGCCACAAATACCTGAACGGTGAGGCCTTTGCCATGGCGAGAGCCTGAGACCGACACGTTACCGTTTCGATGAACATAGCCATGGCAGGAACACGTGCTGGTTGATCTGGATTCAAGCTGCACTGACACTCGTCGCAAGGGCACCGACGGCCTGTGGGTGCTGCATCCGGTTGCGCGTAGTGACAAGGTGGAACCGGCCAGTGTGGCTTGGCAGATCAGTGCAGAGCAACTGATTGCCGACGTGCTAAAGGCCTGAGCGCAGATGCAACTGAACGTCCGCGACGCCCCACCCCGCACCATCTGGGCACTGGAAAAAGCTGGCATTCACCCGCTGCTGGCGCAGTTGTACGCGGCACGCGGCGTGCGCGACCCACAAGAACTGGATACTGCGCTGACGCACCTGCTGCCGCCCTCTGCCCTGAAGGGTGCAGACCAGGCCGCCAAGCTGCTGGCCGATGCCATGGACGCGGACAAAAAATTCTGCATCGTGGCCGACTACGACTGCGACGGGGCCACCGCCTGTGCGGTTGGCGTGCGCGGCCTGCGCCTGCTGGGTGCCAAATTTGTGGACTTCATCGTGCCGGACCGGGTGCAAGACGGCTACGGCCTGACCCCGCCGATTGCCGAGCGTGTCAAGGCCAGCGGGGCAGACGTACTGATCACCGTGGACAACGGCATTGCCAGCTTCGACGGCGTGACCCGCGCCCGCGCACTGGGCCTGCAAGTGCTGGTAACCGACCACCACCTGTGCGCCAGCGTCAACGGCCAGGTGGCTTTGCCCGATGCCGACGTGATCGTCAACCCGAATCAGCCCGGCTGTACATTTCAGAGCAAATGCGTCGCCGGCGTTGGTGTGATGTTTTACGTGATGCTGGCACTGCGCGCCGAGCTGCGCACACGCGGCGTGTTTGACGTCCCGAACGCCGCCGGGCCGCCCCAAGGTGCGAGCACCCCCAAGGGGGGCAGTGCAGCACACGCAGTGGCAAGCGTGGGGGCTCACAAGCCCGTCCAACCCAAGCTCGACACCCTGCTGCCCCTGGTGGCACTGGGCACGGTGGCCGACGTGGTGCGGCTCGATGCCAACAACCGCCGCCTCGTAGCCCAAGGGCTAAAACGGGTTAGAGCGCATGTTTTGCCTGCGGGACTAGCTGCATTATTCGTAGCAGCTTCGCGTGATGCCCGCGTCGCCAGCACGTTTGATTTTGGCTTTGCACTGGGCCCGCGCATCAACGCTGCCGGCCGCCTGAGCGACATGACGCTGGGCATTGAATGCCTGCTGACCGACGACCCGCAGCGCGCCCTGGAACTGGCCAAAACGCTGGACAACATCAACCGAGAACGCCGCGATCTGGAAGGCCACATGCGCGAACAGGCGTTGGCCGTGGCCGAGGGGCTGTTTGAAAGCGCCGCCGATGCACCCCCCGCCATCTGCGTGTTTGATGCCGGGTTTCATGAAGGCGTGGTCGGCATCGTGGCCTCACGCATCAAAGACAAACTGCATCGCCCGGCGTTTGTGTTTGCGCCCAGCGGAGCCACAGGCCACGGCCATGAGCTGAAAGGCTCGGGCCGATCCATTGCCGGTTTTCACCTGCGCGACGCGCTGGACCTGGTGGCCAAGCGCCACCCCGGCGTGCTGCTGCGCTTTGGCGGCCACGCCATGGCGGCAGGTTGCACCATTGCCAAAGAACATTTTGAGACCTTTGAGCGCGCGTTGACGCAGGTGGCACAAGAGTGGCTGGATGCCGCCACCCTGACGCGCCGACTGGACACCGACGGCCCACTCAAGCCCGAATACCGTCGCGTGGACCTGGTGGACACCCTGCACCACGAAGTCTGGGGCCATGGCTTTGCCGCGCCCACCTTCAGCGAAGAGGTTGAGGTGGTGTCGCAACGCCTGGTGGGTGAAAAGCACCTGTCGCTCAAACTCAAGCACCGGGGCGAACCGGTGGATGGCATCTGGTTTGGCCACACCGAGCCGCTGCCAGCACACGTCAAACTCGCCTTCAGGCTCGATGCCGATAGCTGGCGCGGAGAGCGCAAGGTGCGGTTTTTGGTGGAGGCGGCGCAGGTGGGGGCTGAACTGTTGGCTGCAAACTGTCATGATGAACCGGGTTCTGCAACACCTCTCCAACTAATTGAATGAAAACAGAAAATCAAAAAACGGACGTCGCGAAAAGCATCTTCACCGCAGGGGTTACAGAGCTTGAAAACCACACCCCCATGATGGCCCAGTACCTGGCCATGAAGGCCGAGTACCCGCAGACGCTGCTTTTTTACCGCATGGGCGACTTTTACGAGCTGTTTTACGCCGACGCTGACAAGGCTGCGCGCCTGCTGGGCATCACGCTGACCACGCGCGGACAGTCGGCCGGGCAGCCGGTGGTGATGGCAGGCGTGCCGTTTCATGCGGTCGATACCTACCTGGCGCGCCTGATCAAACTGGGGGAGTCGGTGGCCATCTGCGAACAGGTGGGTGACGTGGGCGCAGGCAAAGGCCCGATGGAGCGCAAGGTGGTACGGGTCGTCACGCCGGGCACGCTGACCGACCTGGAATTGTTGGGCGACAAGACTGATGCGATGGTGCTGGCGTTGCACCAAGGCGCGCGTGCCACCTGTGGTCTGGCATGGATGAGCGTCACCCAAGGTGTGATTCACCTCACCGAATGCCCCGCCGACGAACTGGCCGCCTGGGTGGCGCGTGCAGGCGCGGGCGAACTGGTCTATAGCGCAGGCGTCACGCCCGCGTTGGAGGCACGTCTGCGCGCCCTGCAAGCGGGCACAACCCTGTCGCTGGCCGCACGACCCGACTGGCAATTTGACGCCGGCCTGGGCCAACGCCTGTTGACGCAGCACCTGCACACGGCCAACTTGCAGGCCTGGCAGGCGCAAGACCTGGTGCAGGCGCACGCCGCTGCCGCCGCGCTGCTGGGCTACGTGGAACACACGCAAGGGCGCGCACTCACCCACGTCCAGGGCCTGCAGGTGCAGCGGCCCGACGCGCTGATCGACCTGCCGTTAACCACACGGCGCAATCTGGAGCTGGTGCAGACGCTGCGCGGCGACGACGCACCCACGCTGTTTTCGCTGCTTGACACCTGCATCACCGGCATGGGCAGCCGATTGCTTAAATGTTGGCTGCTGCAGCCCGCGCGGGAGCGCACCCAGGCGCAACAGCGCCACCAAGCCATTGCCGCCCTGCGCACCGGGCCGTGGGACAAGGTACGCCAGCAGCTCAAGGGCAGCGCCGACGTGCAACGCATCAGCGCGCGCATTGCGCTGCGCCAGGCGCGCCCGCGCGAGTTGTTGGGGTTGTGTCAGACACTTCAAAAAACAGAGCTGCTTGCGCAGTGTATATCCGGCCTGGAGCCGTTTTTGGCACATATTTCCCGAAATTTGCTGATGTCCCCTGAATGTGCGCAGTTGCTTCAGCGGGTCATTGCCGCCGAGCCCGCTGCCCTGGTGCGCGACGGTGGCGTGATCGCCAGTGGCTGTGACGCAGAGCTTGACGGGTTGCGCGCCATCCAGACCCATTGCGACGATTTTTTGCTCGACCTGGAAACGCGTGAAAAGGCGCGCACTGGCATCGCCACGCTGCGCGTGCAATACAACAAGGTGCACGGCTTTTTCATCGAGGTCAGCCAGGGCCAAGCCGCCAAAGTGCCCGACGACTATCGGCGCCGCCAAACGCTGAAAAATGCCGAACGCTTCACCACCCCGGAACTCAAGGCGTTTGAAGACAAGGCCCTGAGCGCCGCCGAACGTGCCCTGGCGCGTGAAAAGTGGCTGTATGAGCAGTTGCTGGAGCAGTTGCAGATGTTTGTACCGCCGCTGGCCACGCTGGCGCAGGCGCTGGCAACGCTTGACGCACTGTGCGCGCTCACCGAGCGCAGCCTGACGCTGGGCTGGTGCGCGCCGCAGTTTGTCAAAGAACCCTGTCTGGGCATCGAAGCCGGGCGCCACCCGGTGGTGCAGGCGCGCTTGGCACAGGCCAGCAGCGGCGCTTTCATTGCCAACGACACACGCCTGGGCCCCAAGCATCGCATGCAGATCATCACCGGGCCCAACATGGGCGGCAAGTCAACCTACATGCGCCAGGTAGCGCTGATTGTGCTGCTGGCCAGTATGGGCAGCTACGTGCCCGCGGCCAGTTGTCGGATCGGGCCGATCGACGCCATTCACACCCGTATTGGTGCCGCTGACGACCTGGCCAACGCGCAGTCCACCTTCATGCTGGAGATGCTGGAGGCGGCCCAAATTCTGAACACCGCCACAGCGCAGTCGCTGGTATTGATGGACGAAATTGGCCGCGGCACCAGCACCTTTGACGGGCTGGCGCTGGCCAGCGCCATTGCCACCCAGTTGCACGACCGCACGCAAGCCTTGACGTTGTTTGCCACACACTATTTTGAGTTGACCGACTTTCCGGCCACGCACCATGGTGCCGTCAACATGCACGTCAGTGCGGTGGAATCTGGCCGTGACGTGGTGTTTTTGCACGAACTGCAGGCTGGCCCGGCCAGCAAGAGCTACGGTATCCAGGTGGCACGGCTGGCGGGGCTGCCTGCGCCGGTGCTCAACCACGCACGCCAGACGCTCGCAGCGCTGGAGGCACAGGCCAGCAAGGCGCAGGCGCAGGTGGATTTGTTTGCCGCCCCGGTGGCTACAGAGCCAATCGCCATTAGCCCTTTGGATACATGGGCCAGCGGCATCCATCCTGATGAACTCAGCCCCAAGGATGCGCTCGAAGCGCTATACCAGATGAAGCGCCTGTGCGAACGCAGTTGAGCCAGCAGTGGCGCTCATGGAGGCGTCAATCGCAGCGCATGGGCGACACGCCCGTGCCCCCCCATCGGTAAAAACACTTATCGATCGCTGAAAATGGCCAGACTATATTAGCCGTTCCATCACAAGGAGTGTTCCCATGGGTATCAAAAAGTGGCTGGTTCTGTCTGCTCTGGCGCTGAGTTTTTGGGCTGTTGCGGCGCCTGGTTTTCCGCAACGGGTGCTGTTTGTCGGCAACAGTTATTTCTATTACAACAACAGTCTGCACAACCACGTGCGTGGTTTTGTAGAAGCGGGGCAAACGAACAAGGAGCAAAAACTTTCCTACAAATCCGCCACCATTGGCGGTGCAAGCCTTGATCACCACCCCATTGAATGGCTGACGGAGCCTGGGCGCATTGGCGTCAAAGAGGCTTTTGAGGTGGTCATTCTTGCCGGCAACAGCGCCGACGCATTAAGCGATGGCAGCCGTCAAAAATTTGCCGCTACCGTACGCCGCTTCGATCAGGTCATCACATCGCACGGGGGCAAAACCGCCTTGTACATGACGCCTGCCTATGTGCCACCGCACAAGAAAGTTGCAGCCGACAACATCACCAAAATTGCCGCCATGTACACCTCGGTCGGGCATGATGTTGGGGCCGATGTCATTCCCGTTGGATTGGCGTTTGCTGAGGCGTACAAGCGCCGGCCCGACCTTCAGCTGCACAGTGAATACGATGGCAGTCACCCCTCGGTTGTTGGAAGTTACCTGGCTGCGGCCGTTGTCTATGCCAAGCTTTACGGCGTCAATCCACTGGGCAACGCTTACGACTATCACGGTAAAGTGCCCGCCGAGGTAGCGCGCTTCTTGCAAGAGGTCGCGTGGGATGTGGTAACAAAGTAATAAACCGAGATTGTTCATTAGGGCTTGGGATGGCAGCGAGTGCAGTTGCGAGGCAGTTTTGCCCCGACTGCGAAGCCTGTAGCTGTAGCTACAGGCGACAAAGAGGGGCCAAAATGACCGCAA
>Ga0172371_10006985_pt1 | contig 16208 bp, 9 predicted proteins | sample Lak12m_FD_114543 | JGI IMG/M metagenome (GOLD analysis project Ga0172371, IMG submission 114543) | Freshwater microbial communities from Kabuno Bay, South-Kivu, Congo - kab_022012_12m | ecosystem: Environmental > Aquatic > Freshwater > Lake | place: Democratic Republic of the Congo: South-Kivu...
CTTTTTTCACTTTCCTCGGAGGTTAAAAGAATCATGAACGCTTGGCACACCTCTACTCGACTTTTGACTGCTTGCTTGATGGTGGTGATCAGCCTATCGGCATTCGCTTGGGTGCAAGCTGCAACGGATAACTTTGAACGCGCTGACGGCGCACTCGGTTCGCAGTGGGCAGCCCATGCCGATCTCGTCATTCTCAACGGCAATCTGCATAATCAATCCACGGCAGCCTCTTGGAATTTTATGGGCGTGTACAACGGCCAGTCCAACCCCAATGAGGCATCCATTGAGTGGGCTGGGGCCAGCGATGGCTGCGATACCGACGGCATCGGTGCTGGAGGCATTGTTTTCGTTGATGCTTTTTCCAGCACTGCCAATGGGTACTTTATGTATTATCGGGGCGGCGGAATAAAACTTTTCTACGTAAACGGCGGTGCGCTGAATGGGCAGGTTCTGAATCAAAGCTTTTCGACCTCCGTTACTCCTTCGCCTGGGTCGGTCCTTAAGGCCACGTTTGATGTCTCCACCTACACGTTCAAGCTGTATTCAAACGACCAGCTTATGGGCACTCTTCAAGATGCGGGTCAAACGAATAATCTGAGCACCTGTTATGCCGGTGTAATGCTATATGGCAACGCCAACAATGACGTCGAAAGCTTTTCGGCTGCCTACGTTCCCCCAACCTCTGACACCACTGCCCCAGATGCAATAACCGGCTTGACCGCCGGTTCCCCGACCTCCAGCTCGATCACCCTCACTTGGACATCCTCCGGCGACGACGGCTCAACGGGACAGGCAGCAGCATACGACGTGCGCTATTCCACCAGCCACATTACCTCCGATGCAGCATTTAATAGTGCAACTCAGGCGAGCGGTGAACCCAATCCAAAGAGCGCAGGACAGACAGAGACTTTTACTGTGACTGGATTGGCGGCAAGCACTACTTATTACTTTAATGTGAAAGTGCGGGATGAGGCTAATAACTGGTCGACGCTTGCAACGGAAGCTACGGCCACTACATCCAGCGGAGGAGGTGGTGAAACCTGGAGCGGATTCGCCGATTCCTATGAATTCGATAGTGCGGCCAATTGGGCTCTCAGCGCATGTCATGTCGTCAAAAACGGTGAACTCGCTCTTGATCCCGCGTGTGCCACAGCAGGATGGGCATATCTTGCAGTATGCACAAAAACCGGCGGCGCCAATGGCGCAGAAATGAAATTTAGCGCCACTAACAGCTCTTTGGTCAATGGTGCTATTCCAGCAGGCTTAGCCGTGATGTTGGACTCTCCCAGCCCCACGGCTAATGGCTATATGATTTATAAAAAGGCTTCAATCTACGTTTATAGAATCGTCGCCGGAGTGACTGGCGGATCAGATAAGCTTGTTGGCACCTTTACCGGAACGCGACCCAATCCGAATCCTGGCGAATCGGTCAAAGCAGAGATTACCGACAAGGGAAGCGGCGTAAAATGGATTCAATTTTATGTGAACGGCGTTGCGGATGGAAGTTTTTTTACTATTAATGATCCCATCGCACTGACCAGTTCTTATGTCGGAGTGGTGCAGTGGGGCAGTTCCGGCTATTCGAATCATAACAATATTGATAGTTACGTTCGGTATTATCAAGGTGGGGGTGTGCCTTACCGAATCGCCAAGGAAGCCGGCGACGGTCAAGTGGTTCCCATCATGACCACTGCCCCGGATTCGGTCAAAGTATTGGTCACCACGGAAGCGGGCACCCCCAGCAAGGACGTGGTGGTCAATTTTGCGGTGACCCAGAGCAGAGCAACCCTCAGCGTCGATGCCTTTCCCTTTGAAGGCAAGGTGTGGAAGGAAGCCGAAAGCGGCACGTTGACCTCACCGGTGGTTTCTCATGACACGACAAGTGCTTCCAACGGCAAGTTCGTCTATGCGCCGATCGTCTCCGGCAACTACGGCAAAGGCAAGGTGGACATACCCATTTATTTGCCTGAGGCGCGAAGCTATGCCATCTGGCTGCGTTATCTTTCTCCCACCGGCAACTCTAATAGCTGCTCACTGCGGGTGGACAACGGTGCTCCGATCTACGTCAACACCTCCAACCTGGGCATCTGGGATTGGTTCAAGGCAGTTGCTTCAACAAACTTAGGCAAAGGATTTCACACAATCACAGTCCAGAATCGCGAGCCGGGAATGCAATGGGATAAGATTTTGGTCATCGACAAGACCATTTCCTACACCCCCTCCGGCACCGGCGGCACCGGCCCGGCATTTCCCAACGTAACCAACGCGCAAGGCATTGCCGCCACCGCGGTGACTCTGGGCAACGACTCGGACACGACGGTGGTCGTTCAGGCTTCCGCCTACCAAACGGACGGCGTGACGCCCTTGGTGGACTCGCCGGTGAGCTTTACGATAGACGGCACACCAGGGCCGGCCAACAAGATAGACAAAGATCCGGTCACCGATAATCAACGCTATACCCCAGGCGGACAAATAACGTTGCGGGCGAGAATTTTCGATCAGTACTTTAACCGCGTGCCCAACGTTCCAGTTAACTGGCAAATCACTCAGGGCCAGGGCGGCTCGCTCTCCGGGAGTTCTTCTAACACCGATGCCAATGGCGAGGCGCCAATCACCTTTACCGCCGGCTCCGATACTCTTTACAAGATCAGGGCGACCAGCTCGCAGTTGCCCGGTCAGGAAGCCATTTTCACAGCCAAAGTAGGCAAAAAGGCCAAACGGATGGAGTACGTATCCGGCAACGGCCAACCTCCCGGCGTTGTCGGGCAGTTGTTGGGCGAGAATCTTGTAGTCAGAATCATCGCTGAAGATGACAGTCGCTACTCCGGTTTCCCTGTAACCTTCGAAGTCAAGCAAGGTGGCGGCAAAATCAATGGCCAAACGATTACGCAGATCATGACCGACACCAACGGCGACGCCAAAGCGCCCTGGACCTTGGGATCTACACCGGGTACACAAAAAGTACAAGCCAGCGCCGCAGTGCCCACCGGCAGTCCCATCGAATTCATAGCTACCGCACAAAGGGGGCCGGCGACTGCCATAGTGAAAGTATCGGGCGATAATCCAAATCCTCCTTGCCCCATTGGTCTGCCGCTGAAGAATCCATTCGTGGTCAAAGTGACGGATGCCTACGGTAACGGCATTCCCAGTTGGACCGTTCGCTTTAGTATTTTGCAGGGCACTGATGCTTACATCGATACCCCCGGCAACCAAACCAAAGATGTATTGACCGACACCACCGGAAAAGCTCAGGTCACCCTGACGATGGGAAGCACGTCCGGGGAAATAAATATGGTAAGCGCCGAAGCCGTTGGCCTGGGTGTATCACCACAAGTATTTCAAGCTACAGCCACACCGGGCATTGCCAGCCAAATTCTCTACTTTTCCGGCAATCATCAGGATACCGTTGTAACCTTTCCGCTGGCTCAGCCCTTGGTGGTGAAAGTAACCGGGCCATATGGCAACGCCATTTCCGGCCACAATGTTAAATTCAGTGTCAAGGAAGGCGGGGGCAACTTTAGCGGAGCAAATGACAAAACCGTTCCATCCGGCGCTGATGGCTTGGCGTCAGCAGTGCTCACCCTTGGCACGCAGGCCGGCGACAGTGTGCACGTAGTAGAAGTCACTGCATACCGCGCCGACATCCCCTCCGAACCGCTGCAAGGCTCTCCGATTCGCTTCAAAGCTACTGGTAATCCCATGCCGCCTTCGAAACTGGTCAAGTACAACCCATCGGACGGCCAGAGAAAAGCAGCAGGTGCGACCTTAGACGCGATAAAAGCGCGCGTCACAGATATTCACGGTAACCCTATTGCAGGGCGTACGGTGCACTTTGCCGTACAAGGCGCGGGCGGCAGCTTGCAAGACCCCATGAGTGGTGATCCCGTGCAGGCTGCAGATGTTCCGACCGGGACAGATGGATATGCTTCGGTTATCTGGACACTGCCTCAGCAGTTGGGACAGTGGGAGCTAATCGCTTCGGGAGATAACCTGCAAGGGCAGCCATTGATAGATAGTCCATTGCACTATACTGCTACCTCAGAAACCGGTCCCGCGCATACGATGACGCGGATTTCGCCCGACACCTTGAAGGGAACAGTCGGGAAAGCGCTCACGGACAACATCAAAGTTAAAATTACCGACCAATTCGGCAATCCTAAATCCGGCTATCCTGTTACCTTCACCGTGGTGCAGCCGCTGGGACAAGGCGGCGGGAAGGTCAACAATGTTCCCCAAGCCACAGCGACGACGGGATTGGACGGCGTCGCCGGCGTGACCTGGACGCTCGGCACCGCCAGCGGCACGGAAAACAACATCGTGAACGCCACAGCGGCAGTGACAGTCAACCAGACACTTGTTTTCAAAGCAAGCGGTTTGCCGGATGAGGCAAAAACATTGGTTGCCGATCCGGCAAGCAATAATCAGCTTGGCCAGGTAGGTACTCCGTTGCCCAAGCCGATCAGAGCTCGCGTGATTGACCAATACAGCAACGGCATTCCGTCACATAACGTCGTTTTCCGGGTAACCCAAGGAAACGGCAAGATCGAAGATTTCACTGACAAGACGGTGCCGACCGGTGCAGACGGCTGGGCCGAGGTGATTTGGACTTTGGGACCACAACCTGGCTCGCAAAACAACTGGTTAGAAGCCAGCGCCCGTCTGAACGACGCCAATCTCGCAGGCTCGCCGGCCACCTTTAAAGCGTCTGCCACCATCGGCGGGCCTGATTCTTTGAAGCATGTCTCCGGCAATTTGCAGTCCGGACGCGTCGGCTTCTTTGTCACCAACGACCTGAAAGTTCGAGTGATTGATCATTTCGGCAATCCGATAGCTGGACACACGGTCACCTTCGAAGTCATCAGCCGTGCAGACGCTCAAGGCGGTTCACTTGACAACGATGTCGATTCAGTAAAGACCAAGGTGACAGATTCGAACGGAATGGCATCGGTCAAGTTCAAGTGCGGCAATAGGGTCGGGATCAACATAAACAAAATTAACGCGCGCGCCGAATTGAATGGTCAGAATTTGAATGGCTCTCCCTTTACATTCCTGATCTCCGCTACCTGGTCACCAGCGGTCGCCATGGAAATAGTCGGCGGTGATAAGCAAAAGGCGAATGTCGGCAAAGTGCTGCCACTGCCCCTTCAAGTAAGAGCCAAGGATATATACACCAATCCGGTGCCCGATCATCCCATCCGTTTCCGCATCTTGAACTCAGAACCCGGCGCTCTCGGCAACGGAGCTTCCGTGGACACCACAGTTAACACCGGAACGGATGGCATTGCCCGCATCAATTGGCGACTGGGCAAAAAGACCGGTACGGATAATAATATCGTGGAGTCTACTTCGTCCAGCGGAACTACCGCATTGTCCGGCTCTCCCATTCGTTTTACAGCCTCAGCAGATGCGGATATTACCAACAAAGACCGCTCCGACGTCAACGCCTTTCCGGTGGTGCTGGCGGCGGACGGACAGGCGAGATCCACCATCGTGGTGACCTTGAAAGACAAGTTCGATAATCTGGTCACTAATCAGGCCGTCTTTATCTCGGCAAGCGGAAGCAACAATAACATTATCCAGCCATCCATGCCGACGGACGCCAATGGTCAGGCAACCGGGTTTATCAGCTCGACCAAGGCTGAAGTGAAAAAAGTGACCGCACGCGCGGTCAATCATATGATCGATCTTGCCGATACGGTGCAGGTGCAGTTCACTCCCTTGGCCGCGTCCCGGATCGATTATGCCTCTATCAGAAATGGCAACTACCAGACCCGCAATGTTGGGACGGTCCTGCCCGAATCCTTAAAGGTCGTGGTGCTGGACGCAAATCAAAACCCAATAGCGAACCATTCGGTCGCCTTCTCCGTCACCCAAGGCGGAGGCGAGCTGCTCGACAGCCAGCCGGTGCTCACCAATGCCAACGGCATCGCCTGGAGCCGTTATCGCTTAGGAACCAAGGAAGGCATGAACCAGGTGGAAGCCCGTGCGGTGGGATCTAATGGCCAGCCGCTCGTCAACTCCCCGGTTCGATTTACAGAAACCGGGGTGAAGAATCCGGCTTTCGCCTGTTCGCTATTCGCCGGTGATAATCAGAATGCAGATCCAGGTCTAAAATTGCCGAATCCGCTGGTCGTAAAGGTTGTTGACAACAACGGGTGGCCCATCTGGGGCGAGCCGGTCAAGTTCGAGGTGCAATTCAATAATGGCGCCATATCCGGGACAAACCCTGTGACAACCGATATGAACGGCTTAGCTGGCATGCAAGTGCTAGCGGGTACGCAACACGGTCTCAATGTGTTCACAGCAGCGCTGCCCAATTATCCTGCCATCAAAGCGGTGACCTTCAACGCGCAGACAATCGTGGGTAAGGCCACGAATATCGTTTACGTCTCCGGTGCAGACCAACATGGTATTGTTAACCAAACCCTTTACTCGGCCTTGGTGGTTCGCACGACTGATCAATATGGCAATCCTGCTTCCGGTGTGAACGTCACGTTTAGGGTCATCGAGCAGGCAGGCGTGCCTGGCATCGGTTCTTTTCCGGGAGGCGTAAAGGTTCTAAATGTCACTTCCGACGGTAATGGACTGGCTTCAACCACTTATACCTTGGGCAAAGTAGCTGGAAAGAACATGGTGCAGGCTGCTTCTGCCGGTTTGCAACCGGAGCGCATCCTCTTTGAAGTCTACGGCGACGCCGATTACGCCTATTCAATGGAAAAGTACAGCGGCGATAAACAAAAGATGCAGATGGGCAAAGAGCTCCTTAAGCCAATTTGCGTCATGGTCAAGGATCAATACGGTAACCCAGCGAAAAATGGCGTCGTTACCTTTAGAGTAACCCAAGGCGGCGGCAGCATTGTCGAGCCACAACCGGTCCTTTCTAACTCTAATGGCATTGCCAGCTCGCGCTGGGTGTTAGGTCCCAAGCCGAATGTCTATAATACGGCCATGGCCATCGCCAGCTTGCCCGGCGGCGTCTTTCAACCCACGTTCGATGCCACGGGTGAGGAGAATAATTATCCCGAACTCACTTTGCCTGGTGCGCAGAAAGTGAACGAAAACGATACTGTGCGATTCTTTGTCAATGCGACCGATGGAGACGGTGAGCCGCTTTATTACAGCAATGATCCAACTCGTTGGCCGGAAGGGGCGACCTTTGATGCAACCGGCACCCGCGAGTTCGTCTGGACGCCAAGGTTCGACCAGGGTGGGCGTGACTATTATGCGGTCTTCAAGGTCACCGATGCCAGAGGCGGGCAGGATGAGGACTCGGTCAAGATCTCGGTCACCAATCTCAACCGTGCGCCGCAGATCACCAGCACCACGCCGAATGATGACTGGTTCAAAAAACCGTGGGGAGAAACGCAAGAATTCTGCGTCGAGGCCACGGATCCTGATGGCGACCAGCTCTTCTATCGCTGGACCATCGATAACCAAGAAGTCCCGTCCTACTCCGCGTCGTGCTATACGCTGGACACGCATTCCTTCAGACTGGCGCAGCACGTGCCGGTGAGGGTGGAGGTCTATGACATCGATGGCGCCACGGACGTGCATGATTGGATTATCGTCACCCCAGTGGAGTTGAAGAGCCTCTCCAGCATCGTCGTGCCGTATGAAGGCGTGACGGTTCAGTGGGAAACCGCATCGGAATCGGGCAACGTAGGATTCAACATCCTGCGCAGCCTGACGGAAGCCGGTGAGTACAAGCAAATCAACGAAAAGCTGATTCCGCGCGACGCCAACGGCAAGTACAAGTTCAACGACAAGAGCATTCAAGCCGGCCGCAAGTACTGGTACAAGCTGGAAGACGTCAGCACCAGCGGCATCAAGACGCAGCATGGGCCGGTGCTGGCGGAAGTCGCGGTGCCGAAGGAGTTCGATTTGTCGCAGAACTATCCGAACCCGTTCAATCCGACCACCACCATCCGCTATCAGGTGCCCAAGGCGGTGAAGGTGAAGCTGGAGATCTTTAACATCATGGGCCAGTCGGTGCGCACACTGGTGGACGACAACAAGGAGCCGGGCTATCATCTGGTTCTCTGGGACGGTCTCACCAGCGCGGGCTCGCCGGCCAGCACCGGAGTGTACTACTACCGTATCTCCGCCGGTGACTTTGTGATGTCCAAGAAGATGGCCTTGCTAAAATAGTTGCCGCACATAGACCTCACAGGTCTCAAAGACCTGAGAGGTCTTGCCATGGCAGCCTCCATAAACCCCGGTCCTCGTGATGAGGACTGGGGTTTTTAATTCGTTGACAATTGACCGTTGACCGTTTAACATTGACCATTTGCTTTTTGAACAGAGCAATAGTCAACGTTCAATAGTCAATGTTCGATTTACGTCATCCCGGAGGGATCTTCCCCAGACAACGCAACGTTGGCAGTACGGCAATCAAGTCGCTTCCTTGGGAAGATGCCGAAGGCATGACGGTCCTGCCTTCGACCAACTTTTCCGGCAATAATAGTCTGTATGTCACCCCGCACAAACCCTTCCCGTGCTTGTGCATGGAAACGGGTAAACTCCTGCTCCATCAGAAAGGCCCCTCGATCTCTCCCTGCCAGAAGGCCAGCATGACTGATAGGAGCGACGGCCAACACGGATTCCCCGAACAAAGGGAACAAAACGTTTTCGTTTTGCAAAACTATTCGTATATTTGCCGCAATTTATCGGAGCAAAATCCAAACCTTTCGAGGAAGTCCATGAACAAAAAACTGCTACCGCCACTACCGCTGCTACTGCTGCTGCTACTGCCACTTGCTCTCGCCCCTTCCGCCTTCGCCGTTGAAGAGCATGCAGCGCAGGAGGCTGTTAATTTAGGCGAGGTCCTGCCTCTCTACAGCGTCATTCCCTTTGTTGGCATTCTTCTTTCCATAGCGCTTTTTCCACTGTTAGCGCCAAGATTTTGGCACCGCCACTTTGGCAAAGTTACGGCCTTTTGGGCGCTGGTTTTTGCCATCCCCTTCCTGTTTGCTCACGGCCAACCGGCCATGCATGAAATCTTGCACATCTATTTGATTGATTATATCCCGTTTATCATCCTGCTGTGGTCGCTTTTTACCGTGGCGGGCGGCATCTTGCTGGAGGGCACTCTCAAAGGCAAGCCGGTCACCAATCTGGTGATGCTGCTCATCGGCACCATCATCGCCTCGTGGACCGGTACGACCGGCGCCTCGATGCTATTGATCCGTCCGGTCTTGCGCGCCAATGCCGGACGCAGAAGCCAAGTGCATGTGATCATCTTTTTCATCTTTCTGATTAGCAACATCGGCGGCTCGCTGACACCGCTGGGCGATCCCCCGCTATTCCTCGGCTTTTTGCACGGCGTGCCATTCTTTTGGACGCTCAGCCTGTTCACCGAGACAGCCTTCATCGTGGTCATTTTGCTGATCCTGTTTTACTTAATCGATACAATGTTATATAACCGTGATCTCAAAGCGGGACATCTTCAAGAAACATCAGGTGAATTGATTCCGCTGCGCATTCGCGGTCTGCACAATTTACTTTTTCTAATCGGCGTCGTTGGCGGCGTGCTGATGAGCGGCATCGTGCATCTCGGCCAGGTCACCGTCCTGGGCGTACATCTGGAGATACAAAATATTTTGCGCGATCTCATCCTGGTTGTCATGGGATTGCTGTCCCTGAAAACCACCAGCAAGGAAATTCGGCAAGGGAACGAGTTTTCTTGGGGACCGATTCTGGAGGTGGCTTATCTTTTCGCAGGAATTTTCATGTGCATTCTGCCGGCATTGGCCATGCTGCGCGCCGGGATGCACGGCCATTTGGCATTCATCATCAACGCCGTCAAAGAACCATGGCAGTACTTTTGGATTACCGGCACGCTGTCCACCTTTTTAGATAACGCCCCGACGTATTTAACCTTTATGAACACAGCGCTGGGGAATTTCTTTGCCGGATTGCCGGAGAAACAAGCGGTGGCGGGATTGATCGCCGAGAAAGCCATCTATTTAAAGGCGATCTCGACCGGCGCGGTGTTTATGGGCGCCAACAGCTACATCGGCAATGCCCCAAACTTTATGGTGCGCTCCATCGCGGAAGAGAGCGGTGTGAAAATGCCGAGCTTTTTCGGTTATATGGCTTGGTCGGTAGGAATTCTGATCCCCATATTCATTTTGACGACGTTTGTCTTTTTTTGATATCTGTTCGGTTGCAAGTCGCAAGCGGCAAGTTGCAGGTTGCACGTTTCATGCTGCAGGTCTCAGGTCACAGGTTTCCGGTCGCAGGTTTCAGGTCGCAAGGAGCAAGCTGCAGGCCGACAGATGTGAGCCATAATACCTTGTGCTAAACTTGCGGTTGTTCGGATGTTTACTGCTCTTTGAACGACCTAAAGAAACACCGTCTGCAACCTGCAGCTTTTGTCTCGCAACCCGCAATTTGTGAACTGAAACTTGTTACCTGCGACCGGCAACCCGTAACCTGCCACTTGCCACTTGTTCATTCTGTCGATCTGACCAACGCGACTTCGTCACAGTCCGGAAACTTGGGGCAGTTCAAACAATCCTTCCACACTTTGTGCGGCAAATCTTTCTTGTCCACAGACTCAAAGCTTAGCTTGGAAAAGAATCCCGGCTTGTAGGTCAGGGTGAATACTCGCGGCAGCTCCATGGCGCGTGCGTCCTCTAACAAGTATTCGACGATGCTTCTGCCCAGTCCTTGACCGATACGTTCGGGCGCAATGGCGAGAGAGCGAATCTCGGCGATGTCGTTCCAAACGACGTGCAGCGCTCCGCATCCAACGACCTGGTCGTTCTCCTCGATTATCACGTAATCACGCAAAGCATTATACACCTGCGACTGTGATCGGCTGAGCATCTCCCCTTTTTCTGCGTAATGGTTGATGAGCTGCACGATCTGCGGCACATCCTTTGTCTTAGCTCTTCTCAGCATGGCTGTCTCTCACCGTTTGTAAGGAAAGTTCAAGTAGTCTCACTGCTTCATCGATGTGTGTTTTTTCGACGATGAGCGGAGGCAGCAAGCGCAAGATTTTATCACCGGCTTTACAAGCCAGCAGACCGTTTTGCGCACAAGCTTCGATGAGCGGCTGTGCGGCAACGCTCAGCTCGACGCCAAACATCAAGCCTTTACTGCGCACGGCCCTAATTTCCGGATTGGTTGGGCGTACGCTCTCAAGCCGCGATCTCAGATACTCCCCGTTCTCCCTGACCCGCTGTAAAAAGTCCGGCTGAATGATCTTCTTGATCACGTATTCCGCTACGCTCGCAATTAGTGGGCCGCCGCCAAAGGTCGTGCCGTGGTTTCCCACTTTCACGTGTTTGGCTATCTCATCGGTCATCAGGATGGCTCCCATTGGCAAGCCGCCGGCAAGAGGCTTGGCAATGACCATCATGTCCGGTCGAATGCCGTACTGCTCATATGCGCAGAATGTGCCCGTGCGGCCAAGACCGCATTGGATTTCATCGAGAATGAGCAGGCATCGATGCCGGTCGCAAAGTTTGCGTAACCCTTGCAGAAAAGCCGCGTCCGCTGGGTAGACACCGCCTTCTCCCTGCACGGGCTCGACGATAACCGAGCAAGTTTGCGGGGTGATCAATTTTGCCGCAGAATCCAAATCATTGAATGTCGCAAAGTGAAAGCCCGGCAGCATCGGCTCAAAATCCTCCCAAAACTTTGGCTGACCGGTGGCTGATAATGCACCCATGCTGCGCCCGTGGAAGGAATGCTCAAAAGCGACAAACTCAAAACAGTCCTTGCCCTTGGTTTTCTTGCCCCACTTGCGCGCCAGCTTGATGGCGCCTTCCATAGCCTCGGTGCCGCTATTGGTCAAAAATACCTTGTCGGCAAAGGTATGCTCGACCAGCAGCTTGGCCAGACGCACCTGCGGCTCGGTGTAATAGAGATTGGAGCAATGCCAGAGATTGGTCGCCTGCTCTTGCAACGTGCGAACGGCTCCCTCGTCCGCATAGCCCAAGCCGTTGACTGCGATGCCGGCTACAAAGTCGAGGTAGCGCTTGCCTTCCTTGTCAAAAACGTATGCACCTTCGCCGTGCGTTAGGACAAATTCGGGCCGGGCGTAGGTGCCCAGTAAAACTTGCTTTTCGGTTTCGATAATTTCTGTGGTTGTCATGGTCGACTCTCAAAGATGAATGGTGGTGCCAATGCTTGGCTTTTCAGCCAGAAAATGATTTAATGTGTTTACTCCTTGCCATTGGCCGATATGCACCTGCCCGACTCCTCCGCTCAAAGCCTCAAAAGCCGATTCCATTTTAGCAATCATCCCACCCCGAATGGTCTGTGCCGCAATCAAGTCTTTGGCCTCTTGCACGCTTAATTGGGATAAGACCTCTTCGCCGGCGCGAACGCCGGGTACATCGGTAAAATAGATCAAATCGGTGCAGGCAGTCGCGCCGGCGATGGCCGCTGCCGCAGAGTCAGCATTGACATTATAGGATTGTCCCTGTTCATTAGCCGAAACTGGCGAAAGCACCGGCACTTGTCCATTGGCCAGCAGAGTCAAAATCGGCTCCGGATTTACCCGGACGATGCGTCCCACCAAACCCATATCCCGACCGTTGCGCCGCAGCGGCTCGACGATGAACAAGCCGGAGGTTTTGCCGGACAACCCTTGGCAGAGAACGCCGTTGTGACTCAAGGCCGCAGCAATCCAGCCATTGATTTCTTGCGACAACACCTGCTCCACGATTTCCATGTCATCCGATGTGGTCAGGCGCATACCGTCCACAAACACCGGCTCGCGATTGGCTGCTCGCAATGCGCGGGAGATTTCTGCGCCGCCGCCATGAACCAGGATGAATTCGTGGTCGAGCTGCGATTTGATCGCATTCGCTAACTCGGCTAATCCCTTTTCATTTCGGATTTCGGATTGCTGATTGCGGATTGGAGATGAAGCTTCCGTTGAAGAATCTGAATTCTCAAAGGCATTGCCGCCGATTTTTATCGCCACTCGTTTGTGCATTAGATCAAACCCATCTCTTCCGGAAATCCCAACATCAAATTCATGTTTTGCACCGCCTGCCAGCTCGCTCCCTTGCCTAGATTGTCGATGGCGGAAAAGACAATCGCCACGCCGCTATCCGGGACGGTTCGGACAGTCAGAAAACAATAATTGGAATGTGCTGCCATTTTGGTTGTAGGCAATTCATCCGCGAGAACGTGCACGAATGGCTCTCTCTCATAAGCATCGGCAAGGAAAGTCAAAAGCTCACTTTCCGCGATGACTTTGTTCAGGCGTAGATAGATGGTCGAATACAGTCCGCGCGACATAGGGGCTAAATGCGGAGTAAAAATCACCTGCATCGGGCGACCGGCTTGTTTGGCAAGCTCTTGCTCGATCTCACCCACGTGGCGATGCTGGCGTCCGGGCTTGTAGGCGCTCAGGCTTTCATTGACTTCGACGTAGTGCGTGCTGCGCGAAGGCGATTTCCCGGCGCCCGAGACGCCGGACTTGGCGTCGATGACAATGCCGTTCTCCGCTACTAAACCGGCGCGTACGAGCGGTAGGATTCCCAGCAAAGCGCTGGTGGGATAGCAGCCAGGATTTCCCACTACCTTGGACGCTTGGATGGCGGCCCGATTCCATTCCGGCAGGCCGTAAACCGATCCCTGTAAAAGCTGCGGATGAGAATGCGGCATGCCGTACCAGCGTTCATAAACTTGTGGATCCTGGAATCGAAAATCAGCGCCCAAATCAACCACCTTGGCGCCGTTTCGCAAAAATGCCTCGGCCCACTTGGCGGATTGGCCAGCCGGCGTACAAAGGAACACCAAATCCGTTTCACGCGCCAAAGATTCCTGCGCCGAGCAAAAGACCTGCTCATGATACTTTGGCAAGTTCGGGAATGCCTTAGCTAAAGACTGCCCTTGCTCCTGTTCCGAGGTGGCGAATGCCAATTCCACCTGCTGATGGCGAGCCAGCACCCGCAGCAGCTCTTCTCCGGTGTAGCCGGTGGCGCCAATAATGCCGATTTTTTTCATATCGTTTGGATACCTTTTCCGTGAAATCCTCCCCCAAAACCAAGCTGTCGTCCAATAATGAATGAGCTTTGAAAGCCACTAAGGCACCAAGGTTCTCTAAGAATGAACAACGCTATGGCCAGAACCACGCTTGATATCTTACTGCAAGAGATCAGGCCAGAACTTTTGACAACAACAAACCCTTTGTGTCTTGGTGCCTCGTGGCAAATCTTTTCTGCCTTGTTCGGCTTCAGATCATCCAAGCGAAGCGAATGGAGGTCGCAAGAAAGAGCGGCTTTAAGCACCGGACCTTTCCTGCACTTGTCCCTGCACCATCACTCTGCGATCTACATAGCCGTCATAGTCCGGGAGTATGCGCTGGTACTCCCTGTCCATGAGCGGCGAGGAAAACATAAAGTCCGCGGATGCTCGGTTGCAAGCTATGGGCACGTTCCAGACGACGGCGATGCGCAGCAGGGCCTTGACGTCCGGATCGTGCGGCAAAGGCTCCAAGGGATCCCAGAAAAAGACCAGAAAATCGATCTCACCTTCGGAGATTTTTGCCCCGATCTGCTGATCGCCGCCTAACGGACCGGTTTGGAATTTGATGATGGGAATGTCCAATGCTTCTTCTAGCAGTCGGCCGGTAGTCCCAGTCGCATACACATCATGCTGCGCCAAGCGGCCCCGATTATATCTCGCCCATTCCAACAGATCGCGCTTTTTGTGGTCATGAGCGACCAGCACGATCCGTTTCCTCTGCCTCATTGGTAATAATTTGTAATCCATATTTTCCCTTGTAGACATGACTGCCCTAAAATAAATCAAACATTAAAAATCAAATAGCAAAATGACAAATCAAAAATCAAAACCTGCTGGCCAAACGCAGCGGGTGAATCAGCCCCTTATTTTTGAATTTTACATTGTCATTTTGCATTTTAATTTTTCATCTTTGAATTGTTCTCCGGATGATGCCATTACACCGCGCTTACAGATTATTGTTTTCCTGCAAAAACTTGCTCAGCTCTTTTGACTTGTTGGTAGCGACTTCCACGGCGCGGATGAGCATCGGACGAAGTCCGTGCGTCTCCAGCTCTTTGATGGCCGAGATGGCCGTGCCGCCGGGCGTGGTAACTTGGTCTTTTAACATCGCCGGGTGAATGCCCGTCTCCCGCACCAGCTTGGCCGAGCCCAGCACCGTCTGCGTCGCCAGGCGAGTGGCTACGTTGCGCGCCAAACCCATCATCACGCCGCCATCGGTGAGGGCTTCGATGATCATGTAGATGTAGGCCGGCCCGCTGCCGCTTAGTCCGGTGATGACATCCATCTGGCTTTCTTTGACGATTTCTACCTCGCCCACGGCCTTGAAAATCATCACCGCCAGTTCTTTGTGTATTTCCTTGGCAAACTCGCCCAAGCAGAGTCCGGAAGCTCCCTCGTCCACCACCGCAGGAATGTTGGGCATCACCCGGATGACCGGATTCTTTTTGCCGATGAACTTGCTGATCGTCTCTGTGGTGATGCCGGCCAGGATGGAGATGATGAGCTGATCCTCACGAACGTCGTCTTTGATCTCGCGCAGAATCTCGCTAATTGTTTGCGGCTTGACGCAAAGGACGATGATGTTGGCGGCAGCAATGGCCTTGCGGTTATCCGTCATAGCGGTGACGCCCCATTTTTCCGCGATGTGGCTCAGCCGATCCTCCAAAATATCCGTGGCCACGATGTTTTTCGGCTTGGTGAGCTTGGCCTTGAGCAGACCGCCCAAGAGCGCTTCGCCCATGTTCCCCGAGCCGATGAAGGTAATGTTCTTGCTGAATAGCATCTTTTTCTCCAGTCAGACCTGTGAGGTTTTGGGAACCTCACAGGTCTATCGTAATCAATAATCCTGAGTCGTTAAACCTGTGAGGTCTCCGAGACCTCACAGGTTTAACGCTTATGTATAATAGTCCGCGTTGATTTTGATATAGTCATACGTCAAATCGCAAGTGAGCACCTTGGCAAATTCCTGACCGGCGCCCAATGAAATCCGGATAGCGATCTCTTTTTGCTCCAGGGCCTTGGTCATGGCGGCCTTATCATACGCAATCGCGGCGCCATTCTTCGCAACCAGAATATCTGCAAACCGAATGTCGATGGCCGCGGGATCCAAGGCGACGCCGCTGGCGCCCACTGCGGAAATCACCCGACCCCAATTGGGATCCTTGCCAAAGATGGCGGTCTTGACCAAAAGCGAGTTGGCTATGGCCTTGGCTGCC
>Ga0172371_10006986_pt1 | contig 16201 bp, 15 predicted proteins | sample Lak12m_FD_114543 | JGI IMG/M metagenome (GOLD analysis project Ga0172371, IMG submission 114543) | Freshwater microbial communities from Kabuno Bay, South-Kivu, Congo - kab_022012_12m | ecosystem: Environmental > Aquatic > Freshwater > Lake | place: Democratic Republic of the Congo: South-Kivu...
ATCTCCATCATCTCCAACTCCTACTCCGGGCTCTCCTGTTTCTCCGACCCCAACTCCGGATTCTGAACCAGATATCCCCCCCGCAGTCTCTTCTCTCAATATCTCTCCCCAAACATGCACAAACGATTGCAAGTCTTGTCTTTCCCCATTAACTCCGACCCTGTCCTGGACAGTTGATTCTCGGATAGAACAAAAAGCTTTCCAGCTTGAAGTTTCTGACAAAGCTAATTTTTCCAACATAGTATCAAAGTCTGAGAAGATAACATCAGCTCAGAAGATTTGTATGGTGCCTGACCAATGCAAGCTTGATAATCCCTTGGCTTATGGAGATAAGTACTATTACTTCAGAGTAAGAATCTGGAACAGCAGAGATGAAGCATCTCCATGGAAAGAAGGAAGTTCTTTTTTCAAGACTCCGGTTCATGAATATCCATCGCCTAACTTTTCCTGGGACCCGACAAAACCAAGAATTAACGAAGATGTCCAATTTACTGACTTGTCCCGGGCATATGGAGACGGTAATGCGATAGTCTCCTGGTTTTGGACGATTCCGGACAGCGATGCAACGGAAGAAGACTTAATTACGAATAATCCCATGGTTAAATTCACGAACATATCGGGGACAAGAAGCGTTAAGTTGAGAATTCAGGACCAAGACGGACTTTACTGCGAAGAGTCAAAAGACATACAAACGCAAGGCAAACTGCCGAAGTGGAGGGAAATATTACCGTGGTAAAAATCTTCCTTGAAAAATTTTAACCAATAGATTATAGTCTTAATATATGCCGATAACAAAATCAGCGCAGAAAGCCCTGCGACAAAACATAAAAAGAAGAGTAAAAAATAAAAAAACGAAGGATAATTTAAAAAGCCTCCTGAAAGAGACTCGTTTATTGGTCAGCCAAAAAAAAATAGATGAGGCAAAAAAGAATCTTCCCAAAATCTATAAGGCCTTGGATAAGACCGCAAAGATTGGCGTTATAAAGAAAAATACAGCGGCAAGAAAAAAATCAAGAATAGCAAGACTTATTAACAAATCTCACTAACAAAAAGAATAAGAGCCGCGCCTGATTCAATTTTTCCTGTTTTAATTTTATAGTCTACCTCCATTAACTTGTGGTAGACTTTTTTTATTTCCTCCCCGCTGAACTTCTTTGCCAAAGCCAGTGATTTTTCCACGACATACGGATGAATTTTCAATTCTTTTGCTATCTTTTGTTTGGTATTAAAAGACGGATATTCTTCGTTGAATTTTGAAAATTTTACTTGCGCGATGTTCCGAATTTGCCATAAAATCATTGATAATAGATATTCTTCGCTTTCGCCTTTTTCCTGATATTCGGTGATAAGCCTCATTGCGGCCTTCTTATTTCTAGAAGAAACCGCCTCAATTATTTTAAAAATATTTGTTTCTATTTTTGAGCGGACCAAAGTATTAATATCTTTTTCCTCAATTGTTCTTTTCCCGACCAAAGAAAGTTTTTTTATTTCATTTTCCATCCGCCAAAGATCATTGCCGACCCAATAAATAAGTTTTTTGAGGGCGAGTAAAGAAATTTGGACGTTTTTTTTTGAAAACTCTTTTGCGACCCATATTCTTATTTTGGAATCATCTAAGCACTCAAACTCCTGAGACTTTGACAATTTTATCAATTTATCAAAAAGTTCTTTTTTTTCGTCTTTTAAAATACTGACTTTTTTACCCTTGACCTCCTGAAAAAATGGATAGTTTTCATAAATAACAATGATATTCTCCTTGCTTTCAAATATTTTTGACGATTTTAAATAATCAAGAAACAGACGAACCGTTTCCTGGCTTGAAAAAAGATTTTTCACAAGAACCAGTTTTTTTTCTTTAAAGATTGAGGTGGCGTCAAGATTCCTTTTAAAATCGTTAAAATTCATCTCTTTCAAATCAAAATCTAAAAAATTCAGCCCGCGAGGATGAATCTTTTTGTATTTTTCAACAATTTCAAGCGTTTTTTTCCAAGAACGAAAATTGTCCGCCCCGTAAAGAAAAATTATCATAAAAATATCAAATATTTTCCGTCTTCCACTCTACTTTCTGGTAGGGCTCAACTATCTCAACCCAGATTTGCCCGGGAGTAAATTCAATTTCGCTTCCTTTTTCATCAAAAAAATATAATTTGCTTGAAGAATCTGATTTTAATTTTTGCCAACTGCCTTTTATCTCTTCCCCGTTTTTATAAATAACCGCTCTCCCCTCGCCCTCCACGTCAACATCGTTATAATCAATTTCCAGCTGTCTGGAATATGCCCTCATTATAACTATGTTCTTTGTTTCTATTTGTTTATTATTAAGCCGGTCTTTCTCGGCAATTCCGCCACGCCACCTTAAATACGAATTGGTTTCCGGACTATATTCATACCTTACATTATAGGGCATGCTATAACCAATTTCTAAGATTCCTTTTTTTCTTTCTGCTAACATCTGGTCTGAATGCAAATATCCTTCAAACTTCGTTGTCTCGCGATATCCGAAAGATTTTAACGCCTTATTAATGTTGTCCGATGATGTATAACCATTGTTTGGCGAAGGAAATCCGGGCTCTCTCCAAAAGATATTAGAAATATCAGACATCGCATCAATATTGTCCATCACTTTTTTCTTTAAAATATCCAACGCGTAGTGAGACCCTCCCCAATGGACAAGCACGGCATCGCTTCCCATTGCCAAAGGGATAAAATCATGGCGGGTTGACCTAACTGAGCCGATTTCCCCAGGATTTTCACACTGAAAAACGGCCATTATTCTCGTTATGTCTCCTGTAATGACCGGCATTTCAATCACAAAATCAGCCAGAGAAATCCCGGAAACAGGACGAGCGACAGAATCATTTGCCAACATTACCGCAATTGGCCTCCTATTATAATTATCGCACTTTATCCCGGAAAAAGAGCTTTTTTCTCCCTCCTCGTCTATAGAAATCAACGGAGACTCCTGTCCGTTTTCACCTTGTGATAACTTGCTTCCTTCTATCTCTATAACTTTTTCTCCTCTTTCCAAAAGATAGAAACTTAAACCTCCCGCAATAAAAAGAAAAATTACGAGGAAAAACCATTTATTTAAGATTATTTTTGACATTTTTGTTTATCTGCGCCGAATCGTTGGCAAGCCGGACAAAAATGAGCCGACCTGCCTCCGATTTTTTCCCTTTTAATGATTGCTCCGCAACGAAAACATTTTTTACCTTCCTTTTTATAAACCATTCTGAATTTATCAAACCCCCCTCTTCTGCCATCAGGCATCCTATAATCGCTGAAGCTCTCTCCCTTGGCCTTAATTCCCCTTCTTAGAATTTTTTTTGTTGCTGTATAAATTTTAATCAAATCTTTTTCACTTAAATTGCAAGTTGGTCTGAACGGATTTATTTTTGCTTCCCATAATATTTCATCGGAATAAATATTACCTATGCCGGCAATCACCTCCTGGTTCATTAAAACTTGTTTTATTTTCCCGGATGATTTTAATATTCTTTTTTTAAAAACCTTGAAATTAAATTTTTTGTCCAGCGGCTCCGGCCCTATTTTTCTTACGTCTTCGGAAGTTTCAAAGTCTTTTTTATTCATTAAAACAATTTTTGCAAATTTTCTCAAATCAGAAAGAGAAAGCATTTCTTTGTTGTCCAAAAAAAATACTACATGCAAAAATCTGTTCATCGGGTCTCTCAAAGGACCAGCCTTAATTGACTCCCATTTTCCTTTTTTGGATACCCATCTTCCGACAAGCAGGTGTCCCGTCATTTTTTGATGAATCAAAAGTATTTTATCCCCCGAAAGTTCAAAAATTATATTTTTTCCGCGCCGCCAAATTTTTTCTATTTTCTTCTTTTTTATTTCCCTCTTAAATATCCTGAAGTTTTTTGGTTTTTTTATTAATTTTTTAGCGTCAGTCCAAACATCAAGAAAGGTCCTGTTCAGGACCTTTTTTTGCAGAGAGCGAACCGTAGTTTCAACCTCCGGAAGTTCGGGCATAAAACAATAATTATCCGAGTATTTGTTTTATTTTTTCCAAGACTTCATCAAGCGTAAAATGGGCTTTAATCATATAGTCTTTTGCGCCGAGTTTCAGCCCCTGGTCAATTTCCTCTTTTTGCCCAAGATTTGATAAAATAATAACGGGAATTGAAGAGATTTCCTTATTTTCCTGCTTCTTTTTTAAGACCTCAAACCCATCCATTCCCGGCAATATTATATCAAGCAAGACCAAGTCGGGCTTTATTTCTATGATTTTTTTCAGACCCTCCTCGCCGTCTATCGCCTGGGAAACCTCAAAATTCAAGGCTTTTAGCTTTTGAAAAGCAAGGTCCCTCAAAAAAATATCATCTTCTATTATTAATATTTTTGGCATAGTAAATTTATTTTATTTATTATTTACAACAGGCAGAGTAAACCAGAAAGAACTTCCTTTATTTTCTTGAGACTCAAACCCAATACTGCCTTTATGTGCCTCTATTATTGACTTTACGATAAATAATCCGAGTCCCGTGCCGGAGCTTTTAATTTTTAAAGCATTATCTCCTCTGAAAAATTTTGTAAATATTTTCCGTTGCTCATCCTGCGGAATGCCTATCCCCGCGTCAATAAACTCCACCTTTGCTTTTATGTTATCACAGCTGATTTTTATTGTCACCTTTCCGCCGACATTACTATATTCAACCGCATTATCAACGAGGTTTTCAACCGCCAACATTACGCTTTGCCGATTTACCTCCACAAAGCATTCTTTTTCGGAAGGAATTATTTCAATTTCTATGTTCTTTTTTTCTATATTTTTGCGACGGGATTCAGCCACCGCCGTAATTAACTCGGTTAAAGACTCCTCCGTGAATTCACCGACAAACCTGCCCTCCTCTATTTTTGTAACATTCAAAAGGTCGTCAACCACGGCGATGATTCTTTCGTTGTTTTGCATCGCCCCCTCTAACGCTTCTTTTGTTTTTTTCGGAATCTTCCCGGTCTCTCCCTTTACCACAGAGTCAACAGCCCACTTAACCACCGAAGTCGGAGTTAAAAGCTGATGAGTCGCCAAAGAAATAAATTCCGACTTTAATTTTTCAAGAGATTTTTCTCTTGTAATGTCGTGTAAAATAATAATGTAGCCAAAAAATTTGTTTCCCCTACCCAAAGGAACGACGCTTGTTTCAAAAAATAAAGTTTCGCCGTCCCCTCCCCCGTCCTTTTTTAAGGAGACATTTTTCTTTGTGACTCTTTTTATTTCTTTAAAATCGGCCAAGTCGGACATCAATGGAAAATAAAAATTTTTTCTGAGACTATTTATATTTTTCCCGATTATTTTTTCAGATGGACCAACCCTCAAAAACTTCTCCGCTTGATTATTTATAATTCTCAGGTCTTTTTTGTCGTCAAAAAACAGAACCCCGTCAACGAAATTTGAAATAATTCCCATTGTTTTCTGTTTTTCTCCCTCCGCTTCCGAAAACGCTTCTTTGAGCCTTTCGACCATTTTATTAAAAGAACCAGCCAACACCTCAAGTTCGTCTCCTGTTTTTAAAACAACTTTTGTCTCAAAATCTCCGTCCGCAACCCTTTTTGTCCCCTCAACTAATTTTCTTATCGGGCCCATAATAACCCTTGAAAGAACCACAAAAACCAAAAATACTATGACTAAAAAAGTGGCAAAAATAACAACATTCTGAAGATAAGCGCTTTTTTGCAAAGACATCAAAACTCCTTTAACCGCGTCCGAATCAATGCCAGAAACGTATTTATTGATAAACCCCTGATATGTTGAAATTATAAAATAGTTAGAAAAGAACAGAGGCAGAACCAGAGCAAAAAACACTATTAAAATAATTTTTGTAAAAATAGAAAATTTTGGCATAGTCTTTATGCTTATTATAGCATAACGTCTTTCAATTCTCCCCAGCTTTCTCCCTCTTGAACTTCAACGGTTAACGGAACTTCAAAATCAACGACGCCCTCCATAATTTTTTTAATTTTTTTAGCCTCTTCAAACACTGAGTCTTTTTTTATTTCAAAGAGAAGCTCGTCATGGACTTGGAGAAGCAACCTGCAGTTTTTTCCGGATATCGGCAATTTTTTTGATATTTCAACCATCGCCATTTTAATTATGTCCGCGGAAGTGCCCTGCACCGGATGATTGATGGCCATTCTTTCTGCAGCCTGCCTGATTCTAAAGTCGGTTGAATTTATCTCCGGAAGAAATCTTTTCCTTCCAAAAAGAGTGTGTGAGAAACTTGACTCTTTGGCCTTTTCAATTGAAGCTGAAACATAGCTTGCAATCCCCTTGAAATCCTTAAAATATTCGTCTATAAACCTTTTTGCTTCCGGCCTTGAAATACCAGAAGCTGCCGCAAGACCGACAATTCCCATTCCGTATAAAACTCCGAAATTAATTGTCTTTGCAATAGACCTTTCTTTATCCCCTACTTTTTCTTCTGGAATATTGAAAATTTGGCTCGCCGTCATTTTATGAACATCTTTTCCCTGTTTAAAAAAATCAAGCATTTTATTGTCTTTTGAAATTACCGCCGCAACGCGCAACTCCATTTGAGAATAATCAGCGGAAACAAGAGAAAAGCCGTTTTCGCTCACAAAAGCCTTACGAATTTCTTTTCCTATCTCTCCTTTAACCGGGATATTTTGAAGATTCGGATTGTGGCAAGAAAATCTTCCGGTAGCCGCCCCCAGCTGTTTAAACATCGGGTGGATTCTCCCGTCTTTTTTTATAAGGCGGGGCAACGAATCAATAAACCCTGTTTTTAATTTGAAGCTTTCTCTGTAGTCGCCCAAAAATTGTATTATCTGATGTTTGTCTCTAAGTTTTTCCAACTCCGTCCAAGAAGTTGAAACCACTCCTCCCGGAGTTTTTTTCAGTCCCTGAACCGGCAGGTTTAACTTCGTAAACAAAATTTCTGAAAGTTGTTGAGACGAATTTATATTAAACTTCTGCCCGGAAATTTTATAAATTTTTGATTCCAATTCCTTTAATTTTCTCTCAAGCTTTTTTGACAATCCGCTAAGTTTTTTAAAATCCACCTTTATGCCGTTTTCCTCCATCACCTTAACAACCGGCATCAATTCTTTCTCAATTTGATATATTTCTTTTGACAAGCTTCCTTCCTCAAACAATCTTTCAAGCTCTACGGCAAGATTTTCCCCTTTGTCGTCTTCAAAAAGAGCCGCTGGTGATTTATTTTCTTTTTTTCCGCCCCCATAATGCACATCTGAAAGCTTTGGAATCAAACTGAAAAACTCAAGTTTTTTTAATAACTCTCCGACGATTTTCTCATCAAATCCCTCCCACAATGCGTCCTTTAACTGAAAATCCACGGGAGAATTTTTGTCAATCTGCGATAAAAATTTACTGAAAAAAGCCTGCTCTTTAAACTGAATAAGTTTTTCTTTTATTTTTTCGGGGATTTTTTTGCTTTTATCCGAATGTTTTTCAATATTATCATAAATAGCTTCCATCGTGCCAAAATCCTGAATCAATTTTGCCGCTGTTTTTTCACCAATACCGGGAACTCCCGAAATATTATCGGACGGGTCTCCTTTTAAACCCCTAAAATCAACCATTTGATTGGGCAAAACTCCATATCTTTCACGCACCATTTTCTCGTCGTATAAAACGGAGTCTTTTATCCCTTTCCTGAAAGTGAAAACTTTTGTATTTTCGTCAACCAATTGCAAGGCGTCCATATCTCCGGTTAAAATTATAACCTCAGGGTTTGGATAAGCTATTTTTTGCGCGGCTTTTTTTGCTATAGTACCTATAATATCGTCAGCCTCAAATCCCTCCTTTTCAAAAACAGGAACGTTAAAGGCTTCCAAAACCTCCTTAACTTTTGGTATTTGATTATAGAGTTCTTGCGGAGCTTTTTTTCTTTTTGCTTTATACTCTTGAAATTTTTTATGCCGAAAGGTCGGAGACGATACATCAAAGGCGGCCACTAAATAGTCGGGTTTTAATTCTTTAAGCGCTTTAAAAAACGCCAACAAAAAACCGTAAACCGCGTTAACCACCTCCCCGCTTTTTGTTGTCAGGGGGGGCAAAGCATGATAAGCGCGGTGAATTAACGCATTGCTGTCAATTATTATCAGTCTTTTTCCTGTTTGCATAATTTAAAAAGTTATCAACCGGCTATTTTCATCAATAAAGTCAAATTTAATTTTTATCGCATCTCTCGGAATATTTTTTATCCTTTCTGCCCATTCAAGAGCAATAATGTTTTTAGGGTCAGAAGTTATGTCTTCCCACCCCAAATCAAAAATTTCTTTTTGGTTTATTATTCTATAACAATCAAAGTGGAAAAAATTTTGGAATGAATCTCTATTTGCTCCACCCGGAATTTTAAATTTTTTCATAATAAGAAAAGTCGGGCTTAAAACCCGTTCTTTTATTCCAAGGGCCTTTGCAAACCCCTGCAAAAACGTTGTCTTCCCGCCGCCGAGGTCTCCTTTTAGGGCCAAAATAACGGCTGTTTTTTGCCCCTTATTTTTTTTAAGAATGCCTTTTGCAAGGATTCCGGCAACCTTTTTTGTTTGACTGGCGCTTTTGCTTTTAATCTGCATCCTCCTCATATTATCTTTTTATAGCAGAAATAACCATAATCAAAAAGCAGGCCGATTTTGAATATGGTTGATTTTGGGGTAAAATAATAAAAGAGTAAATTTAGTCGGCCCAAAGGGAATCCTCCTTGAGGAACGACAAAACAAATGCCGATTTCGGAAGAGGAAGAAAAAAAACTGAAAAAAATAACAAGCGAGGCTGAAGAAAGAGACGCAAAAAGATCTGCGGAAATTTTTAAATTGCCGTATCTTAACCTATTCCGAACCCCGATAGATATGGAGGCTTTAAAAATGATAGACGAAGAAACTTCCCGAGAATCAAGACTCGTAATCTTTTTAAAGGAAGGGCAAAGAGCAGCTGTGGCAATCAGAGACCCAAAAAATGAAAAAGCTCAATCTGTAATAAAAACTCTTGAAGAAAAAGACTTCAAGGTCAAATGCTTTTTTGTTTCAGAATCAAGTTTTAAAAAATTCTTTGACCTTTATAAAAAAATTCCTAAGAAATTAAAAGGGATAACCGGAGAAGTTGAAATATCAAAAGAAAAACTTGAAGAATTCAAAGCAAACGTAAAAAATACCGAAAGTCTCAAGGCGATTGTTGATAAATATTCAAGAGAAAAAACAACAGAGTTGGCTGAAGTTCTTTTGGGCGCAGCCCTTTCTCTTGATGCTTCCGATATTCATATAGAGCCGGAGCAAGAACAAACAAAAATAAGATACAGAATAGACGGCGTCCTGCAAGAAGTCACTTTTTTGGAGCCACGCGCATATGGCTTGGTTCTGTCCAGAATTAAAGTTCTGGCTGAATTAAAATTAAATATAAAAGATAAGGCCCAAGACGGCAGATTTTCAATAACTTCCGAAGGGTTGGAAATAGAAATCAGAGTTTCCATATTGCCATCAGAATATGGAGAAACTATCGTCATGAGAATTCTCAATCCAAAATCGTTAATTTCAATTGAGGAACTTGGAATGAGAGAAGACCTTCTCAAGTTAATGGAGGGCGAACTTGAAAGACCGAACGGAATGGTTTTAATCACCGGCCCCACAGGGTCGGGGAAAACAACAACTCTTTATGCCTACTTAAAAAAAATAAATTCTCCGGATGAAAAAATAATAACCATTGAAGACCCGATAGAGTATCACATAGAAGGAATCTCCCAAACCCAGGTAAAGCCGGAAAAGGGCTACGACTTTGCAAACGGGCTTCGCGCAATCGTAAGACAAGACCCGGACGTTATTCTTGTGGGAGAAATCAGAGACCAAGAAACGGCAGAGATAGCATGTCATGCGGCCCTCACTGGACACTTAGTTTTTTCAACCCTGCATACGAACGACGCTGTCGGCGCGATACCAAGACTCATAGACATGGGAATACAACCGGCAATTATCGCGCCCTCTTTAAATATTGCCATGGCGCAGAGATTGGTAAGAAGGCTTTGCAAAGAATGTTCAACTCCTACAAAAATTACCCCCGAAATGAAAGAAAAAATAGAAAAAGTTCTGAGTAATCTTCCGGAAAGCGCAAGGAAAACAATCCCTGAAGAAATTTTTGAAGCAAAAGGCTGCCCAAAATGCAACAACACCGGTTATAAAGGAAGAATCGCAGTTTATGAAATGTTTAAAATAGATTCCGACGTTGAAAAATTAGTAACCTCCTACCCCTCTATTTCAGACCTTAGAGACCTGGCAAGAAAAAAAGGACTCTCCACCATGCAAGAAGATGCGTTGCTTAGAGTCCTTGAAGGGACGACAACGATTGACGAATCAGAAAGAATTCTCGGAAAAATTTTATAAACAAAAAACCGAGCTTAGCTCGGTGTGAGAAACCGAGCTAAGCTCGGTGATAACGATCTCAAATCTGCAGACAATTACTCTCTAACTAAGTCAGAGAGAACGAAATACTCTGAGGACAGACTCAGTCGAAACCGAATCTTCCGAAGCTGAAAATATTCCCCTAAGGCCTAGGTACAAGCCCAATTGTCCACAGGTCTGAAATCGCTCTTGCGCTAACACATCTTATCACGGCTTTATATTTTTGTCAAGGGGAAAGACCCCTTGGCTCGTTTTATAAAAATATGCATACTAATCCGGAAATCAAAAAAGAAGACAGGGAGTTGGACGCTACCCTACGCCCGAAATCTTGGCTTGATTATATCGGCCAAGAGAAAACAAAAGAAAATTTACGGATTATTATTGAGGCGGCAAAAAAAAGAACTGAGGTCATAGAGCACATCCTTATTTACGGAGGCCCCGGGCTTGGAAAAACCAGCCTGGCTTACGTTATCGCAAAAGAAATGGGTGCCAGGATAAAATCAACCTCCGGACCGGCGATTGAAAAAGCCGGGGACCTTGCCTCTGTATTAACAAATCTTTCCGACGGAGATATTCTTTTTATTGACGAGTGCCACAGGATGAATAAAGTTGTTGAAGAAATGCTCTACCCAGCAATGGAAGACTTCAAACTTGACCTGATTCTCGGCAGGGGGCCCATGGCAAAAACTATGGAGTTTAAGCTCCCCCACTTCACCTTAGTCGGAGCGACAACAAGAATGGGACTTTTGACTTCGCCTCTTCGTTCCAGGTTTGGCGCAACTTTCCGGCTTGATTTTTATAAAACAGAAGATATTGAAAAAATAATAAAAAGGTCAAGTAAAATTCTGAATATAGAAACCAGCGACGAGGCTATAAATATTATTGCCAACTCCTCAAGGTTCACCCCCCGAGTGGCAAACCGTCTGCTGAAAAGAGTGCGGGATTTCGCCCAAGTGGAGGGCGAGGGAAAAATCACCGGAGAAATAGCAAAAAGCGCCCTGACTCTTCTTGAAATAGACGACTTGGGTCTTGAGCCGGCCGACCGAAGAATTTTGGAAGTAGTTATCAAAAAATTCGGAGGAGGCCCGGTTGGTCTGCAAGCCCTCTCGGCAGCAACATCGGAAGAAGAAGACACAATCCTGGATATCTACGAACCATATCTTATGCAGATTGGACTCCTGGAAAGAACCCCGAGAGGAAGAAGTGCAACAAAAAATGCCTATAACCATCTAAAAACAAGTCTTTTTGAAAAAAATAGAATTTAAAAGATCTAATATCCCCGTTTTTTTGGGGATATTTTTTTACGACACTTGATTTATGAAAAAGGCCGCTTTATTATAAAATATATGTCGGGACATTCTCATTGGGCTGGAATAAAACATAAAAAGGGAATAGCCGATGCAAAACGAGGAAAAATTTTCTCCAAGTTTGCAAAATTCATCACGATTGCCGCCAAAGAAAAAGGCGGAGATTTGGGAATAAACGCAAAGCTAAGAATGGCTGTTGAAAAAGCCCGTTCTTTCAATATGCCAAAAGAAAATATAGACCGGGCGATAAAAAAAGGGACCGGGGAAATAGAAGGAGCAGCTCTTGAAGAATTCATTTATGAAGGATACGGTCCGGGCGGAATCGCACTGATAATAGAAGGAGTAACAGACAATAAAAACAGGGCGAGTTCCGAGATGAAACACCTGCTTGATTCCCGCGGCGGAAAATTTGCGCAAGAAGGAAGCGTTAAATGGATGTTTGAAAGAAAAGGCAAATTGGAAATAAACACAAAAGACCCAAAAGGACCAACAAAAACAAATGAAGAGTGGGAATTACTTGCCATTGACGCCGGGGCTGATGACATTTTCTGGGATGAAGATGTTTTAACCATCAATACAAAATTAGAAGACATTGAAAAAGTCAAAAAAGCGCTTGAAGAACAAGGAGTCATAATAGACTCGGCAAGTTTTGCCTGGGTTGCAAAAACCCCAGTTGAGGTAACCGACCAAAAAACACTAAACGACCTGGAGAGACTATTTGACGCACTTGATGAAAACGACGACGTCCAAGAAACGTATTCAAATTTAAAATAATTATTATGGTTATATTGGGCATAGACCCGGGGACAGCGACTATCGGATACGGCGTTATAGAAAAATCAAAGGGAGATATAAGCTGTATAGAATATGGATGCATTGAAACAAGCCCAAAAGAATCTTCTTCCAAGCGCCTTCTCTATCTTGAAAAAGAACTTGAAAAAATAATCAGAAAACACAATCCGGCCGCTGCTGCGATTGAAGATATTTTCTTTTTTAAAAACCTGAAAACAGTGATAAAAGTCAGCCAGGCAAAGGGGGTTATTCTGCTCTCTCTGGAAAAAGCAAAAATTCCCATTTTTGAGTACACTCCCCTACAGGTTAAAATGGCGACTACCGGATTTGGCAAAGCCGATAAAAAACAAATGCAAAAAATGGTGCAAATTTTATTGAATTTAAAAGAACTGCCGAAGCCGGATGACGCCGCAGACGGACTGGCAATTGCGATGTGCTGTGCAAATGGCATCGGCAGAGTGCTTAAGACTTGACAGACCTGCTTGCAAAAGTATTATAAAAACATGGTAAGGTTTTAAAAAACCAAAAGCGCCTCCGCCAATTGGAGGACTGGTCGAAAATAAGATTAAATAAGCGACAAGAAAACATGACTTATTTAACCGATGAATATAAAAATACTTTGGTTAATGACAGCGAAGATGATATAGCCACGCCAGGAGATGATGTTGAAGAAGAAATAGAGGAAGGAACAGAAGAGACAGAGGAAGGAGAAGATCTCGGCGAAGAAGTTGAAGGAGAAGAAGAGATATAACTTTTTTCTTAAAAAAAACAACAAGGCTCTAGGGAGCCTTGTTTTCTTTTCTCTTAAAGCTTTTATTTTATTGTATTTTTATAAATTTTTTCTTGCCTATTTTATATTTTTCTCCTTTTTGAGGAATCCTTTTCCAGTCTTTCACGGGAACAAAATCTTTTTTATCTTCTGAAAAAAGCTTTACTCCGCCTTGCTCTATTAACCTTCTTGCTTCTGACTTAGTAGAATTGATAGCGCTTGATGCCATATCTGAAAGATTCGTCCCTTCTATTTTAATAACCTCATAATCACTTTCTTGGATTTCTTTGTCCCTAAAAATCTTATTAAATTCTTTTTCCGCTTCTTCGGCCTTTTTTGAGCCGTGATAAATAGAAACAATTTCACGGGCTAATCTGGCTTTTAAATCTCTCGGATTTTTTTGAGGGTTATTAAACTCTTTTTTTATTATTTCTAATTCCTCTTTTGATGCGTCGGTGCATAAATCAAAATAGTGAATTAACAAAGAATCGGAAATAGACATAATTTTTCCATATTGTTCTTTCGGAGATTCGGTTATGCCGATGTAATTTCCCAAGGACTTGCTCATCTTCTTTTCTCCATCAAGTCCCAAAAGAATGGGAAGTAAAATAACGTCTTGCGGAGCTTGCCCCATTTTTTGCTGAAAATCTCTCGCCGTCAGAATATTAAATCTTTGGTCAGACCCGCCAAGCTCAACATCCGCTCCGATAACGAAAGAATCATACGACTGCAAAAGAGGATAAACTATCTCGTGGAAAGCGATTTCTCTTTTTGATTCCATCCTTTTTTGGAAATCGTCTCTTTCAAGAATCCGCGCCACCGTAAAATTGCTTGCCAGTTTTAAAAAATCGCCGATGCCCATTTTTGAGAACCATTCGCTGTTTTTCCTGACTTCAATTTTTTTAATATCCAGAATTTTACCGACTTGTTCAAGATAAGTCTTTGTATTCTTTTTTATTTCCTCGTCCGAAAGAGGCGGCCTTGTCTTTATTTTCCCCGAAGGGTCCCCTATTTTGGCTGTGAAATCCCCGACAATAAAAACAATTCTATGTCCTAAATCCTGAAACTCTTTCATCTTTCTTAAACAAATGCTGTGCCCCAAATGCAAATCAGGCGCCGTCGGATCGGCTCCAAGCTTTATTGTTAGTTTCTTTCCCGCTTTCAGCCTTTTTTCAAGACTCTCTCTTTCTATTATTTCCTCTGTCTCGCTCTCTAAAATCTGCTTTATTTTTTCAGTCTTGTCTTCACTGCTCATATTTTAAATTTATAATACATTGGGATTTAAAACAAGGATTTCTTCTTGCTAAGCGCTGCTTTAGCTGTTAAAATAAGAAAATCGTTTATCCAAAATGGCTCAAAGGACTTTTCGCCAAAAATTAAAAAGAGGTTTCAAAAAAAAATTACTTTTTGCTTACCTGGGGATAGCCCTGGCTCTTTTTTTAGTACTTGGATTCGCGGCTTTTCTGTATATAGGGAAAGATTTACCCTCATTATCTAAAATAGAAAAAAGAGAGAGTATCAAACCGTCAAAGATTTACGACAGAACGGGCGAAATTTTACTTTATGAATTAAAGGGCGATAAAGAAAAAATCCTCGTCCCTCTTTCTGAAATATCGGACTTTGCCCAAAAAGCAACCGTGGCGTCCGAGGACACTACTTTTTATACTCATTTTGGAATAAGCCCGAAGTCAATATTAAGAGCGGTATTAAACAATATAGCGGTAAATCTTGGGCTAAGAAAAGAAAGACAGATAATTGAAGGGGGTTCAACGATAACCCAACAAACAATAAAAATATCTCTACTGACCCCGGAAAGAACGCTTTTAAGAAAAATAAAAGAAGCCATCTTATCCATAGAGCTGGAACTGCGCTATTCAAAAGACCAAATCCTTGAGCTTTATTTAAACCAAACGCCTTACGGGGATATCGTATACGGGATTGAATCCGCAAGCCGGCTGTATTTCGGAAAATCAGCCAAAGACCTTAATCTATCGGAAAGCGCTATTCTCGCGGCTCTTATAAAGTCTCCTTCAAGACTATCTCCTTACGGCTCCCATCTTGATGAGCTTTTCGCCCGCCAGATATATGTTTTGGACAAAATGGAGTCGCTGGGATTCATAACAAAAGAAGAAAACGAATCCGCAAAAAAATATATTCCAAAATTCACTTCAAAATTCACGGGAATGAAAGCCCCTCATTTTGTAATGTATGTCAGAGAAAATCTTGAACAAATTTATGGAACCGACTTCTTGCAAAACGGCGGATTAAAAATCTACACTACCTTAGATTGGAGACTCCAAAAAATAGCGGAAGAAGCAATAGAAACCGGGGTAAAAAACAACGAGAAATCAAATGCATACAATGGAGCTCTTGTGTCTGTGGACCCAAAAACCGGACAAATTTTAGCCATGGTCGGCTCAAAAGGCTACTTTGAACCGTCTTATCCTGAAAATTGTATTTCTGGGAAAACTTGTTTATTTGACCCGAATGTTAATGTGGCCATAAGAGACCGCCAACCGGGCTCCACATTTAAACCCTTTGTTTATGCAAAGGCTCTTCAAAAAGGTTATACCCCGGAAACAATTCTTTTTGACGTGCAGACGGAATTCAACCCGAACTGCCCGGCAGATTCCTCAAGGGAAAAAAGCGAATATGGAGGAGATTGTTACCACCCGAAAAACTACGACGGAAAATTCCGCGGGCCGGTAAGCATCAGAAGCTCTCTCGCCCAGTCGTTAAATATCCCTTCCGTAAAATTACTTTACCTTTCAGGGGTTAACGACTCCATTTTATTGGCAAAACAAATGGGAATAACCACCTTAAATAAACCCGCTGATTATTACGGACTTTCTTTGGTTCTGGGAGGTGGAGAAGTTAAGCTTTTGGATATGGTTTCTTCTTTCGGGGTTTTTGCGACCAACGGAGTGGCGAACCAAAAAAC
>Ga0172371_10006987_pt1 | contig 16199 bp, 13 predicted proteins | sample Lak12m_FD_114543 | JGI IMG/M metagenome (GOLD analysis project Ga0172371, IMG submission 114543) | Freshwater microbial communities from Kabuno Bay, South-Kivu, Congo - kab_022012_12m | ecosystem: Environmental > Aquatic > Freshwater > Lake | place: Democratic Republic of the Congo: South-Kivu...
GGGACGTCAGTTAAGACAAGAGTGGAATTGTATACTAAAGCATGATTCAGCACGAAAACAGATCCGACAAGCATGGCTGTGTCTCTGCCGCACAACCTTTTTATGAACAAATAACCGAAAGCCGCGGCAAGTAGTCCCATCAAAGCCATGAGAAGTCTATAATTGAAGAAATCAGGTCCCAAAAGACGGGCGGCGCCGGCCAGAATCAAGGGGAACCCTGGCGGCACGAAAGTGTGGGGCTCACCATTAAACACGTAACCATCGCCTCGGGCAAGCGATTCTCCCAGAGACAGATAGAGCGCACTGTCAGGAGTAGCATTCCATGAGCTGTTTACGATCAGACAGAACTGGGCGAGCGCAATAAGAGCTAATACGAACTCCCGTCTCCGTGTGGCGATTCCTCTCACAATTTCGGAGAGTTCGGAGAACGGCGAGCCCGCGTTCATTTGCCTGGGGTGATGGGGTGAACACTGCATGCGAGGTAATCTCCCGGGAATCGTCAGGTCTGATTCCCGCCCAGCAAATAACTTGTTTCCTCTCCGGAGCTAAACCTGGAAAGCTGAACACAGGCCGAAAGAAATCTTGCGAGTCGCGGATCAGCGTGGCGCATTATCACCCGGCCCGCGGGGCCTATTTCTTCAATATCCAGACGTAGGTCGGGCACAGAAAATAGAGCGTCCGAGTAACAAACAATGCCAGCTTCTGCTTCAGAGATCCAGAGGTCAGCAGTTCCGTTGCGTGGTATTGGACGGGGTCCCTTATGATTTCAGTGGTGTAGTCGTAGCACTCAAAGTCGGCCACCAGTTTTCGCAGTCCGGCCAATGTGAGGTGGTTTTCGTAGTACAGTTTTCCCCTGCCTAAAATGCGAAGGTACCAATGGGCCAACGGTTTGGGAATCACAGATAGCAACGGCAGTCCGTAGTGAGGTTCCATAATCGACATCCGGTTTTGAGCCGTAAAATGACAGATGCCTCCTTTTCTTAGAATCCGGTGAATTTCCTTCATCAGCCTGTTAGAATCCGGCACGTGCTCGTAGATATGCGTGCAGGTGACCACATCGAAAGATCCGGACGAGAACCCTGTGTTCATCGCGTCGGCGACTACAAACTCCAGTTTTTCCGAAGAGAAGTTCCTGGCGGCGTATTCTACTGCTGGAGCGTCGATATCTATGCCAATGGTTCGAGAAAAACTCTGGCTGTACGCTTGCGTCATGAGACCCGCGGAACATCCGATATCAAGAAGGGAAAGCGAACTCAGTGAGCCCGATCCACCATAAAAGTCCTCCAAGACCGAGAGGATCTTCGCTGATTTTTGCGCCTGACGCGCGTCGTCGAACAGGAATTCGGCGTAACGCTCCAAGAATCCAAATTGGTAGTCGATTTGTTCGCCCAGGGTTTCTTTGGAATTAGGCATCGGCTTTTGTCCTGTCCATATTGCGCTTGGAGCGCTCGAGAATCATGCGCAATTCAGGCGACATGAACTGTCAAACGGTCAACTCAATCTCCGGATCCGCCGACCCCTGGACACCGGCGCACAGTGGGTAATGATCGTGCCGTGCAGTGGGACGACTCATCGGACAATGGCGCTAAATTATATCTATGGGTTTGACCCCTTGCAAGGCGTTCTAGAATCCACGGTCTCTCTTGATTGAGGAGTGGTCGTGCAGTGCGAGAGTTGCTTCGACCTGCTTAAAAGGATTTGGGTGGTGAAAAGATCTTGCTTAACTTTCCATTCCGGAAAAGGTAATCTCCGAGTATGAGCAGCGGCTGACAGGCGATCCAAGGGATGTCATGATGAACGCAGAATTCTCCAACGTTTACGACGATGAGAGACGCGCGAAAGCGTATGCCAAATTAGAGTTCCCCGGAACCTACTACCTGGCGTACCGGGACCTGCCGGCGATCCTTGGCGAGCATGCCCAAGGAAGGAAAGCCCTGGACTTCGGGTGCGGCTCCGGGCGTTCGACGCGTTTCTTGCGTGATCTGGGCTTCGATGCAGTGGGTGTCGACATCGCGAAGCACATGCTCGCACGGGCGCGGGAGGTTGACCCCCAGGGAGACTATCACCTGGTAACCGACGACAGCCTCGGCAGCTTGGAGAAGGACTCCTATGACGTCATTTTGTCCGTGTTCACCTTCGACAATATTCCCACTATGGAAAGGAAGGTGGCGCTTTTCCAATCCCTCAAGCGCCTGGTGAAGCGCGGAGGGCGCATCGTGAGCCTTGTGTCGTCGCCTGATATCTACGTCAACGAGTGGGCTTCATTCTCCACGAAGGATTTCCCTGAGAATCAGACTGCGAAGAGCGGCGACAAAGTGCGGATTGTAATGCTTGATGTGGAGGACAAACGACCAGTTGAGGACATCCTTTGCACGGATGAGGATTACCGCGAGGTGTACAGGCGTGCGGGCCTTGCGCCGACAGCGATTTATCGGCCCTTGGCGAAAGAGTCCGACCCGTACTCATGGGTGAGTGAGACTACGGTGGCCCCGTGGGTCGTCTACGTTCTGGAACATGGAGAATGGACTGACTCTTAGCCACACGAACTCGTCTCGGAGAGCCGGCTTGCTCCGGAATGCAGCGGACGGCGCTGGGGCAAAGCCTATGCCGAGCGTTAGGCGCGGAACGATGAAAACCGCTTCTGGACGAGTCCTATTCTGGTGGCGCTGGCTAGCGGCTGTCACCCTCGGCGTTATGCTCTTCGGTATGAGTATGATGCTGGCGCCGGGGGGCGCCCGTCAGCTCTACAGTCTACTTCTTTATTCATCATCGCAGCGCATCAGCGCCTTTGAGGGGCCTGCCCTGGCATATATCACACTGGTGCATGGCGTTCTAGGCGCAGTCATGTTCGGCTGGGGCGTTGCGCTGCTGCTTGTGCTCTTTGGGCCATTTCGCCGCGGCGAACGTGAGGGATGGCTCACTCTGGCTATTTCCCTAACCGCCTGGTTCGTCCCGGACACCGTGTTTTCACTTTGGTCCGGCTTCTGGCAGAACGCGGTTCTAAACCTGATATTAGTGGCGCTGTTCGCAATCCCCCTTGCTGCAACTTACAAGGCTTTCGACGTTGAAGACGCCTGAGTCTCGGGTCCGCCGGGACACCTTCTGTGGCCACGGAGCTTTACGTGACTATCGGTTCTTTGATTTGGCTCCCGGCCGAAACGTTCCTTTAACGACGGACGAACCTACCTAACCGACATACCACGGGAATCTATCATCCGAATGATCGCATTCTAACAATTGGGCCGTACTGTCAGATCGAGCGCCGGGATACGCGCGACGCAAAGCTCGTCCATGCGCAACAATCACAGGGAGGATGCAATGAGAATCGATCAAGGTCCCAGCCTGGCCGAGATTCGGCAGTCCGCGGAAAACGGCACGGCGGTCGAGTTCTGCAATCGCAACGGAGAGGGTGCAGGGACGCGTGCTCGAAGGCAGACCAGACCCCGGGATAGGTCGTGTGAACCTGGTCCTGGAAGAGGACCGCACCGGTCTCATTTGGTTTGCCCGCTACCGATGGCCTTCCATCCGCTGCGCGACTGGAGATATTGTCACATGGAACCTGAAACGCGACGAATTGGATGACTTTAATGGGAGCGATCAGTGGCGAAAATGCGCCGGAGAATAGGCGCCTGCAAACACAATAATCAAAACGGTAGGCTGGTGGCGGTGCAGGGACTTGAACCCCGGACACTGCGGATATGAGCCGCATGCTCTAACCTGCTGAGCTACACCGCCACAACCGAAAAAGATAGCATCCATCGGCCCGAACTGTCAAGCTTCCGGAGCGGTAGCGGTCTTCTAATCACGCCGCCGAGCGCGATTGATCATCTGCTGCACGCTGGGATTTGTATTAGTTTCAACCAGCATGATGTCCGGATGCTCTTGCGCAAAAACCCGGAACACCTCATCTGCAAAAGCCTGCCCAATCGTTTCAACGCCCCCGAAATCAAGCACAACTATCTTGAATCTATCAAACCTAGCGAGAAGTCGCTTGGCCTGAGATCGTGAAATTAATGTTTCATCACCATACTGAGCTAGTCGGACAGGCACTTCCGTCTTTGTGAACCCATAGTCGTCATCAGAGAAGCTGTCAAACACCTCTTTAGTGGTTCGCGCAGTGTTATCTCTCAATCTCATGTTCACCACGGTTCCTGATTGAAAGCCAGGCTGCTTCTGAATCAAGTCACGGTCACGATCTGTCAAACGAACATGCGAAAAAACTGTATCGCCAGAGGAAACAAAGAAACGATCAAACATTCTCGATGTAAAGAAGATTCCCTCTCCCGTATGATGGGCAGGATCGGTTGTCAGTTTGCCTTTGGCGAGTTCTAGCAGCGCATGGCGCTCATCATCAAGATGCAATTCCCTTTGGATTTTCTTGAAAATGCCCTCTCCATCGTCAAATATCAGCAACTCAGACGTTATGGCTGTTTTGCTGATATACACGATGACACGGGTACCCGAAGAGTGATCAATGGCGTTAGTCAGCATTTCTGTAAAGCCGTGCTGCAAAATGTTCCTGACGTTGCCCGGTAGGGCTGAGAACATGGGAGCAATTTCGTTTCTCCAAACGACATCTTCCCGAAGACCTTGCAAGAAATATTTGAATATCTTGTTTGCCTTAGAACGGAGGGCATAAGTGCGGTCCCGAGTGGCGCCTTCAGCAACCAGGATCTTTTGAGCGAGGAGATACTGGATGTGCTTACTAACAGCTTGCCGGGAAATGCCGAGAGCCTCTGACGAAAACGCGACGATATCTTTCGGGTGTTCTTCGACATTCTCAAGAATGAACTGACGAACCGACTCGCCCCGTTTGCGCACTCCGGCCACTTTTTGACTACCTCGCAATAATTAACAACCTTATAAGAATACATTATCAACCTTATGGCAGGTTTTGTCAACCTAAGAACAATTCAGCGGCTCTGTTTCTGCGGCTCAATCCTTTGTGGGCATTCTTCACATTCTGACGCTTCTTCCTTGTTTCCCATTTGCTTTTTCATTTTAAGCAGATTGTCCAGAACTCTGGCCACTGAGGGATCATCAGCTCCAAGCGCCTTCACATATATCGGCAATGCTCGCTTGTACAGGGGCTCTGCCTCGGCATATTTTCCTTGCGACCTATACAGCTCCGCCAAATTGTTCAGAGATGCAGCCACATCGGGATCGTCTGGTCCAAGCGCCTGTTCTCTTATCGCCAGTGCTCGTTTGTACAGGGGTTCTGCTTCGATATACTTTCCCTGCGCCCTACACAGCTCCGCCAGATTGTTCAGAGATGTAGCGACATCGGGATCGTCAGGTCCGAAGGCATTTTCCGCGATCTCCAGGGCCTTTTCGGCAATCTTGATTGCTTCAGTATATTTCCCCTCCTGATTTAGCTTTACAACCTCCTGATTCAGTTCATTCCATTTGTCCTGCTGAGCAAAAACAGCGGACGCAATAACAAGACACAATGCCAGAGCTGTGAACAGCTTCCTGCGCCACATGATCATTCTTCTCCCGAGCATTTCATACCCATTCTTACACAAGCGTCATTATTTTCAACCGTTATCTTTGTTCTTTTCGACCTTGCCTGGATAGGTCCATGTCTGTGTTCGGAAGACAGTCATCTGCAATATGGCGCTTGACCGGGGGAGTGCGGTGTAGTACGCTCGAAAACGGCTGTAAGAGCACTTTTTCACTCGAAATCGTAGCAATTGAACTCCTCCTGTGAAAGATGGGTGAGAGACCATGGAAACAAGAAAAATCAAGAACGTGGCAATCTTGGGCGCAGGAACCATTGGCGCGAGTTGGGCAACTTTTTTCGCTAGTAAAGCCATTCCTGTTAGGATGTATGATGTCGACGCGTCCATCCTTGAGAAAGGTGTTAGGAAGGCCAAGGAGAATTTGTCGACTCTTGTCGACTACGGCTTATTGGACAAGTCGGCGCTCGATCGTGCAACGGGAAATATTCTTTCAGTTAACAATCTTCGGGAAATGGTCGAAGGCGCGGACTATATTCAGGAATCAGTTCTTGAGAATTACGAAGTCAAGAAAAAGATATTTCACGAGCTGGATGCCTTGACCTCGCCGGATGTGATTTTGGCGAGCAGTTCTTCAGGTCTGCTCATGTCAGAGATTCAGTCTGTTACGGAAAGACCTGAACGATGCCTCATTGCGCATCCCTTCAATCCGCCCCACTTGGTCCCCCTGGTTGAACTCGTTCCCGGTCGCCAAACGGATCTTCAATTGATTGAATCTATAAAAGTTTTCTTTGAAGGTCTGGGGAAGATTCCAGTATTGCTGAAAAAAGAGGCCCCTGGACACATTGCCAACCGCTTGGCGGCTGCCCTGTGGAGGGAAGCCATCGAGATTGTCAACCGGGGTATCGCGAGCGTGGAAGACGTGGACAAGGCGCTCTATGCCGGACCAGGAATTCGATGGGCCTTAATGGGCCAGCACCTCATTTACCACTTGGGAGGTGGAGAAGGGGGATATGAATATTTCATAGATCATATAGGCAAGGCTTTCGGAACATTGTGGGAAGACATGCCAACTTGGACCGAAATCTCGGACGAGTCCAAAAAGACGCTTGTGGAAGGCATCGGGAGCGCGATCGGGGATAGAAGTGTCGTAGAGATTGCCCAGTGGCGGGACAAGAAGATAGTGGACTTGATCAAGGTTATATACGAGAAGCCTAGCCCTTAGCGGGGAAAGGGGAGGAACTGAAAAAATGCGTGGGAGCCCGCTTCTTGAAAGAAGGTGCTCCGCGCACGGCGATAATGAGCTTGAAGCATGTGCAGTGTTGATCAACGGCGAGGTATGTCCGGCGCAGTATGGGCCCACGCCGAGTGGCCCGCATCCCCTTCCGGCAAGAACTTTTAGAATGGCTGGCGGTAAGGTGAACAGGTTTTTCAGCGTGGGGCAGGCTTTCCAGCCTGCCGGTCTCTTATCTTTAGCAGGACCGGCATCTTGCCAGTGATTTCCGGCACGGCCCGTGGACACCTTTTTCCGGTCGCTACCGGAAATTTCGTCGGAACCCATCCACGCGAGGGCCCCTGTATGTGTCGATACCGTTCGGGGCTTTATACCATCAGGTATTTCTTTCTCACCTCTTCGTTCCCCTGGAGTTCGTCCACGGTGCCTTGAAAGCGGATCGTCCCCTTGTCCATGACGTAACCCCGGTCGCTCAAACCAAGCGCTAGGCCCACATTGTGCTCGCAGATAAGCATGGTCACGCCCAACTTCTTGATTTCTCCCAACTGCTGCTCCATGGTTTTTATCACCAGCGGAGCCAGACCTTCACCGGGCTCATCCAGAAGAAGGAGCCGGGGGTTCGTCATGAGGGTTCGGGCGACGGCCAGCATCTGCTGCTCCCCACCGCTGAGTTGGGTCCCCATACGCTTGTCCAATGCCTCCAGTACGGGAAAGAGGCCATAGATCCGATCCAAATTCCAAATGGCGCCCTCCCTCTCTATCCGAGCGACCATAATGTTCTGCCGAACTGTCAGGTCCGGAAATATGCGCCGAGTGTCGGGAACATATCCAATCCCCATTCGGGCAATACTGTAAGGTGGTTTCCCGACGATTTCGGATCCCAAAAACCGTATGCTCCCGGTTTTGGGCGGAGTGAGCCCTATGATGCTCCGGAAGGTTGTGGTCTTTCCTGCGCCGTTCCGACCCAGGAGACAGACCGCTTCTCCCTCCTTTACATCCAACGAGATGCCGAACAGGATATGGCTGGTGCCGTAATAACTATGGATCTCCTTGACGTCGAGCATTTTATCTCGTGCCCCCCAAATAGACTTTTTGAACCTCTTCACTTTCTCTCACCTTTTCGGGGGTTCCATCTTCAATCAGCATCCCCTGGTGGAGGACGGAGATCCGTTTGGCGACTCCGAAAACGACGGCCATGTCGTGCTCGGTGAAGAGAATGGTCAGTCCTCTCTCCGAAGAGAGTTTCTTGATGAGGCCCATGGTGATCTCTGTCTCTTCAGGGGACATGCCGCAGGTGGGCTCATCCAGCAGCAGCATCTCAGGCTCGGTCGCCACGGTCACTGCCAACTCCAGTCGTTTCTTATCCCCGTGGGAGATGGACTCGCCCAAGGCGTTGGCCTGGTCAGCCAGCCCGACGTCCTCCAGAGTGCGCCAGACCTCTTCCCGGAAGAATTTGTTCGCATTCGAGAAGAACTTGAGCGTAATACCCCTATGAGATAAGAGCCCCATCAACACACTTTCGTAGACTGTGAACTTGGGATAGATGCTGGTGATTTGAAAGGAGCGAGTGATCCCTAGCTTGCAGCGACGATAGGCGGGGAGATCGGTAATATCCTCTCCCTTGAACAGGACCTTTCCGGAGGTGGCTGTGTGATACCCCGTGATCAGGTTGAAATATGTGCTCTTGCCTGCTCCGTTGGGGCCGATAATCGCGTGGATGTCTCCCTTTATGATTTCAAGGCTCACAGCTTGGACCGCAAAGAGCCTCCCGAATTCTTTAGATATGGACTGAGTCTCAAGAAACATAGTTGATCTCTCTGCCTACGTGTTTTCCCTTTCTTTTCTCTCCTTGAATGTGTCGATTGCAAAACCCAGAATCCCGCCTGGCAGGAAAAAGATGATGAACAGAATCAAGGCTCCCATGACAACGGGCCAGTAAACCGTGAATCCCAGAACCCAGGCATGGAAGAAGGTCATGACGAACGTGCCCAGGACCGGCCCCAGGAAAACCGAGGGGCCTCCCAAAATCGCTGCCATGACCGGCTCACCGGATTTGATCCAGGTGAGATAGGAAGGAGCGACCGAGCGGTAGAACGGCACCCAGACCGCTCCGGCAAGTCCCGCAAGGGCTGCTGCAATTACAAAGGTGATTAACTGATATCGGGCGATGTTGATGCCCAGGAATTCGGTCCTCTCGGAATTCTCCCGCATGGCCTTGATGGTGTGCCCGAAAGGAGAATGAATTATCTTCCAGATCACCCACGACGAAGCCAGGAAGACGACAAGGATCAAATAGTAATACGCTATTGGAGATTTCAGGAAATCGGGTGGAAACACGCCCTGGATCCCATCATCGCCGCCCGTAACATCATGCCACTTGAAGACGATGGTCCAGATCAGTTGTCCGAAAGCCAACGTCAGCACCGCGAAATAGATTCCTCTCAGCCGGACACAGAAGTATCCGACGATCAGGCCGGCGAAGGCTGCCAGCCCTACTCCGGCCACTATGCTGAGCCAGAAATTGAACTGCCACTTGACCATCAGCATCGCGACAGCATATCCACCAAGCCCATAGAAAGCGGCCTGGCCGAAGGACATTTGACCCATATACCCGAAGAGCAGATTAAAGCTCAGGGCCAGCATAGCCATGACCAGGGCCTCACACAAAACCGTGAGGTAGAATTCGCTCAGGAAAGCCGGAGCAGCGAGAGAAAGGAGGATGAGAACTATGATCCACCATTTCCTTTTGGCCCAGCCCTCATTTTCTTGCTTACGATTGGCTTCCATTTTTATCTTTCCGGTGTCCCGAAGATTCCCCAGGGACGAATGATCAATACCACGGCCATCACTAGAAAGATGAAGGCCAATGCCAGATTCGGCAAGAACATGATCCCGAAGGCATAAACTTGCCCGACGATAAAAGAGCCGAGGAGCGTTCCCGGCAGGCTTCCCATTCCACCGATGACCACCACGGCAAAACACTCGATAATGATCTCAATATCCATGCCCAGGGCAACTGACCCAAAGGGCGCAGTGACTGCCCCGCTCAGTCCCGCGATTGCGGCGCCCAGCACGAAAACTGAGGTGAAGAGCCACGGAATGGGGATGCCCAGGGCGGACACCATTTCCCGATCGTGGGCAGCGGCCCGTATGATGTCCCCGAGACGTGTGCGGTAAACCAGCCACCAGAGAAAGATTACAAGCCCTGCTCCCAGCAAGATGATGAAGAAGTTGTAGGAAGGAAATGGGAAATCAAACAGCATCACGGCCCCTGTAAAAGGTTCGGGTCTTGGAATCGAGAGAAACGCTCCGCCCCAGGCCCATTTGACCAGGTCGGTGATGATCAAAATGATGGCGTATGTGGCGAGCAACTGTTCAGGCCACCCCCTGGCATACAGGCGTCTGAGTAGACCAAATTCGATAATCAACCCGACGACCCCCATGATCAGGGCAACCAGCACCGCCGCGATATAAAACCCGAACGTCGGAATCAAAAGGAACGTCCAGACGCTGTAAGAAAGGAAGGCCCCCAGCATGTACAACGACCCGTGGGCGAAGTTGAGTACTCTGAGCACCCCAAAAGTCAGGGAAAGGCCCGAGGCGACCAGAAAGAGAAGGGCGCCCCGGGCAATTCCGCTCATGAACTGGTTGAATAGGACGTCAAAGGACACGGCTTCAGCTCCAGTGCTAGTGGGTTATCTCTGAACCCCGGTCTTTTTCCAGATCTCCCTGACACTTGCCTCAGGACGAATTACCTGGTCCCCTGGGACCCGAGTGAGATCCTTCCAGATCTTAAAAGGGTACTCGGGGACCTTTGCGATGGTTCCCTGGTAGCACGGTACGGTTCCCATATGGTCTAGGGGCCGGATCGTATAGGCCCCTCTCAACATATCAATGGTGGTGCCTTCCATGGCCTTGATGACCGCTTCGGTCTCGATGGTCTTGGCCTTTTCAGCCGCGGCTTTATACAGATAAAGGCTTTCATAGGCCATGACCGCCCACGAGTCAGGATACGCCCCTTTATTGGCCTTCTTGTATTTTTCCACAAATGCCATCATCTTCGGATTCGGGTCCATAAAGAAACACCCCCGACCGAAGCCCAAGGTCCCCTCCGGTGCGTCATTCCCAAGGGCTACGAGAACGGGCAGGTCATAAAGGGCAATGAAGGGAATCTTTTGAAAGAACCCATAGGGCAGGGCCTGTTTGGTGAAGGAAACCAGGTCCCCACCAAAGAGGGAACCGTGGACGGCATCGGGCTTCTTGGCCATGATGGCGGTGATGAAGGAGGTGAAGTCTTTCTCCCCAAGTTTCGGCCAAGCTTCGTACACAATTTCCGCGTCCGGCACAAGCTTCTTGATCTCATCTACAAACGCCGTTTCCTCGCGACGACCGAACTCATAATCAGGACCTATGGTGCAGAACTTCTTTGCCTTGGGAAACTTTTTATGAAGGTAGCGCGTGTTGGCGGTGGCTTCCATGTAGGTATTGGGGACGATCTGGAAAATGTACGGGGTGAACTTGTCGACTGTTTGTCCCTCAGTGTTGGCCAGTCCCGCGATCCTGATCACCTTGTTTTCCGAATGGACCACCTGCATTGCCAGGCCTGTTCCGCTGCTACACGGTCCCAGGAGAAAATTGACCTTCTCCCGGAGGATCAGGTCTTTCACTTCTCTCACCGCCACATCGGTCTTCGCCTCAGTGTCTCGCTTGACATATTCGAGCTTCTTGCCCAGGATACCTCCTGCGGCGTTGATTTCGTCAACGGCCATTTGGATGCCGGTGATGGCGGATTCCGAGTACATGTGGCAGCCGCCGGCAAAGTCATAGATTGCCCCGAACTTGATGGTCTCCTGCGCGAGAGCGTGCCCAACGATTCCCAGGAATCCCATCACTAGAACGGTTAGCGTCAGCGCTGCGACCCTCAATCCCTTACTTTTCATGGTCCCCTCCGTATGCGGTTGTTATGAAAAATGGCAATAAGCAGGCCAGTGAAAAACCGATAGGTTTGTCACCGGCTAGCCACTCAAGGTCAAAGGTTAATAGACTTTATCTGCCAATTTACAGGACAAAATGTGTCGCTACTGAAGAACTCAAGCACGAACCGGAATGAAAACACCGCCACAGATGCGGAAACAACGTCCGTCTGGACCATAAGGTCTGCATAAGTGAAATGTCAAGTATAATCTCCGTTAGTTGGGGATTTTCCACGTGAGATGAGTACTGGAAAGCAATTTCAATGCCATCGCCCTTGATTCCGAAGGGAAAATAGCCCTGTCTTTTGAAAAGTGTATATTTGTCGCAGGTTATTTCCGAGGAAAGCACAAAGAGGTTGCATCGTGGATGGGAATTTGGTTAGGCTGCACGTATCAAAAAGAATACCGTTGTAGCAATTTTGAGACAAATGGAGCGGAGACGTGCCAGCGCATATTTCAACACCCAAGTCAGTAGGGGCGGTTCGCGAACCGCCCCTACAACGCGACGAAGCTCGGTCCGTTCAGGATGAAAGACGTGAACTGGAGCTTCTTAGATTAATAATCGACAGCATTTATCACGGCGTCATGATAACGGACGCTCAAGGCTATATCACGCATTTCAACACTCCATACGGCCAATTCCTCGGAGTGGACGCTAAGGCCCAGCTTGGCAAGCATTGCACAAGCGTGATCGAAAACACCCGGATGCATATTGTCGCTGAAACCGGAATACCTGAAATCAATCACGCCCACAGGATCAAAGGACGTGACATGGTTGTCCAGCGAATTCCTATTGAAAAAGACGGCAAGGTAATTGCAGTGTTCGGGCAAGTGATGTTCAAGAATGTGCGAGACGTAAGCAAGCTGGCCCGGAAACTCGCAATGCTGGAATCGAAAGTCCGGTTTTACGAGCAGGAGCTGATCGCTCTGCGGTCTACCAGATACACGATGGATAGTATTGTGGGGGTCAGTAGAGCAATCCAGGACCTGAAGCAAGAGGCCCTCAAAGCCGCTGCCAATAATCTTCCCGTGCTGGTCTCAGGCGAATCCGGCACAGGGAAGGAACTGTTTTCTCAAGCAATACATCACGCCGGCGCCAGACGATTACATCCTTTTGTGCGCATCAACTGCGCCGCGATTCCCAGAGATCTTATGGAATCGGAACTCTTTGGATATGACGAGGGCGCATTCACGGGCGCCTTGTCCAAGGGAAAACTCGGCAAATTTGAGCTCGCTCGCCATGGAACTGTATTTCTGGACGAAATCGGCGATCTTCCGCTCGATATGCAACCAAAACTGCTGAGAGTGCTGGAAGAAAAAGAATTGGAGCGAGTGGGAGGCACAACGGTTGTTCCTGTAGACTTCCGATTGATCGCAGCCACTAACCAGAATTTAGAGGAAATGGTTGCGCACGGAAGATTCCGGCGAGATCTCTTTTACAGATTGAATGTGATTCCGCTGAACATCCCGCCGCTTCGGGAACGGCGCGAAGACATAATTCCGTTGGCGCGACTGATGCTCCGAGAGATCCTGAAAGAAACAACGAGTAGGGAAATAGAGATCGACCCGCAGGCTGAAACGATACTTAGGAATTACGATTGGCCGGGAAATGTGCGGGAGCTTTCCAATGTCCTGGAAAGGATAATTTCCTCTTTAGAGGGTGAGACTATATTTGCTCGTCATCTTCCCATACATCTTTACGGCAAGCCAAAAGGACCGGCGCTCCCGGAAGCGCTCATGCTTAGAGAAGCCATGCATCGCGCGGAACAGGAGGCGATCCGACATGCCCTGGCTGTTTCGAAAGGGAACAAAGCTCATGCCGCCAAGTTGTTGGGAATTCATAGGACACTGCTGTACAAGAAAATGAGGAAGCTCGGAATACCGGTGGAGCGGGCTGGTTGCGACAAGTGTAGCTATTCTGATACATCGCCTCGTGACTAATAGCATCGCTCATCCAATCTTTTGACTTTTCACACTATTATGCCTAAAATCATATTGCCGTGTGTTTGTTTAATCTCCGGTCGTGGCATTTCCTACTAAGTCGCTTTTCTCCACGTGAATAGAGACCGAGAGAAGAGCTAGGAAAAGGTCTGAAGGCAGTTTATCCGGAAGCCCTTTTTCTATGACTCATCCGATTGGTACGGGTTGCAAGGCTGCAAACGGGCTAATAAAGAGGCGTCAATGACAAAAGATCCGGATATCAGTTCGCTACAAAAGGAGCGAGCTGAACAGGACCTAACCAGCGAGAAGGAGCGGCTTGCGGTGACCTTACGCTCTATCGGCGACGGTGTGATAAGCACGGATTCCGAAGGGAAGGTGGTTTCCATAAACCCGGTGGCCGAATCCCTTACGGGATGGAGCGAATCGGAAGCCCTGGGACGACCTTTGGCGGAGGTCTTCCACACCGTCAATGAACACACCCGCGAGCGGTGCGAAAACCCTGTGGAAAAGGTGCTGACTACGGGAAAAGTCTGTGGGCTTGCCAACGATACGGTCCTCATAGCCAGGGACGGCACGGAAAGAATTATCGCTGACAACGGCGCGCCGATCATCGACTCTACTGGCGGTATCCTGGGCGTGGTCATGGTGTTTCGTGACGCGACCGACCGTCGTCGTGCGCAGAGAGACCTGCAAGTAAGCCAGGATAGATTGGAACTCGCTCTGACGGGGGCTGATCTTGGAATGTGGGACTGGAATCTAAAAGCCGGCGAGGCTGTCTGGTCTGAACGAGCAGTGACGATGCTCGGATACTCAACCGACCAAGTTAAACCCAGTTTCCGATTTTGGAAGAGCTTGATCCACCCCGATGACTGGCCGGAGGTCTCCAGGGCGCTCGATGACCACGTTGAAGGGCGGCTGCCGTTGTACGAGGCTGAGTACCGCATCAGAAGCAAGTCCGGTGAGTGGAAATGGATACTGGCGCGTGGCAAGGTCGGGGAATGGGACGCAAACGGCAAGCCGCTTCGGCTGATCGGGACTACACTTGATACTACAAAACGAAAGCAGGCGGAAGAGACGTTACGGCACACTGAACGTATGTTGAGGAGTATCCTATCCACTTCTCCGATTGGTATCGGCCTGGCGCGAGACAGAACAATGGTATGGGTCAACGAAGCATGGGTGAAATTGTTTGGATATGAAAATGAAAAGGAAGATGATTACTTGGGACAGGATGCTCGGATGTTTTATCCTTCGGACGAGGAATACGAACGTGCGGGTAGGATCTTGTACGATGCCATGCGAGCGGGTCGAACGACCGAGGCGGATGTTAAGTTCCGGCGAAAAGATGGAACGTTGTTTGACGCGCATGTGAGCATGAACTGTTTGGATCCTTCTGATCCCGGCCAGGGGATCATAGCGGCCGTCAGCGACATCTCGGACCGAAAGCGATCCGAGGAGGCCCTGCGGGAGAGCGAAGAAAGGTACCGCAAGATTTTTGTTCATTCTCCGCTTGGAATTATTCACTTTGATCGGAACGGGGTGATTGCAGACTGCAACGACAAATTCGTTGAAATACTTGGCTCATCCCGCGAAAAGCTTATTGGCTTCAACATGCCTGAGAGGCAACGAGACGAGCGAATGAGGCAGGCTGTGTTGGAGGCGTTGGACGGCAAGATCAGCCGTTATGAGGGAGACTATCTGTCAGTTACAGGCGGCAAGATCACGCCGATGCGGGCCGTGTATACTCGTATAGTGTCCGTTGGCGGAGAGTTCATCGCAGGAATCGGAATTTTTGAGGATATTACGGAGCAAAAGAACCTTCAAAAGCAGCTTGTCCAGGCGCAGAAAATGGAGGCCGTAGGCATTCTGGCAGGAGGTGTCGCCCACGATTTCAACAATCTCCTGACAGTCGTCCAGGGCTACGCTGAGCTTTTGCTTGCCGACAGGGAAGAAGGCGATACGGATTATGACGACCTCCGGAAAATAGCGGAGGCGGCTCATAGAGGAGCTGAGCTGGTTCGGAACCTGCTAGCCTTCAGCAAGCAGGCCGATACCAAACCCCGGCCGATGAATTTGAATCACGAGGTGATACGGATTGAGGAATTGCTGGACAGGACCATGCCCAAGCTGATCAAAAAAGAGCTGCATCTCGACGGAGGCCTTGCGACTATTAACGCCGATGCGGGTCAGATGGGTCAGATACTGATGAATCTGGCGGTCAATGCAGAGCATGCGATGCCGGATGGGGGGACGCTGACCATCGCGACTACCAATACCTTTCTGGATGATGACTACTGTAGTCGTCACATCGAAGCCGCTCCCGGTGATTATGTGCTGCTGACAGTTTCGGACACCGGTCATGGCATGGATCAGGAGACACTGTCGCACATTTTTGATCCGTTTTTTACCACCAAAGGCCCCGGTAAAGGCACCGGTCTTGGACTTGCGATGGTCTACGGCATTGTTCAGCAACATGGTGGGCACATCACTTGCGAGAGTGAGCCCGATCAAGGGACCACTATTAAAATCTACCTGCCGGCTATAAGGGAATTGGAGCCACGAGCCGAGGCAAAGGCTGAGAAGATCGTTACA
>Ga0172371_10006990_pt1 | contig 16196 bp, 14 predicted proteins | sample Lak12m_FD_114543 | JGI IMG/M metagenome (GOLD analysis project Ga0172371, IMG submission 114543) | Freshwater microbial communities from Kabuno Bay, South-Kivu, Congo - kab_022012_12m | ecosystem: Environmental > Aquatic > Freshwater > Lake | place: Democratic Republic of the Congo: South-Kivu...
CCAAGCTGCCCCGCTCAAGCACAGCGACCAGAACAAATCTGCCGGGGAAAATGCCTTCCTTTTTGACCGCAAGCCGGCCTGCGGTCAAGAAACCGAGAAAATCTCCAGGCTCGCCGCTGCGCAACACAACTTCGCCGGCCTGCCACTCTCTAACCTCGAGATAAACATACAACTCTTCCATATCCTCTGAGGATAGGAACGGGAATAAATCCCTCAGCTCTTCGGGCTGATATTTCTCGGCGGTTATCCCTGCAACGGTACCCATCAGCGTTATTTAACCGCCCCCTTGCTGACTTTCTCCTCAAGTCTGGCCATGAGACCAGGAAACTTCTCCTTGGCAAGGATGCTGGCAAACTGGGTTCGATAATTATTGACCAGACTTACCCCCTCAACCTCGACATCATACACCAACCACTGGTCATCGTTGTTCTTTAGCTTGTAATTGACCGGGGTTTCTACATTCTTCCTGATCAAATCAGTATAAACAATGGCTTTACTCCCCTGTCGCGCGGTTTTTTTGAAAATGACTTTTTCGCCCGAGTAGGTTTCCATCTTGGCTATGTATGTGTTTTCAAGCAAGCTCTTGAAGAGCTGAGCAAAACGGTCCTGTTCCGCCGGAGTCCGTTCCTGCCAGTGCCTGGCCAGAGCCCGCATGGACATTTCCCGAAAGTCGAACTTGTCCTCGAGGATGTTAACCATGCGATTCTTTCGTTCCGTCTTGCGGGCCGGCACGGCTAATTTGTCATCCTGGAGAACGGCGAGAATGGCATCCACCGCCTCCTTGACAAAAAGACCCGGATCAGCGGCAGCAGCCTGCGAATCCCCTCTGGGGCAAAGAGAAATCATCAGGGCTAATATCAGCCCCGTAAAAATCTTTCGGGGGAATAATTTCTGCTTAGTCATCTGTTGTCCCACACTTACTATCTAAGAATTTGCACCAGAAAATCAGGTTACCATCAGGATCAGCGCGCAGCCATGGCCTTTTCCGATTCCGCTTCACCCAGTCCGTTGCCTGTGACTGACAAATCCCCTCGATCTACCGCGGCAGCCTGACCATCGGCAGCGAGCCTCGGTTCCTGATTCCTCTCTTCAATGACAGCCGGAGCCGATTCGACATCAGAAGCCTCGGCCGTGTACATGGAAGCACTGCCAACCGAAATATCGCGAATCTTTTTCTGCCGATGCTGACGATAGGCATCACGCAATGCCACATAGGGGTCAAGAGCCGACTCCTTGAAATCTTCGTAATCTCCGATGCTAAGCGAGGTCTCATTGACCTCTTTCCCGGCCTGGGCCGCCAAACCGGCGCCGGAATCATGCATGGCCAGGTAGGACAAAGGATTCAGAAAGAAATCTCCGGCCAGGCCAATGGTGTCCCGCACATTAGAGGGGCCGAAAAAAGGCCAGCAGAAATAAATGCCCTCGCCTACTCCATAAACCCCGAGGGTCTGACCGAAATCCTCCTCGCTGGGCGCAAGACCCAAGTCTTCCTTGGCGACGTCGGCCAGCCCGCCGATACCGATGGTGGAATTGATTACAAAACGGGCGGTCTCGATTCCGGTATTTTTGATCTTGCCCTGAAGAAGATTGTTGACGATCCGCACCGGAGCCATGAGATTTTTCACAAAGCTGCGCAGGGTCATGCGGATGTCTTCGGGGATTACATAAGAATAGCCCTGGGATACCGGCTTAAGCAGCCAGAAATAAAATTTGTCGTTGAAGTGAAAAAAAGCGCGGTTGAGCGGCTCAAGAGGATCGGCGAGCTGTCCTATCTCCGGCTCTTCGCCGAAAACATCATTATCTTGGGGGACACGTTCCTGCGCATGGGCAACGACCAGTGAACAAAACAGAATTGCCAGAAGACAGACGTTCGCCACGCCAAGCCGCACAATAAAAGCGCTCTGTTTCCTCATCCCCTGCACCATGCCGACAAAGTTCGCGATTAGCCTACAACTGGGATCAAACATTACCAAACACATATTTGCTTACCAGCTCTTCGAGGTCAACCGCGGATTCGGTTTCCGTGATCACCCCGCCGTCCGCCAGCAACTCGCTCGCGCCGCCCTGGGAAATTTTTATGTATTTATCCCCGATGATCCCCTGGGTTTTGATCGAAGCGATGGCATCATCGGTTATCTTAACTCCTCTATTGATCTGCATATGGACAAGAGCTTGGTCCTCTCCTCCAAGGGTAATGGCGCTGACCTTGCCCACATTAACCCCGGCAATCTCCACGGTGGCTCCGCGTTTGAGGCCTGAAACATTGGCAAAGTTCGCTTGAACCACATAAGTCTTCTCCATGGAGAACACGGAAAACTCGCCAAGTTGCAGTGACATATAGACAAAAGCCATAAACCCGGCCAAAACAAAAAGACCGACGATTGCGTCAAAGTTAACTCTTTTCATATCCCTATTCCATCTCCCTGCTCAAATAGATATCCCCCATGGTGCTCTGCACAAAGGACTTAATTTCGGGCAGCTCGCTCTGCTGGATTTCCTCCGGGCTGGCAAAAGTATTGAAGCGGCCTTTGTTTACCAGGATAACCTGATCCGCCAGGTTGAAAATTTTGGGAATATCATGGCTGACGATAATTGAAGTATAGCCGAATTTTTGTTGGGTCTCCAGAAAAAGTTGATAAATTTCCATGGACTTTTCCGGGTCGAGCCCGGTGGTCGGCTCATCAAAAAGCATTATTTCCGGCCGCAGCATCAAAGCCCTGGCAAGCCCAACCCTTTTTCGCATTCCCCCGCTCAACTGAGCCGGATATTTATCCTCGTGCCCGCTCAAACCAAGCTGGCCAAGGGTAGAGAATACCCGTTCCCTGATCTCGGCCCGGCTCAGCCTGGTGCGCTCTTCAAGGGGCAAGGCGACATTGGCGAAGACAGTCAGGGAATCAAGCAGGGCCGATCCCTGGAAAAGCACCCCGAATTTCGTCCGGATGGCGTTCAAGGCCTTGCCCCGCATCCGGGAGATGTCCTGTCCGGCCACGAAAATCTGCCCCGAATCAGGGCGCAGCAAGGCAAGAATCAGCTTCATGGTCACGCTTTTGCCCTGGCCGCTGGGTCCGGCGATCACCGTAGTCCTGCCGGACTCTATGCTCAGGTCAACATGATCGAGAACGACCTGCGAGCCAAAGGCCTTTACCACCTTGCTGAACTGAATGATGGTCTGGCTCATAAGAGAAGCGCCGTAAGCAGATAATCCCAGATAAGAACGGCAATGGATGAGAGCACAACCGCCTGGGTTGTCACCCGGCTGACTCCTTCCGCGCCAAAGCCGGCCCCCCGGATGACATGGACGAAATATCCCCGGCCGGTGCAAACCCAGACAATCAACAGAGCAAAAACAAAGGACTTGATGATTCCCATATTGATATCCTGGTTCACAACGCTCTGCTCCATGCCAGTCCAGTAAGCCCCTGGGTTGACTCCCAGCAGGCCGCATCCGGCCAGATAGCCGCCGAAAATGCCCACGACATTAAAAAAGAGGGTCAGGATGGGAACCGAGATAATCGTGGCCAAAAACTTGGGGGTAATGAGATAGCGAAAGGGGTCTATGGCCATGCACTCAAGGGCGTCGAGCTGTTCGGTATTGCGCATGATTCCGATCTCGGCGCACATTGCCGAACCGGCCCGGCCGGTAACCATCAGGGCGGTGAGCACCGGCCCGAGTTCACGGATCAGGGAAAGGGAAACCGCCGAGCCCAGCGCGCCCTCCGAGCCAAATTTGCGCAGGGTATAGTAGCCCTGCAAGCCAAGAACCATCCCGGTGAAACCGGCGATAAAGAAGATAACCCAGAAAGAATTAGCACCGATCAAGCGAACCTGCCGGACCATGGCGGAAAACCTGAACGGTCTTTTAAAGATACCGCCAAGGGCAAAGGCCAGGAAAACTCCCATTCGCCCTAAGTCCTCCAGGAGCCAGATGGTGTTTTTCCCTGTTTTTTCCAGGTAACGGATCATACCTTCCTCTTGCGCATTCATACCTGACAGGTTTCAAGCCCGTCCCCGGCAAAAATGGCATTTACCCACAGGGCGCAGGCAGTGTCAAGCCTTTGCTTTACTGATAACCACCTGAATCCGTGAGCGTTTGAATTGTCCGGGCACAAAAAAAGGGATTAGCAACCATGGCTAATCCCTTATTTTTTTTATTGGCGGAGTGGACGGGGCTCGAACCCGCGACCCCCGGCGTGACAGGCCGGTATTCTAACCAACTGAACTACCACTCCTCGCTGTATGGTGGGCGAAACAGGGATCGAACCTGTGACCCTCGGCTTGTAAGGCCGATGCTCTCCCAGCTGAGCTATTCGCCCCACATGAAGTGGGCAAGATATACCCTTGCCACCCATGGTCAGTCAAGCAAAAAACTACCTGCATCCGCAAAATGCCCGCTTTTCACGGGAGCCTCCTGCAAAAAGAGGGGAAGACCCTTCGACAGGTTCATGGTGAACGGTAATAAACGGAAATCATATGGCTTCTTCCGTTCAAGCCTGTCGAAGCACAATAAAGTATTTCGCAAGAGCCTCACGGGAGCGGGATTTACGTCAATGCGCCATGTTGCCTGTCGGCAATACGCTTCCCACCTCAACCTCCGCGAAAGGGAGCATCTTGAACAGAGACACGCCCTCTTTCAGCACCAAGGCCCGCTCCAGAACCTCGTCCATGTGCTCCACCGGCTCCACGCTAAGCCCTTTGATGATCTTTGCCGGGATATCACTCAGATCCGCCTCGTTCTCTTTGGGAATCAACACCTGCCGGATATTTCCCCGCCGGGCGGCAAGCAGTTTTTCGGTAAGGCCGCCTATGGGCAGCACCATGCCCCGCAAGGTTATTTCTCCGGTCATGGCAAGATCGCATCTCACCGGAAGCTTAAGCAGCGCCGAGACCAGAGAAGTAGCCATGGTAATCCCGGCGGAGGGGCCGTCCTTGGGGATAGCGCCTTCCGGCACATGGATATGGATATCGAGTTTCTGATAAAAATCCGGCTCGAGACCTAATTGCAAGGCACGGGTCCGCACATAACTCAAGGCCGCCTGAGCCGATTCCTGCATAACATCGCCGAGTTTGCCGGTTACGGTAAGATTCCCCTTGCCGGGCATCAGGGCGGTCTCGATCTGCAAAAGCTCACCGCCGACCTCGGTCCAGGCGAGACCTGTGGCAAGGCCAACCCTGTCCAGCTCCTCAGCCAGGCCGAAACGGTATTTGGCCCGGCCCAGGTATCCTGAAATCGCCGCATCGTTAAGCCGGTAGCGCTTAGCCGTCTTTCTCTTCTGCCTGTCCCGGGCAACCTTGCGGCAAATTGAGGCGATGCTGCGCTCCAGATTTCTGACCCCGGCCTCCCGGGTGTATCTCCGGATTATCTCAAGGATGGCCGCATTGCTGAAAACAATATCCTCAGGGGCAAAACCATTGGCTTCGAGCTGACGAGGCGCCAAAAAACCCTGGGCGATATTCAGCTTGTCCTCTTCCGTGTAACCGTTAAGCTTGATTATCTCCATGCGATCCTGAAGCGGAGGGGGAATCGAATAAAGGTTGTTGGCCGTGGTTACGAAGAACACTCCGGAAAGATCGTAGTCGAGATCAAGATAGTGATCGTTGAAAGCCACATTCTGTTCCGGATCAAGCACCTCCAGCAGGGCGGCGGAAGGATCGCCGCGAAAATCCATGCTCATCTTGTCCACTTCGTCAAGACAGATCACCGGATTGACCACCTTGGCCTTCTGCATGGACTGAATGATTTTGCCCGGCAAGGCGCCGATATAGGTGCGGCGGTGCCCTCTGATTTCGGCCTCATCCCGCACCCCACCCAGGGAAAGACGGACGAATTTACGCCCCATGGCCCTGGCCAGAGACTTGCAAAGCGAGGTCTTGCCCACTCCGGGCGGGCCAACCAGACAAAGGATCGGCCCCTTGATTCTCTCCACTTGGGCCTGCACAGCGAGATATTCGAGAATCCGCTCTTTTGGCTTGAGCAGGGCGTGATGATCCTCGGCGAGGATCCTCTCCGCCTCCAGGATGTCAATCTTCTCTTCGGTCTTCTCCTGCCAGGGAAGGTTCAGAATGCAGTCTATGTAATTTCTGACCACTGTGGCTTCCGCCGAGACCGCCGGCATCATCTTTAGTTTCTTGAATTCCTGCTCAGCCCGGGCCCGGGCCGACTCCGGCAGATTCTTTTCCTTTATCGCCCTGTTTAAATTCTCCAGCTCGGAAGAAGCATCTTCGCCATGCCCCATTTCCTTCTGGATGACGCGGAGCTGTTCGGCCAGGAAATAATCCTTCTGGGTCTTGTCCATCTTCTTTTTGACCCTGGAACGGATGGTTTCCTCGAGCTCGGCAATTTCTATTTCCTTGTGGATCAAGGACAAAACCTGCTCAAGCCTTGCGACAACGGAGAAATTTTCTAAAACCGCCTGTTTTTCCCGAACATTCAGCGGCAGATGCGCGGCAAGCACATCAGCGAATTTTGCGGGTTGCTCAATGCGGGCCAGCGATTTGATTATTTCGGCCGGAATCTTTTTGTTGTACTTGGTGTACTCCTTGAAAACCGCCTGGATTTCCCGGACGCAGGCAATCGCTTCCAGGCTGGCCGCCTCCTCCGGCTCCTGCTCGGCAAGCTGCACCATAAAATAACCATGGCTGGGCAGATGCCCGGCGATCCGCCCCCGCCTTTTCCCCTCGACCAGGGCCTTTATGGTGCCATCCGGCAGCCTGAGGAGCTGCATGACCGTGGCCACTGTTCCAACCTCGTGGACACTGTCCTCCGCAGGGTCATCTTCTCCGGCATCTTTCTGGGTTACGAGGAAAATCTCGGAACGCCTGGCCATCGCCTCTTCCAGGGCCTTTATGGACCGATCCCGGCCCACCACCAAGGGGGCAACCATGTAAGGGAAGATAACGATGTCCCGCAAGGGCATCATGGGATATACACCGCCCTGATATTCACCCTTTGTTTCAGTCATAATGAACCCGCAAGACCTTCATGTTATATAGTGTCCGTCCGGAAACGAGCAATTTCGTTTGCGTGCAAGGCGCGATGAAGACGGAAAAGTACCCACACTGGGCATAAACTCCGCGTACACGCGGTACGTGAGCATTTCCAGGCGACTGAGCAACGCAGCAATCGGGCGAAAGGGCCGTTTCCGGATGGGCACTATCTACCGGGAAGATACGCACCCGGATCAGGCGCTTTTCTTCGTTTCCAGATCGTTGTCGTACAGAACCACCGGATAATCGCCATTCAGGATAACCTGCTCACTGATCACGCATTCACGGGCGTTTTCCTTGGAGGGTAATTCATACATGATATCGAGCATGGCATGTTCCATGACCGTGCGCAACCCCCGGGCTCCGGACTTTCTCTTGAGCGCCTCCTGGGCCACGGCTTTAAGCGCTCCCTCGGTGAAACGCAGCCGGATATTGTCAAAGGAGAAAAGACGCTCGTACTGCTTGGTCAGCGCGTTTTTCGGCTCGCGCAAAATCCGGACCAGGTCATCCTCGCTAAGCTCCTCCATGGTCGCAGTTACCGGCAAGCGGCCAACCAGCTCCGGGATGAGTCCGAAGCGAAGCAAATCTTCGGCCTGTACCTGGGCTAAAATCTCGCCCATACTTTTCTTCGGCTTACCCACCACCTTGGCGCCGAAGCCCATGGACTTGGTGCCGGTTCGCTGCTTGATTACCGCGTCCAGGCCGACAAAAGCGCCACCGCAGATGAAAAGGATGTTGGTGGTATCAATCCGGATGTATTCCTGCTGGGGATGCTTGCGCCCACCCTTGGGCGGAACGCTGGCCATGGTGCCTTCAATGATCTTGAGCAGGGCCTGCTGCACCCCTTCCCCGGAGACATCCCGAGTGATGGAGGCGCTGTCTGACTTACGGGCAATCTTGTCTATTTCATCTATATATATGATGCCGCGGCCGGCCCGGGCAAGATCATAATCAGCAGCCTGCAGCAGACTGACCAGAATGTTTTCCACATCCTCGCCCACATAGCCGGCCTCGGTCAAGGTGGTGGCGTCGGCCATGGCAAAAGGCACGTTAAGCAACTTAGCCAGGGTATGAGCCAGCAGGGTCTTACCGCTGCCGGTGGGGCCGACCAGGAGGATATTGCTTTTTTGCAGCTCGACCTCATCAGCCTTGCCCTTGGTCTGGGCATCTATCCGTTTATAATGATTGTGGACCGCCACCGCGAGAATCTTTTTCGCCTGTTCCTGGCCTATTACATACTCGTCAAGATAAGCCTTTATCTCCTGGGGCTTTAAGCCAGGCGCTGTTTCCGGCAATGCGGATGGCGCTTGCTTGCCTTCTTCCGCCACGATATCGTTGCACAGGCCGATGCACTCATTGCAAATATATACCCCCGGCCCGGCAATCAGTTTGGTTACTTCTTCCTGGTTCTTGCCGCAAAAAGAACAGGAAAACCCATGCCCGCCATCATGCTTTTTTGCCATGGCTTCCCTCCTCATCAAGCTTGGCACGCTGCACCAGAACCTTGTCAATGACGCCATAGGCTTTGGCTTCTTCGGCGCTCATGAAGAAATCCCGCTCCGTATCAACTTGAATCTTCTTGATTTTCTGCTTGGTATGCCGGGCGAGGATGGTGTTCAAAGACTGGCGCATCCGCAGTATTTCCCGGGCATGAATGTCAATGTCTGTGGCCTGCCCCTGGAAACCGCCCATGGGTTGATGGAGCATAATCCGGGCATTGGGCAGAGCATGACGCTTACCTTCCGTGCCGGCGGCAAGCAGCACCGCCCCCATGCTGGCCGCCTGCCCCAGACAGAGGGTAACGATATCGCACTTCACGTAGCACATGGTATCGTAGATAGCCAAGCCGGCCGTAACCACTCCGCCCGGCGAATTGACATAAAAGGTGATGTCCTTGTCCGGATCATCCGCCTCAAGAAAAAGGATCTGGGCGATAATGCTGTTGGCCACCTCGTCGTTGATGGCCGACCCCAGAAAGATAATCCGCTCCTTAAGCAGCCGGGAATAAATGTCATAGGCCCTCTCTCCCCGGGGACTCTGCTCAACGACCATTGGGACAAGATTCATCTTTTGCTCCTTGTTGGTAAGCGGTCACGAGGCACTACATCCTGCGATCGCTTGTTTGGTGGCTTTCCCGATTCTACTGGTTGGCTTCGGCCGCGGCCGGAACGGTTTTAATGACGGCGGCGGCAAGCAGGAAGTCGAGGATCTTTTCGTTCAGCAGCTCGGCCATGAAGGGCAACAGGTCGTCCCGGCGAGAGAAGTATTTCTTAACTTCGCTAACCGGCATGTTGTACTGTTCGGCAATCCGGTTGAAGCCTTTATCAATATCTTCATTTTCCAGCTTGATCCCTTCCTTTTCCGCGACTTTCTTCAGGAGGAAATCGCCCTTGACCCGGGCCTGGGCCGCGGCTTTGTTCTGCTCAACCAGGATGTCCCGGTTCAGGCCCGCGGATTCCAGACTCATGCCCTGCCGTTCAAGGTTCCCTTCAAGTTCCTTGATCATGGCCTCGATCTCATAGGCCACCAGCCGGGGAGGAATCTCAAAATCATGGCCGCCGATCAGCGCCTTCATCAGTTTATCAAGCAGATCGCCCCGTTGTCCGTCCTTTTTGACCTTGAGATTCTTCTCCCGGATGTGTTCCTTCAAGGCATCCAGGGTCGCGAATTCTTCTCCGACATCCTTAGCTAACTCGTCGTCAAGGACAGGCAAAATGCGCTCCTTGACATCCTTGACCGAAATTCTGAACTCTATTTTCTTCCCGGCCATGATCGGGTTGGCGAAATTCTCCGGGAACTCGATCTCCTGGGAAGATTCTTCACCTTTTTTCAAACCGAGAAGCTTTTCCTCGAACTCTTTTCCATAGCGGCCGGCCCCGACATCAATGGTGTAATTCTCCCCAACCACCTGTTTAACCGGCTTGCCCTCGTGATAACCCTGAAAGTCTATCACTGCCAGGAAGCCGTTCTCTATCCCCCGGTCTTCCACACTCTGCAAGGGAGCAAGCTGCCGGCGCAACGCCTCGATCTCGCCGGCTATCTCCTCGTCACCCACCACCAGCTCGGGCTGTTCGATCTCGATCCCCTTGTAAGCGCCAAGCTCAAACTGCGGCCGGACATCAACTTCGGCCACATAGACAAAGGTCCCGTCGTCGCTGAACTTCTGCTCCCTGATGTCCGGATGGACCACCGCATCGAGCTTGCTTTGCTCGAGGGCATCAAAATAGGTGGCCTGAATCAACTTATCCGCGACATCATATTCGACCCGCGGCTTATAATTCTTTTCCAGAACCTGACGGGGAACCTTGCCCTTGCGAAATCCCTTAAGCGACACCTCGGAGTTCAACTTCCGGTAGGCGGAATCAAGTTCCTGACTAACGCGACCCTCCGGCAGGGTGATCGTCATTTTCCTGGTAAGAGCACTTACATCGTCCACATTGATCTGCATGCAACACCTTCCTTGTTTGCCGGAATCGTAAAAATTAAGATTCCGGCGGGGCACATTTAGTAACCTGTTGATTTGCTTAGGGCAAACCGCCACATTTGGTAATTTTTACCAGTTCATCCTCTTGCCGCAAATTCCACGATCCGCTTGCACTATCAGGATGTTGAAAAAGTCATCCATGACATTTTTCAACCACGTTTGGCCAGAAGTGAATTCTGCCCAATCTCACAATTTCAACGACTTGGCACTCGTCGAAATTGGCGATCCATCCCTGGATCGCTATCAGGGCGTCGAAAAATGAGCTTTTCAACACCCTGCTATGGTGCGAAAGGGGGGAGTCGAACCCCCACGCCAAGGGCGCTGGTTCCTAAGACCAGTGCGTCTACCAATTCCGCCACTCTCGCTCGAACGAAGCAAAATAAACAACTTGAGAGCCACAGTCAAGGAAGGGTTTGCCAAACCGCCTCGACCTGGATAAAGGCGCCTGTCCCGCGTTTTTTTCGCACTTCCTTGACAAGGGAAAAGAAAAAGGTTTAAAGAAGACAAAATCAGCCAAGCATGTCATCATCCCGGAACACGGTGCAATTCCGTGGCGGTCCCGCCGCTGTAATCGGGGATGCCGGCCAGCAGAGGGAATTTCCCGGTCACTCCCGTAAAGCGCGGGGGGAAGGCCGCTGCCCGGCAGACGATCCGAGAGCCAGAAGACCTGATGACTCTGCTTAACAAATCGCGTTGCCTATTTCGGGATTTCCCATGGAAACAGAAACCCGGAGTGGCTCCTTAAGGGAGTCGCTCCGGGTTTTTTTGTCGCACCAACCAAACCACAGGAGGAAAACACCATGAACAGCCAGAACGCAACGATCATTTCCTACCGCCGACGCTGCAACCTCGCCGGCCAGGGCACCGGCCTCTCCCACTACATTCTGTTGACCCCCAGCGCCGAAAAAGCCCCGGAGGCGGACAGCAAGTGATGAACCAAACGCCGGACAGCAACCAGGCCACATTCGCCAACACCGGACATGGCCCCAATTTTTCCGTGCTCGAGATCGGCGACCCGGACAAGGTTGCGGTAATCGAGGGCGACACCGCCTACTGGCTCCTGGTTGATCGCCGGGAGCTTTCCCAGGTCTTAAGCGGCCCGCTCGTTACCGAGTTCATGGAGCGGGCTCCCGAGTTTCGCCTGGAGATGGACTACCTGCGCGGCGGGCTCAGTCTGTCCGCCGCCTATGTCAATCCCACCGAGCGCTGCAACCTCAACTGCAGTTATTGCTATCTCCCGGAAGAGATGCGCAAAAGCGGGATTGACATGGGCGAAGAAAAGCTCATCGCCGCCCTGGAGAAACTCCTGGCCCATTTCCGCAAGGCGCTTCCGGATGGGGTCAAGCCGCAACTCATTTTCCACGGCAGCGAACCGATGGTGGCCCGGGAGGCGGTGTTTGCCGCCATCGCCCGCTTCAGCGACGACTTCCGCTTTGGCATCCAGACCAACGCCACCCTGCTCGACGACGAGGCCATCGCCTTTCTCCGCCGTCATCGGGTGGGTATCGGCCTCTCCCTTGATGCCCCCACCGCGGAGACCGCCAACCGGACCAGGAAAAACTGGCAGGGCAACGGTTATTACGATCAGGTGGTCGGGGTGATCAAAAAACTCGTGGATTACCCGGCGCTAAATGTGATCACCACGGTGACCACGGCCAATGTTCACACCATGAAGGAGATGGTGGATTTCTACCACGGCCTCGGGGTGCGGGTGGTGATGTTCAACCCGGTGCGCTGCACCCGGGAGGGCGGCATGGCCCTGAAACCAGACAATCAGGAGCTGGCCAAGGCCTTCTTCGCCGCCCTGGACCGCTCTTACGAGCTGTTCAAACAAACCGGGAAAAAGCTGGTGATCGCCAACTTCGCCAATGTCCTGGCCGGGATCGTCGGTCCCACCGGCCGGCGGCTGATGTGCGACATCTCCCCCTGCGGCGGCGGCCGCTGCTTCTTTGCCATCGCCGCCGACGGCGAGGTGGTGCCGTGCAGCGAATTCATCGGCATGCGCGAGTTCTCCGGGGGGAACATCTTCAAAGACGACCCGGAAGATATCCTTTCCAGCCGGACTTTCAAGGAAGTCACCGGCCGCAGGGTTGAGAATTTCGCCCCCTGCGCCGGCTGCGCGATCAGGCATTTCTGCGGCGCGCCCTGCCCGGCGGAGATATTCAAGGTCGCGGGCGAGATCAACGCGCCCAGCCCCTACTGCAGCTTCTTTGAAGAGCAGGTTCGCCATGCCTTCCGCATCATCGCCGGAAAAGAAGAGGAAGACTACCTCTGGGACTCCTGGCAGGATGAGACGGAAATGTCGTATTGCTTTAAATAAAACCTTCCAGGCCCGGCCGGATGATAACTCCGGCCGGGCTTTCTTTTCTCCTCGCCCCTTCCCGTTTGCCCAAATCCCGGTTACATTGCCTGCACGATCAGCAAGCAATCAAACATAATAAACTCGCAAGAGTTATATTTCTTGGCGGTTGAGCCTCTTGCAAAAAGGGGGAAAAACCCTTCGACAGGCTCAGGGTGAACGGTAACAAACTGAAATCATATGACTTCTTCCGTTCAAGCCTGTCGAAGCACAATAAAGTATTTCGCAAGAGCCTCGGTTTATCATAGAAAAATCAAGAGGCTATACAATTACCCCGTCGGAATCGTAGCTTTTTACGATTCCGACAAACAAAGGGAGGCCCAATCCATGAAAGTCGTCGCCTTCAACGGAAGCGCCCGCAAGGGGGGCAACACCGCGAGACTGCTCAACACCGTCCTTGAAGAACTCGCGGGCATGGGCATCGAAACCGAGCTCGTCGAGCTGGCCGGCAAACCGATCTCCGGCTGCATCGCCTGCTACCAGTGCTTCAAGAACAAAAACAACCGCTGCGCCGTGGACAATGACCTCATCAACGAGTGCCTCGAGAAGATGATCGCCGCCGACGGGATCATCCTGGGCTCGCCCACCTACTTCGCCGATCTTTCCGCCGGGATGAAGGCCCTGATCGAGCGCTGCGGCATGGTCTCCCGGGCCAACGGCGATCTGTTTCAGCGCAAGGCCGGGGCCGGGGTGGTGGCGGTGCGCCGGGCCGGGGCCTATCAGGTGTTCAACTCACTGAACGCCTTCTTCCTCATCGGCCAGATGATCGTGGTCGGCTCTTCCTACTGGAACATCGGCATCGGCCGGGAACCAGGCGAGGTGGCTAACGATCAGGAAGGGATGAAGACCATGCGCGACTTGGGTCGCAACATGGCCTGGCTCCTTACGAGAATCAAGGAATAACTTCAAAGCAGAAAACTCCAGGACTGCGCTTCCCGTTGCAGGAGATGGGAGTCGTAGCCCTTCAGCATGGCCAGGGATTCGGAGATCACCTGGGGGGCGAGGCGGAGCCGCTCGCTCTTTTCCCGGTCCATGTCCTGGACCAGGCGCAGGGACTGGATGGTCTGGATGGAAAGCGGCTGCCGATTACCTCCGGCCATTGCGTCGCAACGGCTGCAGACCAGGCCGTTACGGGTTGAGCTGAAGCGATACCTTACCCCCGGAGCGCCTGCAGTCCGGCAGTCAAGACAGGCGCTCAAATCAGGCCGGTACCCGAGCAGATCGAGCAGCTTCAGATGGAAAAAGATAACCGTGCGCTCTACCGCTACTCCTCTTGCCGCCAGACTTTCCAGCGCCCAGACCAGCAAGCGGAAAAGCTCCTCCTCGCTGTCCTGCTCCCTGGTCCAGTGCAGTACAAGTTCGCAAAGCAGCGAGGCCGCGACATAAAGATCGTAGTCCTCCCGCAACAGAGGGAAAGGGGCCAGCAAATCGGCCTGATCAAGACGCATCATTGAACTGTGGCGGGAAGGAGCGAGGCAGACATCGAGGAGAGAAAACAGCTCGAGCTTGTTGAGGAAGCGCTTTTTGCTGCGCTTTGCCCCTTTGGCGATGAGGATGATCTTGCCATGGGTCAGGGAATACAACGTGACGATCTTATCGGAATCCCCATGGTCGCGGACCTGAAGGACAATGGCCGGGGTGCGCAGCAGGGACATGTATCTATGGTTGCTGCTTAGCCGGAAAAGAAACCCGGGCGCTTTCTCCTGAACGCCCAAGGGCCGGCATCGGCTTGCCGTTCAAGGTCAGGGTTACCCCGCCGGCATTGCCGACCAAAAGGGCGATCTTTTCCCGGGCCTGCCAGGCCGCGCTGTCGCCGGGATTGTAGGTAACGGCCGTGCCCCGGTTCTGATCGGTTTGCACGGAAAGCCAGGTTTTCTCGGTAAACTTGGCTTCCAGAACATAGTTGATCCCCGGAGGCAGCACCAATCCTCCCGCATCCGGACGGGCCTGGGTCAGGGCCTGCTTTTCTCCGGTCGGCGCCTGCGGGGCAGGCTGCCCGGCCTCGGCCACCTTTCCAGGAAGACCACTCTCCTGAGCAGTGGAAAGCCCCCCCCCGGCTGCCAGCTCTTTGCCGGGTTGCGATCCTGCGGTAGATGACGGGAGAGATGCGGAGGAAGACCCCGGAAGCGGGGTTGCCGGGGCCTGCAATGCCACGCCGCCATTCTGCCCGGGAACGGGCTCCGGAGAGTCAAGAAGAGAGACCAGCCAGTAACCGAGCGATAAAACGATAATCAGGGTGACAAAAGAGGCCAGAACAGGCCGCAGAGGAAACTTGCTGGCCACGGCCATGATCTCGCCGCCCAGCACTTCCTGGATATTTATTTTCTCTTTATGCTTTGCGTTACTATTGTTCTGCTCGATGAACCAGACCAGGGCCTCGTTGGGATCAAGCCCGAGGCTCCGGGCATAGGTCTTGACGAAGCCACGGGCAAAAACCTCGGCCGGCAAGGCCTTGCGGTCATCATCTTCGATGGCTTTGAGGGCCGCCTCGCTGATTCTGGTCTGCAGGGAAACTTCGGCAAGCCCCTTACCTTGGCTCTCCCGGTTCTTCCGCAAAAAACTGCCTATGGTTTCATCGGCATGCAACAAGTTTACGGCCCGTCCCACCGCATCTCCGGAAGAAGCTGATTCACTGTTCATAGGCCATTTCCTTAGCTGCCGGAAAACCGGCTACAGCAGCTTTTTAATGTAAGCCTGATCGCGAAGCTCTTGAACCCATTTTTTGAACTGAGCATTAAGCGCCTCTTCGTAAAGACGCTGCCTGATCTGTTCCTTTACCGTCTCATATGAAGCCTGTAAACCGGCATCCCCCCGATCGGAGAGGAGCTTGAAAAACTGATAACTGTCTGCCCCTTCCTGGATGAGACTTATCTGGCCTACTTGCAGACCGGAAAGTGCTGCTTTCATATGCTCCGCCATTTCCGGCTTCTTGAACACTCCTATGTCGCCGCCATCCTTAGCCGAAGGCAACTCGGAAAGCTGGCCGGCAAGGGCGGAGAAATCCTGGCCTGCAAGGGCTTTCTTCCTGGCCTCTTCGGCCCGCATCCGGGCCTCATCTTTCGCCGCCTGGGTGTTTTCTTTGAAAACAAAGCCCATTTGCAGCACATGATATGCTTCTTCCGTCTTTTTCTGCGCGTAATTCTTTTCGTAAAATTCCCGCATCCGCTCCTCGTTGACCACGACCTTTGAGCGGATCTCGTAATCAATCACCTTCTCCTGCAAAATCTGGCTGCGCACGATTTCCTGGTAATCATTTTCGCTTAGTCCCATGATGGTTATCTGTTGCCAGAACTTTTCCGGGCTGATCTTATTGCCTTCGATGATTCTGGCGATGGCGCCGTCCACTTCCGGAAGGCCCACCGCAATGCC
>Ga0172371_10006992_pt1 | contig 16194 bp, 11 predicted proteins | sample Lak12m_FD_114543 | JGI IMG/M metagenome (GOLD analysis project Ga0172371, IMG submission 114543) | Freshwater microbial communities from Kabuno Bay, South-Kivu, Congo - kab_022012_12m | ecosystem: Environmental > Aquatic > Freshwater > Lake | place: Democratic Republic of the Congo: South-Kivu...
ACGGCTATGTGGTCTCGGAAATCACTGCCGAGCCGGGCAACGAATTCGTCGGCTTCAGCAATGGCCGTATCCTGCGCCTGGGCGAGGAACAGGGCGGCATCCGGGAAGACCTTATGAAGGTCCAGATCAGAAATACCATCCGGAAGCACCTGGAGAAGGAACTCCAGGTCAAAGACAAGGGCATCAAGGTGCTCTCCCTCTTTTTCATCGACCGGGTGGCCAACTATCGGGCCTACGATGAGGAGGGCAAACCCACCAAAGGAAAATTCGCCCTATGGTTTGAGGAGCATTACAACGAACTGATCGCCCAAGAGCGTTTCCGGGGCCTTTTGTCTTACCCGGTCGCTCAGCTTCATGACGGCTATTTCTCCCAGGACAAAAAGGGTGTTCTGAAGGATACGCGGGGCAACTCCGAGGCAGATGAAGACACCTACACCAAGATCATGCGCAACAAGGAGCAGCTCCTCTCCCTAGACGAACCGCTCCGCTTTATCTTCAGCCATTCCGCCCTGCGAGAGGGATGGGACAATCCCAACGTCTTCCAGATCTGCACCCTCAACGAGACTGCTTCCATTTTGAAGAAACGCCAGGAGATCGGCCGGGGCCTGCGGCTGCCAGTCAACCAACTGGGAGAACGGGTCTTTGATGAAAACCTCAACAAGCTGACCGTGGTTGCCAACGAAAGCTATGAGGACTTTGCCCGGTCCCTGCAAAAGGAATACGAGGAGGACTGCGGCGTCACCTTTGGGAAGATTCCGATAACAGGCTTTGCCCGGATTACGCGCGTCGTGGACGGGGAAGAATCGATGCTGGGAAGGGAGGCTTCCGAAAAGATTTGGAATGCCGCCCGCGCAAAGGGCTACCTCGACGGAGAGGGACGGATCACGGGCGCCTTCAAGCCGGGACCGGGCTTTGTGTTTGACATCGGCGAGGGATTCCGGGACGTGGAGCACAAGGTCCTCGAGGTGATGGAATCCTGGCGCGTGGAGCGGCATATCAAGAAGGACGAGGATGAGCGGCCTTTGCGGATCAACAAGCAGGTCTTCGTGGATCCGGAATTCAAGAAACTCTGGGATCGCATCAAGCTGAAAACCACCTACTCCGTGGAATATTCCACGGAGGTGCTGGCCAGCCGCGCCATCGAGGCCATCCGTAAGATGGAAAAGATCGAGCCCGTGCGCATTTCCTACCGAGAGGCTCTCCTTAATGCGGCCTACAAGGGCATCGATACCGCGGAGATCCGCAGTTCGATTACGGACATTGCCTTTGCCGGCGTGCTGCCCGATGTCATCGCCTATGTCCAAAAAGAAACAGAGCTGACGCGCTCTACCATTGCCCGGATCCTGATCGAATCGGGCCGCCTGGCGGAATTTGCCGTCAATCCCCAGCGCTTCATGGACGCGGTAGTCGGCATTCTCAAGAGAGAACTGCACCGGCTCATGATCGACGGCATCAAGTACGAGAAGATAGCTGACCAGGAATGGAGCATGCGGCTCTTCGAGGACAAGGAGATCATCAGCTACCTGACGAATCGCCTGGAGGTCAAGAAGTCGGTCTATGACGCCGTGGTCTACGATTCCGAGATTGAGCGGAAATTTGCCGAGGAACTGGACAGGCGGGAAGACATCAAGCTCTTCGTCAAGCTACCCGGCTGGTTCAAGGTGGAAACGCCCATCGGCGAATACAATCCCGACTGGGCGATCCTGAAGCATGACGACACAGTCTTATACCTGGTGCGGGAAACCAAGGGCACCAAAGACTTCGAGAAGCTGCGCAACGCCGAGGCGGAAAAGATCCGCTGCGGCCGCCGCCATTTCGAAGCACTCGGCGGCGTCGATTTTGACGTGGTGGTAACGGCGGGGGAGGTGTAGAAAATTCATCATGAACACGGAGGAAAGCCCCATACCCAAAAAGATTTCATAAGAGCCCATTGCAAAACTCCACCTGAGTCATTCCAGAGAAAGCCGGAAAACGAAGCTTAATGTTTATAATCCAGTCTTTCCAGCCCCTTCTGAACCCCGGCTTTCGCAGGGGCGACAGATAAGATTATTTTGCAATTGGCTCATCTATTTGAACAAAAAAGGGCGACCATTGGGCCGCCCTTCCCCTGCTGCAAATAAAAATCAATAACGGTAGTCTTCCGGTTTGAAAGGCCCCGCAACGGGAATGCCCAGATAGTCCGCCTGTTTCTTGGTGAGTTTTCCCAACTTCGCCCCGAGCCGCTCCAGATGAAGCATCGCCACCTCTTCGTCCATTTTCTTGGACAGGGTGTAAACAGCGGTTTTCAATTTGCCGGTTGCCAGTTCCAGTTGAGCAAGGCACTGGTTGCTGAAACTTGTGCTCATGACAAAGCTGGAATGCCCCGTTGCGCAGCCAAGATTCACCAGACGCCCCTCGGCAAGGATGATGATGCTTTTACCGGATTTCAACGTCCATTTATCGACCTGCGGCTTGATGTTATGGCGTTTGCATTCCGGGTTGCTCTCCAGGTAGTGCATGTCGATTTCGCTGTCGAAATGGCCTATGTTGCAGACAATCGCCTCGTTCTTCATCTTCTCCATATCCCGGCCGGTTATGACGTCGCAACAGCCGGTCGCCGTGACAAAAATATCTCCCTCCGCAACAACGTCGCCCAGCGTCCTGACATCGTAACCTTCCATCGCCGCCTGCAGCGCGCAAATGGGATCGACTTCAACGATCGCCACACGCGCGCCGAAACCCCTCATCGACTGGGCGCACCCCTTTCCCACATCGCCATAGCCGCAAACCACCACTCTTTTTCCGGCAATCATCACGTCGGTGGCCCTTTTGATGCCATCGGCAAGGGATTCCCTGCATCCGTAGACATTGTCGAATTTTGACTTTGTCACCGAATTATTCACATTGATGGCCGGGAAAAGCAGCTCTTTCCTTTTTTCCATCTGATAGAGCCGATGCACCCCGGTTGTCGTCTCTTCCGAAACCCCGCGGATATTTTTGGCCACCTTGTGCCAGTGCTGCGGATCTTCCTTCAGGCGCTTCGCGAGACGTTCCAGGATGATCCCCATTTCCCTGTTTTCAGGTTGCTTCTTCAGCAATGAGGGGTCACTTTCCACTTTCACCCCCTCATGCACAATCAGGGTTGCATCTCCGCCATCATCGACAATCAAATCCGGTCCTGACCCGTCCGGCCAGGTCAGTGCCTGTTCGGTGCACCACCAGTACTCCTCAAGGTTCTCCCCCTTCCATGCGAAGACGGCGGCGGAACCGGCCTGGGCAATCGCCGCGGCGGCATTATCCTGGGTGGAAAAGATGTTGCAGGACGCCCAGCGCAGATCAGCACCCAGCTCCTTGAGGGTCTCTATCAACATCGCCGTTTGAATGGTCATATGCAGGCTGCCGGTTATCTTCAAGCCGGCAAGCGGCTTCTTCGGCCCGTATTTTTTTCTGATCGCCATCAACCCCGGCATCTCGTTTTCCGAAAGACGCATCTCCTCCCGCCCCCAGTCCGCCAGAGAAAGATCGGCAACCCGGTAAGGCAACTTGCTATCCAGCTTCAAAAATTTCATAAGTTAAGTTCCTCCTGGTATTTTTTAAATTGGCAGCAAGCGGCCTTGCACCCGTCTGCCTTTGGAAAGTCATTCAATGCTCACCCGACTCATTAACGGCAGCGGCAACGGGACGATCATGGGGAATTACGACGCCGGTAGAAATAATCAGGGTAAAAGCCTCTTCCACGGAAATATTGATATCGATAATTTCGTCGCGGGGGACGATTATATATGTGCCGGTCGTCGGAGTAAGGGCATGGGGGAAATAAACGCCTACCGTCGGGCCCAATTTCTCCTGGATTTCCCTGTTGGGGGTGCCAGTTACAAAACCGATGCTGTAGAGGCCGCGCCGGGGATACTCGACAAGGACAACCCTCTTGAAACTCTTCGTTTTATCTGTAAACAGGCTGTCAGAAATACTTTTTATGGCCTGATAGACGCTTCTGACCACCGGTATTCTACCGACAAAGCGCTCGCCAAATTCCACCACCCGGTTGCCGATATAGCTTGCCGTCACCATGCCGGCAAACAGGATGAGCAGTACCGTAAAGGCCGCGCCCAATCCCGGAACATGGAAACCAAGAACCGTATCGGGCTGATACCTCTCAGGAATTACCAAAAGGAGGTTGTCCATGACGCCGATGATAAAAGAGAGGATATAGATCGTCAAGCCGGCAGGAATTACTACAACGAGACCGGTTAAGAAAAACCTTTTTATTTTCTTTTTCAACATTAAATCTTCGCCTTATGTCAAGAAATGCTCTTGACGCGGTTTTTTTCGTCGAGCAGTATCTTCCGGGGATGCCAAGCGGCAGCCTCCGCCTCCTCCACCATCGCATAGGTCGCAATGATAATCAAATCTCCCTTAGCAACCTTTCTGGCCGCGGCGCCGTTGAGGCAGAATGTTCCGGAATCCTTCGGCCCGGGAATGACGTAAGTGGAAAATCGCTCACCATTGGAAACATCGTAAATGTCGACCTTTTCGTAAGGGATAAAATTGGCCGCCTCCATGAGTCCTTCATCGATGGTAATACTTCCTTCATAGTGAAGATCCGCATCCGTAACCGTGGCCCGATGGATCTTCGCTTTGAGCATAAACCTCAACATGATCAAACCTCCTGTAACCTGTCAGATAGTATTATTCTGCCTATCATTAAAAACCAGATTGTCTATCAACCTTGTCTTTCCCACCCACACGGCTAAAGCGAGAAGCGCCGGCCCTTCAATATTATCCAGATCCTCAATCGTCGCCGCATCGCAGATTTTTGCGTAATCAACTCTGGCATGAGGGGTTTCGGAGATCATCCGCCTCACCCTTTCCAGAATCACCGGGGCTTTTCGCTCCCCTTGCACATAGAGCCCGTCGGCAAGAGCCAGGGCACGGCTAAGGCACAGGGCGGATTTTCTCTCCTCGGGGTTCAAGTAAACGTTCCGCGAGCTCATCGCCAGACCGTCAGCTTCGCGGGTTATCTCCATCCCGATAATCTCAATATCCAGATTAAGGTCACGCACCATCTGTCTGATTGTCACGTATTGCTGAAAATCCTTTTTCCCGAAAATCGCCGCGTGCGGTTTGACGCTATTGAAAAGTTTCGTACAAACGGTTGCAACCCCTCGGAAAAAATGGGGCCGGGAAGCACCACAGAGGTTTTTTGTTGTTTCCAGAACCTCGACATAAGTCTGATACCCCTGAGGGTACATCTCGCGGTTGTCCGGATTGAAGATTACATCGACGCCCACCCCTTCGGCAAGGGTTCTATCCCTTTCAAAATCACGGGGATAGGCCTCAAAATCCTCCGTCGGGGCAAACTGGGTCGGATTTACATAGATGCTGACGACAAGACAAGTGCCATCCTTTCGGCCCATTCTCATCAGGTTCAGGTGCCCCTCATGAAAATAACCCATCGTCGGCACGAGCACAATCCTGCGTCCCTGCAATCGCTGCATATCAGCGAATTCCTGCATCTCCGCGACAGTCCTGATTATCTTCATTTTCTTTCACCCACTAAAAAAGCCCCTTCGCCAAAGACGGGGGCCTGAAATAAAAACACAAATAATCAATCCCTTACGTCCCAGTCCGCATTCGGATCCAAGCGTCGTCTGCGCCCTATCAAACCCCATTTTTTTTGTCAAGACATTTATGCGATGTTGCTGCCGGCAAGACAAACCGTCAACTGGATAAACTCCTCGAGGGTCATGGTCTCCGCCCTTCTTCCCGGCTCAATGCCGCTTTCGGCAAAGGCAGCGTCGAGCATCTCTCTCGAAAGACCCAGGTATAGAAGGTTGTTGAAAATGTTCTTCCGCCTGTGGGCAAAGGCGGCATGGACCACCTTATCAAAAAGACCGTTATCGGAAACGTCCGCCCCCTCCTTGAGGGTCATCCGCACAACGGCAGAAGCCACATCGGGAACGGGATAAAAACATTGAGGGGAAACCGTCATTTCATATACCGCTTCCGTGTATTTTTCGACCATTACCGAGGGAATGCCATATTTCTTTGACCCGGGGGCAGCGGTTATCCGGTCGGCGAGTTCCTTTTGAAACATCAGGACAAACGACTTTATCGCGCTGCGGAACGACAGCAGACGAAAGAGAATCAGGGAAGAAATATAGTAGGGAATATTACCGACAACCTTGATCTTTTTCTCCTTGTCAGCCGTTGAAAAATCGTATTTCAGGACATCCTGAGCGAGAATTTCGACGTTTCCGACGCCTTCAAACCGCTCCCCCAAAACATTCAGCAGGCGGGGATCTATCTCCAGGGCAATCACCCGGCGGGCAGTTCTGGCCAGTTCCTCGGTCATGAACCCGAGCCCAGCCCCAATCTCGACCACCGTTTCATCCGCGGCAGGCGCCGCCAGGGTGGCAATCCGCTTCATGATATTCATGTCCGTAAGGAACGATTGCCCCAGTCTCTTCTGCGGGCGAATATTATAGGCAGCAATCAATTTCCGTACGGTTGTCACGAGGCAGTCCGCTTTCGTATTTTTTCGACAAAATAGCGAGAAATAAAGTAGGCGGGAACGGCAAAAAAAGGGGCCATGCAGATTCCGCCAACGAGGAGCGGCTCGACTATTTCGCGACCGGTGGCCGCAAGCACGCGCAAGCTGTATTCATTGAATATAAAACCGTTTGCCCCCATGCCAAGGAGAAAACGGCCGAGCCTGTACTGGGAAAGGTAAAGAATGGGGATGGTAACCGGGTTGGAAACAAGCCACGAAGCAAGATAGCCGGCCGCTATATTCTGCCGGAACGTAACCCCGATCAGGACGATAAGCGCGGTATGGAAAGGAATAGTCGGGGTAACGCCGACAAAAACCCCGATCGCCATCCCCATGGCGATCTCTGCCGGGTTGCCCTGAAGGCTGAGAAAGCGCCGATAAAAGTCTCTTAGCTTATCCTGAATGATCATGTCGCAGTTGCAAGCGGTATGCGTGACACGGCATTGAGATCGAGACCGTCCTTCAACCCACATTGCAGAAGGCGGGTCCCCACAGCCGCGATCATTGCCGCGTTGTCCGTGCACAAAACGGCGGGAGGAATAAAAACATCAATTCCCGCGGTCTGGGCATCGCTGAACATTTTTTCCCGCAGGCGGCTGTTCGCCGCAACGCCGCCACAGATAACAACCCGCTTTGCCGAAACCAGCCGCGCGGCCCGGATGGTTTTTTCCGTCAACACATCGCAGATTGCCTCCTGAAAGGAAGCGGCGAAGTCCGGTATCTCCTCGGTAGTTAACGGAATTTCGCGTTTTTTAAGCTTCGTCAGAAGGGCTGTTTTCAGACCGCTGAAACTGAAATCCAGACTGTCGCGCATCGCCCGGGGGAAATTGCAGGCCCCGGGGTTGCCACTTTTGGCAAGCCGGTCAATCGCCACCCCGCCCGGATAGCCAATTCCCAGCAGGTTGGCCGCCTTGTCAAAGGCCTCTCCCGCCGCATCGTCTTTTGTCTGACCAAGCAATCTAAAATCCCTGAATCCGTTTACAAGGTAAAGGGAGGTATGGCCGCCGGAGACGGCAAGGGCGACAAAGGGAAACTCGGGGGAAGAGTCGGTCAAGAATATCGCCGCGATATGTCCTTCGAGATGATTGACGCCGACAAGTGGCAATCCTCTCCCGAAGGCAAGGGCCTTGGCGGCGGAAAGACCGATCAGCAAGGAACCTACCAGCCCCGGTCCCTTTGTCACCGCGACTGCGTCAATTTCGTCCATCGTGAGCGCCGCATCTTCGAGGGCCTGAAGGATCACGGGGACAATCGCCTCGCTATGCTTCCGGGAAGCGATTTCCGGCACAACCCCTCCGTAGCGTTCATGCACCTTCACCTGCGAGGCGATAACATTGGAAAGCATCGTCTTCCCGTCCCTGACAACCGCGGCTGCCGTTTCATCGCACGAAGATTCTATTCCCAATACCAGCATCCGCACACACATCCCTGAATTTTATTTACAAACAGGCGTTAAATATATATAATGGTGAGCGTTTTTGCAATTAAACTTTTCAAGGAAGGAATAATCATGGAATTTAACACTGACTTTCTTGTTCTCGGCACGGGGATAGCCGGACTCAGTTTTGCCATCAAGGCCTCGCAATACGGAACCGTGGCAATGGTGACAAAAAAGGAAAAGATGGAATCCAATACCAATTACGCGCAGGGCGGCATCGCGGTCGTCCAGGATGAACTCGACAGTTTTGATGAGCATATCGCCGACACCCTCGTCTGCGGGGCAGGGCTTTCCAAGGAAGAGACCGTCCGTTTTGTCGTCGAAGAAGGACCGGCCCGCATCGAGGAACTCGTTGAATGGGGCGTGGAATTCACCCATTCCACGGAAAATGTCGGCAAATTCGATCTCGGCCGCGAAGGCGGGCATTCCCGCAGAAGGGTTGTTCATGCCAAAGACCTCACCGGCCGGGAGATAGAAAGGGCTCTGAATGAAAAAGCCGGCAACATTGACAATATTCGGCTATTCGAGAATCATATCGCCATCGATCTGATCATGAAGGCCTCCGCCCTCGGGCAGAAAACAGAAAAAGACCGGTGTATCGGCGCTTATGTCCTCGATATCGAAGGGAAGGAGGTTCATGCCTTCAAGGCAAAATTCGTAATGATGGCAACCGGTGGCATAGGTAAGGTGTACCTTCTTACCACCAATCCAGACATAGCGACGGCGGACGGGATCGCGATGGCCTACCGGGCGGGGGCAAAAATCGCCAATATGGAATTTATCCAGTTTCACCCGACCTGCCTCTACCACCCAGAAGCCAAATCATTCCTAATCAGCGAAGCAGTTCGCGGCGAAGGGGGAGTACTCAAGCTGAAAAACGGCGATACGTTTATGGAAAAATACCATCACCTCCAGAGCCTGGCACCACGGGATATCGTCGCCCGGGCGATTGATACGGAGATGAAAAAATCGGGAGACGAGTGCGTTTTTCTCGACATCACCCACAAAGGACGGGCATTCCTCTCGGCAAGATTCCCCAACATCTACGGGAAATGCCTTGAATTCGGGATCGATATGGCTACGGAGCCGATCCCCGTGGCCCCCGCGGAACACTACCTCTGCGGCGGAATCGTGGTCAACGAAACCGGCGAGACATCAATTCCGGGGCTCTTTGCCTGCGGCGAGGTTTCCTGCACAGGACTGCACGGCGCCAACCGGCTGGCCAGCAATTCCCTGCTGGAAGCCGCCGTATTCGCCCACCGTTCCGCAAATCGGATTGCGGAATTGTTCAGGGAACTGAAGCAGGAGGAGCCTATATCAGTCCCCCCCTGGGATCCGCGAGGGGCGACCGAAATTGACGAGGCAATCTTCGTTACTTATAACTGGGAAGAGATACGCCGCTGCATGTGGCAGTATGTGGGCATCGTCCGCTCCGACCGCCGCCTGCAGCGGGCTCAGCACCGAATTGACATGATAAACCAGGAGATAGACGAATATTACCGGAATTTTCTCGTAACGAGAGACCTTCTGGAGTTGCGCAACATCGCGCTCACAGCAAAGCTTGTCGTAACCTGCGCCAGAATGCGCAAGGAGAGCCGAGGCTTGCATTACAATCTCGACTATCCCGAAAAAAATGACCGTGTCTGGCTCAAGGACACGGTCGTTTCGAGGAATGATTTATAAACCGGGCGATGCAGTGTTAAGACATTGTCAGAAATAACTCGATCCATCCCAGCAATGGGTGCAAACCCGTTCCTTCGGCAGGCCGATGGCCTCTACGAGATCGTCAAGCTTCTGGTACCTTAGAGTAGTTACACCAATCTTTTGCCTGATTTTTTCAATCATCTGCCAGTAACGGTCGGTCCCCGCTCTGGCATATTCTTCCAGATGGCTTGCCTCGGCTCCTTCAATTTCCATTATCGCCTTGCGCCCGGCAAGGTCAAGCGTGGAGCGCGACCGGGAAAAATTCAGGAACAGGCATGGGAATACGAGGGCGGGGCAGGCAGGGCGGATGTGAACTTCCCGGGCGCCATAGTCGTATAATATTCTGACATTATCCTTTAACTGCGTCCCCCGGACAATTGAATCGTCACAAAAGACGATCCTTTTCCCGCTTATCAGCGTCTTTATAGGGATCAGTTTCATTTTCGCCACCAAGTCCCTCATTTCCTGGTTTTGCGGCATGAAACTCCGCGGCCAAGTTGGCGTATATTTTACATAAGCCCGCTTATAGGGAATTTGCTTCTCTATCGAATATCCAATGGCATGAGCAACCCCGGAATCAGGAATGCCGGAGACAAAATCGGCAGGGACATCATCATTTCTTGCCAGCGCCGCTCCACAGCGGTACCGGCATTCTTCGACGTTGACGTTTTCGTAATCAGAGCTGGGATAACCGTAATAAACCCACAGGAAAGCGCACACCTGCATCTTATCGTTGGGTTTCCGGCGCTGCTCGTATCCATCGGCAGTGATAAAAACGATTTCACCCGGCCCCAGGAACTTTTCCGTTTCGTAGCCAAGGTTGCAAAACGAACTTGATTCCGAACTTACTGCAAAGGCCCCCGGCTTTTTCCCCAAAACCACCGGAGTTCGCCCCAGCTTGTCTCTGGCCGCAAACAAACCTTTCTCCGTCAGCAACAACAGGGAACAGGAACCTTTTACCTTTTCAAAGACGTTCTCTATCCCCTTTTCATAAGAATCTTCTTCATCTATCAACATGGCTATCAGTTCCGAGGGATTGGTCTCGCCATCGATTGTTTCCGAAAAATGTCTGTATTGCTTAAGCGCCCTTGCGGTGAGCTCCTCGATATTGTGGATTTTGCTGACCGTAACAATGGCAAATTCCCCAAGATGGGATTTGATCATTATCGGCTGCGCTTCCGTATCGCTGATAACGCCGATGCCGCTGTTGCCATGCAATTTAGGGAGCTCCGGTTCAAATTTCGTTCTGAAATAGGAACTCTCCAGATTATGGATTCTCCTTCTAAATTCCTCGGAATTTCTGACTGCCAGTCCCCCCTTCTTTGTGCCAAGATGTGAATTGTAATCTGTTCCGTAGAATAAGTCATCGACACAATCGGATATTGAAACAGTACCGAAAAAACCGCCCATAATTTTTTCTCCTTTTGCTCGGGAATCTTCTCCCGTCCCACGCTCCCTGCAAATACGCACCAAACATCAACCTGATGCGATTGGCAACAAACAACCAATTTTCGTAAACACCTTAGCCTGCCTCGGGGCCAAAGACGCGGGCAAAGATAAAATCGACCTGCCGGATGAAATTTTGCACATCGAACGCCTCCTCGAGGTCGGATTTGTCGATGCGGGAGACAACTTCCTCGTCCTGGAGGAGCAAATCCTTGAACTCAACACCTTCTTCCCATGCTTTCATCGCATTGCGCTGGACAATCGCATAGGCGCTCTCCCGCGTGATCCCCTTGGCGACCAATTTAAGCAATACCATCTGCGAGAAGATCACCCCTTTCGTCATCTGGAGATTGGCCAGCATCCGCTCCGGATAGACAACCAGCCGGTCGATGAGTCCGGTAAAACGCGACAGCATGAAGTCAAGCAGGATTGTCGCGTCGGGGCCGATCACCCGCTCGACCGAGGAGTGGCTGATGTCCCGTTCATGCCAGAGGGCGACATCCTCGAGGGCGGCAACCGCGTAGGAACGCATCAGGCGCGCCAAACCGGAAATATTTTCCGACAGCACTGGATTGCGTTTGTGCGGCATCGCGGAGGAACCCTTCTGCCCGGGAGAAAAATACTCCTCCGCCTCGCGTACCTCCGTCCGCTGTAAAAGGCGTATCTCCTGGGCGAATTTGTCAAGGGAGGACGCGACGATCGCCAGCACCGTGAAATATTCCGCATGGCGGTCCCGCTGAACGATCTGCGAGGAGGCAGGCGCCGGGGTCAGGCCCGCTTTTTTGCAGACGTATTCCTCGATGGAGGGATCGATGAAGGAAAAGGTGCCGACCGCGCCGGAAATCTTGCCGGCGCTGATTGTCTCTTTAGCCCGAACAAGCCTTTCCCGGTTTCGTTCCATTTCGGAGTGCCAAATCGCCAGCTTCAGGCCAAAGGTTATCGGCTCGGCGTGGATCCCGTGGGAACGGCCGATCATCAACGTCCGGCGGTGGGCAAACGCCTTTCTTTTGAGCGCCTCCAGAAGCAGGTCGACATCCTCGAGCAGCAGCTCCGCCGCCTCCCGCAGCAGGAGCGCCAGAGAGGTATCCAGCACATCCGACGAGGTCATCCCGCGATGGATAAATCTGCTGTCTTCCCCAACGTTTTCTGAAACGGATGTCAAAAAGGCGATCACATCATGTTTGGTGGTTTTTTCAATCTCGTCAATACGTTCGATGTCGAAGTCGGCCCGCTCCCTAATGTTTTTCAGCGCCTCCGGGGGGATTTCACCCCTTTCGGCCATAGCCTCGCAGGCCAGAATCTCGATATCCAGCCATTTCCGAAACCGGTTCTGCGGGCTCCAGATCGCCTCCATTTTTTCCCGTGAGTATCTCGGTATCAATTTTTCCTCCTCCAGATTTGCTTTGTCTCTTCCATCCTTTTTTTCTACTCGAGTTTGTTCACCCTGCCGGAAAAGACAATCGCCTTGAGAATGCTGAAACAGGTCTGAAAAAATTCCGGCTGCTACCTCTTAGTCGGCGTAGAAATAATATTTCCGATATCCATTGTCAATGCATTTAATCATGCAACGCCGCCTCGCATTTTCCTGTTGACAGCCGTCCGCTTAACCCTTATCTTGCCCCCGTCGGCAAGCTTATTTTTTTATCGTTCCCCAGGCCGGCCTTTCTCGGATAAAGGCGAGACGGCATGCGAAGACCCTTTGTTGCCCTGACTGCGGCGCTGATAGCGGGCATTTCCTGCGGAAGCGTCTGGATTATCCCCGCTTTCCCGATTCTGGCCTCTCTTTATGCGTTGCTCGTCGCGAGCATCATTTTTGAAGGGATTGAATTTCCATACCCGCCGTTGAAAAAACATGCCGTCACCTTTTTTTCACTATTAATATCCGTTTTTTTTCTGGGAATTATCCTGATTGGCCTCTATCTTCATCCACCCCTGCCGAAAAACCACATCATAAATTTTATTGACGACAACAAAATAACCGCCGAGGGGATCGTCTCCGAAAATCCCGTAAGCTCTCCGGAAAAAACTGACCTGATCGTTTCCGTTTCCCGAATTATAAAAGGGAAAAACTACCTCTCCGCCTCCGGAGATGCACTGCTGAGTATCCGCGGGGGGAACCCCCTTCGTTACGGCGATTTCATCCGTTTCCACGCACGCCTGGGAACCATCCGCAGCTTCAGGAATCCCGGCAGCTTCGATTACGAAAAATATCTGCGCCTGCGGGGCATTCTGGTCAGAGGTTCGCTCAATGACAGCATTTCTCTCGTTATCCTGCGCCGCGACCAGGGGAACCCACTGAAGGCGAAGCTGGAAGGTTTTCGGGAACTGATCCGCCGGACAATCTCCGAAAAGGCACCCGGCACGGAGGGAAGCATCATTCAAGCGATGATCCTCGGCGACTCCAAATCTATTCCCCGGGAAACGATGGAAAAGTTCAACAAGACCGGGCTTACCCATATCATCGCCATCTCCGGATTCAATATCGGAATCGTTGCCACCTTCGCCCTTTTTCTGACGCGCCTGTTGCTGAGGGCGGAATATATTCTCCTACGGGGAAACGCCGCCAAATTATCCGTAATTGTTGCAATACTGGTCGTTATTTTTTACACCGGGGTTGCCGGCGCCGGGATTTCCGTGCTGCGCGCCACTATCATGTTCACGGTCTTTTTGACGGCGCTGCTTTTCGGCCGGGAGGGCGATCTTTTCAATATTCTCGCCTTCGCCGCCTTTCTGATTCTAATCATTTCCCCATCTTCTCTCTTTGATATCTCCTTCCAGCTATCATTCGCCGCGGTCGCCGCCTTGATGTTTTTCATGCCTGAATTCATGAAAATTCTGCCGCCCGCGCCAACAAAAGAACCTTTGGACAACCTGAAAAATAAAATCATTTTCATGACTAAGACGTCAATCCGGGGAATAGTGATCTTTTTTCTTGTTTCGCTTACGGCGACTCTGGGAACGCTGCCCCTTATAATCTTCTATTTCAACCGGCTCCCGCTCGCCGGTCTCGCCGCCAATATGATCTGCGTGCCAATCCTCGGCGTACTGGCAATTCCAGTCTCCTTGGTCATTGTTCTTGCCGCGCCGCTTTCGTCCGCTCTGGCCGGTGGGGTGGTGGTTCTGACCGAGCTTCTCGTGAAAATTTCACTTTTTTTCGTTGACTTCTTTGCCGCCCTTCCCTGGGCGTCGCCGCTTTTTTCAACCCCTACTGTTTTGGAGGTGGCCTTCTGGTACATATTGTTTATCTGGGCGGGTCTTGTTCTGCGCCGCTTTTCCCAACCAGCGGCGACAAGGACAAGTCAAACAGGCAAAATTTTCTTCATCGCTACGCCGCTTGCCGTAATCCTGTTCTTTGTTTCAACCTGGGCCTGTCACCATCTGAACAAGGTTCACCAGGCCAATCTGTCGGTGACGGTAATCGATGTTGGTCAGGGAAACAGCATCCTGGTGAGGTTTCCCGGCGGAAAAAGCATGCTGGTGGATGGGGGCGGTTTTTTTGACAAGAACTTCGACACGGGGAAACTTGTAATCGCCCCCTATCTCCTCCACGAAAGAATAACAGCCATAGACGCCGTCGTACTGACCCATCCTGATGCAGACCACCTCAACGGCCTTCTCTTCATTCTGGAGAATTTCCCGGTAAAGGAGGTTTGGAGCAGCGGTGATGGAGCGGCAACCGACCAGTATCGTTCCTTTCTGGAAATTGTCCGGAAAAAGGGAATAATCCACAGAATCATGACGAGCGGACATCCTGAATTCAACTTTTCCGACGCCCGCGTCCTGATTGTCAACCCCCCTTCCGCCCCTTCTGCGAAACTGCCTGGGGAGACCACCCTGCCAAAAGAACGGGCCCTTCCCGATGGAACAAATGACCGTGCCCTCGCAATAAAATTTTCTCTGGGGAAAAGGAGCATCCTGCTCCCCTCGGACATCTCCAGCGTCTCCGAGGGGAGGCTGGCGGAATCGGGCCTCGATTTGCGAAGCGACGCGCTGATTGTTCCCCATCACGGAAGCCGCTTCTCCAGCAGCCTCACTTTTCTCCGGAAGGTTGCCCCCAAGATCGCCATGGTCAGTTGCGGCTATAAAAATCTCTTCGGCTTTCCCCATCCCGACACGCTGGGGAAATATCGTCAGATAAACGCCGATCTGTATCGCACCGACGAGGACGGGGCCATACAGGTGACGACTGACGGACGAAACATCGTCGTTGACTGCATCGCCACCGGCGTCTGCGAAGACAGAATTTAACGCCTCGATTTCCAGAAACAAAACAGCATCCGGTTATTGCAGCCGCGGCGCTTATGTGTTAGCAGGTCAGCCATGAAACCTCATGTGCTTCTGATAAATCCGTGGATTTATGATTTTTCTGTCTACAACCTCTGGTATAAGCCACTGGGACTTTTATCCATCGCCTCCCTTTTGCGGATAAACGGCTTTGCCGTCTCTTTTATTGACTGCCTTGAAGAAGAACCGCTGCCTCCCGGAAACCCGGTCTACCCGGGAAGAATAAAAGCCGACGGCGCAGGGACTTATCCCCGTGAACGGATTATAAAACCTTTGCCGCTCCGGATGATCCCGAGAAATTATTGCCGTTTTGGCCTGCACCCCGATCTTCTGCTGAAAAAACTCAACAAGCTAGCCCGTCCGGAGATCATCATGATAACGACGATGATGACCTACTGGTACCCGGGCCTGTTTGCCGTCATCCCCCTCTTAAGGCAGGTTTTTCCAAGCGTACCCATTGTTATCGGTGGCAATTACGTCACTCTGTGCCCGGAACATGCAAAAAAAGCGGGGGCGGATTTTTGCCTCCCCGGGGCGGGAGAAACGACCCTGCCCGGACTTTTAAAAGAGCTGCTGAAAATGGACATGCGGGTACTTCCGGACATCGACAATCTGGACTCATACCCCTACCCGGCCTTCGATCTGGTTCGCAATCCGGCCGCCTTACCGATCCTGACCTCGCGGGGCTGCCCTTATCGCTGCAGTTATTGCGCATCGCATCTGCTGCATCCCGGTTTCCGCAGAAGAGACCCTCTCCTCGTTGCCGCGGAGATAGAGTTCTGGCACCGGC
>Ga0172371_10006993_pt1 | contig 16192 bp, 13 predicted proteins | sample Lak12m_FD_114543 | JGI IMG/M metagenome (GOLD analysis project Ga0172371, IMG submission 114543) | Freshwater microbial communities from Kabuno Bay, South-Kivu, Congo - kab_022012_12m | ecosystem: Environmental > Aquatic > Freshwater > Lake | place: Democratic Republic of the Congo: South-Kivu...
ATCGCCGGTGCGCGTGACGACGTGCGTGGGCGGGATCAGCGTGACCGTCCCGGCCGAGGTGCCCTTGCCGAGGCCGGCGTCCACCTGGCCCTTCTCGTGCCTGGGCAGCAGCATGCCGTACATGTAGGTTCCGCGCCGCACCATGGCGTTGCCGGCGTACACGTTCTCGCTGACGGCTGCCTCAAGGAAGCCCTCGGGGGCGATGACCGCGCAGCGCCCGGCGGCCACGTCCTCGGCGCTGGTCACGCCCTTCACACCGCCCCAGTGGTCGATATGGCTGTGCGTGTAGATGACGGCGACCGCCGGCCGGCGCGAGCACGACGGTGACGGTCTGTGGTGAGGGTCTGCGCTCACGTCTCATGAAGGCATCTACCTGGATCGAGAACCAGTCGATGCAGCGGACGCTCACAAGGGGAGCCCACGTTGAACGGCCTCACCACGTCCGCCACAATGGAGAATGATGAGTGGCTCACCTCTCCTCCAGGACATCACCGCCTGCCTCGAAGAGGCCGGTATCGCCCAGTGGGGCGTCGCCGCCTGCCCGGACAAGCCCTGGCCGCACGCACCGGCGCTCCCCCGCGCCGTGTCTCTCGGCATCGCCCTCACGCCCGAGGTCATCGCCCCGGTCGAGGCCGGCCCGACGGCCGCGTACTACGCCGAGTACCGGCGCGTGAACGAGGCGCTCCGGGAGACAGCGCAGCGGCTGGCCGCCGTGCTGCGCTCGCACGGCGCGGCCGCCGAGCCGCTGCGGCCCACCATCGGGAAGACGGTCGGCGAGCAGGCGCCCGTCGACTGGACGGCCGCCGGCGTGTTCGCCCACAAGACGGCGGCCACACAGGCGGGCCTGGGTTGGATCGGCAAGACCGCCATCTTCGTCTCGCCGCGCCTGGGCCCTTGGCTGCGCCTGACGACCGTGTTCACCGACGCCGACCTGACGCCGGCGCAGCCGGTCACGGAGGGCGGCTGCGCCACGTGCCGGCGCTGCGTGGACGCCTGCCCGGCCGGCGCGGGCCGCGACGTGCAGTGGCGGGCCGGCATGCCTCGGGACGACCTGCTCGACGTGGTCGCCTGCATGCACGAGAACGAGCGCCACGAGGGCGACGCCGGCGGGCTCTGCGGCGTCTGCGTCGCCGTCTGCCCGTTCGGGCGCCGGCTGCTGCGCGGCTGACACCGGCCGGCGGGGACCGTGCCTGCGCTCCGGTCACCGGGCACCGTCACGCGATCTCGCGTGCCGGCGCCTCTGTCGCCATCGCACTCCCGGTCTGCGGCCGCGACCGAAGGAGCAGCGCCGCGCTCACGATACCGGCCACCAGCAGACCGACGTCCTCGCGGATGCCGAGCTTCAGGGCTGCGTAGAAGCCGACCACCGACCAGGCGAGCGGCAGCCAGAGCAGCAGGCGCTGGGGTCGTGCCGCGAGCAGGAACACGCCGAAGGTGAAGATCGTGGTCGGGCAAGGAACGAGGCCGAACATCGGCGCCTGCGGATAGCCGTGACCCAGCGTTGCGCCGAGCAGCGGGTAGACCACCATGGCGTAGACGATGACACCCATGCCCACCCAGAAGCGCGCGTCGCGCCGGCGCCCGTAGACGGCAGCACGCTCCCTGACGGCGGTCAGCACGAGCAGTGCTGCCTGGACGAGGAAGACCGCCCCGAACAGCCGTGCTGCGGGGTTGATGTCGGCGAAGTAGAGCCACATGTAGCCGACGCCCATGCCCGCCCACATGACGGCGAGCGCGCCCAGGATGACGGCGCTCGCACGCTTCCACCGGGTGAGTGCCAGCAGGACGAGGACGATCCCGACCGCGTAGGCGACGATCTGCAGCGGCCACAGCGCCTCGTTGTACCTCTCGAAGACGTCCAGGAACTGCTCCACCGTGAAGTCCACGATCCCCCCTTGCCTCGCTTCACAAGCTCTCCACGAACAGCCTAGGACGCCCACGATGGGAGAAGACCGGCCAGGGGGACGGACCTGCTCCTGCCGAGCTGGGGAGTCTTCGACCTGGCCGTCCGGCCGGCCCGGGACCGGGGCACCGTCGGTGTTCCGTGCACGTGAAGGCTTGCGGCCGGCCCCAGGTCGTGCCGCATACTCAACGGGCGAACGTGACAGGTGCAGGGACAGGAAGAGGGAGCTGATGACACCCACCGACGACCCCACGCTCGGCGCAGGCGCAGCCGGCCCGGTCCCGTTCGTCGTGACGGATCCGTGCCCTGAGTGTGAAGGGCGGGGCACCGTCGACGAACAGCCCTGCCCCGCGTGCCACGGCACGGGCGCGCGGCGCTTCTATCACGGCACAAAGGCCGTTCTGCGGCCGGGAGACCTGATCGAGCCCGGCCGGCGCCCCAACTTCGGCGACCTGGATCGCGCGACGACCTACGTCTACTTCACCGGCACCCTGGACGCGGCCACCTGGGGTGCAGAGCTGGCGCTCGGCGACGGCCCCGGGCGCATCTACATCGTCGAGCCTGCCGGCTCATTCGAGGACGACCCCGACCTGACCGACCAGAGGTTCCCCGGGAACCCGACGAAGTCGTATCGCTCGGGGGAGCCACTGCGGGTCACCGGCGAGGTCGCGGACTGGAAGGGCCACCCCGCGGAGGCGCTCAAGGCGATGGCGGACAACCTGGAGCGCCTCGCGCGGGACGGCGTCGAGCCGATCGACTGACGCCCGCAGGCGACGAAGTCGCCGCAGGGCTGTCGAGTCGCGTCCGGGCCGAGGGACACCGCGGGCGCGGGACTGAGCGTCGGAAGCGGGTCCCGCGAGCGGTATGCTGGAGGTGCAGCGCTCAGTGAGCGACTTCGCCCCCGCCGGAGTCACCGTGCGGCCGTGCCCCTTCGTGCGGCGTGCTCCACCAGATCGAGGACGCTTCGACAGGGCACGAGGCCCGCCTCACGAAGGCGCTCACACATGTCGGACGGCTCCGTGTCGCCCTCCAGGATGGCGTTCAGCTTGCCGCCGACGTAGATGGTGCAGCACGGGGCATCCGGGCCGTCGGCCGCGAGCAGCTCAGCGAGCCTGACGCCGTAGCTGAGGCACTGGCCGTTGTGGGCGCTCACGGCGATGCTCTCGAGCGACTCGCGCCGGGCGGTCTCGGCCAGTTCCTCGGCTCCACACTCGGACCCTGCGTCCACCACATCTGCTCCGAGAGACCGCAGGACCGCCGTGACGGCGTAGGCGCCGTACCAGTGCGTGTCGGCGGAGGCGACCAGGAACCGCCTCCCCTTCATGCTTCCGCCCAGTCCTTCGGCCCTGATGCCGGCGAGCTCTGCCGCGGCCATCTCCTGGGCCATGCCGAGGAGCTCCGTGGGCACGAACGGGACGATCTGATCCGCGGCCGGCTCCCCGGACCGCCCCGGGTGGCACAGCAGCTCGAGCCGGTGGGCGCCGATGCGCCGCAGCGCCAGCATCACCTGGAGCGGGTCGCGGACGTCCACGCCGTTCGCCTTCAGCAGCTCGAGTGCGTTCGCGAAGAACCGCCTGCCCTGCTGCACCAGTGTGTCGCGCAGGCGCTCGACGGCCGCCCAGTCGAGCAGCCGCGCGAGGTCTGCGCCGCGCTCGGCCGCCCGGCCCGCGACCATGCGGGCCGCGAAGATCGCCTGGGGCGTCGGCACCTCGACCTTCTCCGTGATCGGCGTCGGCAGGAGCGAGACCCCCGTGCGCAGGCGCGTCTCCACGGCCGCGAACACGGCCATCTCCGGCCCGATCACGCCGTAGTTCTGCTCCGTCAGCGTCTCGGACGGGGAGATGGTGTTGCCGTACAGGTAGGACAGCCCGGGGTGCTCCGCCCTGAGCACCTCGTGCAGCGCCAGCCACACGCCCACCTTGGTCGGGATGTCGCTGACGAGGCCGCCGAAGCCGGTGGCGTAGCGCGCCCCGCAGAGATCGTCCACCACGTACTTCTCAAGCATCGCGTAGCCGATGAGCGAAGCGTTGTCGACGAAGTGGCTGGGCATGCCGTCGTCCATGTACGAGTCGACGAACAGCCACTCGTCCCGCCGTGCGGCCACCATGCCGATGGCGATGACGTTCTCCACGATGCCGGCGACGTCGTCCTTGACCAGGGGCAGGTCCCAGGCGAACTGCGCCAGCACACCGTGAGACGCGGCCCCTGCGGCGATGGCGGCCGCGGTGTTCTCCACGCACCAGGGTGAGCCGATGTGCCAGTCGCAGAAGGCCGGGGAGATGGGGGCAGCCTGCGCGATCCGCTTGTGATCGTCCTCCCCGCACAGGACGAAGCTGGTCCCCTTGGGGGCGTCCGCGCGAAGCTCCGGAGGCAGGCCCGACGTCCAGTCGGGGATCACCATCCCGCGGTCCACGACGAAGCCGGACTCGGAGCCGCGTCTGTGCAGGTAGCGAAGCGCCTCGATCTGTTCGTCGACCGTGGCCCGGCCCATGATCATCGACCAGGTGAGCTCTCCCGCCCTGGCTCGCTCGGCCTTGAGCTGGGCTTCGCTGCGCACACCGCGGGCCACACTGAAGGCGGAGGGCGTGACCTCGATGCGCGCCCCCCGCTCACGACCCACCGCCACGAGCTGCGTCCCGCGCGGCAGCCCGTCGGGAAGCTCCACGACGTCGCTGCGTGCCGCTCTGCCCATCTCACCGGCCATGCGCTCTACCCCCTCCCGGGACCTGCGTCGACGGCACGAGTCTACCCTCGGCCCACGGACCGCCCACCAGCCGGGGCGCGGGGACGTCGCCGCAGAGGACCGCCGCACGCTGCGCTGCCTTCTCCGGAGGGCTCGCTCGCACCCGCTACACGCTGAGCAGCACCACCCCGAGGAGCACGGCGGCCATCCCCAGCCACTGCCGCCGTTCGAGCCGCTCGTGCAGGAAGACCTGCGCCAGCGCGGTCGTGACCACGGGCGAGAGCGATCCGAGCACCGAGACCACGCTCAGCAGGCCGACGGCCAGGGCCGCGGAGAACAGGAAGGTCGCAGCCGTCAGCAGCACGCCCACCACGACGATGCCGGGGAGCGCTCGCGCGCTCACGTCCAGGCGCTTGTGCGTGGCGACGAAGAACACGAGCACGACGGCCGCCGAGGCCACGCGCACGACGAAGACCACCCAGGAGCGGTCGCCGCCTGCGGCCCCGGCCTGATCGATGCCGACGAGCATCACCCCGAACAGGACGGCCGTCAGCACGGCCAGGAGGACGGCCTCGCGCGGCACCCGGGCGTGCGGCGCCCTCGCCCGCGCGACGAGGACCACTCCCCCGACGGCCAGGATCACGCCGAGCCAGGTGACGGCGGCCAGCTTCTCGCCCTGCAGGGTCCCCACGACCACGGGCAGGACCACCTGCAGGGCGATGATCGGCGAGACCACGCTCATGGCACCGACCGCGAGAGCGCGGTACAGCGAGAGGATGCCGGCGGCGGCGGCCGCTCCGGCGACGACGGCCCAGAGCACCGGACCAGCGGCCGGGAACGGGTGGTCCGCGAAGGCGAGCAGGACGCCGGCGCTCAGCGCCGAAGCGACCTGGCTCACGGCCGTCACCGACCAGACCGACCGGCGGCGGCTCTCGAGGCCGGCGATGAAGTTCGACGACCCGAAGCAGAAGCTGGCGGCCAGCGCTATGAGGGCGGCGAGCATGGGTCGGCTCCGGGTCGGCGGGGATGTGCCTGTCGTCGGCCATTATCTCCGGCTAGTGGCACCCCGGGCAGGCGTCCCGGCTCAAGCGCGCGAGGGTGCCGGCCGATTCCCGTAGCAGGGAACACGTCCGGCGGACCGCGCCGGACGCGCCGGTCGCAAGGAGGATCCCATGGTGCTCATGAAGGAACGGCGGGGGCTCGCACGGGCGGTCACCTTCTTCGCCGCCGCCGTCGCGCTGTGCGCGACGGCTCTGCCGGCGGCCGCGTTCGCCGTCGCCCCGTCGGTCGTGCGGGCACCCGTGGCCCCGGCGTTCGCCCGCCACCAGCAGCGGGCGGCCACCGACCCGGCCGCGGCCCTCGGCCGCACCGTCGAAGGCATGCTCGGTCTGGGTCTGGTCCCAAGCCCCGTGGAGGTGGCCGGAGGCCGAGGGCTCACTGCGTCCATCGCGGGTGACCTGCCCGCGAAGTTCGACCTGCGCACGCAGGGCACGCTGCCGCCGGTCCGCCAGCAGCACCCGTTCGGGACCTGCTGGGCGTTCGCCACCATCGCGGCGCTGGAGACGGCGCTGACGCCGCAGAGCTCGCAGGACCTCAGCGAGGACAACCTCGTCAACTACTCGGGGTTCGGCTACGCCGACCCCTACGACAACGGCGGGGACTACACCAACTCGCTCGCCTACCTGCTGCGCGGCGCCGGACCGGTGCTCGACGCCGCCGACGCGTACCCGACGCCGGAGGTCACGCTGGACGCGACGGTGGTCGAGGAGGTGCAGGACGTCATGCTCCTGCCCGGCTTCTCCGCCCAGGGCGTCACCGAGGCCGTCAAGACGTTCGTCATGCAGCACGGCGGCGTCGCCACGTCGCTGACCTGGTCCGTGGACCCGCCCTGCTACAACGCGGAGACGGCCGCGTACTTCTACTCCGGGACCAAGGCGGCCAACCACGCCGTGACGATCGTCGGCTGGGACGACGCCTACCCGCGCGCGAACTTCCTCGCCGGCGCCCAGCCCGAGCACGACGGCGCCTGGATCCTGCGCAACAGCTGGGGTACCGACTGGGGAGACAAGGGCTACTTCTACGTCTCCTACGACGACGCCATGTTCAGCAGGGCTGGGAACAACATGGCCTTCGCGCGTGTCACCGCGCCCCAGAGAGGCGAGCGCATCTACGGCTGGGACCAGCTGGGCTGGGTGACGTCCCTGGGGTACGCTTCAACGACGGCGGCCGGCGGCGGCTGGATGGCGAACGTGTTCAGGGCGTCGGGCCGCGAGCGGCTCGCGGCGGTCGGCTTCTACCGCACCGCGGCCGCCGGTGACTACACCGTGTACGCGGGCACCTCACTGGCCCGCCTGCGCAAGGTGGCCGCCGGGCAGATCACCGTCGGCGGCTTCTTCAGGGTGCCGATCTCCGACGGCATGCGGCTCTCCCGCGGGCAGCGCTTCGTGGTCGCGGTGCGCGTGGACACCGAGGGCTACTCCTTCCCGCTCGCGATCCAGGCGCCCCTCGCCGGCTACGCCGATCCCGCCGGCGTGCCGGGCGTGAGCTTCATCAGCCCGGACGGAAAGCAGTGGACCGGCGTCGAGAAGGTGGTGCCGCGCAGCAACGTCTGCCTCAAGGCGTACACGGTGAGGTGACATGAGCGGGCGGCCGGGGCCGGCATGCGCCGGCCCCGGCCGCCCGCGACCCTGACGACGGACCTGCTCAGGCCGTCACCGTCCCCGCCACCTCGAACGCCATCGTCCGCTGCAGCGCCGCGGCACGCATGGCCGCCGGCACCTCCTGCGGTCCGCCGATGGCCTGCGCGCCGATCCCCACCCGAGCGGCCTCCTCGACCACATCGGCGACGAGCAGGGCCAGCTCCGCGGTACGGTGGAACACGAGCAGGCCATGATTGGCCAGCAGCACGGCCGGCACGCCGGGCCTCACGGCGGCGCGGATGCCGGCCACCGCCTCGTCGGAGCCTCGCGGCGCATAGGCGGCCACCGGCACGCCGTCGGCCAGGCCGAACATGGCCATGGCCTCGACCCAGCAACCGATCTCGCGGTTCGCCACGGCGAAGACCGTCGCGAACGGAGGGTGCGCGTGGACCACGCAGCCGACCTCGGGGTGGTCCCGGTACATCGCGGTGTGCATGGCGACCACCGCCGCCTGGATCGGCTGCAGGTCGCCCTCGAGCAGCGTCCCGTCGAGCCCCACACGGGCGATCCCCGCCGCGGTGAGGGCGTTCAGGGAGGGAGCCGAGGTGAAGTACATCTCGTCCGCGCCGGCGGCGCGCACGCTGATGTTGCCGTGGCCGTTGGGGGTGACGACGCCGCCGGCCGTGAGGCGGGCCGCGGCGTCGAGTATCTGGGTGACGAGGTGTTCGTCCATCGTGTCCGCCTCCTGCGACGGCTCTGGTTGACGCCCTCTGTGTACCCCGCCGGCGCTGCGACGCGGCAGCGGCCTACGAGGTCGTCGCAGACGCGAGCAAGACGGCCATCACGCTACCGGCTCGATCTCGCCCGGCCGCCAGGTCTTGTCGAACCAGGGCTCGAGCGGCGCGTAGAGGCGCATGGTCGCGAACCATCCCTTGCCGGGGACGGTCTCGATCCAGTTGTTCTCGTGACCGGCCGGCGCCTCGGGGCCGAAGTAGACGTCGGCCGAGGTGTCGGGGTTGATCACAGTGGCCGGCATCTCGCTGCTGACCTCGGGCAGCGCCTGGCCGGTCATCAGCATGCACCGCGTCTGCGGGTCGTAGATGGTCACCGCCCAGAACTCCTGGACCGGCACGCCGGGCGGCAGGTGCAGCCGGTACGACCTGGCGCCGTCCAGGTACCGGCCCTCGGCGTCGTGGTCGATGTAGGCGTACTGCGAGCCCACGCCGACCATCTTGAGCGACATCGCCGGGCTCACGCCCTGCGTGGCGTAGCAGAGCAGGGTGCGGGCGTCGAGGTCGAGGACTCCATGCGGGGAGAAGCCGGGGTCGCCGCCGACGAACCCGTTCTTCCAGAAGCCTTCCTCGTAGTAGTAGTTGGCGTCGCGCTCGCGCTTGGCGAAGAAGATGGCGCGCGCGGTCGCGTTGGCGACCGCGGCGGCCTCGGCAAGGATGCCCTGCAGGCGTGCGTCGGGCGCGAACGGCGCGTCCCTGCGGATGCCGATGGAGGCGAGCAGGCCGCGGATCTCGGGGTCCACCGCGTCGAGCGGCTCTTCGTGCACGACCGCCGCGACGTCGCCGAACAGCGTGACGTCGGTGTTCGGGACGTTGCTGAAGAACTTGCCGGAGACGTCGACGAAGGTCAGCTCCAGCGGCTCCGGCGTCGCGGCGAGCCGAGTGAGCCGGAAGCGCTGCTTCGTGTTCTCGACGGCCGGGCGCACGTCACCGCCCACCGGGAAGGTCCGGAAGAGGAGCTTGTTGCCGAAGGTGCGCGAGCGCAGGACGGCGGTGTAGCCGTCGGGGACGTCGCCCTCGTGGTCAGGCGGGAGCAGCAGGTACCTGCCGCCCGCCCCGCGGTCGGGCCCGGGCCTGCCCACGTCGGTGACCCAGCGGCTCCAGAAGTCGTTGATGAAGCCGAGGGTGTTGGGCGGGATCTCGACGATCAGCGGCCCGTCCGTCGTGTCCAGCCAGACCAGGTTGTAGATCACCTCGGCGTTCGCCACCGTGTACAGCGAGCGCGCATCGATCCGCGACTCCGTGATGAGCACGGTGTGGTTGTCGGGTCCGAAGGTTCGGTAGCCGGCGCGCTCCGCGTGCAGGGTCGCCGCCGGCAGCCCGGCGAGATAGGCCTGCACAGCGCGCTGGAAGTCCAGGTTCTCGTAGACCTTCTGGACGGTCTCCTCGTCGGGGAAGCCGTCGAAGAAGCGCAGCGTCCCCAGCCGTGTCTCCACGCTGTCCGGCGTCAGGATGGACGCCGGGATGTCGGTGGTCATCTCGTACTTGGGATCCATGTCGCTGCCCCTCCGCTACGTCAGGTTCTCGACCGCGCCTGGATCCGCCCGCGACTTCGCCCGGGCGGCCTTCAGGTCGCACGGGCGATGATATGCGCAGGAGACGATGAAGCCTCGTCGATCTGCGGTGGTGCGGCCCGTCGGCCGCGCCCCCTGGGACATCGGACGCGCATCTCGCTTTCTCGAACCGCGCAGGCGACATGCTCGCCACGAGTACGACGCACACCCGCCCGCCACGGTCCGGGACGTGCCGACGAACGAGCTGCCGGTGCTGGCGGCCGAAATCGTGGCCGAACCGGCGCGCCGGCACTGATCCGGGCGGAAGTGCGAGATAATGGCCTCGGCAGGACGGCGCGACTGCGAGGTGTCATGAAGGCGATCGTCTGCACGGCGTACGGCGACCCGGACGTCCTCGAGCTGCGGGAGGTCGCGACGCCGCGCCCCAAAGCGGGCGAGGTGCTCGTCCGCGTCCGCGCCACCACCGTCTCGCGCGCGGACGTGGAGATCCGCCGCTTCGCCTTCGCGGCCTGGATCTGGCTGCCCCTGCGGCTCGCCTTCGGCATCTTCAGGCCGCGCGTGCGCATCCTCGGCCAGGAGCTCGCCGGCGAGGTCGAGGCGCTCGGCACGGGCCTGACCTCGTTCGCGCCGGGAGACCGCGTGTACGGCACGACAGGTATCGGCGCCGGGGGCTACGCGGAGTACGCGTGCCTGGGCGGGCGCCGCGCCGGAAGCGTGGTGGCGCCCATGCCGGCGGCCCTGGGCTTCGCCGAGGCCGCCGCCGTGCCCTACGGCGCGTCCGAGGCCTTCCGCTTCCTGCGCAAGGCCGGCATCGGCGCCGGCCGGCGGGTGCTCGTCATCGGCGCCGGCGGGAGCTTCGGCAGCTACGCCGTCCAACTCGCCGTGCACGCCGGCGCCGAGGTCGTCGCCGTGGACGCCGGCGGCAAGCTCGCGCTGCTGCGCGAGCTCGGCGCCGCCCAGGTCGCCGACTACGCCGAGGCCGACTGGATGGACGGCCTCGGCGACTTCGACATCGTCTTCGACGTGATCTGCCGGGCGCCGTTCGGCCGCGTCGTGCGCCTGCTCCGCCCGGGCGGCCGGTACCTGCTCGCCAACCCCGGGACGTCCCACCTCTTGCGCGGCCTCTGGACCTCGCTCACGAGCGACAAGAAGGTGATCTTCGGGGCGGAGGCCGGGACCGACGACGACCTGCGCGCTCTGGGCGACCTCATCGAAGCCGGGGCGCTCCGCCCCGTCATCGACCGCACGTACTCCTTCGCGCAGATGTCAGAGGCTCATCGCTACGCCGAGACCGAGCAGAAGCTGGGGAGCATCGTGGTGCTCGTCGGCCCGGAGCCGGACGGAGAGACCTGACGGCGGGCACCCGCGCGTCGCGCTCGCGCGGGTGTCCGCGGCCGAGCGCCCACGCAGGCCCCGCCGAGACGGCGCGGGCCAGCACCGGGAAGAAGCCCGGCGCGCGGGCCGGCAGCGACAGCGCCTCCTGGACCCAGCCCGCTGCTTCGTGCAGCGCCGCGCCGCTCAGGTAGGTGATGACGTTCGCGGCCAGCCACCACGCCCAGCGGGAGGTGTGCCCGCGGAGGGCGGTGGCCTGCGACATCCCGATCAGCGGTCCCAGCCTGAGCGCCTGGACGAACCCGTCCAGGAACGCGGTGATCGTGTCGCTGCCGCGGCCGAGCAGGTCCACCGCCCCCGGTGCGATGACTACGAGCCAGCCGACGAACGCGGGCACGAGGGTGACGAGCACCCACACGCCGAACAGGCGCCAGTCCCACCACGACCCGGCGCCGGCCCCGCCCTCGCCCCGCTCGATCCGCCGCGCCACGGCCCCTCCAGCCGCCGCGAGACGATCGCACGAGAGACAGCCTTCCTCGCGGCGCACAGGCCGATGGCGAGGCGATAGGCTGAGACCCGGCAGGACGAGGTCTTGCCGCCGCCGAAGCAGAGGACGCCCATGCGGAACGAGCCCAACAAATGAGCGCGCCCGGGACGACACCGGCGGCCCCGGGCGCGCCGTCGCGCCGCGCCCGCGGCTACCTCATGGTCGGCACCGGCGCCGTGATGTTCGCCTCCATCGGCGCGTGGCTGGGGCTCACCGACCTGCCCGTGAGCACCGTGCTCTGCATGCGTATGGGCCTGGCCGCCGTCATCCTGATCCTCCTCGGCGGCGGCCGGCGCTGGGCACGGCAGGCGCTGGGTACCGGCGTGCTTCGCCGCCTCATCGTGCTCGGCCTTCTCGACGCCGTGCAGATCTACACGTTCATGCTCGCCCTGCGCGAGCTCGACGTCGCCCTGGCCGTCTTCCTCTCGTACCTCTCGCCCATCTACGTCGCGCTCGTTGCGCCCCGGCTGCTGCGGCAGCGCACCGAGCGGGTCGTCGTGTGGGCCCTCGTCCTCGCTGTGGCGGGAATCGCCGTGATGCTCGCCCCCGGCCTGCTCAAACCCGAGCTGCGCATCTCGGTCCTCGGTCTGGTGCTGGCGCTGGCCTCGGGCATGCTGCTGGCCGCCTTCTTCATGCTCGCCAAGACGCTCTCCACGAAGGTCGACGGCACCGCCATGCTCGTCTCGGACGCGGTGATCGTCACCGTCGTGATGCTGCCCCTTGCCTTGATCCAGTGGTCCGCCCAGGGCTGGACCTTCACGCGCACCGACCTGTGGGTCGTGCTCGGGCTCGCGCTGTTCAGCACCGCCCTCGCCGGGAGCATCTTCCTGCACGGGATGCGCCACATCCCGATCCAGCACACCTCCATCGTCGGGCTGCTCGAGCCCGCGTGCGCGCCGCTGTTCGCCTTCGCGTTCCTCGCCCAGCGGCCGGCGGTCTGGACGCTGCTCGGCGGGGCGCTGATCGTGGGCGGCGCCGTGCTGGTCGTGCTGCTCAGCGGGGCCGAGGAAGGTCTCGCGGGAACGCCTGAAGAGGTCGTCGGGGAGGCCGTGGGTCTGGGTCCTGCTTCGCGTGCACACGGCGGCGGATGAGTCGTACCTCTCGGCGCAAGCTCTCTTGCCCTGGATGGGAGATCAGTCGTACAAGAATCCCGCCATCCGACAGCTGCGGTGGCATCCGCGGCCGAGCCGCGGATGCCCCATTCACAAGGAGACCGTCATGCCGGCACAGACCGACGCCCGTCACACGGGCAGCGGAGACCTCACCCCGGCGGCGCTCGGCTTCCGCATGCCCGCCGAGTGGGAGCCGCACGAGCGCTGCCTCATGGGCTGGCCGACGGAGCTGCGCATCCCGACCCTGTGGGGCGAGCACTACCTGCTGGCCATGGCGAGCTACGCGGCCGTGGCCCACGCGATCGCCGCGTTCGAGCCGGTGCTCATGCTCGCCCGGCCCGGCGAGGGAGCGGTCGCGCGCAGCTACCTCGGCCGCGATATCGAGGTCGTCGAGCTGCCCATCGACGACTCGTGGCTGCGCGACAGTGGCCCGATCTTCGTGACCCACCCCGACGGCCGCCTGGCCGTGAGCGACTTCACCTTCAACTCCTGGGGCGGGAAGTACGTGCCCTACGACAACGACGCGGCCATCGGGCGGCGGCTGGCCGAGCACTTCGGCGCGGAGCGCTTCGCCGCCCCCATGGTGCTGGAGGGCGGCTCCATCACCGTCGACGGCGAGGGCACGCTGATCACCACGGAGAGCTGCCTGCTGCACCCGTCCCGGAACCCGGGTCTCTCCAAGGACGAGATGACCCGGATCCTGCAGGACTACCTCGGCGTCACGAAGGTCATCTGGCTCGTCTCGGGTCTCGGTCTGGACGAGGACCCGGACACCAACGGCCACGTCGACGGCGTAGCCGCCTTCGTCGGTCCGGGCCGCGTGCTGCTGCACATGGTGCGCGACCCCCAGCACGCTGACTTCGTCAACCTGACGGAGAACCGCCGCCGTCTGCAGACGAGCGACGCGCTCGGACGGCCGCTGCAGGTCTTCGAGCTCGACGCCCGCAGCCGCCCGGTGCGCGTGGGCGACGCGCCGATCGTTGAGACGTACATCAACTCCTACTTCGCCAACGGCGCCCTGATCGTGCCGGCCGCCGGCACGGCGGACGACGAGGCGGCGCTCGACCAGCTGCGCGCGATCGTCCCGGACTACGAGGTGGTCGGCGTGCCGTGCCCCGTCATCGGCTACGGGGGCGGCGGCATCCACTGCATCACGCAGCAGATGCCACGGACGACGCGAGCGCGCTGACGGTCAACGGGGAGCCCCCGGGGCGTCCGCTTCAGAGGTGGCGCCGAATTGAGTCGCCGAAGGCCAGGACGTGGCGGCGGACGGCCTCCTCCGCGCGCTTCTCGTCCTTGGTCTTCACGGCGGCGAGGACCTCGGCGAACACCTCTTCGTGGAGCTCTGCCGGATCGAGGCGCTCGACCAGCAGGTACCACATGCGCAGCGACAGATCGAACAGCCGCTCGCACTCGGCCGCGAGCAGGGAGTTGTGACCTGCCTGCCAGACGAGGCTGTGGAGCCTTCTGTCCATCTCGAGGCCCCACTCGCTGGAGCGCTCGCCGCGGGCCATGCGGTCGTCGACCTCCGCGAGCAGGCGCTCGAACTCCTCGAGCTGTGACGAGGTCATGCGCTGCACGGCGAGACGCGCTCCCAGGGCCTCCAGCTCGAGCCGCATCTCCTCGAGCTCGCGCAGCTCGGCGAGGGTGACGTCGGCGACGTACATGCCCCGCCTCGGGAGGACGACCACCAGGCGCTCGGCCTCCAGCCGCTTGAGCGCCTCGCGGACGGGCGTGCGACCCAGGCCGAGGTCGCTCACCAGCACCGCTTCTTCGATCATGGCGCCCGGCTTCATCCGCGTGGTGATGATCCTCTCTTTGAGCAGTCCGTAGGCTTGCTCTGCGGCTGTCACGGGCATGTCAGGTCCCTCGTCGCTGGCGATACGGGCAGCGCCTCCCACCGTGGCGAGGCGCCGGCCTCCCGATTGTCGTATCCGACCGCGGGTACGCGCAACACGCCATCCGTCCGAGGACGGCGACTCCGGTTCCGACCCGCCGGGCAAGGGGGGAGGAGCCCGGCGGGTCGGAGCGGAGCGCTGCGGTCAGGCGTCCCTGGGCGCCGGGACGACCGTGGCCGGGCCGGCGGCGGGCAGGTCGCCTCCGGCCTGTGCCTCGCGCACGGCCTCCCGCGCCGCCTCGTGCACGGCCTCAGCGGCCGTTTCCCTGATGGACTCGTTCAGGCCCTTGAACACGCCGTAGATGACGGCGAAGAACAGGAACGCCATCGGGAAGGCGACGACGATCGACGCCGTCTGCACCACCTGCAGGCTGCCGGTCGCGGCGAGCACCGCGGCCACGGCGCCCAGGGCGATGGCCCAGAACAGGCGCAGGAACTTGTTGGGGTCCTCCTCGGTCGAGGTGAACATGGCCAGCGACATCGAAGCCGAGTCGGCCGCCGTGAGGAAGAAGGCCACGATCAGCACGAGGATCACGACCACGAGGATGCCGGTGAGCGGCAGGTGCTGTGCGGTCGCGAAGATGGCGCTCTCCACGCCGTTGTCGGTGAGCTCCTTGGTGATGTCGTACCTGATGCCGGCGCCCCCGACCACGCCGTACCACAGCAGGTCGGCGACCGTCGGGAGGATCAGCGTGAAGGCCACGAGCTGGCGGATGGAGCGGCCCTTGGAGATGCGCGCGATGAACACCGCCACGAACGGCGCCCACGCCATCCACCAGGCCCAGTAGAAGATCGTCCAGCTGCCGAGCCAGTTGGTCGTGTCGCCGACGCCCGTGTACAGGCTCATCGGCAGGAAGTGCAGGATGTACTGTCCGGTGGCGCCGATCGTGAGGTTGAGCAGGAAGAGCGTGGGGCCGGCGAGCAGCACGAAGAACCAGATGATGATGAACAGCCAGGTGCGGAAGGTGCCGAGGTACTTGATGCCCTTGTGCACGCCGGTGTAGGCGGCGACGGCGAAGACGGCCGTGAGCACGCCGATGATGAGGTACGCGGCGTTCTCGCCGAGCACCCACCCGTACTGGTACTTGAGGCCGGCCGAGAGCTGGAAGGCGATGAGGCCGGTGGTGGTGGCGAGGCCGCCGAGGGTGACGATGACGGCGAAGATGTCGAGCACCTTGCCCCAGCCGCCGCGCACGCGGTCGCCGATCACGTAGTAGAAGGCGGTCGAGAAGCGGAACGGCAGGCCCTTCTTGTAGGCGCCGAGCGCGACCGCCACGGTGAGCACCGCGTAGATGGCCCACGGCGTGAAGCCCCAGTGGAAGAACGACTGGGTCATGGCGTGCACGGCCGCCCCGGACGACATCGCCTTGTCGGCGAAGTACGGCGGCACCGTCATCCAGTCGTAGGCGGGCTCGGCCGGACCCCAGAAGACGATGCCGGCCGCGATGGCAGCGCCGAACAACATCGCGAACCAGGAGAAGTTGCCGAACTCCGGCTTGTCGTCGGCCTTGCCGAGCTTGACGGCGCCGAAGCGCCCGAACATCACCACGACGGCGGTGATCACGAGGGCGAACGCGGAGACCAGGTACAGCCAGCCCCAGTCCACCGTGATCCAGGTGAACGCCTTGTTCACGGCGGCCGTGAAGTTCTGCTCGGCGAGCGCCGCCCAGAGCACGAACGCGATGGTGATGACGGCGGAGACCCCGAAGATGACGGGGTCCATCTTCTTGAGACTGGCGAACGCAGAGGTCCGCTCGGTGGAGACGTCACTCAT
>Ga0172371_10006996_pt1 | contig 16190 bp, 11 predicted proteins | sample Lak12m_FD_114543 | JGI IMG/M metagenome (GOLD analysis project Ga0172371, IMG submission 114543) | Freshwater microbial communities from Kabuno Bay, South-Kivu, Congo - kab_022012_12m | ecosystem: Environmental > Aquatic > Freshwater > Lake | place: Democratic Republic of the Congo: South-Kivu...
TATTTCTACCTTACCGCCAGCTTTCATACGTTTTTTACCTTTTTTCTGTTTTTCGAGCAATTTCCGTTTTCTTGTCACATCACCACCATATAACTTTGCAGTCACATCCTTACGCATAGCTGACAAATGTTCGGATGCAATAATTTTTCCACCAATAGCCGCTTGAATTTTAATTTCAAACATTTGCCGAGGCAATACTTCTTTCAATGATTTTACGACATCACGAGCGATGATATACGCGCGATCTTTATACACGAGCGTAGATAATGCTTCTACTGGTTCTTCGGCCACCAAAATATCCATTTTTACTAATTCACATTTTTGATAATCAAAAAAATCATAACTTAAACTAGCATATCCACTGGAAACACTCTTTAGTGTATCATAAAAATCCACCAATAGAGAAGTTAAAGGTAACAAATAAAATAAAATCGCTTTATGTTCATCTAAATATTTGGTGTCTAAATAATTTCCTCTCTTTTCTGCGCACAACTTCATAATATTGCCTACATAATCTTTGGGGGTAAGTATTTCCACGCGCATAATTGGCTCTAAAACTTTTTCTGTCTGCTCTGGTTTAGGAAATTCCTCTGGAGAATGAATAGTATAATTAATACCTTTTTTATCAACGACCTGATACGCTACCGAAGGAGTGGTAACAATAATTTCCAATTGATATTCGCGTTTTAGTCGTTCTTTAAAAATTTCTAAATGCAACAATCCTAAAAATCCACACCGAAAACCAAACCCAAGTGCCAAGGATGATTCTGGTTCATATAAAAGCGAGGCGTCATTCAATTTTAATTTTTCCATAGCATCACGTAATTCGTTGAAAGCATCGCCTTCTTTGGGATAAATACCTGCATATACCATTGGCTTCATTTCCACATACCCAGGAAGTGGCGGGACTGGTATTTTTATCTCACTAGTGATGGTATCACCAATCTTTGCCTCGCCTACTTCTTTTAGTCCAGTCACCACATATCCAATTTCCCCACTTTCTAATGAAGGTTGTTTGGCCAGTGAAGGATTCAGAAACCCAACTTCCAATGCTTCAGTTGTTTGACCAGTAGAAATAAATTTAATTTGTTGATTGCTTTTTATTTCACCACTAAATAATCTCACATAAGAAACGACTCCTCGATATTCATCATAAAAAGAATCAAATACCAACGCTTTTGTCGGGCCTTCGGTTTGTACTGGTGCGGGGACTCGCGTAATAATTGCATCTAAAATTTCTTTGACGCCAACTCCGGTCTTGGCAGAAGCAAGTAAAATATCTTGATCCTGGCAACCAAGAAGATTTATTAAATCTAGCATCACTGTCTCTGTATCAGCAGCTGGTAAATCAATTTTATTGATAACTGGAATAATAGTTAAGTTTTGTTTTTGCGCAAGATATAAATTGGCAAGCGTTTGCGCTTCAATCCCTTGCGTTGCATCCACGAGTAACAAGACCCCTTCTACAGCAGCTAAACTACGCGAAACTTCATACGCAAAATCTACATGTCCAGGCGTATCAATAAGATTTAATTCCACATCACGCCATTGCATTCGTACTGGTGTGAGCTTAATGGTAATTCCACGTTCACGCTCAAGATCCATTTGATCAAGTAGCTGCGCTTTCATTTTTCGCTTATCAATTGTTCCTGTTATTTCCAACAATCTATCAGCCATAGTAGATTTCCCATGGTCAATATGCGCAATAATACCAAAATTTCTAATATTTTTTTGAGTTGCCATAATTAATCTTTAGTAACACTTGAAGTCTGGTTTTTATTAAACACCCGCAGATATTTTACAAAAATTTTATGTATAATTTCAACCTCTTCGAATCTAAATAATAAAGACAATAAAATATATGATCCACCACCAATAACTAACGTCGTAACTGTTTGTATTAAAATACCAAAAAATGTTCTCATATTCACGAGTGGTGCTACAATTTGCATAACTACATAACCTAAAATACCAGTCAATAAACTTAAAGAACTAATTTTCAACGTAGACCAAGCTAATTTTTTATCATCAAGATACCCGACTTTCACTCGCAGTACTGTAAGTAACGCAATCATTTGCAAAATACTCGCGAAAGAAAAAGCAATAGCCACACCAAAAATGCCATACATTTTTCCTAAAATAAGAGCACCAATAATATTAATAACCATGCCAATACTGCTAATCCACACTGGGGTTTTTGTATCTTCAAATGCATAAAAAGATCTCGCCAGTAATGGAATCAGACTTTGCGCAAAAAGTGATAATGAAAAAAAGCCAAGCGTTTGTGCCGTCTGGATAGTATCATGCCAAGTAAAATTACCACTCCCAAGTACTAATCTGACGATTTGTGCTCTCAGAAGTAATAAAAAAACTGAAAAAGGAATTATCAAATAAAGTATGCGACGGAAATTTACACTAAAATTTATCATAAATTGTTCGTGATTTTTTTCCGCAAATGCTTGGGAAAATGCTGGAAAACACGCAATCGCAATAGACACGCCAAAAATTGAAATCGGAAATGATTGCAAATTATTTGCCAGATTGAAATACGCCACTGAACCAACCGCGAGCGTGGAGGCAATAATCACTGTAACTACTTGATTGATTTGACCAACTGCAAGTCCAAACGTACGTGGTAACATTAAAGTAAATATGCGCCGAACGCCAGGATGAGAAAATTGAAAATGGAAACTATATTTCCAACCCGCGTGGATTGCTTCAGGTAGTTGCACAAGTAAATGCAAAAAAGCGCCCAGCACCACACCCCAGGCTAACCCTGAGGGGCCTAAAAAACGAGTTAAATACACAATACCAAAAATAATTCCTAAATTATATAAGATTGGCGCGAGTGAAAAAGTCAAAAACTTTTTAAATGAATTTAAAATGCCTGATAAAATATTGGAAACTGTAAAAAAAATAATTGCTAAAAACATAATTCTTGTGAACTGTACTGTGAGATCAAATTTTTCACCCACAAAACCTGGCACCACCAGATGAGTAATAAATGGTGTAAAAATAATAAAAATAATAGTCAATATACCAATAACTAAAAGTAGTAGATTTAACAACGAATTCGCAATAACAATCGCTTCTGCTTTATTTTTTTGTAAATATTTAACAAATACTGGAATAAAAGCTGATGCCAGCGCTCCCAGAACTAAAGTATTAAATACCAAATCAGGTAGCTTAAACGCTGCATAATACACGTCTAACGTATCAATATTACTACCGGAAAAATTTGCCGCCAGGATCCGATCTCTTATCAACCCAACAATCTTTGCAAAAACAGAAAAAAAGGCAATCAAGATTGCCCCGCCTGTTACGGTATTATTTAATTTAAACCAAATTTTCTTGAACATTGTGAAAATATTATACCAGAATTGACTAAAAAATCATAATATTTATTAAAAAAGATGTTATACAATTTATCTTGTATATTAAAAACTGATGATTGATCAGAAGTAAAAGCATTATTATCTGCAAAATTGAATGAGACGAATCAAAAAGAATATAGCTTATTATTAAAACTAATAAAAAAATAAATAATTTTTTCAAAATTATCTCCTTTAAATTGTTTATAATTACTCAATAATCTGGGACTTAGTTCTAGAATTGCATGGTCGGTTAATGAGGAGAGAGATTTTCCCTTTCGGGAATAACCGACTAGCCTCGAACCAAGTACCCAGATTACTGAGGACCAGTGCCAACTAAATAACATTTATAGTTATTGTGCTACCATTTCGGTAGTAAGGGCGCCGCACTGATCATCAGCATTTTTTATTAATATTTTCAAAGCAAGGACTTTATTATATTTTGTTCCATGTGTTATGTTACATGTTTTATTGCCTTGCCGACTTTCTCCTCAATTCAAGGCATGAAACATACATCAGTACGCTCACGCCCAGAATTGAGGATAGGAGCACATATTCGGGAGCGAGCTGCAAAGGCCAAAAAATTTATTTAAAGCCTGCAAGTCACTCTCTCCCCGATATGTGCTCCCTCATAAGAAAACGCTAATTTTGAGGGAAAATGTTTGAGTGATCTAATAAGATATCAAACGAATAAGTATTTATAGCACTCGCCTAGTTTACACCAAGCGTGAGACCAAAATATTTACCCCTAAGAACAGAAAAAACTTTCCGTATCCTTTCCCTCCAAATAAGCGCTTCCTTATAAATTATCAAAAAAACTCTTTCTGGATAGAGAGAGTCATTAAAACTATTCTATTCTCTCTCCAAATTTTTAGTTAACTAATTAGTATACACCTTTTACAGATTTTGTCAAGCTATGCAGTTAGATGGTATTCTTTTTTTAGCTAATATAAAATAAAAAACCGTCTAATAAATTAGACGGCAATGATTTTTTTACTATTAACGGCTAAATATTACCCCCCACAACTGATCCAAATATACTTGATTCTGATAAAAAAGTGTATTGCCTTGCTGAGCAGTATTTTCTTTCAATACTGAACTAATCAGTGCTTGCCAGGTGGTTGGATAAGAAATTTCATGAGAAAAATCATACGGCATTTGCCCTGACTGTTTTTGAATAAGCAATGTATGCATTGCTACTGTTTGCTGGTCATTGGAAAAAATACCCAATTTGCCGATTACACTATCTATTGTTTTTATTAATATATTTTTCTCTTCCTGTGCTTTGAAACTCACAGTAAAAGGCAACTTATAAGTCAAAATAACTTCTTGTTGCTCCCCTGGTTCAAGATATATCCAATTACCAAATACGGTTTTCCCAAACTCTTCAGTTATTCTTGTCTGAGAAATTTCATCACGACTCGGATTCTTTTCGATCTCTTGCAAAAAAGTATCCTCACTAAATCCAGCACTCGGGTTGCTAAATTCTTCATCTGCTGGTGGCGTAAACCCTTGGGCACTTATCAGTTTACTCCCCAGTGGTACATACACGCGCACATAATCACGATATGGCAAGGAAGTAAAATTATTATCTATCTTACCATCATGTCGTTTAATAATCTTTAAAGTATTTAGCATATCACCTGAATCATCAATTTTAGTTTTCAATAATACCTGTTGTGAAATCACGCCGTCTGTTTTTCCCCCACCGATGTTCGCATCAACTATGGCTAAATAATCCTGATTGGTATATTTAACTTCCCCACCAAAACCGAAATCCAATAAACTTTGTTCGAGTATACTTTGGGTATGATAGAGTTGTAAATCCTTGAGCTGTAAACTCTTATATAATACAGAAAATAAATTTAAAAATTCTTGTGGAGGCAGTGTTTCTAACTTATTGAGTAAAATTGGCATCAGTACAGAAATAATCTTTTTTGGTTGGTTTAACTCTTTATCATAATCAATTTCCACTTCGTGCTGTAATTCATCAATTACATTCTCTGCGGTTAAAGTAATTTGAAATTCTGACAATTCTATTGGACCAGTGAGAGCAAGTAACTTTGGCAATAGTGATGAATTAACCGCAATAACACCATCAACTGTTGGACCACCAGATTTTTCGTAAAACCACATCAATTTCTTGGCTGAGGTCGGAAAATCAAAAAACCAGTTCGCATCCTGCATTTGCCAATTTGCATTCAGTAGTCGCAAGGGCTCAGGTGAAGCAAGTAATACCTCTAAATTCCCTTGTAAATCATACACTCCGCCTGGAGGCAGATAAAATTTTTGTAATTTTGCATCTTTTATATCAACTTCAGCTACCGTACCAACAAAACCTCCGGTTGGTCTTAATTCATTGCTATTTTGAAAAACTATCAAATATCTTTGCGGATTACTGCCACCCAAATAATCAATAGCAAAATTACTAAATGCGGCTGCTTCAGTAAATACTTGCGTAGAGGCAGGTAATAACTTAATTAGCATTGAAAATTTTTCCTGATACTCTCGTGGCAGAGCGTCTATATTGATACTCGCTAAATTTTGCGAACTTGATTGCAATAACACAGCAACTCTTTGCAAGCCTTCATGTAAGGCGCGGAGAGATGTAATATTGTCAGCACTTCCGGATTGTAATGATGTAAATAAATCTGACATATAAACACCAATTTCAGCGAGATCATTACCTGCCTGCATTAAAGCCAGACTACTACTCACCTGATCACCTACGTTTGGAACAAACTTCGCAAGTGATATTAAAAATGATGGATAGGTATTTATAATATGATTGACTGTTTTTATATTTGATTGGGCTGAAATAAAATTGCCACTCGCTAAAGAAAAATCTAAAGCTTCAAAATTTTGTAAACCTTGATTGAAATCCTCATAGACCGATGTACTGGCACCAAGTACCAAAGATTTTTGATTTTTTAAATCTTGATAAAAAGTATATGCCTTAAATGGTATAGCAAGCAGTAAAATCAAAAATACAAACAATCGCATAGAAACTGCCAACTCCCTAGAACCAAATACAAATACTTTTTTTTCATTACTGGCGCCTGCCAATATCTGCTCTGGCACATTTTCTGAAGCCGAAGACTTTTGTAAAATTTTATCAGTCTGATTTTCACCCCAACGTGAAAAATTAAAAAATACTCTTTCTACCGTCCTACTGACTGCACCCTGCATACGCAGCCTTGTACGTTTGATAGGCCCTGGTCTTTGGTGTGAAAAATTTGCATATTCTGCAGAACGTTTTCTTACTTCTGGGGTAATAAAATTTGTTTTCACTCGTTGAAAACGTTTTTCCATGACTGCCAATGTTTCTTCAAAATTTCTACGTGGTGGCAAATTATTTAACTGTTTAGTATAAAAAACCTGGGTCTTTAAATTAACAACATGTGACGAAGATATATGTTGTTCATTTGACCTAATAGATACTGGTTGGGAAAAATTACTGTTTGGTATGTTACTAGTTATCTCAGTAACGGGTTTAGTATATACAGACGCTTGTTCAAAAATTTTTACTGGAGTCTCAAGAACTTTATGCTTTATGACTGCAATATGCTCATCAGAAAATAAAACCAAACTATCAGTAGTTTCCTTTTGTACCTTAGGAAAAACAGGCTTCGCAATTGAAACTTTAGTAATAATATTTTTTTTTCTTTTAAAGCGCACCTTAGATTTAGCGTGAGACGTTTTACTTCGATTTTTTGTAGATTTTTGGCTTTTTACCTGTTTTTTAACGTCTGATTTTTTTGTCTTTTTACTTTTTTTTAGGTGCGTAATTTTTTTTCTAACAGTCATGTAAACATCTATTTGTTAACTTACAAATTATACAACAAATTATTCTTTTTACAAAATTTCTTCATATACCTCCCAGGTTAAACGTGCAGTTTTCTCCCAAGAATACAAAGCAACCTGACGTTTTCCTTGTTCTTGCAACCGAGTTCGTAAATTTTTATTCTGACTTAAATCAAAAAAAGCCTTCATCATATCTGCTTCATCATGTGGATTTATATAATAAGCTGCCTCTCCTAATACTTCAGGTAAACAACTTTCACTACTCGCTATCACGGGCACATCTTGTGCCATAGCTTCAAGGGGTGGCAAACCAAAACCTTCTATCAAAGAAGGATAAATAAAAGCAGTGGCTTTTTTATAAAGCTCTTGTAATGCATCGTCAGTTACCTCACCTAAAAAAATAATTTTGTCTTTCACTTGATAATGTTGTTGCAAACGTGTATAAAAAAAATCTATTTTACCAACACATACTAAATAAAATTGACCACGTGAATTAAACTGCAAAAAACTATTGCACATAAATTCTAAATTTTTATGGGGATAAGCTGCGCCGACATACAAAAAGTAAGGTTCATACCTAGAAAACTTTCCAGTCATTGTAATATTATTTTGTATCAACTCCACAGCTTCGGGTGTTATTTTTATTTTTTTTGAGGAGATACCCAAAAAACGAACTAAATCTGATTCTGTATAGGCACTTGGACACAAAATTTTTTTTGCTCGCCTCGCAGCAATTGCCACTAACTGTTTGGCAATAAAAATCTTAAAATGATATAACCATTTTGTTTTGGTAGTACTTCGATCGTCAGGATAATGGGTCATAATCAAATCGTGTATAGTGAGCACATAAGGATTTACATATAACAATGGTACATTGAAATGCATAAAATGAACTAAATCAAAGTCATATGAATATAAACGCCAAGGAAAAATAAGTTGTTCTTGCCAAGAATACCAAGGAATATCAATTTTAACTTTTATAATATTTTCTGCAGGTGGTGTATACGCATTAAAATTATCTTTAGTTAAAAAAATTACATATTCATTTTTTTGTGGAGCACTCTCAAGCCTTGCGAGTAGCTCGGCAATATATCTACCAATGCCCCTATTTTTTCCCGCGCCATACATGCGCGCATCAATACCTATTTTCATATACAATTTTTAAATTCACTTAATAACTTTGCAGCAGCTGTTTCCCATTTATATTGGGTGACCTGATTCTTTCCTGCAAGTACCAGCCGAGTCCTTAATTTGTAGTCAGTTGCGAGGCGAAGCATGGCACTTGCTAATTCGACGGTGTTATATGGGTTTATATAATACGCAGCACTACCTAATACTTCAGGTAGCGCTGTTATATTACTCGCAATCACTGGTACATCATTTTCCATTGCCTCAAGTGGTGGAAAACCAAAACCCTCGTGCCAAGATGGAAACACAAAAGCCGTAGCCTGCGAATATAATTTTTGTTTTATTGCATCTGATACATATCCTATATAATGTATGCGTGGATAAGTAGCTATTTTTTTGAACAATTTACGCGCAAACCCCGGAGCTAGCTTACTGCCACCAGCAAGTAGCAAATCAATATCTGGCTGTTGACCTGTTATTTGTAAAAAAGCATCAACAATACTTTCAATATTTTTACGTGGCTCAATATTTCCCAAAAAAAGAAAATATTTTTTAGCAGGAAGTTCTATTGTATCTTTTTCTGAAAATTTTCTAATAGTTGGCATTCCAGAATGAATAACTTTTATCTTAGTTTCTAAAATTCCATACACACGTTGTAAATCATTTTTTGTATGTTCACTCACCGCAATAATTTTGTTTGCTCGTGTATATATTTTTTCTAACTGCAATGCCCAATGCCAAAATAAACCTTTGCGGGTATATAACTCTGGAAATATTTTCCAAGACACATCATGGCAAGTGACAACTAGCCGAATACCTTTACTAATGGAAAAAAAATGATTGGTCGGTTCCCAAAACAAATCCAAACGTATAGGAAAAAAAGTATCTAATTTTGGCCATCGAAAAAGAGCTATACTTAAATGTATTATCTTATTCGGAAATCGCGTATGTACATAATGTACATTTTCTCCTTCAAATACTGGAAGATTTTTTTTATTGTTCTGCCAACTATTTGTATATAAATAATATTGATTTTCATGATCTATTTTTAAAAGCGCGGCTATCATCTCTGCCGCGTAATAACCAACGCCACTTAATTGCTGTTCAGTTAAACATCTCGCATCAATTCCGATGTTCATACGCGCGTGAATATTTATAAAATTTATCCCATTCTTCAGTTACCACTTGCTGCAAATTTTGTTTAAAGATTGCAGCATCAAATTGCAGAGCATGATTTCTTATTGTCTGCGGATCATATTGTGCAACGTCAAAACGAATAACGGCATCAGCGAGCGCTTCCCATGTTTGTTCATCAAAAAAAGTACCACTCACCCCCTCTGTGATACTTTCAGTAGCACCACCCGCACGATACGCAATGACTGGCCTGCCAGCAGCCATAGCCTCAACTGCAGTAATCCCAAAATCTTCTTCTTGCGGATATAAAAAAGCTTTTGCTCGACTATAATAACGGTTACGTTCAGCATCTGGCAAGGCACCTAAAAATTCGATATTAGATTTAGCCATTTTTTTCAAATGCACTTCTTCTTCACCAGTACCTATTATCTTAAGTTTTAAACCTAACTTATTAAACGCTTTTACTGCAATGTCGACTCTTTTATAAGGCCGTAACCTTGAAACCATGAGAAAATAATCATCTGTTTCATCACTTATTTTTATCTGTGATGTATCGACTGGTGGGTAAATCACCCGCGCCTCACGATGATAATATTTTTTAATACGCCTGGCAACAAATTGCGAATTAGCTAAAAATACATCAACCCGTTGGGCGGCAGTATAATCCCACATACGCAAATAAGTAAGTAGTGGTGGTAATATTTTTTTCACCAGCCACGGTTGATGTAACTCTTCAGTATAGGTATGTGTATCTGACCACAAATAACGAGTTGGCGTATGACAATAACAAATATGCAATGCTTCGGGATTCACGATCACACCCTTCGCGAGTCCTGATACTGACGATAAAACTACATCATATTGAGAAAAATTAAATTGCTCAACAGCTGCTGGCATCAATGGGAGATACCATTTAAAACGTCCTCTACTGCCTGGTAATTTAGAAATAAATGATTCTTCTATTTTTTTATCTGCAAACCATTTACCTAACTGAGTGTCATCATAAAGCAATGTGTAAATTTTACTTTCTGGCCAAAGACTGCACATATTCAGGAGTACGCGTTCCGCGCCACCAAATTGATTAAGATGATCATGTACTAATGCTAATTTCATATTGTTAGGCAACTCCTTTCTTTTTTAATACCACGCCAATCGTCTTGAATAAAATTTGTATATCAGTGCGCAGGCTCCAATTTTCAATATAGTATAAATCTAACTTTACTTCTTCACTAAAACTAAGATTTGCCCGTCCAGATACTTGGGCAAGGCCCGTCATACCAGGTTTGATAGATAATAATTTTCGTTGGTGCATTTCATAACGTTCAACTTCTTCAGGCTCATGTGGCCTTGGACCAACTAAACTCATTTCTCCCCGAAATACGTTGATTAGTTGAGGCAGTTCATCCAAACTACTTCTTCGTAAAAAACTACCAAAACGAGTAATTCGCGTATCTTTTTCATTTTTGAACAATGGTCCATCAGACCGGGTATTCATCCGCACAAACTCAGGCCGCAGATTTCCTTCTTTATCATACTTAAATGTATGTGCATCCTTAATCATTGATCTGAATTTATATAACCAAAATTGGCTACTATTCTTACCAACTCTTTTTAATTTCACCAATGCCGGACCAACTGAATCAATTTTTATAATACCCATCAAAAGTATGGCAAATGGTAATAAAATAATAATTAGTATGATACTACCACCGACATCAAATATTCTTTTATATATTCTTCCCCACCCGTCAAGCGGAGTCTTTTTAATTTCCACGAGTGGCATGCCACCAATTGATCTAATCTCTACATTATGTGACTGAGCTTCAAATACATCAGCCACATACTGAAAACCAAGGTGATAACTATGACAATAATTCAAAATCTCTGATCGAATTTCTTTTGATAAGTCATTGTCAGCCAGTATCACTTCATTGATAGTTTGTTCAACTAAAAGTTGCGACATTCGTTCTGGAGAAAAATGTTCAAACCGTTCTACTAATCGATAACCAAGTTCTGGTTGACGATAAAATACGGACGCAAGATCATCAGTCGCTTTATCCGCACCTATCAATACTACTCTTGAAATACCCCAACCATATACTAATAGCTGTCTTCTCATAAAGCGCAAAATCATACGCATCACACTCACATAAAAAATAGCGAGTACCCAAGCAGCTAGTATTATAAACCGAGAATCAAAAAATTCACGTTGCCAGAAAATATAAATAATAATAACCATAAGGCCAGTAGAACACGCAAAAATAATACTTGATAATTCATCAATCAATCTTTTATATAATGTGATAGTATATAAGCCTTGGAATGCAAAAACTATAAGCCAAATAAGCGCAGCAATAAAAACTATTTTCACATATTCATCATATGGCAAATTGAAAATGACTGGTCTGATTTCCTGAATCCAGACAGCATAGCGCAAAACATAGGCAGATAGACCAGCGAGAACCAGCATGACATAATCTGCAGGCACTGAAACCGCGGCAAATGTGAGTTCTGATTTTTTCATAATTTAACCTAAGTATAGAAAAAAAAACGTTTTTTTTCAAGTATTTATTGACTTTTGCACAGAATTGGTATATAATACTCATGCTAAATAAATTGGATAGTCGCTCATTCAAATTTGAACTGGGAGGAAAGTCCGAACACCATGCTCGCCTCAGCTTTTTGGGTAGTTAGTCGGTAACGCCGACCCATTTGATTAGCAATAATCAGATGAGGACAAGTACAACAGAAAATATTCCTTTCCGCAAGGTGCGGAATAAGGGTGAAATCGTAAATTAATTAATTTACGCGTTCCTGCAGTGATGTGGGAAAAGAGGTAAACTCTAGCTGGTGCAATACCAAATAGGTTCCGTGAAAACGGAACGGGTTGGTAGCTAGATCTTACTGGCAACAGTAAGACAAGATAGATGACTATCACTTCCGCTTTTCGCGGAATGACAGAATTCGGCTTATAAATTTATTTAGCATATGTATTTACAAAAAATTCCACCTTTCAAGGGTGGATTTTTTGCTAAAGTCAATTTTTTTGCGCGACATCTATCGCTTGATTGACTAAACTGTCGGCTAATTTGTTCTGTTCTCGAGGAATATGATGATACGTTACTTTTTTAAAACTTTGACTTTCATTCCAAATCTGCACAAACAATTTACGTAATTCTAAATTTTTTATTTTGTATTTTTGTGATAACTGACTCATCACCAATTCACTATCCATATAAAAAGTCAGTTCACCTGTGGTAATTTTTTTTACTGCCCGCATGGCTTCTAGCACAGCGGTATATTCAGCTTGATTGTTGGTGGCTTCACCAATATATTTTTTTCCTTCTACTACTATTTTTCTGTCTTGATCATAAATTACATACCCAATACCCGCCGGTCCTGGATTTCCACGCGCCCCACCATCAGTATAAATAATATGTAAACTAATCTTGCTCATGAATTCTTAAATCAATAATCTTAAGTTGTAATTCTTTATTTCCATTCCACTCATTGACACCAGCTTCATATACTATATCAAGTCTATCTCCCATTTGCACATTTCCCCATTCTTTTCCCAATCCAAAACCAATTGTTTTTCTCACCAGACCATGTTCATCGCTTACCATGAGTCGCAAATGTTTATTTTCTTCACCGACAAATTCAACACCAATCACCTGCAAATCCTTGGTAAGAAATTTAGGTGATGGATTTGCTTCGCCAAAAGGTTCAAATTTTTTTAAATCTTCAATCAATTGCCAATCAACATCAGTGAGTGTAATTTCTGCGTCAATGTGCAATCTCGCAACAAATAAATCTGTATCTAGTTTTTGGGTAGCAGCCTTGATGGCTTTAGTAAATTTGAATAATACATTTTTACTTTTTACTGTAAAACCGCATGCACCATCATGCCCACCAAAACGGATTAAAAATTCACTTTGTGCACTTATGGTATCAATAATACTAAACCCTGTAAGCGATCTGCCAGAACCCATAATTTTTTTCTGATTTAAAGTAATCGCGAGCGTCGGTCGCCGATAAAACTCAGTGAGCCGACCAGCAACTAATCCTACCAGTCCTAAATCCCAGCCTTCTTTATATACCACTAAAATATTGTCTCCTTTGATAAACTGTTTTTCTGCTTGCACTTTTGCTTCTTTTACAAATTGTTCAGTAAGCTGTTGTCTTTTTGTATTGGATATTTGCAATTTATTGGCAAACTTTTCTGCTTGGGTTTCATCAATTTCATTGAGCAGTGCATAAGCATCATTTGCGTGATCAATTCGACCAGCCGCATTAAGCCTCGGACCAATAATAAAACCAATCTGCCAAGTATCAATCTTACCTGGTGCCATGCCAGCTAATGTAATTAATTTTTGTAACCCTATACGTTTTGTTTTATTGAGCACTACGAGTCCATATTTTACTAAAGTATGATTCTCGCTCGTTAGTGGCATAATATCTGTAACCGTCGCAATCGCTACCAAATCAAGAAGCCATTTTTCCCAACCAGCTGGAAAAGTATGTAACTGCTGAGCTGTACCGTAACGAACTAAACCTTGTACGAGTTTAAAAGCCATGCCCACGCCAGCTAATTGATGATAAGGATACATATCAGCGGGATTTGAACAATTTAAAAAACTAAATGACATCACGTGTTTTTCAGGAACATGATGATGATCAGTAACTATTACATCTACCCCCGCTTGTTGCAACAAATCTACTTCCTTGATATTGGTTGTACCACAATCAACCGTGATGATTAAATTGTATTTTTTTTCTATTAGTTTACCGACCACAGTTTCATTTAACCCATAGCCTTCCAATTCGCGATGTGGAATATATACATCAACCATGAGTCCAACTTGTTTAAAAAATTCTGTAACAACCATGGCTGAGCACACACCATCTGCATCATAATCCCCATACACCAAAACTTTTTCATTTGTTTTTACTGCCTGCCAAATGCGCTCTACTGTTTTAGTCATATCTTGAAATAAAAAAGGATCAAATACATCTTGCGAATAATCAGGATATAAAAATTCATCAATTTTTTCTTGCGTATCTAAATGGCGATTGAAAAGCAGTTGCCTGATAATAGAATGAATTTCTGGAAATTTTTCAGCAAATTCTAATGGGGGCTTTTCAGCAAACTGCCACTTTTTTTGTTTTTTTGTGCTGGCCATAATATTGACTTTTTTAAAAAAATATGCTATAATGTATTATATAGTAAATTAAAATAAATTAAAAATATATGAGGAGGCATTATGTCTTTTTTTGATATTTTCTTGTTTGCATTAATCAGTTTTGTAATACTAATAATTATCTTTTACTTTTTGACAAAGAAAACTGGCATCAATGCATTCTCAGTAATTGGTATATTATTACCATTTTTATTACTTTATTATCTATTTCACACACAAATTTTTAATGTGAGTGAAACTTTTTTATCAGCACTCCTGATAATTTTATTCCTTTTTTATATTGATCTTGTAGGCATATGCCTGCTATTTAGTAAAAAAATAATTCATATATAAAAAAATCCCTCAAACTATGAGGGATTTTTCTTTTGCATATATTATTTTTCTGATTCTTCTTTTATCTCCCCTTTTAACTTATTTACCGTGCGACTAATTTGAAGTGTAAGTATGACAACTATAATAGTAACTAATAATGCATAACCAAACTGCGCCCACAGTGTGGACTGCGTACCAAATATTTTTTTAAAAATATCCTGAATCAAATTATTCCACGCCAGTGCAGCAACGAGTCCGAGTCCCGCAGTCACTAACGTAGACAATTTTTCCAAAACCTCCAAATGTAATTTTTTTGCTTTTTGTTTAAGATCTTCCATAAAATTATTTTATTTTTTTACAAATATAAATAGGATTATCATTGGACATTGGGTAGTCATTGCCATATTTGATAGCTTCTAACTTGAAAAACTTATTCAATAGCCTTTCCATCTCAATCTTTTCTGGATAGGTCATGGTCACTGTAAAAAATGGATAATAAAATTCTTGCCACTCTGCAAAAGTCAGTTGCTTGTCATGATACGCTTTGGTAATCTCTTCTTTATAAAACTTTCCCAAATCAATCTGATACGTTTCAGGATTATATGTAGAAATTGTGGAATACATTTCTAGTTCAAGTAAATAACTAAATTTATGTTTAGGTAACTTGGCAAAATCCTGCATAATATGGGCGGGTGATCTTTTTTTACGCATTTTGTCAAATGTATTTATTCGAAATACTGCCCGACCGCCGGGTTTTAACACTTTTTTTGCCTGATATAAGACTTGTGTATAATCAAGCCATTCATTTAAACTATTTAAACCCCAATCACTTACCACTAGGTCAAAACTTTCTGGGAGCAAATCTAGATCTTGCCAATTCATAATCACAACTTTTTCTTTTTTTTCACCATGAAATTTGAGCAATTGATTCATGGCAATAATCGCGTTGGGATTATTGCCAACCACAGTGATTGCGTAGCGGTGTACAGCGAGTAAATCTCTAATTTCTGGAGAATCACCTAGTACAAGAGCTTTTTTTTCAAAAGGCACTAGTGACCCGCTCTTGATTGCCAGATCATAAATAGACTGATCGCCGTCTGACGGCCGGAGAGGCGCATCATAGGTCTGCCAGAGGCGAGCATTTTCTTGCCACGCTTCTTTATTTTTATATAATTCAGTTTCTGCCATAGGTAAAACCAAAATGTTTTTTTAAACGCAAATTAAATTCTCGCATAGTAAA
>Ga0172371_10006997_pt1 | contig 16187 bp, 11 predicted proteins | sample Lak12m_FD_114543 | JGI IMG/M metagenome (GOLD analysis project Ga0172371, IMG submission 114543) | Freshwater microbial communities from Kabuno Bay, South-Kivu, Congo - kab_022012_12m | ecosystem: Environmental > Aquatic > Freshwater > Lake | place: Democratic Republic of the Congo: South-Kivu...
GACGAGTATTACCGCAACCTGCCTTTCATTGGAGTGGTCGATCTGGATAAATACAGCGGCTGACGCGCCTTCCGAATGACAATAAACGAAATTCTCGACCCTGAACTGCGAAACGCCCTGCTGGCGTTGGTCGAACGCTGCGATGAGATCTATCTGGTGGGGGGCGCGCTGAGAGATTTTCTCCTAAAAAGAGCATGCAAGGATATCGACTTCGTGGTGAAACAGGAAGCCCTTTTTGCAGCCAGGACTTGCGCGAATCAGATGGGCGGGAAATTCTACACACTGGATGAAAAGCGGAAGACCGGCCGCGTGCTGTTGAAGCTGCGGGGCGAAAACCTGGTGATCGATTTCGCCAGCATGAGCGGGGAAAACCTGGTTGAGGATTTACGAGCGCGCGATTTTACCATCAACGCGATGGCGGTGGATATCCGGAACCCCGAAATACTGATCGACCCGCTGCTTGGCAAGAGCGACCTCAAAGCAGGCATCCTGCGGCCCTGCAGCGGTAACAGTTTCCAGCTGGACCCGGTACGGACGATCCGCGCGATACGCTTTATGCAGGCATTGAACATGAAGCTTGCGGAAGGCGCCGAAAATCCCTTAATCAACGCTGCCACTCGGTTGAAAGAGATATCCGCAGAGAGAAAACGCGACGAACTTTTCCATGTTTTCGAAGCCGGGCAGGTCAAGCAGTCATTGATGTTGATGCGGGAATTCCATATATGGGATCAGGTCTTGCCGCAACTGGAATGCCTGGACAGCAAACAACGCTTTCCACCGCACGTGCACAACCTGATGGAACACAGCTTGCAGGCGTTGAATTACTGCGAGATTCTTCTGCAATGCATCCGACAGGGAGCGACCGAATCGCGGCATGAACACATACGCAGCGGCTGTGAGATGCTGCTGGAATTCAGAGAACCACTGCTGCGCTTTCTCGAAAAACCAATCCATCCGCAAAGAACATATGATGGCTTATTGTATCTAGGCGTGCTGTATCACGACATTGGAAAAACGATGGCCTCCAATGACACTGACCCAAAAGGACAAGGTAAAACTGATGACCACGCGCAAGCCAGCGCGGATTTTTTCCACAAAATCACGGCGCATTGGGCTCTCTCCGGGGATGAATCTGATTTTGTTGAGAGAATCATCCGTTGGCATTCAGTGCAGTTGCTGGTCAATGATGCAACCGTTATTGACCAAGAGCTGCAAGTCCACCGGTTTTACCGGCAAACCGGCAAGGCCGGCGTCTTGCTGGCGATTTTTCACCTGGCGGACATCCTGTCCGCGTACAAAGATACCCTAAAACCCGAACGATGGCAGCAAGCGCTGCGCGCCAGCCGCCGGCTGCTGGATGGCTGGTTCAACCACTATGATGAATGGATCGAACCTCCCGCGTTGATCGATGGGGAGGCGGTCATGCGCGAATTGGGCCTGCATCCGGGTAAAATTATTGGGGAGATCCTGGAAGGCATAACGGAAGCGCAGGTCAGCGGTGAGATTGAAACCGGAAAAGATGCGCTGAGGCTTGCCGGGGATTTGGCCGGGAAAAGAGGTATTGATTAGGTTGGCAGAGAAATTGTTCGTGGAAGTGCGCGGGCGGGGCACACCCTTGACGCTGCTGCATGGTTACCCGCTGAACCATACCATCTGGGAGGACGTGGAGGCCCAATTGGATGATGAGTTTAGAGTCATCATGCCAGATTTGCGCGGGCAGGGCAGGTCGCCCTCACCGGCGGGCGTTTATCGCATGCGGGTAATGGCGGAAGATATTTTGCGATTGCTGGATGATCTGGGAGTGAAAAAAACGGTCATGGCCGGGCATTCCATGGGCGGGTATGTGGCCCTGACCTTGGCAAAACACCACCCTGAAAGGCTGCTCGGCCTGGCGCTGGTGGCTTCGCACGCGTATGCGGATACGCCGGAAAAAAAGCAATCTAGGCTGGACGCAATCGAGCAAATCAAAAGGTCGGGTGTTGTGGCTGTATTGGCTGCGATGCCTGAAAAACTTTCCCGCAATACGGCGGTTATCGAAAGATGCCGGTCGTTCATTCCTCAGGCCAACGCCCAAGGCATCATCGGCACACTGGCCGGACTGGCGGAACGAGAGGATATGATTGATGTTTTTACCCATCTGGATATGCCGGCATTAATCATTGCCGGGGTGGATGACCAGATCAACCCGATTGCGATGAATCGCGATATGGCCGCGAAAATGAAAAAAACCCGCCTGGTGGAAGTGGAAAACGCCGGGCATATGCCCATGCTGGAAAACCCCGAACAAACCGCGCATGCTTTACGCGTGTTTATCCGATCAATCAAGGAGAATTCATAATGTCTTCAAAAGTCTATTTCACGGATTTGCGCACACGGCCCGGCCGAAATCTTTACGATAAGCTGAATCACCTGATCAAACAGGCGGGCATGGAAGAACTCGACATGAAAGATAAGCTGGTGGCGCTGAAGATCCATTTTGGGGAGCCGGGCAACCTGGCATATATCCGGCCCAATTACGCGGCCTTGATCGTGAAGAAGATCAAAGCGCTGGGCGGCAAACCTTTCCTGACGGATTGCAACACACTCTATTTCGGGCGGCGGTCGAACGCGGTGGATCACCTCGAAGCGGCCATGGAAAACGGCTTCAACCGCATCGCGGTGGGCTGTGATGTGGTGATCGCGGACGGGCTGACCGGTTCGGACGCGGAAGAAGTCCCCATCAATCTCAAGCACACCAAGAGCGCCAAGATCGGATCAGCCATCGCGAATTGCGACATCTTGATCAGCTTGAGTCACTTCAAAGGCCACGAGCAGACCGGCTTCGGCGGAGCATTGAAGAATATCGGCATGGGCTGCGGTTCGCGCAAGGGAAAAATGGAGATGCATTCCGCCTCAAAACCAATCATCAAAGAGGAAAAATGCGTTTCCTGCGGAATGTGCATCCGCAAATGCCCGGAAAAGGCGATCGCCTATAACAAGAATCTGAACGCGCAAATCGATTATAAAAAATGCATCGGCTGCGGGCAATGCGTGGCGAGCTGCCATTACGGCGCGGCCAGCGCGGTTTATGATCAATCCGTGGAATTATTGAATGAAAAGATCGCTGAATACGCTTACGCGGTATTGAAAAACAAACAGCATTTTCACATCAGTTTTTTGATGAACATATCCCCGGATTGCGACTGCGCGGATAACAATGACCAAGCGATCGTGCCGGATATCGGGATTGCCGCTTCACTGGACCCGGTGGCGCTGGACCGCGCCTGCGTCGATTTGGTCAACGCCGCGCCCGCCATCGCCAACAGCAAGATGACCGATATGGGCGATTACAAAGAAGGCATGGATAAATTCGTACACGTACATCCGGATATTCACTGGAAAGACTGCCTGCAGCACGCCGAAGAGATTAAGCTGGGCAGCCAGGCTTACAAGTTGATCAAGGTTAATTGACCGGGTTTAATCAATCCATTTGACAAAATATGAGAAAAGAGGAAAGGTAAACACTTTCCTCTTTATTTTTTATTAGTGCCAGTAATTGCCGTAGGTGTTAAATCCGGGAGAGGGTAAACTGTGGATTCGGGGGTGAACGTCACGGAAGAAGTGGGGGTTGTTTCGGCCTCAACATCCGGCGGGGTCGCGGTCAGTTCTGGAGATGGCAAAATATCATTTTTCGCCAGGGCGGCTTGCTCGCAAACTGCGATGGTATCTGTAAACAAGCAATTTTCCAAAGACCCTTTAAGGATTTGACCGAGCAACAGGACGGCATTCGGCTGGCTGTCAGCCAGCAGGTAGAGCGTATCGACATCCTGCTCATGCTTCAGCAGGATGAAGCCGAATCCCTTGGCGGGGATTTCACCAAAACCGGGAACCCGGAAATAGCGGCCGTTCCCATTCGCGGCGGCTTTTGTTATTTCGGCGGCGGGCGTGGATTGCGACGTTGGCGCGGGCGTTCCCGACGCCGCCGGGAGGGAGCCATTGAAAGAGATCCCGAAGGAAGCGATTTCCGCACCCAGTTGGGCATCGGGTGGGTAAATACCCAGCACGATGCGGTCATACCCGGCGTCCGGCTGGGTTTGGATTTCAACCGCGAGGTCATCCAGGCTATACAGCGTTTTTACGTCGGCAATTGCCGCCATGAGATCCTGATCAAAGGAAATACCTGATAACAAGCGGATGGCGATATCCTGGTTGAATAAATAAGGAAAATCATATAGATCGCGGATTCGGCTGCCGTTCAACAGGAATCCAGCGATGTTCTGGATCAAGCGGTGGTTATCCAGCACCCGATCATACGGGTTGACCATGAAGGTCAGGTCACCCACAGCCAGTACATTCCCGCTGGCATCGAGGGCTGCCATAACCAGGTCGTTTTGCAAATCATCCAGTGAGGAAAGCGTGTTTTCTTCGCGGGCCAGCATGGCGCGGTCGTAGAGTTCCAGGGAGTGGGCGGCGTAGAAAACCAATTCCATTACAGAAGCGGTAAGCGGGTCACGAGTGGAGGGGTAAACATAAACATTGCGGTAGTTGCCTTCGTTATGGGTGAGGTTGTAGGCATAATCATTCCTGAAAGTCATTTGATAGGGCTGTAGCAATTCATTGACCAGGATAACGCTCTCGGCGCGTTCAGTGTCATATTCCGAGAATGAACGGGTGGGATCAGCGATGACCAGCAAGCGCCCGCCGCGATGGACGAATTCTTCAATGGATTCGATCTCAGACTCGGTGAAGTCCTTGACCGGCGCGATGATGATGAGGGCATCCGCTTTCCCAAGCTGGTTATCCAGATTATTTTTCGCGGATAGCGTGAGCACTTCAGCGCCCAATGTCAGCAGTTCAGCGCGCAAAGGTTCGATTTCAGCCAGGCTGAATTGATTGTTATGGGATTGGTCAACCAGTACGGTGAGCCGCTGCGCCGTTTGAGAAAGGCTAAGCGGCGCCGCCGTGGATAACTCGGGCTGCGCGGGCGCCAGTGAAGAAAAATCCGGCATGTAAATATCGGAGTTGCCGAAATAAAAACCCTGGTAGAACCATATTCCCCTTAAAAGGATGGGCAGCAGCAGGCAGGCCAGGGCGAGCAGGATGCGTTGTTTTTTCATCGCAAGCCGCCTTTCATGTCCGGGATATAAAGGTAGTAGATCCCGGATTCCCTGGGATAGCCGGTGGATTGACCATGCTTATCCAGAGCAAAAAAGGAGTTTGCTTCAGGGCTTTGCTCTGCTTCAATCGCTTCCAAAAGATCCAGGGTGTCATAATGGGCGATCTTTGCCAGCCGGGCGGCGGCCTGAATGGCTTCGGATTGCGAACCCAGGGCATCGATCAAACCATATTGCAGGGCTTCGCTGGCAGGGTAAACTTCACCGCGCAGGATGACCTCATCTGAAATATTAAGTTTTTCACCCCTGGACAGGGTCACAGCCTGCAGGAAATTTTCTTTCATCATATCGATCTGGCGCACGTAGGTTTCGCGCGAGGAACCCCAAAATTTATATGGGCCGGTGGAATAAGTTTCTTCATAGATGATTGGCACCGAGGGAAGCTGGGCGATCACACCAACGTTGCCGATCATGGCGGAAGGGTTGGACATGATCAGATCGGCGGCCATGGAAATGTAATAAGAACCACTGGCCGATAAACCCTGCACCATAGCCACCACCGGTTTACGGGCACGGAAGTGGTTCAATTCCAGAAAAACCAGTTCAGTGTCATTGATGGTCCCGCCGGGGCAATCGAGGATCAGTACGATGGCGCGGATATCCGGCTGCTCATAAGCGTATTGAATCTGCTGGATGATCTGCGCTCCATTGGCACTATCCAGCACTTCCGTGATCTCGATCAGGCCGATCTTCGGCTGCGGAATGAAAGACGCAGCCAGCATGCCGGCCAGCAAGGGCAGGATCACCCACACCAGCCAAGTACCCATTCCAGTTTTGTTTTCTTGCATAAGCCTCCCGTGCTTTTTCTTACAAACCTTAAAAAGATTGTACAATATTTGCAGTATCCCGGTATTGTCCATCCGGACAATTCGAAAAGAAAAATTGACAGGAAACAGACATCATGGAGTTCAATCAATTCAGCCGCTGGCTGATATTCATCGGAATCGGGTTTATCACCGCCGGTTTTATCGTTTGGGTTCTGGGAAAGCTGGGAGCGGGGAAAGAATTTCCAGGGACAGTCAACTTCCAGATCGGCGGATTGACCTGCACTTTTCCGATTTTGCTTTCCATCGTACTCAGTATTGCCCTGACCGTGATCCTCAACCTGATTGCCAGGATGATAAATCGGTAATGAAATTTCTCGCGTTGTTTAATGATTTGTATATAAAAACCCCATAGCAAACGGGATAAGATAGGTTCAAAAAGAAAGCGCGAACCCATGAAAAATTATCCTTACGTCATCATCGGTGGGGGCATGGCTGCCGATTCGGCCGTAGCAGGCATCCGCGAAATCGATCCAAATGGCGAGATCCTGATCATTTCAGCTGAACAAAACCCGCCTTATGATCGCCCGGCGCTCTCCAAAGGCTTATGGAAGGGCAAACCCCTTGAAAAAATCTGGCGCGACACTTCCGGGAAGAATGCCGAGCTGATCCTGGGGCAACCAGTGAGCGAAATCCAGGCGGAAGAGAAAATCGTGATGACCGGCAGCGGCGAACGCTTCGGATATGGGACGCTGCTATTGGCCACCGGCGGCAAGCCGCGCAGATTGCCTTTCGGCGGTGAGGGCGTGATCTATTACCGCAATCTGGAAGACTATCAACGCCTGCGTGCGATAACTGAAAAGAAAGAACGCTTTGCTGTAATCGGCAGCGGCTTTATTGGATCAGAAATCGCGGCAGCGCTGGCGATGGCCGGCAAGGATGTGACCATTATTTACATCGGAACTGGCATCGGCTGGAATATCTTCCCGGCGGGCATGACTGAATTTCATAACGATTACTACCGTGATAAGGGCGTCAAGCTTATCCTGAACACTAAGGTCAATGGCATCGAGAAAGCCGGCAACGGTTACCGCATCCAGTTGCAATCCAATGCATCCATCACAGTTGACGGCGTGATCGCAGGAGTGGGCATTCGACCGGATACTTCGCTGGCGGATGCATTGCAAATAAAGGTGGATAACGGCATTCACGTGGATGAATTCCTGCGAACACCTCACAAGGACATATACGCGGCAGGGGATACGGCCAATTTTTATAATCCCCTGCTGGGAAAACGCATCCGGGTGGAGCATGCCGACAATGCCAACCGCATGGGCAGGCAGGCAGGGCGCAACATGGCCGGGGCGGAGGAGCTTTATCATTATTTGCCATTCTTTTATTCCGACTTGTTCGATCTGGGCTATGAGGCCGTGGGTTTGCTGGACGCGCGCTGCGAGGTAGTGGAGGATTGGCAGAGTCTTTATAAGAAAGGCGTGATCTATTACCTTGAGGATAAACGCGTGCGAGGCGTGCTGCTTTGGAACGTGTGGGACAAGACCGAGCAGGCCAGGGAGGTCATCGGGCTGCCCGCGCCGGTGGATGCTGGTTCTCTGGTCGGAAGAATTCGATAAAGCAGCCAATCTTTTTTGCTCCATATGGTAAAATCTTTTCTTAGCGCGTTTTTTTAATTGGAGCTTTTGTTATTATCTCTACACGGAGGATTCAAATGTCTGAGAAGAAATGGGTTTACCTTTTCAATGAAGTTGAAAAGGCTGAGAAATACGCGGGGACATGGGATGGCGTGCGCGGTTTGATGGGCGGCAAGGGCGCCAACCTGGCTGAAATGACCCGCATCGGCGTGCCGGTGCCGCCGTTCTTCACTGTCACCACCGAAGCCTGCAATGCCTACCTGGCAGCCGGGAATAAATTCCCCGAGGGCATGTGGGAGCAGATGATGGATGCATTAAAGGAAGTAGAAAATGCTTCCGGCAAGAAATTCGGCGATCCCACCAATCCGCTGCTAGTTTCCTGCCGATCGGGTGCCAAGATGTCCATGCCGGGTATGATGGACACCGTGCTGAACATCGGCTTGAACGACGAAACTGCCAAAGGCATGGTCAAGCTGACCGGCAATGAACGCTTTGTGTATGATTCCTACCGACGCCTGGTTTCCATGTTCGGTTCGGTGGTGTTGGGTATCAAGGACGAGGCTTTCGAAGAGGTGCTGGATGAGGTCAAGAAAGCCAAGGGCGCCAAAGGCGACACTGATCTGAGCGCGGATGACCTGAAGGAATTGGTCGAAAAATATCAAGCGGTTGTCAAAAAGGAAAAGGGATTCGACTTTCCGCAGAACCCGGTCGATCAAATCCGCTTCGCGACCGAAGCCGTTTTCGGTTCATGGAACGGCAAGCGCGCCATCGATTACCGGCGCGCGACCAACATCCCGGATGACCTGGGCACGGCCGTGAACATCGTCACCATGGTGTTCGGCAATACCGGCTGGGAATCAGGCACGGGCGTGGCTTTCACACGCAATCCCTCCACCGGCGAAAAGATACTGTTCGGCGAGTACCTGCTGAACGCGCAGGGCGAGGACGTGGTGGCCGGTATCCGCAACACCGAGAACATCGACAAAATGGGTGGATCGCTGCCGGAAGCCTACGAGCAATTCCTGGATATCACCCAGAAACTGGAAAAGCATTACCGCAATATGCAAGATGTCGAGTTCACCATCGAGAATCGCAAGTTGTGGATGCTGCAGACGCGCGATGGCAAACGCACCGCCGCCGCGGCGGTCAAAATCGCCGTGGATATGGTGGGTGAAGGCTTGATTTCGAAAGAAGAAGCCATCAAACGCGTCACCCCCAATGACGTGGATACCCTGCTGCACCCGCAATTCACCGGCAACACCAAGGCCGAAGCCAAGAAAGCTGGCAAGCTGTACGGCACGGGCGTGAACGCCTCCCCGGGCGCGGCGGTCGGGCAGATCTATTTCGACGCGGATACCGCCGAGAAAATGGCCAAGGAACACGGGCAAAAAGTGATCATGGTGCGACCTTTCACCAAGCCGGATGATGTGCACGGCATGCTGGCTGCGCAGGGCATCCTGACCAGCGAGGGCGGCGCCACTTCCCACGCGGCAGTGGTCGCGCGCCAATTCGGCGTGCCCTGCATCGTGGGCGCTTCGATGGTGCATATTGACATGGACAAACGCCAAATGGAATCCAACGGCCTGGTTATTAAAGAAGGCGAATGGATCTCGCTTGACGGCGGTTCCGGCGAAGCATTTGTGGGCAAGATGGATATGTCTTCCCCCTCCCTGGAAGAACAAACCGATCTGCTGACCCTGTTGGGTTGGGCGGATGAGATTTGCGCCAAACCCGGCATGCGCACGGCTACTGAAGGCTGGCCGACCAGCGGCTTGCAGGTTTGGGCGAACGCGGATTATCCCAAGGACGCCCAGCGCGCGCGTTCCTACGGCGCCAAGGGCATCGGCCTGTGCCGCACCGAACATATGTTTTTTGAACAGGCGCGCCTGCCGATTGTGCAGCGCATGATCCTGGCTGAAACTTCCGAAGAACGCGTCAAGGCGTTGGACGAACTGCTGCCTTACCAGCGCGCGGATTTCGAAGGCCTGTTCGAGGCCATGAACGGCTACCCGGTAATCATCCGCCTGATCGACCCGCCGCTGCATGAGTTCCTGCCCTCCGAAGAAGTGCTGCTGGAAGAAGTGATCACCATGCGCGTCAAAGGCGAAACCAAGGGATTGGACGAAAAAGAGAAATTACTCAACAGCGTCAAGAACATGCACGAATCCAACCCGATGATGGGCTTGCGCGGTGTGCGTTTGAGCATCGTGATGCCCGAGATCGTTGAAATGCAGGTGCGCGCCATCTTCGAAGCGGCCGCCAATATGACCCTTAAAGGCGTGGTGGCAAAACCGGAAGTGATGATCCCGCTGACCGGCCACATCAACGAATTGCACCACATCCAGCCCCGCCTGGAAGAAATCGCCAAGACCGTCATGACCGAAAAGAAGGTCGAGTTCGCTTATAAATTCGGCACCATGATCGAGATCCCGCGCGCGGCTGTGACCGCCGGTGAGATCGCCAGCGTGGCGGAATTTTTCTCCTTTGGCACCAATGACCTGACCCAGATGACCTTCGGCTACAGCCGCGACGACGCGGAACGCAACTTCCTGGTCACCTACGTGGAAAAAAGCATCCTGCCCAAGAATCCTTTCCAGACCATCGACACGGATGGCGTGGGGCGCTTGATGAAAATGGCTGTGACTGACGGACGGGCCACACGCAACAACCTGGAAGTGGGTATTTGCGGCGAGCATGGCGGCGACCCGGCTTCGATCGAATTCTGCCACACCATCGGCCAGAACTATGTGAGCTGTTCACCTTTCCGCGTGCCGGTCGCGCGCCTGGCAGCTGCCCACGCGGCATTGAAATACGCTCCCAAGAAATAGGCTGCCAAACCGCCATAAGCGGATATATAAGAAACCAGACAAACCCGCGGAGTATCCGCGGGTTTGTTTTTGCATTACTGTTAATGCACGCCTTTGTTTAATCCGGCTGCCACTGTACTTCCCAGGAAAGGTTATCTGTTACGACATAAATATCCGAGAAGACCAGCTTCAGCTTTCCGGTGGGGATCTGTTTGAAATCCAGGCTGGTTTCACCACCATCCGGCCCGCCGCCGCCACCACCGCCGACCAGCTGGAAGCCTTCAATCCCGACGCGCGGCATGGTGATATTGCCGTTGGCATCGTTATGGTATTTGAATTTAAAGGTATAGCCATTTTCCGATGCGCGGATCGTTTCCAGCAGGATGTGGTATTTTCCCAGGACGATATCCTGGTTCAGGGTCCATTCCTGACCAAATTGTGGATCATCGCCAGCATCGAATTCCAGCGAGGCGGTCAGGCTGGGATCCACCAGGGTATAAGCATTGCCCGGAATCCGGATAGTAACCGGAAACGCGACTTGAGCGATATCGATTTGCAGCACCCAGGGGGATTGCTTGATGGCATCGCCCACGACCTGGATATCCTCAGGCACGCTGTAATCAACAGCCTGACCGCTGACATCCTCGACCTGGATGGCGCCGGTAATCTGCATCCAGCCATCCTCGGGGGAGGCGGCATGGAAAGAGCCCATGAGGATGTAGCCGGTACCCGCCGCAATGAACTGGTCGACTGCCAGTGTGAAAGATTCATCGGCAGATTGCCCATCAGTGGACTGCGGGTTGACAGCGGTTTCAGACGGCTGTTCCACTACCGGAAAGATGGTGGCCTGGGGCGGTAGGGGGATGAACTCTAGTGGGATTTCCCAATCGGTTGGGAGCGTATCCGGCAGCGTGTTGAAGATGCACGGCAGCAGGAAGGTGGCATGCTCGATTTCAGCGGGGATGGGCGCAAAAGCATCCTGGCGCGTTCCATCCGGCAGGAGCATGAATTCCTCCGGCAGCGGACAGCCGCTGGCATGCTCTTCATCCGCATAGGCGGAAGCCGGAACGCCGCTGATATCAAAATCGATTTGGGTCTCATCGGCAGTCAAAATGGCACTGTTAACCGAGATCGTTACGCCATCCCGTGTGATACTGACGGGCTGTTTGAGGATGCGCACGGGCGCATTTTCATCGATCAGGCCGACCCCTGGCATGTATCCGAACAACTTGCACACCGCGGCATAGACTGCTTCGGGACTGTAATACAGGATCGAGGCGATCAGCAGGACGGCCGCGACGGCAGGGGCGATAAAAGCCGGCCGAAAAAACAGCGGCCTGATAACCCGTTTTTCCTGGCGGACCGCCTGGAGATGCAACTGGTTTGCCAGGCGCGCTACGAATTCACCGGCGGGTTTCGGTGAAACCAGCAGCTTCTCAATTTCTTTTTCTATTTCATTTGAATAAAGGTTGTCAGTCATAGGGAACCTCTAGTTGATTTTGGATGCGGGCAATCAAGCGGTAAAAGGCTTTCTTGGTGGCTGCTTCGCCGCGTTTAAGCAGCCTGGCGATTTCCGCGAAGTTCAATCCCGCCAGGTAGCGCAGGCGGATCAATTCCTTTTCGTGTTCAGGCAGAGCTGTAATCAGTTTTTGCAGCGCAGAGCGGCGTTCACTTTGGATGATATTGCCGTCCAGATCGGTGTCTCCCAAAACGAACTGCGCCTCGTCCAGATCGGCCAATCTGCTGTTCATGCGGTAATGATCGACCAGTTTGCGGCGCGCAATGGAGAACAGCCAGGCTGCGAAATAACCATTATCCCGGTATCTTGAGATGCCTTCCAAGGCAGCCAGAAAGGTTTGGGCGGTGACATCCTCCGCGTCAGCCGAATTACCGACCCGATTATAGATATAGCGGTAGACCGGATCAATAAAGCAATCATAGACTCTGCCAAAAGCGCGCGGGTCCTGCCGGGCTTGATCGATCAAAGCGGGGAGCGGTGGCGCGGGGCTATCCGGCCGGTCAATGGTGCGATTCGAGTATTTATCCATTAAATACTTTTACTCCTTTTTTAGACGGATTCAGAGCACTAGTGAACTCTATGATTAAATCGAATTCAAGTGAAAAAAGGGACAACTTGTTCATAATGCTCTGGATTGCATCAATTGGCAGCAGCGAATTCGGGATACCGGCTGAGATTTTTCGCCCCTACGTTTCGACGCCCCGCGCTGCGCTGAGGGCAGGCGATTCATTCTTGATTTCAGCGAGGGACCTCGCTGAATTTGAGATTGCTTCGTCACAACCTGCTGAAAAAACGCAGGTTGTTTCTCGCAAAGACATTCAGAACGCGGCGGGTTGTTCCACGCAAAGGCGCAGGAGTGTATTTGTGAGGCAGCGACGCTGGCCGATCGTGAAGCATCCCCGTGGGGAAACAATTGCGGCTGGCGATTCATTCTTGATTTCAGCGAGGGACCTCGCTGAATTTGAGATTGCTTCGTCACAACCTGCTGAAAAGACGCAGGTTGTTTCTCGCAAAGACATTCAGAACGCGGCGGGTTGTTCCACGCAAAAACATGCGGAACATCCGGCGGACTGTTCCCCGCAAAGCTATTCAGATTTACGGCTTTCTGTTATTTACGAACATAGATCAATTGATAGATGTTGAGGAACTCGGTGATTTGCATCAGGTAGTCTTGGGTTTCCTGAAAATAAATCAGCTCAAGGAACAGATCCGCGTCCCCATTGGACTGCGCTTTCCAGGTTTCCGCGTTGCCTGCGCCGGCGTTATAAGCCGCCAGAGCGGCCTGCACGTCGCCATCCAGATAATCGAGCATGCGGCTGAGATAGAAGGCGCCCAACTCGATGCTGACCTCGCCTTTGAGCAGGTCGGCGGATTCGTAGTCATCCGGCCAACCCAGCAGATCCACATTCTCCTTGCCGGTGGCGGGCATGATCTGAGCCAGGCCGCTGGCGCCAGCCGCGGAGCTGATGAAGGGGTTGAACATGCTCTCCTGGCGCACCAGCGCGTAGAACAAGAGGGGCGGGATGCCGTAATCGGAAGCGGCTTCCACCATCATTTCGCGATAGTAGGCGCCGAAGCGCACATGCGTGAAGAAAATCGGCGCGGAGAGGGAACTCAGGTCATCCAGGGCGGCCAGGCTGAGGATGTTGCGGCAGGCGTAAATCGCCGGCTGGTAGAGATGCAGGTCCAGCAGGTAATTCATCAGGCGGTAAAGATTAACCACATCGCCCTGCAGTTCATTACGTAGAAGCTCAGCTTCGTTGATGGCTTCGCTGAACAAGCTCAGCTCCCAATATGCCTGGATGCGCTGAAGGCGGGCATTGGCCTTTAGATCGCCCAGGTCGGAAAGGTCGGTTTCGGACGGGATATTGAAAGTGCTGCGCAGCCAGGTTTCGGCTTCGGGGCGTTCGTATTCCAGATCGTAACCCAAATCGAAGCGGTCGGCAGCCTGGTCAAACAAGCCGCGCTCCTCCAGCAACTGGCCGGAGCGGATGCCGTAATAATCGGTCGGGTCAGCCAGCTGGCCGGCGCTGAAAGCGTTGGCGGCATTTTGTGCGTCGCCCAAGGCTTGATAGCATTTGCCGATCCACATATGGGCGCGCGCTTTTTCGGAGGATGTGGTGGCCAGCACCAGCAGGCGCTGGAAGACGTTAAGCGCGTCTTCGAATTTACCCAAACGGTAATAAGAAATCCCCGCCAGGAACAAACCCTGGTAGCTTTTTTCGTAAGATGGGTATTCATCCATCATGCGCAGCCAGGTTTGGGCGGCGCTTTCCAGATCATCATTGCGCTCGTAAACCCGCGCGGCTTCGAACAGAAAATTGGGCGCGTCCGGGGAGGTGCGGGCGGCGCTGACAAAAGCGAGGTAAGTTTCAGCGGCGTTGGTATATTCGTCGAGTACTGTCCACTGCACGTAGGCTTTTTCATCCCAGGCGTTGGTCCAGTAAGCGCTGCCGGGATAATTATCGATCAGCGTCTGGTAGGCTTCCACAGCGTTGCGCGGTTCATCGCTGAAATAATGGCTGAGGCCTTTGAAGTAATAGACCGAACCATCATTGTCCTCGGGATCGGACGCCAGGTAACGCTCGAACGCGTCAATGGCGTAATCGTAGGAACCGGCATAATAATCCACCAGGCCGCGCACATACTCGTTGACCGGATAGCCTGCGGACACCAGGATGGAAAGCGCGGTGAAGGAATCATAGGCTTTGGGGAACTGGTAAACGGAATCCAGGAAGCGCGCGTAGGCTTTATCGGGCAGCTCCAGTTTTTGGTAAGCCTGGCCCATGAGCAGGTTGGCGGTGGCGCGGGCGTAATCATTCTGGCTGGAGTTGTACACGCTCTGGTAGTACTGGATGGCGGTGGTGTAATCCTGCAAGTTATCATAGGCTTGCCCGATTTTAAGGTTGATTTGCGTGGCATCCATGGCCGGATCAGCCTGCAGCACCGCCTGATTGGCGTAGATTGCCTGCGTATCGTCGCCAGCGGCCATGGCGGCGTCGCCCTGCAGGGTGAGCGCGTAGGCGCTCAGAATCCCGCTGCCAAGCTGGGCGTAATGTTGGTAGGAAGCGGCAGCCTGGGCATACTCACCGATCAGGTCATACGCGCGGCCGAGCAGGAAGTACGCGTTGGGGATTGCATTGGATGCGGGGAACTGGCCGAGCAGGCGGTTGAAGGCGTCGATAGCGGAGGCATAATCGCGCATGCTGAAGTAAGCGCGCCCCAGGCCGTAGAGTGACAGGGCTTTGAGCTCAGCATCAGCGGATTGCTGATAAGCCTCCTGGTAGAGGCTTAGCGCTTTTTCAATCTGCCCGGCCAGCAGGGCGGCATCGGCTTCATCCAGCCGACCGGCGGGGGTGGGGGTGCTGGTGGCGGTGGGTTGGGCTTGGAGCACTTCCTGCAGCTGTTCGAGCAGGCTGCTGCTTTGCGCGTCCTGGTCTTCGGATTCCTTGTCACCTAAACTGAAGAGCGGCTGGCTGCAGGCGCCAACCACCAACAAACACAGGCAAAGAACGGCCAGGCTAATTTTTCTCATAAGCGGTTTATATATGAGGTTGCGGATTGTGTCAACCTGCGTGATGGGCGGTTGAAATCAATCATTATTGTTTGATAGTCTCATTCTTTTGTTGATTGCAATAATCGCTCAATTTCCTGGGGAGCGACCGGCCGCGCAAGCAGGTATCCCTGGCCGAATGGACAGTCGATGGATTTAAGATCAGCGAGCTGCTTCTCGGTTTCGATGCCTTCGGCGATGATCTCGATGCCCAGGTTTTGGGCCATATCCACTATGGTCTTGACCAGGTTTAACCCGTTTTCGCCTTTACCGATGGATTGGATGAAGGACTTATCGATCTTAATGGTATCGACATGGAAATTCAGCAGGTAACCCAGCGAGGAATAACCAGTGCCGAAATCATCGATCTGGATCTCGTAGCCCATGGCGTGCAGCGCCTTGAAAACCGCGCGCGATTGTTCCTGGTTCTCAATCAAGACCGTTTCGGTGATTTCCAGGCAGATGTTGGCGGGTTTCAGGCCGGACTGGCGGGTGATCTGATCGAGGGTTTCGACGAAGTCGGGATGGGCGAACTGGTGGCCGGAGATATTGATATTCATGACCAGGTTCTCACTGCCGGGAATTTTCTTCTGCCATTCTTTCAGCTGACGGCAGGCTTCAGTCAACACCCAACGGCCGATCTTGATGATCAATCCAGAGTTCTCGGCAACAATCAGGAAATCCGCCGGCAGCAGAGTACCGCGCCGGGGGTGATTCCAGCGCAGCAATGCTTCAAAGCCGA
>Ga0172371_10007000_pt1 | contig 16182 bp, 12 predicted proteins | sample Lak12m_FD_114543 | JGI IMG/M metagenome (GOLD analysis project Ga0172371, IMG submission 114543) | Freshwater microbial communities from Kabuno Bay, South-Kivu, Congo - kab_022012_12m | ecosystem: Environmental > Aquatic > Freshwater > Lake | place: Democratic Republic of the Congo: South-Kivu...
CAAAGAACTCTCTTGTATTGTTCTCAGATATTAAGAATGATTACGGTAGAAACATTTACAATTACTTAAAGGATAATACGAACAAAACAGTTTATTATATTGACGGAGGTACTAAGGCCGAAAATCGTGATTACTTCAAAAAACAAATGGAAGAACAAAACGACGTAATCATAGTTGCGAGCGTAGGAACTTTTAGTGAGGGTATATCAATAAATAATTTGCACAATATTTTTATTACAGAATCATACCGTTCAGAATATATTGTAAGACAAATTTTAGGAAGAGGCATGAGGTTAATGGAAGGAAAAGAAACGATTACAGTTATTGATTTTAGAGATAATTTTATTTATGGATCACATAAATATCAAAGATATAATTATTTATATAGACATGCTAAATCAAGAGAACAGATTTATAAAGATAAAGGGTTTCCTTTTAAAAGATATCCGGTGAAGTTATAATTTCGCCTTTGTTGTTTAAATATATAAAATAAATCTTACTAATATGGGAGCAATTAAAGAAAAAATGATCGAAATAGCTGAATTAATTCAGCGAATGTTAGATGAAGGCGTTCAAGATAGTGAAGTAGATGAATATCTTGAAGCTCAATTAACGCCTGAAGATTACGAATTTTATCATCAAAATAAGGATGTCATTTTTCAACATTTCTTAGGATATATGGGAGAATCATTAACCATGCCAAGATTGGTAGAATCTGAATACGAAGAAAATTGGGAAGATGAAGATGGTGAAGAAGAATATAACGATGATGATTTAGCCGATTATGAATGGTCTGTTGGCTCGGCATTAACCGCACAATTAGAAGATCAAGGTATTTCAATTGATAGCGATAATTTAGGTGATGCGTTATATGATCAAATGGGGTTTATTCTTCAATGCATGAAAGATGATATGAATCCTTTAGATTGTGCAGTGGAGCTGATAAATAATGAAGAATTTATGAGTAATATTCGCGTAGAAGACGATGATGATTACGAAGATTTTGAGGATTACGATGACATGGATGAATCAATTAAAATGCCCAAATTAGATGAAGGATGTAACTGCGGCAAGAAACGTCCTATTCCAAATATCATTAGAAGACCTGCTGCTCCTGTAAAAACAGCTAGTAGACCCATAATTAGAAGACCTATGCCTAAAAAATTACATTAAAAATTTACACCGAAATCAGATCCTATAAAAGATATGGGAATTGGAAAAATTAATTTAAAAAAGGAAGCTGAGAAATTTTTTGATGATACTCGTGGAAACATGAACACTATAGGAGAAAAATATTTTAATGATAGAAAAATGATTGCCGATTCAATATTCAAAAATCATGGAATAAAAGTAAATCCTCAGGATAAAAGATTGATAGAATCTTTTGATAATAATTACGTAATGGAAGGTTTGTTCAATAGAAAATTAAAGAGTGATGAAGCCGATCCAATGGCTGATGTATATAGCAATGCGCTTATATTAGCACGTATATTTAAAGAATCAGGAAAACCTGTTTCTCCTTCTGGATTAGGAAGAGGAAAACATGGAAGTCAAAATATTGCGCTAGATATGCAAAAAGGCCCAACATATGAATTTCAAATATCCAGAGATGGAGAAGTAACTTATATGGGTGTGTTTGGACAAGAAAAAAATCCTGTTAAAATAGGAAATATCCTTGATGAAAAGTCTTTAAAAGACGGACTTTACCGATATATGCGGTTAGGTTCTCAGGAACAATACGAATCTACAAAATAAAAAAGGGAGTCAATTGACTCCCTTTCTTTTTAAATAAAAATCTGTTATCTTCTTCCCCCCGAACTTCTTGATGAACTTGAGCCTGATGAACTACTACGTGATGAGCTTCCCCCACTATAAGATGATCCTCCACTGGAACTTCTGGTTGGTGCAGAGTAACTTGAAGAAGAACTTCTACTTGGAGATGAATAGCTTGATGAGCTACTTCTTCTTGGTGTGCTATATGATCTGCTTGGAGTGGAATATGAATTAGAACTTCTACTTGGTGCAGAATAACTTCTTGTTTGAGTATTTGTATTGCTTCTCTGAACAGTAGTGTTGCTACGTTGCTGAGGTGCAGCGGTATTGTATCTTTGTTGATTTGTTCCGTATGATCTATTAGTTTGAGTGTTATTGTATTGTGGTTTTACACTCATTCTTGATTGTTCATAGGTTGGCGTATATGTTCTTCGAGTTTCATTGTATGTAGGTTTATCTGAAGGATTTGTTTTTGCAGTTGAAACTGATCTATTAGTTGTTGTTGAAACTCTTCTTTCTTGAGAAAGCGAAGATTTTTGATCCATTGATCTATTTTCCGGACGTGTAACCGTTGTAGATGAAGTACTTCTTCTCTGATCTTCAATTCTGGTATTCAATACCTGACCGCTTCTTCGATCAACTTCCACAGTTCTATTAAGTGTTACTGGTGCAGGCTTAGATTGTATTCTTGTTGACTGTGATGTATAATTTGACGGTCTTTCGCGTCTTCCATAATTTGTGGAAGCAAAATTATTATGATTATTATAGCTATTTCCGTAATAATTGTTTACATAATAATTGTTTCTGTAGTAAGGATAGTTATAATAAGGATAATGGTAATAAGGGTAGTAATGGTTGTAGCCGTAATAAGGATATCCCCAGCTAAAACTAAAACTCCAGCCTGAACCCCAGTACCAAGGATCGTAATAAAAAGGATCATACCATCCATAAGAATATCTCCAATAAGGAGTATAATATCCAAATGAATAATAAGGAGTATGGAATCGATAAATTAATGAAGAATAATAAAGATCTTCATATACTTCTTGTTTAGCATCGTAATATTCAGCGTTTTGTTCGATTCGTATTTGTTTCTTTTCAAGACGAATCATTTCCTTTTTACGTTTTACATCATCCTTGCTTGGGATATAATACAAATCATCGTATTCTATTTGTTCTGCTTTAACAAATACTGTATCGTTATTATAAATAGTATCTGGCTTCAATGATTGTTCTTTTGCAAGCAAATACTTTTCATAATTAGACATTTTGGTCGTGTCCGGTTTCTGAGCTGTCGCTGCCAATCCTAAGATTAACATTGCGATTAAGAAGAATAACTTTTTCATTTGTATATTTATTTATATTTTAGTTAATGATTATTTTCGTTATTAGATATAATGAAAAAACCATGCCAAACTATTATTTTTATGAAACTTTAACAAAACTTTAACAATAGAATGACTAAAATTACCTAAAAAATGATTATATTTGTATAAATAGTTAAATTTGGAATGAAATGAATCATTTAAAAGTTTATAATGATATTATATTAAAAGCTAAATCTGAAAATAGACAAAAGCTATCTAGAAATAGCAAAAAATATGTTTATTATGAAAACCATCATATCATTCCGCGATGTTTGGGTGGTAGTGACGAAAACGAAAATTTAATATTATTAACGCCTAAAGAACATTATGTATGTCATAAATTATTAACATATATTTATAAAGGTAATTTAAAAATTGCTCAAGCTTTCTTTTTAATGATATTTTGTAAAAAGAAAAAAATTAAGCTTTCTTTAAGAGATTATGTATACGCAAAAGAATTGATAGTTACGATTCCGCACTTAGAGGTTTCAGAAGAAACCAGAAAAAAAATAAGTAAAATGTTAAAATTATCTCCAGAAGAAAGAGCTGTAGAAAAGAAAAAAGAAAAAAAACAGAAAAAATTTAATAAGTGGTTTGATAAAAATTACTCTCCTGAAAAAATTCAAAAATATCTCAATTCTCTTAAACACACCCATTACTCTCCTGACTTCGATCGAACTATTCACATTCCATTTTCTCGATAAGAATATATAAAATAAATGTGGCTATTATGAAAAAATTAGTTTGCGAATCTGTGCAAGAATATCGAAATTTTCAAATGTTAATGGAACTTGAAAAACTCGATTCTTCCCAATTAGAATTTTTAAACGAAGATTGGAAAAGCGCAATTGCAAAGGGCCTTATAGCCGTTACTCTTATGAGTAGTTTATACGGAACTCCCGCTATGGCATCCGGAAAAAATCCAGAAAAAGAAAAAGCAAAAATGAAGAAAATGTATAAAACTTATGCTGATGGAAGAGAAAAGGCTGGAAAACCAACAGCATCATACGAAGAATGGGAAAAATGGTATAAGACCGGAGAAAATAGCACTCCACAACAGGTTGCTAATCTCGTTCAACAGGCAGTTCAAACAAAACAAGATACAGTAAAAATGACCGAAACACCTAGTAAAACAGAAGCTAAAAAGACAGCTGATTTATCTTATAGTAAATTTAAAAATACGTTTGGAGAAACAACTCAAAGATCTTATGAACAATGGGTAGCATCACAAATATCTAAAAAAGGAGCCGAAAAAGTTATCAACATTGATAGCGCAAAATTTGGCAAAACAGATATACTTTTATCAAAAAGCGAATTCACATTAAAAGGAGAATCTAATAAACAATCAGTAGTTGTAGTATCTAAAAATGACATAACTCCTGGTAATTACTTAATTAAAGCTAAAAAACAAATTTTGACAGGTGTGGGTCTTCAGCTTGTAGGAGGAGTTGCCGGATATTTAATTGTAAACAGTTCAAAATCAATTGATCCTGCAAAATATCCCATTGAGTATGGAGATTCTGGATATAATATTACATATGAATCCGCAGTAAGATCGAGAACAAATTTAGGAATAGCAACTGGGGTAGTATGTGGATTAGTAGGATTTGGCCTTGAAATTTCAGGAATAATACATATTGGAAATGCAGGAGTTTCATTAAATGCTAATGGAATAGGCGTTACTATTCCAATTGGAAAGTAATTTTTTGCACATATCACAAAAATGCATGAATATATAAAATAAAATATCACAATATGAAAAAATTTGGAGAAATCTATAAGCAGAAAGTGAATGAAGCTGAAAGTCGTCAGGAGACTAAAGTTTTGGATGATTTTAAACTTGTATACGGCGCAATGCTTGAACATTATGGACTTACTTCAATTCATCAATTGGATGAAGAATCACAGATCTCATTTTTAACCGAGTTAAATCACTATTGGGGTGAAGAAGAGGGTTTAAGTGAAAAAGGAGTTTCATTTCTTGAAAAACGTTCTGCGTCTCTTAATGAAAACTCTACAGCAGTACAGAAGAAAAACTTCCTTAGAACTAAATCGTATGCTGTGATAAATGAAACTTTTAGACAAACAAATCTTAAATATAGATTATATGATGTTATTGACGAAATGTACAAATCTCTTAAAGCATCTGATATTAGTGATATTTTAACTCCTGACATGATTACTAACATTATTACTGAATCTTTCTACAAAGCCTTCGAAGAATTCATGGGCGGTGTAAAGAAAGAACTTAAAGAAAGCGTGCAGCCTAAAAGAAAATATTTTGTTAGAGTAAAACCTGTAAATGAAAGATTATTTTCAGAAGTTAAAAGAAAACAATTAGCAGATGAAGGTAAAGCACTTCCAGATGGCTCATTTCCTATTATAACTGTACAAGATCTTAAAAACGCTATTAAAGCTCATGGAAGAGCAAAAGATGTAGCGAAAGCAAAAGCACATATTAAGAAAAGAGCTAAAGCACTTGGACATTCTGAATTAATTCCTAAAGATTGGAAATAAGAACTTAAATAACTTAACCTAAAGGGACCAACACGGTCCCTTTATTGTTGAATATATAAATTATAAAATTAATTTAACTATGATTAACAGATTGTATCAGGCTTTAGAACGAAAAGGGCCCCGTTACGTTGAGAATCTACTTAATGAAGAGGTAGTAATCACAGAAAAAATTGACACGTTCAGATTAATATTCGAGAAAAAGGGTGATGAAATTCTGTTCTATAAAAAAGATAACACACCTATTACACTTGTGGAAAGAGTCCTTACGGACATATATGAAGACGCGATATTGGAAATTCCCATTATCACTAAAGATGTCCAAATCCCTGAGGGATGTTATTTCGGATTGTACTACACGCCAGTTGAACGACCATTAAGAATCCCTTATTCAAAACTTCCAAAATACATTTTAACGGATATTACTCGAAGAGATGATAAGAATAAAGTCATCGAATCTCTCGATTATAACTCTGTAAGAGAATGGGCAGCAGCATTATGTATGGGAAGACCTCCTGCAATATTTGAAGGAAAATTAACAGAAGAACAAAAGAAAATTCTTATTGCTTATGATACAAAACAATATCAAGGCGAAATGATGACATTTCCAGAAATGATCACAAAAATCTTTGGATCTTCTTATTCAAAAGAAAATATCATAGAAGGTATCATAATTAAAGCCGGAGAAAAACTAGCTCAAATTGTTTCTTATGAATTTGAAATATTAAATGAAGCATATGAAAAGGAAAATGAATCAAGAGATTTTTATGATATTGTTATTTCTGATTTAAGTGAATTTTTGGCCAATTATAACATTCCAATGTTAGAAGCTGAAAATAAAGATCAACTTTATCTCAATATCATTTACAATATATTCAATAATTATTGCAAACAAAGAACTGTAAGTGAAAGTATTGATGAAAAATATTTAATGCCGCCTCAGTTTGGTTATAACGGCAAATTAAATAAAGCACTTATCACCAATAAAGAAACTCTTGAGTGGATAAACAAAGCTCCTATTTATGAAGCGTTATTCAAAGTATTTTTATCATCATTTAGAAAATTCAAAAAGCCTTATGGTCTTTTAACTGATGCAATTGTTGCAAAATTCAACTCATATGTTAGTTTGATAAATGGCTACATCAACCGATTTGATGATCATGAAATGCTTGCCGAAGCTCGTTCAGAGAATATAGTTGTTGATGCATTTAAGAAAAGAAATCCAACTGATATTGATAATATGAGAGTTATTGCATCAATTCAAAAGGCATTTGAACCAAGAATTCGAGATGTCAATCAAGGATCAAAACCATGTGTTGCGTATATCACAACATTTGAACCCTTTACTGCAGCTCAATACACAAATGTAATGAGAATGAGAGATATGTGGAATTGCCCAGTAATTTTATTCGCTGTAAGCAGCAAATTTAAAGTTGAAGGAAAAGATTTTCATGCATCTGATGAAATCGTTAAAGCACAAATGGAATCGTTGTTAAATGATAATAACGCGTTAATTCCGGGCTTTGGCTTATTAGCATCTTGGAATTTATCTGAAGTATTTGAATATTGCCGTCCAGATTTTGAACCCGTAGCAGTCATCACAGATAAAGGAAAGAAAGCAGAGTTAACTCTACAATTATTCTTTGAAGAAGAAGTTATGGGTGGACGTATAAATGTTTTGGATAAGTTTAATGTTGGTGAACTTGAGAATGAAGATAGACTTTCAGCATTTAGAGCAATTGAAGATAACAACTATTCATTGTTTATGGAATTAACACCTAAGCCAATTCATAATTTATTCCAGCAAATATTCTCAGAATATAGATTATGGAGTGGTCAAATAATAAAACCTATGAATGACTAATGAAATTAGTTCGTGAACATATTAATGAAAAATTTACACAAGAATCAGATCCTTTAAAGGATATGAATATTGGTGAAATAAACCGAATTCGCAAATCTTTAAAAGAGTTTGGAATTCCTGAAACTGATATTGAAATAGATGATAACTTTGAAATCTATTACAAACGAGGATTTAGTAAGCCCTATGGTCTAATTCAGTTGCAATTACAACAGCTTTCTCCAGAAAAAAGAACATTTGTTCAAGAAATTTCAAGATTACAAAATAAACAATACGGGCTTACAGTTGGCCCTCAGGCCGAATTTCAAAAAAATATTCAAGACGCGTTAAACAATGGAATAAGTTCTAAAGATATTAGAAAATTGGTTAATGAATTCGGCGATGAACACCAGAAAAAAATTCTTACGATTCCTCTTACAAAAATGACTCGAACAAAACAAAAAGTTAAAGAGGATGAAGAAAATAATCTATATGTGTTCATTGGGTATACAGAAAAATCTCCGGTAACGATAAATGGAGAGAAATATTACAAAGACAAATTACAAGCTGAAAAGCTGGTAAAAATAGATCGATACAATCTAAGAGATTTACAAATGGTAAGTATGATGAAATTAAGAGCTCAAGTACAATACGGGCATAAAGAAGAGGGAGCAGTCTACATGATTTATGTTCCAAAAGACTTCATGGATGAAGAGTCATACGATGGCATTCCTGACAAGTATAGATATATTATAGAAAAATATAAAAAGAAGATTTAAAGATATGGAAAGATTAGTACGAGAAAACATACTTTTTGAAAAGTTTTCAGATGAGGACAATGATCCTATCGCAAGCATGGGTATTGGCGGATTTACATTTGAAACTCTCAAACCTGGCGCAATTATAACTGCACAAGTTCCAAGATTATCTCTTAAAAGAAGTAATGATGGTTATTTCACATACCCAGGAAAGGGTATCGATCTACCAGTTGATTATCCTTTACTTGTGATGAGCGTAAGAGATTATATAATTCCAGGAACAAAAGAAATAAAACTTTATAAGCTATCTCGTGATTTAGAAGAAACGAAAAAAGCTAGAGAATTATTTAAAACAGAAGGAAAAGTTTCACGAATGTGGGGTACGGAAACTCGTATGATCATTCCAAGAAAAAAATTCAATAGAATGTTTAAAGTTATTGAAAAGGGATTTTAATCGATAAATAAATAAAATAAAAAAGAATATTATGGAAAAATTAGTATTTGAATCACTTGATGAATTATTTGAAAGCAAAAAGACAAAAGCTGAACCTAAGAAAGAAGATAAGCCAAAACCTGCTAGTATAGACAAAACAAAGGCAAAAGCCGAAAAGTCAAAGCCTACAAAAGTTGCTCAGGATAAAAAAGAAAAAGCAAAACAGGCTATAGCTGCATTAAAGAAACTAGTTCAGGACGCTAAGAAACCTGGTGCATTCAAACTTGCTTCACAAAAGAATGCTAAGATAAAAGAACTTGAAGAAAAAATCAAAGCTTGGGAAAAGAAATTAGAATAAAATAAAATATGGCTATGAAAAGTCTATATGAACAGGAAGCAGTAGGCGATAAGCAGTATGCTCAAGAACTTTTAAACGTTCAAGCTTGGTATAATAATGAGATGAAACATTTAAATGACACGTTGGCTAAGAAACGTTCAGATGCTCTTGTAAAATATCAGGAACGTGCAAAAGCTATGTCAGCTGCTGAAAAAAGCGCTGCTAAACCTGCTCAGCAACAATCACCAACTCAAAATCAAACAGGAACAGTAACCACGGCAGGTCAACCTGTAAATGCTCAAGGCAATCCTGCTGCTCCAAAAGTGGAATCTTATCCTGACATTGATATTTTAAGAATAAAAGATCTCAGCGAAGAATTTGTTGATAAATATGCTCATATTCCGATGTGTATGCGCAATTGGTATCAAAAACCTGAGGCGCAGCAAGGTTACGAAGAACCCGCAAAATTACCAAAGAATCCTCGTAAGAAAAAAATGTCAAATAAAGTTCAGGATAAAATTTGGGATTTAGAAGGAGAAATTGCTGATCTTAAACAAGAAATTCGATTTAACAAGCAAAGATTCGAAAGTCCTTCATTTGAAGGTGCCGAAGGAGAAATTGAACAATTTTTTGCTGATTTAGGGCCAGAAGCATCTGAAATTCTTAATTCTGGAGCATATTCAACAGACGAAGAAAAAGTATACGCTTTACAAAAAGCAGGAGTTCAAAATGCTGAACAGGTTATTAGAGATTACTATTACTATTATCCTGAATTTGATCAATCTCTTCAAGAAGAACGAGTAAAAGCTGAAAAAGAAATTGAAGAAGCTGAGGCTCGACTTTCTCAACTTGAAGAAGAATTGGAAGAACTACAATCAGTTTATGAATCTCTTGATGAATCTACATTTACAACTGATAAAGCAGATCCTTATGAATTACAAGATTTAAAGGATTATTTAGATGCAGAAAACATTAGCTATTTCGAAGAAGAAGATGGTGGAGTAATTGATTTTGATGAAACTGAACTCGACAAAGAATGGAAAGACAGAATTGAAGACATGGGTCTGGAGGAAAAAATTCCTGTAGAAGAACCCGATGATATTTTGTCTATCGAAGATGACGATGATGAAGAAACAATTTCTGCTGAAGTTCCAGCTGAAGAGGAAGATATCACCGATAAAGATGAACAAATCGATGAAGATAAAGTATTCTACGTTAAAGTAACTGATGGTGATAGCGAATTCACTGGAAAAGTTTACAAACTTTTTGATGAAGGAGATTGGAGAACAAAGATAGTTGACGGCGATTCTGAAACCTTTGAAAAACTCTCCTATGACCCAGATTATGATGAGTTTGACATTATAGCTTTTCTTCGTGAAAATTATGATGATGCTGAATTAGTAAGTGAAGATGAATTTAACGATGCTGTTGAAGAACCTGAACCTTCAAAAGAAGATACAAGCGAATCTCTTAAACATACAATTCCGACATTAGATGAATTTATAAATGAAGGAGAATACGATCAACATGTGTTTACAATAAAATGGACAGGCATATCTCAAGAAGAAAAATTTTTATCACAATTAGATAATATGAGTATCGCTTATGATGATCCCGGATTAGCTGGTTCAAGCCAGATAACAATATATCCTAAAGATGATCAAATAGATTTACTAAAATACTATGCTAATAAAAACGACATTGAATTATTTTAACTATAAAGGAGCACTAATGCTCCTTTTATTATGCCTGTTTCATAGAGAATTGATGTTACAATAAGTGCTCAAGTTGTTAGATCGTTAATGAATATATAAATCAAAAAATAAAATTAATGTTACTATGAAAAAATCGTATGTTCCAAAAACTCTTACCGAGTATTTGACAGAATCAAAATCGATACCCTTAAAACGTAAGTACGGAGAAAGACCCGCTATTACAGCTGGTGCCAATGCTCCTCTTAGAAATCAGGTGCTATCATTTGTTTCCGAAAGTGGTACGGTAAGTAAAAGAGACCTCAAACAATTCATTATGGGTCTTAAAGAAGGCGGCGCTACAGTAGCTGCAGCCAACATGTTTATTAAAAGAAACTCTAAGTATTTTGTTTCTGAACTTAAAGAAGGAGTTACTTATTTTAAACTTTCTAATTTAGGTAGAAGATTGGTTAACCAATTTATTCCTGCTGAAGGTAATGTATCTGAATCAGTTAAAAACGCAAGAAAAAGTCTTTCTATGATTCTTGAATCTTCACGTAGAAATCGTAAGTTAAACGAAGACGAGGACGAAGAACCAGAAGAAACCGAAGAATTTGAAGTTCCTGAAGATGAAATGGAAGATGGCGAATTAGAAGCTGCTGAAATTGACGGTGAAGGCCCTGCTGCAGAAATTGATTTCGAAAGAGATGAAGAACCTGAAGTAGAAACCGAAGAACAATCAGATGAAGCTGATAATTTCGAATATGAGGAAGACGATGAAAAGATCGTTCTTACTTATTATAAAAATGGTAGCGGAGAAGCAGAAGAATTAGAACCTGAAGGTGAAGAACTTGAACCTGAAGAAGGTGAAGAACTTGAACCTGAAGAAGGTGAAGAACTTGAACCTGAAGAAGGTGAAGAACTTGAACCCGAAGAAGGTGAAGAAGATGAAGACCTTAGCGATCGCCCAGAAGACGAAGAACCTCGCGAATTCGATTTTAAAGACAAAGGACGTCCAGGTTTATTAGGAATGGATGAAGGTATGAAAGCACAGTTTGTGGTTCATAATTTAGCCGGCAAGAAATCTTCAAAATTGGCTAATAGATACAGCACATCTGAATATCATAATCTTTTAGATGATAAACAGGAAAAAGACGAAAAAGAACTTGACAAACACATTGTTAAAGCTAAAGAAGGAAAAAAGCTTCATGAAAAATCCGAAGAAAGATTAGCAGGTCGTTATGGCAAAGAATATCATAATCTTTTAACCAATGATCAAGATTCAGATCCTAAAGAAGATGAACTTAATATTAGCGAACATGATAGAAGAGTTCAAAGAATGAAAGAAATCATCGAAAATCTTAAAAACAAAAGAGCTGCAATGCTTAAAGAAGCTGAAGAAGCTGACGAAAAAGATGAATTGAAAGATGAAGATCTTGATTCACTTGATCTTGGTGATGAAACTACAGCTGAAGAAACTCCAGAAGAAGCTCCAGAAGGTGAAGAAGTTGAAAAAGTTGAAATCACAGAATTCATTATAACAGTGGATGATGTAGATGCAGCTATCGACGAACTTTCAGAACTTGGTGTAACCGCTGAAAGAGTTCCTATCGAAAAACCTGAGGAAGAAGTTCCTGCAGAAGTTGAAGAAGAACCAGCACCAGAAGAAACTCCAGCTGAAGAACCAGCTCCAGAAGACGCTGAAAAACAAGCTGAAGTTACAAAGGAAGCATTCCGTAAATTTGTTGCAGGTATTCTCAATGAAGCTGAAGAAGCTGAACAGCCTGAAGATCTTGGAACCAGTGATGAACTCGGTTTAGGCGATCAAGGCGAAGAAGCTCCGGAACTTGATGCAAAACCAGAAGGTGAAGAAACAACTGAACCTACCGCTGAATTCGAAGAAAACAAAATCAAAGTTAAAGCACAAGATTGGGACACTCTTAAAGGATGGCTCGAAGAAAAAGGTGTAGACGTTAAAGAAATGTTTGGCGGAGACATTGAAACTGAAGAAGTTGATCCTGAAGAAGAAACGGCTGAAGAACCAGCAGAAGTTTCAGATGATGATATCGACTTTTCTGGAATTGGTGATGATGACAAAACCAAAGTAAAAGAAAAAGAAGTTAAAGAAGATGGCTATAACATCACAGCTGAAAAACGTTTAAAAGGCGAAAACGAAGAAACTGAAGAAGAAAAGAAAACCCGTGAATTTCACATGAAAGGTGAATGTTCTACGGATAGCAAGAAAATGAAGAAGTAATTTTTTCACGTAATTATTTGAAAGGGAGCCGGCAAGCTCCCTTTTGTTTTGAATATATAAAATAAAGATAAATAATGCCGCAAAAGAAAGCTTATATATTTGATTTCGATGAAACTTTAGTTACTACAAAAGCTAAGATACAGGTGTATCGTAATGGTGTATTCGTTCAATCAATGAATTCAAAAGAATACAATACGTATAAACCAAAAAAGGAAGATAAACTTGATTTTTCTGAGTTTAAAGATCCTGAATTGATTTTGAATGCAAAAAGATTCAAGATGTGGCCTGTAATAAAAAATATCAGCGATGCAGTAAAACAAGATAAGAGCAATTCAACTATTTATATACTTACAGCAAGGTCTCCTATTGTTAAATCATATATTTATGAATTTCTAAAAAGAAATGGAATTGAAATAGGAATTGAGCACATCATTACTATTGGCGATGATGCTGGTAATATTAACATTTCTAACGAAAAAAGAAAGCAACTAAAAAAATTAGCTGCTCAATACGACGTCATTACATTTTTTGATGACGATCCAAAAAATATTGCAATTGCAGCAGGAATTGCAGGTATAAGAACAAGATTAGTTGAAAGTTTAAATGAAGGTGTATTTGCAGCATTACCTCTTGCTCAACTTATAAAATTGAAAAAAGAATACACCAAGTGGTTTGAAGATTATAAAAGAGAAGGAAAATTACCCCCAAAAAGAGATTGGTTGAGAAGAGATATTAAACGAAATAGCTCATCTTTAAAAGAATTAAAGAAAGAATATGACGAACTTACAACCGAAATAGCAAAAAAATATATTCAAGCAATGCAAACAAATGAAGAAATGGGTGGTATAGGAGCTCCAATGGCAACACCTATGAATGTTCCGGGAATGGGAAATTCTGTTCCTGGAGGAACAGGTAAGATAGGTTCTGGTGATGTATGGGGAAGTTCAAAAAAACCTTATGTACAAACTATATTTAGAACGAAAAGAAAAAAGAAGTCAAAAAAGAAACAAAAGAAAATTGTTAAAGAATCATTACTTGAGAAATTTACTGAGGATTCTGATCCTATAGAAGATTTAGGAATAGGCATGATGCATCAAATAAAAGAATGGATGAAATCTATAGAAAAAGAATTTAATAATAAAGATCAAGCTTTATGTGTATGTTCTGAACATGAAAAGACTGAATTTGTCAAATACTTACTTGATGCTGGAGCAGATGTACATACTAATAATGATTATGCTTTACGATCAGCAACTTATAATGGTCATGCTGAAATTGCAAAACTATTACTTGATGCTGGAGCAAATATACATGCCGATAATGATTTTGCTTTACGAGTAGCAAGTGAAAAAGGTAATACAGAAATTGTAAAACTATTACTTGATGCTGGTGCAAATGTACATGTTGATAATGATTTAGCTTTACAAGTAGCAAGCGAAAATGGTCATGCTGAAGTTGTTAAACTCTTACTTGATGCTAGAGCAAATGTACATGCTAAAAATGATTATGCTTTACGAGTAGCAAGTGAAAAAGGTCATGCTGAAATTGTAAAACTATTACTTGATCCTGGAGCAGATGTACATGCTAATAATGATTATGCTTTACAATGGGCAAGTCGTAATGGTCATATAGAAGTTGTAAAACTATTACTTGATGCTAAAGCAGATGTACATGCTGTTGATGATTATGCTTTACGATCAGCAACTTATAATGGCCATACAGAAGTTGTTAAACTCTTACTTGATGCTAAAGCAGATGTACATGCTGATGATGATTATGCTTTACGATGGGCAAGTTATTTTGGCCATACAGAAGTTGTAAAACTTCTACTTGATGCTGGAGCAAATGTACATGCTGAAAATGATTATGCTTTACAAACGGCAAGTCTTTATGGATATAAAGAAATTGTAAAACTCTTACTTGATGCTAAAGCAGATGTGCACGCTGATAATGATTACGCTTTACAAATAGCAAGTTATAATGGCCATACAGAAGTTGTAAAACTTCTACTTGATGCCGGAACAAATGTGCATGCTGATATTGATTATGCTTTACGAATAGCAAGTTATTATGGCCATACTAAGGTTGTAAAACTTCTACTTGATGCTGAAGCAGATGTACATGCTGAAAATGATTTAGCTTTACGATGGGCAAGTCGTAATGGTCATACTGAAATTGTTAAATTACTTAAAGATCATATAACTAAAGAAAATAAAATTGTTAAAGAATCATTACTTGAGAAATTTACCGAGAATTCTGATCCTATAGTAGATTTAGGAATAGGTACGATGCATCAGATAAAGAAATGGATGAAATCTATAGGAGAAGAATTTATCAATAAAGATCAAGCTTTATGCGTATGCTCCAAACACGGAAAGACTGAATTTGTTAAATATTTACTTGATGCTGGAGCAAATGTGCATGTTGATAACGATTATGCTTTACGAAGGGCAAGTGAAAAAGGCCATACAGAAGTTGTAAAACTTCTACTTGATGCTGGAGTAGATATACATGCTGATAATGATTATGCTTTACGATGGGCAAGTCGTAATGGTCATACAGAAGTTGTAAAACTATTACTTGATGCTAGAGCAAATGTACACGCTGAAAATGATTATGCTTTACGATCAGCAAGTGAAAATGGCCATGCTGAAGTTGTAAAACTATTACTTGATGCTAAAGCAAATGTGCATGCTGATATTGATTATGCTTTACAATGGGCAAGTGAAAATGGCCATGCAGAAATCGTAAAACTCTTACTTGATACTGGAGCAGATGTGCACGCTATTAATGATCAAGCTTTACGAATAGCAAGTTATTATGGTCATACAGAAGTTGTTAAACTCTTACTTGATGCTAAAGCAAATGTGCATGCTATTAATGATCAAGCTTTACAATGGGCAAGTGAAAATGGTCATGCAGAAATCGTAAAACTCTTACTTGATGCTGGAGCAAATGTACATGCTAAAGATGATGAAGCTTTACGAATAGCAAATAAAAAAGGTCATACTGAAATTGTTAAATTACTTAAAGATCATATAGCTAAAGAAAAAAGAGTTGTTAAGGAATCATTACTTGAGAAATTCACCGAAGAATCTGATCCTATAGAAGATTTAGGAATAGGTACGATGCATCAGATAAAGAAATGGATGAAATCTATAGGAGAAGAATTTATCAATAAAGATCAAGCTTTATGCGTATGCTCCAAACAC
>Ga0172371_10007002_pt1 | contig 16180 bp, 17 predicted proteins | sample Lak12m_FD_114543 | JGI IMG/M metagenome (GOLD analysis project Ga0172371, IMG submission 114543) | Freshwater microbial communities from Kabuno Bay, South-Kivu, Congo - kab_022012_12m | ecosystem: Environmental > Aquatic > Freshwater > Lake | place: Democratic Republic of the Congo: South-Kivu...
ATTGAAAATAACTGAACCGCTGCTTAAATAACCAGTGGCAGTCTTGGTTTCTCCAGCTTCATTCTTATATTCCAAGATGACTGCGCCCACTGATCTATCGGAAGCGGCAACAGTGGAAGTGACAGTCAGAGTATTGATAGTGAATGAATCATTGGCGGCGAGCATCGTGAAGGCACTGACCGCAGTGGTTGCGCCAGCTACGATAACAGCGCTATCCGGCTTAGCTCCGTTAGTATCCAGAGTCAATGAACCGGCACCAATAACCATGGTCTGCAAGCCCTTGAAAGCGCCGGTAGCGGCAGTATTGGTATCAGGGGTAGTACCGTCGCAATTTACGCCCAAAGTGATTCCAGTGGTATTAGTAATACCGGAAGTGATATCGGCATAAATATCAACAACTTTGGTTTCACCCTTGGCCAAAACTAACTTGCTGCCAGTAATGGAAATAGTGGAAGAAGCGTTAGTAGCCGAGAATGTAGCCTTAGAGCCGATGACAGTCGAACCAACCTTTAAATTCATGTTGGAAAGTTCGCCGGAAGTGGCTCCGCTGATATAGATGTTATCGATCGTCACGCCTTCGCTGGCTGCCGCGGCGATGGAGAATGAACCCATCTTAGCTTGAGTTGAAGGCGATGGCAAAGTCTGATCGCCGTAAGCAGTGTATTCAGCCAAAGTAATGGTTGAAACAGCGCCAATAGTCAAAGCACTGCCATCGACAGCGGCCAAAGTGCCGGAAGTCAAGGACAAAACGCCCTGAGTTTCAGATGAGGACAAGGTTACGGTAGCAGCACCGGAAACGATAGCTGTGCCCGTTGAAGTCTTCAAATCAGCATAAATATCAACCAACTTGGAAGTTCCGGCCGGAACGATAAAACTGGAGCCGAAGGTGAAGTTTACATTAGTGGCTTCAGTGGTCAAATCCTTAGTTGAACCGACCTGGACGCCATCAAAATAAATCTTGGCATTGTCCAAACCGCCTTCTTGACCGGAAGTAGTATTAACCTTAAGATCCATGCTCTTAACTTTCATATCTTCACCGGTAGCTGTAATCTTATAGGTTGCCAACTTAACATTAGTACCATTACCAGCCACAGTGCCGGAAGGCGAACTGGCATCCTTAGCTAAGGTTAAAGTGCCAGAATTAATAGTATAGACATAAGTGCTGGCGGCGCTGGTAACTGCGCTCCAAGTGACAGCACTGGTCTTAAATGCTTGAGTATAAACATTATAGCCCAAATCCTTCACGACAATATCAGAGGCATACTGGATGGAGAACTTGAAGGTTCTAGTTGAACCCTTAGAAACATCAACCCTCAAAGACAGTGTCTTGGAATTGCCCTTGGCAATCTGGAAAGGAGCGGCAGACAAGTCAAAATACAACTCCATATTATCATTGAAAGAAGCAGTGGCTAAGGTGGTTCCGCCGTACTTCAAAGTGATATTCTTCAAATCATCCTTGCCGATTGAACCGATTTCAGTCAGGCGCAAGCCCTCTAACTGCATATCCTGATCGGTCGCAGTCAAAGTGACTTTATAGGCCTCAAAATCAGTCTCATTGGAGTTGACGGTTGAAGCGGCAGTCGGAACATTACCATTGCTAATAACCACATAACCCATGTCGGTGACAGAGGCAGTGCTCATTAAATTACCAGCCAAAGGAGTGCCAGAGACAGCCGTGGCATTGGAAGTAACACTAATCAAGTTAAAGCCCATGCTCTTACCAGCGCTAGTAGCGATGGTAGTATCAACTTTCAACCAAACGGTCTTGGTCTGGCCGGCCGGAACAATAATAATTCCATTAGAGGCGTTAAAAGTTAAAACCTTGGAAGAAATTGAACCGCCTTCGACTAATTTGGTAGCGCCATCATACAAATAAGAAGTGGAAACATCGGTATCATTAGAAATACCAGTGCGTTCAAACTTCATGCCGGTAACTTTGACATCGCCAGCCGAAGAAGCGGTCAAATTGACAGCAATCATTGGCACTAAAGCTTGGCTGGTGTTGACCGTATCAGAAACGATAGTGGCGGAAACCGGATTAACAGCAGACAAGGCCACATTCAAAGATCCTAAAGTGGGAACAGGAGTCCCCGCGCCAGCGACGATATCGGCCACTGAAGATAACTTAGTGGTCAAAGCAGCGCCGGTCGGATAACCAGAGGCGTCAGCGACGGTTTTAGCCCAGCTGGTCTTGAAAGCGTTGGCGGTGAAGCCATCGCCGGAAACCAAGCGTTTCTGTCCGCCATCGACCAAATAAGTATCGGTGCCGCTCTTGATCAGAGTGCCATCCGGATACATGGAGGTAGCGGTCAAGACAGTTGCTGACTTGGTGTAGTTGGCTTCAAAAGACGATTGGATGATGATCGGCGCGGCAGAACCGTATAAAGCGGTCTTAGCGGCATCATTCTCCAATTTTACCAACACGGCGCCCGGAGTGACAGCATAAACTAAACTCGAATTGTCGAATTTGATTAAGCTGACGCCAGGGCGGGCAGTCACGTTGCCGCCCAAAGTGACGGCATCGAAATCGGCCTGGGAAACAACCTTCAAGCCGGAGAAATCATCTCTCCAAGTGCCGAAGGTGACGCGGTTGACAAAAAGATACTTCTTGCCGCCCGCGACGTAGTAGACAGCCGGGTAGGCAGCGGTCTTGATCAGATCGCCATCGGTTGGGGTATAGGCGGCGGCGGCCGGTAAAACGGCGCTGAGGCCAATCGACCAAGCGATTGTGGCTACTACTACTGAATAAGTTAAAAACTTTTTCATAGTTTATTTTATTTGTTAGATTAAAATCCTATCAATCTGAGGCGGACACTTGGAGTTATCCACTTAAGAATCTTATTCCGATGTAAAGACGCGGCGAAACCGCATCTCGGCCAGGAACATGGGCCCCCTTTCGAGACACCGCCACGCGGCGTCTCTACAGGCATCTGATTCTGAGTGGAATGAACCGGCGATCTTATAAGCCAGGCGGTTGCCTTGACGACCTTTGCCGATAAAATCACGGAACTCGCAAGGCCGAATCCTCGCCGACCGGCGAGGTACGCCCTCAAATCCCTTAGGACTCTAATTTGTTTCTTGCTTGTTTTATGAGCAAGGATGATTGCCGCACCAATGAGACAATCAACTCTGTCCACAAAATTTTAATTGTCACTCGCGTTGTCATTCCGACCGCAGCGAAGCGGAGTGGAGGAATCCCTTGAATTTATTTATTAATGCAATTAATGCAAGGGATTCCTCCATTACGTCCGTCCGCCAGCTGGCGGATACCGGACTTCGGTCGGAATGACAGCTACCTTGTAGCTGTCGAATTCGCGGCCGTGCTGCTGACGGTCTCGGTCTTAATCTGCGCATCCAAAAGCGGCGCCTTCTCCAAAACGTCCGCCGCGATATTCTTGCTTTCGACAACTTTCGACAAAGCGGAACTGAAATCCTTTTTATCCAATAAATTCTTAGCTTCATTTACGGCGTCTTGAGCCGCCTTCGGCTGTTCGCTCACAGCTTTCATTGCGTCTTTCAGAGTAGTTGTGGCAACGGTATCGGAAGTGCTGCTGGAAACCGAAGTAACCTTGCCCATAATCACCGCAGCAGTGCCGGTAGCAATCTTGTTAACTTCCAAGACAGCTGCTTCAAGAGCGATTTCTGTGTTTTTTATCCGATCACCGACTCGAGTCGTCAATTCCTTGTCAGAAACCGCCTGTTTAGCGTCTTTGACGGTTTTTTCTTCCGACTTAGCCACCATCACTGAGAGCGCCTTAGTGCCCGTGACCTCGGTCTGCGAAATCGCTTCTTTGACATCCTTGGCGACTTCTTTCTTGACTTCGGTCGGCAAAGAAGTATGGACGTCAACCAAATCCTTTTCCACCTTCAAGGTCTTCTCATCCACCACTTTGGCTGTGTTAATCAAAGCTGAAGCCGAAGCGTCAATCGCCATCTTATCAATCTGGGTCTGGACATCTTTGACATTTTCCGTAATCTGCTTGACAGCGGCGGAAATCTTGACTGATTTGACTTCAGAGGTCTCGGGTATGCGGGCAATCTGCTGAAGCTCGTCGCCGCGGCGGGAAATGAAATCCATCTTCAATTTTACCTGGCTCTCATCGCCGAAAGTCGCCGCCAATTGGATTTTCTCGCCCAGAACCTTAATCGGATACAGGGCCTCGCCCGGCAAACTCGCTTGGGCGGTCAAAGTGAAAGCCGAATAGCCGAAATAAGCGCCGAAAACCAACACCGCCATCAAAGCGGGGCGCAAAAACTTCTGTTGGAAAACCTCGCTGAAAAACTGATAATAATATTTAGCCGGCTGGAATTCGATTGATTTTGACTGGGGATTGATCTGGCTCATTAACAATTCGCGATTGGCGGCAACCCAAGACGCCTCGGGCCGGCCGGCGGACTCGAGGTTTTTAATCGCTTTTAAATTGTTAATCAGGGTTTTTGACATTTGAGGTCGATTACTGTTGACCAATGACAGAGATGACAGATTACCGAGATTCCGATTAATGATTAATTATGAACACGATTAGAAAAAATTTAAATCATTTTGGGGCGAGGAAACGGCACCATTCCCATTATTTCATTATTATCAGATTCATTAATCACCTTTCTTTGCAATAATATCTCAGATAACTTGTTTGTTTTCGCATCATTATTCTTAAACGCTTCAACAAAACTACCCTTTAATTCCCCTATTCGCATAGTAACAAAATCCTTGCTCGGCAAATCAAAACGTAAAAAATCAATATCCCTTTTTAATCTAGCTTCACTTTCCAGCACTTGAACCTCAGTCGCCGCATTTTGCGTAACAAAATTCAAACTATTTGCCAAATCACTAATAGATTCCTCAAAAATCTCCTTGGTGACTAATTTAGAAATAGCCGCCTCAAGAACTTCTTTGGTCACCATCTGCGACTTAATTTCATTAATGACAGCCAATAACTCGCCGTTTGAAACTTGTTTTTGATCCTCCATAAATTTATAATTAATTTATTTTAGGTCTTTATTGCTAATCGCTGACTTCAGCGCATTGAGCGCGCGATAGAGGAGGACTCGGACAGCGCCGGGCGATTTATCCAGGACTTGAGAAATTTCCCGCGTTGACAATTCATTCAAATAATGGAGGACGATGGCTTCGCGATATTCATCCTTCAAACTGGCCAAGGATTTCAATACATCGGCCATCTCGGCTTGCCGAATATGCTTCAGCAACTGATTATCGTCGCCGGGCAGGGCCAAATTGGCCTCGCTGATGAATTCCTCATTGTCCTCCTTGCGGGCGCGCTGGCGATACAAATCGATCACACAATTGCGCGCCACCATATAAATGAAGGCATTGAGATTCTTAATGGCTTTGTCATTTTTAATGTACTGCCAGGTTTTGAGGAAAACCTCCGAAGTCAGGTCTTTAGCGTCTTCGGCCGAATTGACCTTGAAAAAGATAAAACGATAGATTTTATCAACATACAGATCATAAAACTGGCCGAAGGCCTCATAATCTTTGTTTTGAACCCGTAAAAACAGGATTTTGTTAGCAATAGGGTTGTTCATCTTTTAAGACGTGAAAGCGGTCAAAGTGTTACACAAACGGTTATTAAAAGTTTATGTTTATAGGATATATAAAATTTGTAAAGTCAATAAATTACCTAAATTTAGCCAAATTTATTTAAGAACAAAAAATTGGCAATCGCAAAAAATTGTCTGAAATTTGATTTTATTGTCTTAATTGCCTTATTTCACCAAATCCTTGACCGCTAAGAGAAGGATTGCCAAAATTATAGCACGATTTGGCTATACTTGGCAAGACCGCTGGCGATTCCCCAATAGTTAAGTTATCCACACCCGAAAAATCGCAGAACAAATTTAAAATTGCAAAAATTAAAAATTTTGACATTATCCCCTGCCAATGGTATGATTTGTCCAGACATGTCCGGACATTGAATTAATTAAGAAATAATGAGATAAAGTAATAAAAAAATATTTTAGCTAAATTTAGCATAAATATTTTTTAGAAACAAATTAAATACTTATTTTCCCCAATATCTTAATATCTCATATCTTAGTATCTTAATATCTCGGATACTCATTTCCCCTAATATCTTAATATCTTCATTCCTTAATATCCTATTTAATTAAATGCCAGAAAAAGTCCCGGTCAGAGTAACTATCTCCCAAGCAGCCAACCTCTTCGGAGTCAACGAAAAAACCATCAGACGCGCCATTGCCGGCGGCGAAGTTATTTATATTGTCGTCCGCGGGGTCTATAAAATCAACTTCGAGTCATTACTAAAATGGTCGCAAAGCCGGCCGAAATTGAAGAATAAGCTGGCGCAAGATGGTATTGGGCAATTCGTCGGCAATTGGCGGATAAAAAACAAACTCTACTCCCCCAACCCCAAAATCACCGAAAAAGAGCCGACGAGCAAGAAAATTAAAGAAACAAAAACAGAAACCGAGCCATTCGCTTGACAACCGCCGCCGGATTAAGCTATAATGTCTTTATTAATGCAGCTCCCCCTAAGGGAGTTTTAAGATACTGAAAATATGCCGACAATCACCGAAAAAACCGCCCAATACCTGAAAGAGTCGTTTTTTGAGATGAAAAACGTCACTTGGCCGACCAAGGCCGAGGTTAAGTCCCACACGATCATGGTAGTCGCCATTTCCTTGGCCGTCGCGATTTTTCTGGGCTTGATTGATTATCTTTTGACGATCGGGCTGACGCAATTAATCAGTTTGCTAAAATAGTTCATTAATTGATAACAAATTGCTGTGTAATAGCAGATAGCCGTTGATCGTTAACCGAGATTTCGGTAATCTGTAAACAGTCATCAGTTATCGTTCAATCTTATGGCCAAACAAACCTTGCAACTGGGACGCCGCTGGTACGTCATCCACACCTATTCCGGCTTGGAAGAAGCCGTGGAGCACAACCTCAAGCAGCGCACCGAGTCGATGGACATGGAAGATAAGATCTTCAATGTCATCATCCCCAAAGAGAAAAAAATCCGCATCAAGAACGGCAAGCGCAAAGTCGTGGAAGAAAAGATCTACCCCGGCTACGTCCTGGTCGAGATGATCGTCACCGATGACAGCTGGTATGTGGTGAGAAATACGCCGCATGTCACCGGCTTTGTCGGCTCCGGCAACACGCCGACCCCCGTTTCCGATGAAGAAATCAAAGCCTTGCAGAAACGCATGGGCATCAGCGAACCGGAATTCCAGATCGACTTGAGCACCGGCGATGACGTCAAGATCGTCGACGGACCCTTCAAGAACATGGAAGGCAAAATCATCGAAATCGACGAGACCCGCGGCAAAGTCAAGATCCAAATCTCCATGTTCGGCCGAGAAACCCCGGTAGAATTGGACTTCTTACAGATTAAAAAGGTTTAAATTAAATAACATTTTCGATACGCTTCTCACTGTCGGAAAGCTAAAAATCATACCGATCAAACAATATGGCTAAAAAGATAAAAACAATCATCAAACTGCAAATCTCCGGCGGAGCGGCCAATCCGGCGCCTCCGGTCGGTCCGGCTTTGGGCCAGCACGGCCTGAATATCGCCGAATTCTGCCAACGGTTCAATGCCGCGACCCAGGATCGCGCCGGTGAAATCACCCCGGTCGAAATCACGGTCTATGAGGATCGATCCTACGATTTCATCCTGAAAACCGCGCCCGCTTCCGAGTTGGTCAAAAAAGCCATCGGCATTCCCAAGGGCTCGGGCAAATCGCTGAAAGAAAAAGTCGGCACTATCACTAAAGCGCAGCTCAAAGAGGTCGCCCTGAAAAAAATGCCGGATCTCAACACCAAGGATGTCGAAGCCGCCATGCGCATCATTGAAGGCACCTGCCGGCAGATGGGCGTGGAAGTAAAAGATTAATTACGAATTTCAAATTACGAATTACGAATTTAATTAACGTGGGAGTCACGGATTAACCGTGACGTTTGAACCACTAACTAAAATAACTATGAAAAAAGTAGCTCACAAGCCGTCCAAAAGATTCATCGAGGCAGCCAAAAAAATTGAAAAGAACAAGGCCTACCCGATCGCTGAAGCGATCGCTTTAGCCAAAGCCGCCTCCACTGTCAAATTCGACGCCGGACTGGAAGTCCACGTCAAACTGGGCATCAATCCGAAAAAATCCGACCAATTGGTCCGCGCCTCCGCCGCCCTGCCTCACGGCACCGGCAAAACGATCCGCGTCGCCGTCATTTCCACCAATGGCGATCAAGTCAAGGCCGCCAAGGCCGCTGGCGCCGATCTGGTCGGCGATAATGATTTGATTACTGAGATCAAAGCCGGCAAGATAGATTTTGACATTTTAGTCGCCACGCCGGAAGCCATGAAACTTTTAGCGCCGATTGCCAAAATGCTCGGCCCCAAGGGCCTGATGCCGAACCCGAAAGACGGCACTGTGTCTCCGAATGCCGCCGAGGCGGTCGCTAATCTCAAAAAAGGCAAAATCTCTTATAAAAACGACGATTCCGGCAATATCCATGTCATGATCGGCAAAATTTCATTTGCTGAAGCCAAGCTGATTGAAAACTTCCAATCGTTTATGGACAGCTTGGCCAAGGCCAAACCGGCCGCCGCTAAGGGAACTTTCATCAAGAATGCGACTATTAACGCCACTATGGGTCCGGGCATCAAGATCGGATTATAATCAAAGCATTTAAAAAACAAAAATACCGCTGATTTTGGCGGTATTTTTTGATCTTGACAAAATATTAATTGATTGCTAAACTGACCAATCAGTAAGCAATAATTATCTTTTCGGACATTGACAATCGACAAAGAAACAACAAGGAAAGGGACTGGCAATGCCAAAAACGTGGAAGAAAATTACATTACACGACGTTTTAAGATTAGAGAATATTTTGGAACAGATTTGGGAAGAAGTTTTTGACGGCGAATTCCCTAATGAAACGACTGTGGCCGACGTCCTAGACATGGAGATTGCTGAGGTATTAGATTTCGCGCAAACCATCGTTAAAAATCAAGCTTGGCCAGAGAGATGCACGTATTTAAAAAAGGATCTCGAGAATTTTCTGAGTGCATGCAGCAAGGAGGACGAATGAGCAAATTGGGCGTTAGAGGCAATAATGGCAATGAAATCAGGTTTTTTGTTCATCCTAATATCATTCAGTCCGATAAACAACTTGAGGAATTGATTAAGCGTCTGGCTCGCTTAATTTGTAATGATGATAAGCATGTCTCTGAAAGGGATAGCGGCTACCGTTGGCAACTTGATGACAGCAATGATTGGTGGGCGGATATCGAAGCCAATAACAAAATCATCATTGCCTATCGTTATGCCTTCTCGCCGGCTGCCGCCCAAAAGATGTCCAAACTCTGTGACACAATCATTTGGCGGCTGAATCTGGAAAGATTCCAGTCCTAAGAATAATTGCGCCTATTTTTCATCAAACTCCGACCTTGCGGTCGGAGTTATTTTTTTAACTGAACCTATTTATACCGCAATGCATCCAGCGGATTAAGCTTGGAAGCGCGGATTGAGGGGTAAATGCCGGTCAAAAAGCCGACAATAATGGAAAAAACGACGACAATCAAAGTGAATTGCCAAGGACTATAGAATAAGTTAATGGCGGTGCCGCCGAAATTCTTAGCCAAAATATTGATAAGAAAATTAACCAGCAGGCCGGCAGCATAACCGACCGCCACGCCGCCGATGCAATTCGAAATAATCCTTCAAATACTGCTCACGCACCGCCTGCATTTTTTGGCGGTGCTTGGGATTAACCGGCCGCTTGGCAAAATCAATGCCCAATGGCTGATCTTCATCAATCAGCAGGGCGAAGCTTTTCTGCGCATCCTTGAACAGCAAAATCAGGCAATGGATGATCCGATAATAACCGCGATGCCAATAAGACCGGGCCAGTCCCCTCTTTTTCAACCTCAAATACTCTTGCCGCAAGAATTTGGAGATTATCGGGATTGAGACGTCTTTCTTGTAAGAAACAAAAATCAAAAAATTAATGACGATAAGCGCATCAAAAAAAATACTCCAGAAACCCAGCAGTTTCCCGAGTAAAACCATCAAAATAAGCGCTAACAACAAAACAATCAAGTGTATTCGCTCCCGCTTAATAAAAACATTGATCCGTTTGATTGGAATCATTTACTTCGCATTAATGCACTAATCGGATTAATGAAAAAATTGAATTTGATGATATTATTATATCACAAACCGGTAGCCAGAACAAAATATTGGCTGGGGATAAAATTAATAATTATTTTTTTGTTTTTCTGCGATTTTCTGATAAGATGAAGCTAATCTAAAACGACTCCGCCGAAACGGAGTGTTCTAGGATCTGGACCCGACCGGATTCGAACCGGCAAATTTACTTTCGCGGAGTAACGTTTTACCATTAAACTACGGGCCCGGCAGACCAAGGTGAATTATAACACAAAAATAAAATCCCGGAAATTATTCCGAGAATTTATTTGCGAAAGTAAAGTTTGATACCCGTAATTTTTGGGTTCGTTACTCCTAATAACATTATATCACATAGAAAAAATTTGTCAACTAATTTATCCACGTATAACTTATGGCCAAGAAACAATGCAAAATCATCATCGGGCTGGTCGGCCAAATCGCCAGCGGCAAAGACACGGCCGCCGCTTACCTGAAAAAAAAATACGGCGCCGGCATTATCAGCTTTTCCCAGCCGTTGCGCGATATCCTTGATCGCCTCTTTCTGCCGTATACCAGAAACAATATGGCCAATCTCGGAATTTCCTTGCGCGGCGCCTTCGGCCAAGACCTGCTTTCCCGCGTCATCGCCGATGAAGTCAAGGCCGCTAAGAAAAAAATCATCGTTTTGCCCAATATCCGCTTGGAGTCGGATCTGACCTATCTCCGCCGAGAACCGGGCTTTGTCTTGGTCGGCATTGACGCGGACATTAAAAAACGCTTCGAGCGGCTTAAAAAACGCGGCCAGAATACCGATGACCGGACCAAAACCTGGGCCGAATTCCTCAAAGACCATCGGCTTTCCACTGAAATCCAGATCAAACATTTGGCCGCCAAAAGCCGCTATCAGCTCGACAATAACGGCGGCCGGCCAGCCCTGAATAAGCAAATTGACGTCCTAATCAAACGAATCTCCAAATTTTGACTAACGCTTGCCGATATGCTAAGATTCTCCAACAATTCAGTTCTTTACAATGACAGAATATTAGTAGAAATAATTAAGAAAGTCGCCAAAACCAAGACAGGAGGAACCCATGGAAACTAATGCTAAACGAGGGCGCTTAATCAGTTTGGAAGGCATAGAATGTTCAGGCAAGGGTACGCAAATCAAACTATTGACGGATTATTTGCGCGAGCTCGATATCCCAGCCATAGCCAGCCACGAACCGGGCGGAACCGCCTACGGCGAAGCCATGCGCGCGCTCATCAAACATCCCGAAATTGCCTTGCCGGCGATTTTTATGGCCTTCCAAGGCCACAGCGATTTCCCCGAGGCCACTTCTCTGTTTAAACAGCATGTCTGCGAACGCACGCCCGAGGCCGAGCTCCTTATGTTTGAAGTGGCGCGGGCTGAATTCTCAGCCGGAGTCATCGAGCCGAATCTTAGCCGGGGCGTCACAATCGTCTGCGATCGCCTGCATGATTCCACCACCGCCTACCAAGGCGGCGGACGGATGCTCGATCTGCAAACCGACTACCGCGGTCTTATTAATCGCGTCAATCTGTTCGCTTTGCGCGGCTTGAAACCGGATCTGACTTTCTATTTGGATATCCCGGTTGAAGTGATGCTGGAACGCGTCGCCAAACAAAATGACGAGAAAAACGCGCATTTCGAAAGAACCTGCAAACCGGAATTTTTCCAGCGGGTCCGGCGGGCTTATTTGGAAATCGCCAAGCAAGAACCCAGGCGTTTTATCGTCATTGACGGCGATCAGCCGCCCGCTACCGTCTTTAAATTCATCCAGCCATACATTGATGAGCTTTTTCCCGCCAACGACGATACCGACTGAAAAGGAGAATCAGCATGATCGGCAAGGCAGAAATTTTAGCCCAGACCAAAGGCCAAACTGATCCGCGATTAATGGAATTGATTGAAGCAGCCGGCCGGACTTGCTATCAATCAGACAAGAAAATCACCCCCGGTTCAGCGGTAACCTTCGTCAAATCAATTCTGCTCTCCGGTCACGAAAGCGTCGCCGAACACTCTTGGTTTGTATTCCTGCTTCAAGATATTTATTCGTCAGCGATAATCGACTTGTTACTGGCTAATCATTTATTGGTTGTAACACGCCACCTTGGCGCCAATAACTATCTGGTCAGCGGCAACGCCCGCATGTTCCGCGATTTATTCAAGCGGCGCGCCGGCCACTACTACTATTTCGAACGGGAAATGATCGACCAATTGACGGAAATAGCTCCGGTTCTATTCGAAGAATTCGCCGTTAACTATATACCAACCAATCCTTTCGGCAACAGAACCAATGCTATTTTGTCACCGCAAATCGATTATTCCCGCGATGAAAAACTGGCACATTGGTGGGCCATGGCTCGCATCACCGGTTGCTCGCGCGCTTTTACCCATCAACTGGTCCGCCATCGCGAACGCGTTGCTTATAGCCAAGAATCGCAACGATATTGCGATGAGGGCGGCTTTGTCGATAATGATTATTTCGTCGCGCCGCCGTCGATCATTGAAGCCGGCCTCGCTGGCAATTACGAACGCAGGATGAAAATAATTGACCACTGGTATCGGCGCTATCGGACCAAAGTCAAAAAAGAAGACGCGCGGTTCTTTCTGCCCAACGCCGTCTGCTCAGAAATAGTCATCTCTGCTAACTTGGCTGAATGGCACTGGATCTTCCGGATGCGCTGCGATCACCACGCCCAGTGGGAAATCCGGGCGATGATGCTGGACTTATTGAAAGAATTCCAACAACTCTTCCCCGGCTGTTTCGACGACTTCGTCATCAGCGCCGACGGCCAAAGCGCCAACCTTAAACAATAACCAATCCGCACTTTGCTACCGCCGCCCCAACAACTGGGCGGCTTTTTTTATTGAGCCAAAATCGAAACTTGAATTCTGTCGCTAAAAAAGCTATAGTAAAGTCAATTAATAGACCTAAATCCCCTATCAGTTATGCCCGAATACAAGCCAGTCATCGGCATGGAAATTCACGCCGAACTCAAGACCAAAAGCAAAATGTTCTGCGCCTGCGAGAACGGCTACGAACTGCGCGACCGCCCCAACGAGAACATCTGCCCGGTCTGTATGGGCCACCCCGGCGCTCTGCCGGTTGCCAATCGGCAAGCCATCGACTGGACGATCCTGGTCGGCTTGGCTTTGAATTGCCAAATCGCCAAAAACACCAAATTCGACCGCAAAAATTATTTTTATCCGGATTTGCCCAAAGGTTACCAAATTTCCCAATACGACCAGCCGCTGACCTTCGACGGCTATTTGACCATCGGCCAGAAAAACATTCCCATTATTCGCATCCACTTGGAAGAAGACACGGGCAAACTGGCTCACGGCCAAGCCGAGGCCTATGTCGATCTCGCGCGCGCCTGCACGCCGCTGATCGAACTGGTCACCGGACCGGCCATCGGCAGCGCCAAGGAAGCCAAGGCCTTCTGCCAAGAATACCAGCGCATCCTCCGCTATTTGGAGGTCTCCGAGGCCGACATGGAAAAAGGCCAGATGCGCTGCGAAGCCAATGTCTCCCTGCAAGAGCCGGGCAAATTTTTTATTGAGGGCAACGAGGTCAAGGCCGTTTTGGATTATAAACTGAATCCCAAGACCGAATTGAAAAATATCAACTCTTTCCGCGCCCTGGAACGCGCCATCGATTTCGAAATCAAGCGCCAGACCAAAGCGCTCGAGACCGGCGAAAAATTAGTCCAAGAAACGCGCGGCTGGGATGAAAATTCCCAAACGACTTTTACCCAGCGAGTCAAGGAAACCGCCGCCGATTACCGCTATTTCCCCGAACCGGATCTGCCGCCGCTCATCATCGCCGCCGAATTGATTGAACGGCTCAAGGGCGAACTGCCGGAATTGCCGCAAGCCAAATTAAAAAGATTCGTCAGTGAATACCGATTCGACCCGGATTTGGCCGAGATCATTATTAATGACAAACAGTTGGCGGCTTTTGCCGAAAACGTCATGTCGGAATTAATCGCCTGGCTGGTGGCTCTGCCGGAAACCGAGGGCACGGAAGCAGAAATCATGGCGCAAGATGGCAAAAAACTGGCTCGATTAGCCGGCAATTGGCTCGTGACTCACCTCTTAAAGCATTTGAATCTGGAAAAAACAGCGATTGCCGCTTCGCCGATTACGCCGGAAAATTTCGCCGAACTATTGACTCTGGTTTACAGCAATCGAGTTAACAATTTAGCCGCGCAAGAAATCCTGGAGGCCATGTTTAAAACCGGCGAAGCGCCTAAAGCGATTATGACGGAAAAAAATCTCAGCCAAATGGAAAATAACGAGGAAATGGCCGCCATTATCGACCAAGTCATCCAAGCCAACCCGCAAGCTGTGATTGATTACAGCGCCGGCAAAGAGGCCTCTTTCAAATTCCTGATCGGCATGGCTATGCGCGAAGCCAAGGGTAAAGCCAACCCGGCCGTGCTTAATAGTTTGCTGAAAAAAAAGTTAAATTCTAAATAAAATATTTATGGGCCTGATTTTCCAACCAACGCTCGCCGAACGTTTCACTCCCAAGGAAGTGAAATTCTCACAACTTTACAAAAACAATACCCAGGGCGGAAAATTAAACAAGAATATCCTGGCCAGCGCCAAAACAGCTTTGCGGCGTTCCGGCTATAACGCCGCGCAAATCTCTAAAATCATCACTACTGATCAGCCGATTCCGGTCAAACAGCTCAAACAGGCGGCTCAAGTCCTGAATCAAGCCAAAATCTACGGCTTCGAAAAAGACCAGGATCGAGCGGTTAAGACCCTAGTCAATCGCGAACGCGTCAAAACACAAAGCATCGCCGGCATCAGAAAAGAGCAGATCTGGGAAGCGGCGGCGGCTAATCTGGCCAAACTCGGCACGACCAGCTTAAATCAGCGGGCCATCGGCCCCAATACCGCTCAAACCGACAAATCGCCGATCAATTCTAAAAGCCGCCAGACGGCGGCTCGCTCACTCTCAGAAAAATCGGGGGCGGCCAAAACTACCTCATTGATCGCAAGAACCGGCAACACCTCGATCGTCCGCCCCGGAAGCGGCAATATCAATGCCGGCAGAGGCGGTATCGCTGTCAAACCTAATTTTTAACTAAACAAAATAATTATGCCCAATTAAAAAAGGGAATCTTACGGTTTTAGCGCCCGACCGGAGGGAGAGCCGAAATCAGTGATACCGCCGATCGAGGAGGATCCGGTCAAAAAATTCCTGAATGAATACGGGGAAGGTGGCGATAAAAAAACCCCGCAGCCGCAATGAAGTCAGAGGCGGTGGGACCAGTGGCCGGACCGATGAGGCCAATGATTTATTCTTAACGGAATGAGATTGACTCCGTGGCAAGCCGCCGGGTATTCGAACGACTTCCAATAAAATCAGCCCTGCTGTTTTCGGCAGAACTGATTTTATTTTTGAATAAATTTTTCAACCAATTTTTCCGCTTGTCGCTTATCCTTGACCCAATGTATGGCTTGATCGCGCTTGAACCAAGTCAGCTGGCGCTTGGCGAAATGATGGATGGCCTGCCGCAACTGTTCGGTCAGCTCTTCGCGAGTGATCAAGCCGCGCAGATGGCGGGCGACGAAGCGGTATTCCAACCCGAATTCCTCCAGTTTCTTCCAGCTCACGCCGGCCTGATGCAGCCGTCTGACTTCCTTGATTAACCCCTCCTTCAAGCGAGCCGACAACCGGCCATCTATCCGGCGATACAATTCCGCCAAAGGAAACTTAACGCCCAAAACCAGGATTTCATAAGCCGGCGGCGAACAACGCTCGGCTTGCGATTTAGTCAAGCCGGTTTCATAAAATATCTCCAGCGCCCGCTGGACGCGCCGGCGGTTTTTTTTATCGATCTTGGCATAAGCCGGCGGATCGATCTTTTTCAATTCAGCCAGCAATTGCGGCAAGGTAAATTCATCAAGTTTCGCCCTGATTTTGTTTCGAACCGCCCGACTCTTGGCGATTGGCGGAAAAACAAACCCCTTGACCAC
>Ga0172371_10007003_pt1 | contig 16179 bp, 14 predicted proteins | sample Lak12m_FD_114543 | JGI IMG/M metagenome (GOLD analysis project Ga0172371, IMG submission 114543) | Freshwater microbial communities from Kabuno Bay, South-Kivu, Congo - kab_022012_12m | ecosystem: Environmental > Aquatic > Freshwater > Lake | place: Democratic Republic of the Congo: South-Kivu...
AAGCATCCATTGTTCTTTTTCTCTTTTCTCTGTATTACTACCACATCTATCACATATACCACCCACAGCTTCTTCATTTGCAAGACCAATTTTACAAGATGGACACCAATTTATATAAGATTTAGCTTTATAAGCTAAGCCTTTTTCAAAGAATTTTAAGAATATCCATTGTGTCCATTTATAATATTTAGGATCTGTAGTATTAATTTCGCGAGACCAATCAAAAGAAAACCCAATTGATTTTAATTGCTTTCTAAATGTATCAGTATTTTTCTTTGTAACTAAAGCAGGCTTTTTACCAGTTTTTATAGCATAATTTTCTGTTGGAAGACCAAAGGCATCATAACCTATCGGATAAAGTACGTTGAAACCTTGCATTCTTCTTTTTCTAGAAATTATATCCATAGCAGTATTGCTACGAATATGTCCTACGTGGAGTCCATCACCTGAAGGATAAGGAAATTCTATTAACCCATAAAATTTTTTACCTTTTTTTTCTTTCGCCTGAAAAACTTTTTTGGTTTCCCAATATTTTTGAATTTTAGATTCTATTTTCTTATGATCGTATTCACGCATAAAATTATCTAACTTGTTTTTCAAAAGGAGGATATAAATCTTTATCTATTGTTCTCTCAAAACAAGTCTTACCTACTCCGTGATCCCAGGAATCATTAATACCACCTGGATATGGATAAGAAGAAACAGCAATATCTTTCTTAAACATCGGCATAACACCTCCACCATATTCTATCCAACCTTTTGGCATTTCAGCTGAAAATTCTGCACAAAGTTCAAAGGTTAAATCTGTCTTTTTATAATATTCATAAATTTTACCTTTATCAAATTCTGGATCTATTGGAAGAGAGAAAGAAGAAATTGGATCTTTTAATTCACTTAGATTTTCTGGTAATTTTTCTTTTTGTTGCCAATAATTTATAACTTGATATTGAATTGATTGTAGATCACTCACTCTCCTGTTGTCGAGTCTAAATGTTCTTTGCTTCATTGGACTTCCCATAATTAAAAAACTATAAAATATAGCTAAAAATACAAACAAAATACAAACAGCAGAAAAGATTAAACCAATTCTAGAATTATATTTTTTATTTTTTAAAACTAAAATATAATACAAACCAACTACAAGAGCTGTAGTAAGTGTAACTAAAACTTTCAAAATAAACCTAGTGGTTATTTCACCAGATATAAAATATCTAATTAAGGCAACTAAATCTACCATTATAACTATGGAAGATAAAAACAATACTACATAAAGTAACCATTTTTTTATTATCTCATCCACAGAACCCAGAATACCTTTTATATGTTTATCCCAAAAATAAGAAACTATCAGAAAAACTGGAAAAAATATAACTAATACCGCAAGAGCTGTCCTTATACCTTCATAGGTATAATCAGAATATCCATATTGATATGATGAATTTAAAACATCTGGAAATTTATTTTCTAAAGTAGAAAAAGTTAAATTAAGAAAAGAAACAACAGAAGTAATAAGAGTTATTAATAATCCTAATGATAAAAAGAAGAAACTTGCACTTAATTTTTTATTATTTGTTTGTAAATTTTGTTGTGTTTCCACAGAGAGTAGTATATCATGTTTATGATGGAATAGGTTAATTAAAAAATATATACTATGTTAGGAAAAAATAATCAAAAAAATAAAAAACTTGATGAAAAAATCACACAATGGATAGGATCTAGAAGTTCATTAATAATACATACTGCATTTTTTGTATTTATGATATCTTTATCTGAAATAATAGATTTTAACAAAGCAATGCTTGTACTCACTACCATAGTATCTCTTGAAGCAATATATCTATCTATATTTATACAAATGACTGTAAATAAACACAGCGAAGGACTTAATGAAGTATCTGAAGACATAGATGAAATTCAAGATAACATAGATGATATTCAAGAAGACGTGGATGAAATCCAAAAAGATGTTGATGAAATTCAAGAAGATGTAGAAGAAATTCAAGAAAAAAAATAATTATTTATTCTCCCAAATAGCTGTCTTAGAAAGAGATATACATCTATCTTTATTTTCTTCTTTTATACAAAGTTCTCCTGCAACAACTTCACCATTAAAAGAAGACATCATATCTTCTAACATATATTTTAAAGAAATAGCAGAAAATTGAACTGAATAAAAATTTATAATCACAAAAAGTGGTTTATCACTTAAAACTTTTTTAATTTGAGAGAGTAATATCGGTAAATCTTTTTCTAATTTCCAAGTTTCCCCTTTAGGACCACGACCAAATTTAGGTGGATCCACAATAATGGCATCATATTTATTTCCTCTTTTTATTTCTCGTTCTAAAAATTTAATAACATCATCACAAATAACTCGCATCGGCATTTTTTCCAAACCAGAGACTTTCTGATTTTCTTTTGCCCACTCTATAGATGTTTTAGAGGCATCTATATGTGTTACCTCTGCACCCGCTCGAAGTGCGAAAAGACTTGCTATCCCAGTATAGCCAAATAAATTCAAAAATTTAATTTTAGAAGATTGAGAAAAAGAACTTTTAGAATCCTCACTTCTTTCAATCTTGAGCTTCCCAAGGGTCCCACCCTTGTATTCAAGGGAAGAGTGCAGGGACGAAAGATTGGAAGAAGTGAGGATCTTTTCCTCTATAAAATCCCAATGACTAGTTTGTTCTGGGAAAAAACCTAAGTGTCTAAAAAGTGTGGGCGAAGCCAAAAATTTAATACCCTTATAAGACACAACCCAATTTTTATCAATCTTATTTTTAAATTTCCAACCCTTCACTGCTCCAGTTTTAGAACTCCAAAATTTACCATCCGCTTTCACCCATTCTTTTTCACTCAAAGTTTTTCCCCAGAAAGCATCTTCATACGGACGCACAAAAATATATTTACCAAATTTCTCTAATTTTTCTCCTTCTCCTGTATCTAAAAGTTGATAATCATTTTTATCCTGAATAGAATCAAGAGACCAATTTTTAGTACAAAAAACTTTAATTTCTTTTTTCATATTTTTAAATCAAAAACTCTATTACATCACCATCTTTTACAATATATTCTTTGCCTTCTGTCCTGACCCAACCTTTTTCTTTTGCCTTTACAAAAGACCCTGCTTCTATAAGCTTTTCATAGGCTATTACTTCTGCACGAATAAATTTATCTTTAAAATCTGTATGTATAGCCATACCAGCAATAGGTGCGGTAGAACCTATTTTTATAGTCCACGCTCTTGTCTCATCTTCTCCTGTAGTTAAAAAAGTTTCAAGCCCTAATAAATTATAACTTTCTTTTATTAAGTCATCAAAACCATTACCAAAAACTGGATCAACTTTTACATAACGCCCACTCACTTCTATAGATTTATTTTCACTAGCTTCTGAAACATTTAAAACATACAACATCGGTTTTAAGGTAAGAAGATTTAATGATTTTATTTTATTTTTTTCTTCTTCATTTAAAGAAGCATTATTAGCCATTTTTTCTTCATCTAAAACTTTTTTTATCTTTTCTAAAATAGAATTCAGAGTTATGGCCTCTTTATCCCCCTTTTTTAAATCTTTTTCTAAACTAGACATTCTCTTTAATACAACTTCCATATCAGCCAAGATTAACTCTAAATTTATAACATCAATATCTTGCTTTGGATTTACCTTCTCATCAACATGAATGACTGAATCGTCAATAAAAGTGCGCACAACATGTGCTATTGCATCAACTTCTCTGATATTTGTTAAAAATTTATTTCCTAGGCCTTCCCCTTTAGATGCACCCTTAACAAGACCTGCAATATCTACGAATTCAATTACTGCTGGAATGGTTTTCGCTGATTTAGAAAGTTCCGAAAGTTTCCAAATTCTCTCATCAGGTACAGGAACAATACCCACTGATGGATCAATAGTACAAAAAGGATAATTTTCTGCTGGTACACTTTTCTTTGTTAGAGCATTAAAAAGTGTAGATTTACCAACGTTTGGTAAACCGACTATTCCAATTGATAATGACATAATTAAAATATAGCAAAAATAAAGATATTTTAAAAGTTAAAATTTATTTATTTTTCATCATCAAGATGTATTTTCAATAAAAAAATAGTTTGATTTTTAAGTTTCTCACGAGCCCAATCTTTTTGAGGTGAAGAAAGTAACTCTCCAAGTCCATCTAAAATGTGCTTATTGTCCATATCTTCAAGCATTTTTATACATTTGGCTAAAGTATCTTTAAATGACATACCCGACCTCTCTTCAACTATCTTTCTATTAATATCCCAGCTGTTTTTATAGAAAAAATATACATCAAAAATATCTCGACTTGTTTTACCAATTCTTTCATACATAGCCATAAGCTTATGAGCAAACATATCTTCTTTCACCATTACAAGCATTGAGATGCCAAGTAATATTTTCATCTCATATTTAGAGCCAAATTGTCTACGATTTACCTCTACTTTTATTTGCTGAGCTCCTTTCTTGTAAGAGATTACATTAAGCAAATTGAAATGCTTCATTCTTGATTCTGTGATAATCCCATAGCTCTCAGTAATCTTCTGAATCTTATTGAAAACCTCTTCTTCTTTAGTATCATCCAATAAGTCAAAATCAAGATCTACTGAATTACGGTCTAAGCCATAGAATAAAAGAGCGGCGGTCCCACCTTTGAATCCAAGATAAGGAGCAATGGAAGTATCGGAATAAATATCTTTCAAGATTTGAAGTAAAATATTTTTATGTTTTGAATAGCCTAATGTCATATAATTTATTTTTTAATATCTTCCTGTTGTTTCTTAAATTTTTCATAATACCTCTTGACCGTCTTTTCCATTCTTTTATTATGATAGATTGGCAAGATTTCAAATACTTTCTCCCAATCTATGGGACTTTCATTATCAATATAATATTTTTTACTTCTGTAAATTGTATCTAAGTACGCGCGCTCTTTAGTAGCTCTTGCATACCCATCACTATTTTCAATTCCTAAAGTATTACTCAAGACATAATCTTTCATTCTGACAAATTCTATTCTTTGCCCATCAACTTCCATATTTCTTTTTATATATGAAGCGACGAAGATGTTTCCATAGTATTGGAAAGTCATACCAAATGCACCTAAGACAGTTTCAAAGCTAATATATGATGGAGTGTTTATCCTCGTAGCTAATTCATAACGATTGTAGTTTTTATCTTTAGCAAACAAGCCACGACGAACCTTGAATAACTTTCCAGATTTTACATATTTATTTAATCTGTTTTTTATAATATTCTCATTATCTTCTCCCCACATCAAAGCAACATCTTTAGATGAAAAGATGGTTTGTGGAGATCTTAATAAAACCTCCAAATATTCTCCTTTTATAGGCTTATTTTCCATATATGTACTGTATGTCCCCTTTAAAGCGACCTACAGTCACAATACTAGCATAACCGATAATTTTATGCAAACTAACTCTTATTATTTAAAATAACAAACAACTCGGATTTAAATGTCTCATTATCTTTATATAAAACTGGTACATATCCAATCTTGTTTGCACCTTCTAATGATCTAGGTGTGTCATCAACAAATATAACCTCATTAGATTCAAGTTCTAATTTCTTAAATAGAATATCAAAAAATTCATGTTCAGGACGACTAATCAAAAAATCTTTACGATTATACTTATATAATGGCTTCTTTTTTACTTCCGTATTTTCAGATGAGCCACCATTAAAGAACTTTATAACTAAAGCAACAGCAACTACTATTCCAACAAATATATAAAATTTAGTTATAATTTTTATTTATTATTAATAATTATTCTTCAAACTCTTTTCTTGCATTCCAATAAGCACACCAATCACAATCATGTTTTGATTCTGGGATGATATCACTCTCTAAGCACTTCTTAATATCAAACAATGTTTTCTCTATCCATGTATCACTTCCTGTATAAGGTATCAAATTCACATCAAATTCTACTTTTTTATCAAAAGCATCTTTATCGATCTTTCCTGTACAATATACAAAGTATCCTGTATCCGAAACCTTTAATCCATTCTGGCGAAGTAACCACTGATAGACCTCCATTTGTCTTTTATATCCATCTTGCCATTCTTTATTTAGTTCTTTTACTGCTTCTTCCTTAGCTGTAGATTTATAATCCACAACTATATATTCCCTTTTACTATTTATCCAAAGATCATCAATAGCTCCTGATACAAGAAGTCCTGTCGGTTCATGTAGATATTGCACACCCGTAAAGTTATGTCTCCATTTATCTATATCTTCATGCTGAGCTGGAATAGCATCTATGCCATATTCTTCCTGGAATGGATGTTGACTCCCTTTTGCTCGATGAATATCAAATTCTTGTTTCAGTAGGTGGTCTACTGCACTGTTTATAGAAAAAGGAAATCCTGGGACCCTTTTAACTCCGAGCTTATTATCAATATAAAAACAACGAGGACACTCTAAAAACAAATCGATCTTCGAGCGAGAAAGTTTCCACTGTTTTCCTCCATAATTCCAAGCTGAACCTCTATTTGTTTTATAATATTCGGACATAAATCATATCTTTGTTAATTTCTTAATTTTACTACAAGTTATAAAAATAGAACTTGCACACAATGGTAACATTGCCAGCAAAGCTTTCTTTCTACTAGATAAATAAAAATGATCATTATTTTTCTGAGCCAAAATTTCATGCATATCTAAATTATGTATATTTTGTGAATATTGTCCATATACATTATTATACCATTTAGAATTTTTAGTTAACTTTGCTCTTTCTTCTAAATTACAATCATAAAAACCATTGTTCTTTATTTTTTTGTATTCATCTTTGGAAAAACAATTCTTTAATTCTGCTATGTTTCTATCACAATTTTTAAATTTTTTTTTATAATCTTTACCCCAATCTACACTATTAACTAATTTATTTTTGTGGACTGTTTCTGAAATAAAAACTCTTAAAAAAGCTTTGTCACCTTCTTTTTTTACTAAAATAAATAAATAATCTAAATTTATCTTAATTTCAACCAAAACACGCATTAAAATCTGAGCATCAGAAATTTGTCCGATATAAACCAAACTACCTATTGATTGGAGAAGACTAGTAGTTTTAATTATAATACTTTGTAAATACATTGCTGGGAGAGGATTTTTATCATCAGGAATTTCTATAAACTTTATAGTTTTATTCTTATTCCAGTCCATAATTTTAACATACTTTCCATTATGCTTATTAAATCTATTATATTTACAACCTTCACATTCAAATTTTTCGACTGTGTCTGGTTTTTCTTCAAATAATGTACGTACACCTTTAATGATCTTTATTTCATGATGACAACTCATAGGAATAACATATTTTATCCCATCCATCTGAAAAATATTCCAGCTTATAATTTCTGCAAACTCTTCCTGAATTTTAATATTTGGAACTTGCTTAAATTTTGCTTTATAATAATCAATAAATGTATATAATAAATTTTCACGAGCAAGCAAAATGTTATCCCCTTGCCACTCATAACCATAACTTGCCTTAAAAGCTTCTTTTGCCCAAAATAACCACTCTTTTTTAGAATTACAATATTTTGAAACTATCTTTAGCTTGTTATCTAAAAAACCAACACGATTTTTTAGTTCAATAATCTTTCTAAAATGTGCAGTCGGATTATAGCGAGTCACAATGAACGGTGCTTCTCCACAAGTAATTTCCAGCTTCAATTCACGTACATACTCTTGCCAATTATCTTTGTTTGGTGATACATCCACTGATTTATTAATCTGCTCAATGACCTTAAGTGGCGTAAAGACTTCTGCTTTGTCTTTTGTCCTACGTCTCTGCTCTTCCAGGCTTTTAGCAGCACGAGGTTGTATAAGAAGACCATATTTACCTGTCACCAAGTCAGGCAATATTCTCGTTTTATGATTAAATTCTTTACCACGATCTTCATACGAATCTGTTGCCCAAATAATGTTTTTTTTTGTTGTATTATCAAATAGTAAGATATCAAGTAGTGTACCTTTTTTGCGAAGTGTATTTTCTAATATATCTATATTTCGATTTATCTTGTCCATAATATATTATGACATAGCTTTTACATGAGTCTCAATAAAATCAATTTCTTTTTTATCTAAACTGTACTTCTTGTATAATTGCTTATCTATTTCAGTAATAGATTTTGACCAGTCAATATCAGACTTCTTTGTAAAATCTTGTAAAGGTACAAAATGATAGACATTTTGATAAACATTTTGAGAAACTTTCATTATGCTTATAACATACCTAGTAAATTTTGTTTTTATATAAGTTTCAAGATTCTTTGCTTCTTTTTGAGTTTTAAAATTTCCAATAGGAATAAAAGTATCAGTGCAAACAGAATTTGGAAATCCTAAGTACGGCTGACCAATTATCTTACCGTCAGTAGCTGGATCACCAGCAGACTTTGAAACAAAAACCTTCCAAGCATTTAATATATCTATATTTCTTTTAAAAATATCTTTTCTTGCATAACGAATTTCTTTATTCATACAACGTACTTCAACTGCATCAATAAAATTTTTAGATTGAGTCAATTTATTTAATTCAGATTTTTTACCAACAATCCCAAAAGCATCACGACCTTGAGTAATTGTTGTTAGTGATTTAAAATTATTTTTGATTATTTTTTTTAATATTGCAATAGATTCATTCTCATCTAAAATAATATTAAGACCTTTTTCAAATAATGGGCGCTTCACTGAAACAGAATGCTTATTAATTATATTGGTAAATTCCACATCTCCCATAAAACCTTCTTTCCACAAGAAGTAACTTACACCACCTTTAATTATAATACCAGGGAATACCTCCGTCGCCCTAGGATAATGTACAATTTTTGAAATATGGTTATTTTTTTTAATAAATTCTCTTAATCTAGGGAAAGAACCATCTTGTGCTTCACCCTTAAACCACCGTGAAGGTGTAATCAATGAAACATATCTGGGGCAAAGTGTAATACTTTGTTGTATAAAAATTGGAAAAAGTTGACGAGAAAGCGATCTATTTGCGTCACTATCACTAACTTTTTCATTATATGGTGGATTTCCTACGATTGCTGTAAATTTCATATTTTTGTCTTTTAAATTAAATTCTTTTAATAGTTCGACTCTTAAATCATAATCCTTGTAATTATCTTTTTGTTGTAATTTTTTAATCAAATCTTCAATATAAACAATATTAGTCTTTATTCCTTTATTATACCCAGCCAGCGTTCTAAAGGTAATGCTTTTAGCCATTGGGCTTTTACATAATACAAAAATATTATCTTCCAACACCTTATTCCATATTTGCCGAGATATTTTTTCTTCTGATTTTTTATTTTTTTTATTTTTTATTAGCTTTCTTGAATATACCTTGTCAGTGGCGCGTAAAGGATTACGCCCAGACTTCGAATTACTCTCTAAGATTTTTGTATCATTTTGATCCCATATGTTTGTATCGACGCCATGACCTGTCCATTGTGGTTTCCCCATTTTGTCTGTAACTCCACTAGTAAAATCATGTCCACCAAAAGCTAATGTTAAATGTTTATTTACAACATTCCACGGAGTAAGTACTGTTTCTTTGTCTGGATTTTTAAAAGTACTAAATATTTCAGTAATAGCTTGTATTCTTTCAGTAGGTAGCAAATCATCACAATCAAAAGCCTTCGCACGAATACTATGAGTAACTCCTTTAAATACATCTTCATCATAATATTTAGTAAACTCATGAAATTTTTCTTTAGATAATCCTACGGGCATAAATTCTCTCCAAGAATCTTCGTCAACAAGATTTATAAATTTTTGTAATGTTATATCTTCGCGTATTGACACATCAGCACCATAAACTAGCATCGGCATGCGCACACTTACTGCACGCAATATATTAATAGCCTTTTTCTTCTGCTCACGAGCTTCTCTAAGTTTTTTTAATCTCTCTTTTTCTTCTTCTGTTAATTCTTTTTTTTGTTTTTTCTTGCGCTCAGCTTCTTCTGCTTTTTTTGTTTGAAGATCATCCATCCCAAGCTCATTGATTTTAATCTCATTTATTTTTTCACTCGATGATGCTCCGATAATAGACTTAAGTTGATTAAATTTAGATATTTCAAGCTCATTAAGCTTTAATAATTCATCATTATATAACTTAGGATCATCAAAACCGTTCCTACTTACACGCTCAATAATAGCTTTTTTAAGTTGACCCAACATTGCCTCAACATCATATGGCTTCATCGCTCCACCTTTTGCAGCAAGAATTGGACAGAAGTTCAGAAATTCTTTCATTGCATCTTTTTGTTCAGGTGTATTTATTTTCCCTGATTTATGATTAAGCTCAATAGCCTCAGCAACCAATCTAAGAGTGCGGTCTGGGGCAAAATCAAACACATAACCTTGAGTTTTTAATCTACCATCTATTTTATGAGGAGTTTGGCAACGAAATGCTGTTTGTAAATAAGTTGTTGCTGAGCTCGTATCTGACATCATAAAAACTGCTGTCCATTCAGGAATAGATGCTCCTGTAGTTAAACGTTGACCTGTTAGAGTTATAGTGTATTCATGATTTTTAATGGCTTTTACAACTTTTTCTTTTGCGTCTTTTTCTTCTTCCTCTTCATTTATAAAATCTTTTTTATTACCAGAGATATTTACTATTCCAAACTGATTTGAGCCAAAAACTGGATGGCCTTTTAATAATTTTTCCATGGCTTCAATAACTTTTACACGATTAGGTAATAGCCAAAGTGAATGTTTGTTGTAATTACGATATTTTTCTGTAGCATATGGAAATTTTGTAGGCAAAGTATCATCAACAAGTAAATCTAAAAACTTTTTAACCATAGATTCATGAACAAAATCTGCAGTATCATTCCCTTCATTATCTTTATGCACACGAAAAAACTCATGAAATTTAAAAGCACCATCAAGCGCATCATGAAAATTTTCACCCAAGTTACCAATATGGCTAGCAAAGGTATCTACATCGTAAGTAAATATACTAAGAGATGGCAATTCGGCATAAGGATTAGGTGCTCCTGGACTTTTTTCATCCCAAGTAAACTTTGCATCTTGTTCCATAACATAATCCCATGTGTATATTTCTTCTTTTTCTCGTTTATCTAAAATATTAAATGGTGTACCAGAAAGTAAAAGAGTAAAATTAACTGGTATTTTAGAAAAAGTAGCATCTCCAAGGATACTCTGTGTTCCTTCGTGTGCCTCATCAACAATCAACATATCCCAAGTGGTATCAAAAACTTCATCGTTTTTATCAAAACCTCTGGCCTGAGAACCTGCAGAAGCATCTTCCACCACTCTTTTAGATAAGCGTAAATCTTGCAATGACGCAAAATACACGAAAGGTTTATTGCCTTTACTGAGTGTCTTTATATGTTCCCCATTTGTTTTAGAAGAATATTGATAATCTGTATTTGTAAATACTTTATTAAAATCATCATACCAATCAACACTTACGCTCGGGCGATGAGTAACAATAAGAACTTTCTTCATTTCATTTTCTTTAGCTACTTGCATTGCGGCAGATGTTTTACCAAAACGCATTTTTGCATTCCAAAGAAAATTCTTACGATTCTTTTTTATTGCTTTTGTGGTTGCATCAATAGCATCAAGCTGGTTGGGGCGAAATGGAAATTCATATATTTGATTAGTAACCCTTTCTTCTGTTGTTAATGCTTTTCGATTTTCTTTTACAGCATTAATTGCTTTTTTTGCTATATCTAAATTAATTTCAAACCACTCTGACCTTATATTTTTAATATTTTCAGATTTACGCTTATAACCAGAACGTTTTAAAACTTCATGAACATCATAATCAGAAAAATATATACTTTTATTTGTAACCGCGAGTTCTGCATGTTCTAAAACATAAGAAATATCAGCAGTTTTTGTTTGTTGTTTTATACGATCATGAGCAGCCAAATTTATTTCATCTTCTGTTGGATTTTGAGATGTTATAGTTGCACTACCAATTTTCAACCTACCTTTATGCTTTTCATCTGGAATAGAATATACATATATTATTCCGTATGAAAAAGTTTCTTTTATATGGCTAAAATTAATACCCTCTGATATCTTATTCATATAGATATTTTCCCATATTTTCAGCTTTTTTACAATTAAGATTATAGATCTTATCTATTTCCATAATATTAAAAACTGTGCTATAATATATATGTTGTTCTTTACAGACAATACTGTAGTCTACCAGTTTGTAGACCATGTGAGGTTCCCTTAAGTGGGTAGGTGAATTGGGAAATCTGCGAGGATCCAAATACCTTATCATGACTGATTGCCAAAGGCGATTGGGAGATTTCATTAAGTCAGGTCGGGCTTGATCAAAACTCTTAGTCGCTTTTTTCTTTGCTAGAGTCGGCAATTAAAGCCCAAAGAGTATTATTAAATTATAAAATTAGTATAATAATATATATGATATACACTCAAAAAATACAACATGCGATTAGGTTCGCAATTAAAACTCATGAAATTTATCAGAAACAAAAAAGAAAAGGTAAAGATGTGCCTTATGTCACCCATCCCCTTACTGTAGGTCTTATCCTTTCGAGAGCTGGAGCAAATGAAGATGTGATAATAGCAGGAATACTTCACGACACGATTGAAGATAGTATAGAAGAAAAGAAAGTCACTAAGGAAATGATTATCGAAAGGTTTGGAGAGAAAGTTTATGATCTGGTCCTTAGTGTCACAGAACAAAACAAGTCTTTATCTTGGGAAGAAAGAAAATTTGAAGCACTAGAACATATCAAAACTTTTTCCAATGATTCAGTTTTATTAAAATCTGCAGATGTTATTTCAAATGCGTCAGAAACCATTACAGATTATGAAAAAAATGGAGAAGATATTTTTTCAAAATTTAATGCTCCAAAAGATAAAATACTTGAAAATTATCTTCGAGTAATTAATGCTCTGCTTTCTCAGTGGTCCGGAAATCCCTTAAGTGAAGATTTGCAGAGTATTGCGAGAAAGTTTCAATTATTGGTAAAGGAAAATTTATGTCTGATAACCCTGCTAAAATATTAGAATACAAAGATTATAACGAAGATATGTCTATCAAGTGCCCAGTTTGTGGGTGGAATGGTACTCCAAAAGAAAGTGACTGGATTGAATATTACGATGAACTTTTTGACGTCTCTTGTCCTAATTGTGAGAAGATGCTTTTGGTTGTAAATTGTTTAGTTAAGTAATTATTGAAATTTTTTATCAACTCATACATAACTACTCAATAGGAAGACGGGGTGGTGCTTTTCCTCCTATGCCACCCCTATACTTTATTTAGATTTTATTTAGATCTAGGTATTGTTCTCCAATCAGGCTTTGGTAGCCTTATCTCAAAATAGAATGGTATCATTTTACTTTGAGAAAAATGTCGGGGTGTACTCGCTCCATTCCAATTGATAATGACATAATTAAAATATAGCAAAAATAAAGATATTTTAAAAGTTAAAAATTAAATTATTTTTAATATTTTATTAATAAAATATTATTTATCTATTATTTCAAAATCATCACCAACTTTTTGTGAAATAATTTTTTTATTATGATTACGAATAAAATAAGCTATACTTGTTCCAACTCCAAGAAAAACAACTAAACCAATCCAATATATTAAATTAATATCAGTACTTTCTATTGGAATATCACTAGTAATAGCTTCAGCTAATAAATTATCAACAGGTAAATCTACTGTGACATTGTTTTCTTTCAAATTTTTATCTTCTGAAACATTTACTTCTGATTTTATTATATTATTAGTATTTGATGTAGATATTTTTTCTGCAGTAATTGAATTTGGAACTGACACTATATTTGTATTAACAGGTAAATTATAATCAAATATTATTTCTCCTTGTGAATTTAATAATTTTAAAGTATTTTTATCTAAAATAGAAAAACCAGTTATAGCTGAAGATAAAATCATTTTCTTTTTTGGTTTAATAATAGTATTATTTGGTAAAGTAAAACTTCTACCATTACCTAAAATAATCCATTTAGAAATATTAGCGTCATAATTAGTATTATTAGTAATTTCTATAAAAAAATCTTTTTCATCTCCAATTTTTGAAATAATAATATCTGCTAATATTACTTTAATGGTTAATTTACTAGATGCATCAGAAATATCAGAAATATTGGCATTACTATTTTTATAATACTCTAAAGCAACAACATATTCCCCTTCGTAAAAAAAAGTATGAGTAAATCCCTCTTTATTATTTACTTTTATTTCTTTTGAATCTCCATCACCAAAATTCCAAAAATATTTACCATAAGAAAGTACATCACCATCTTTTCCAGTTGTATTTGCATTAAATAAAATTTGATTCCCTTTAAAAACGAGAGTCGGAGCAATAATTTTTGTTTTAATTTCAGAATTAGAAGTTAAAGTAGTAGCTGATGATTCATTTGTATTTGAAGTAAAATCATTAGTAAATTCAGTATTTTCTTCAGGAGGAGAAGGGGGTAGTGGTATACTTATTATTTCATTTTCACTTCCTGGCGTAGGTAAAGCATTTTGCCATAAATCATTTATTAATTGTAAAGAATTCCCATCTTCTTTCGCACCAAGTGACATATCATAAATAACTGAATTAATTGGAGACTCTTTATCTCCATTATTTATTTCAATTTTAGCAGTCTCTGAATCTGCTACATTAGGTAAGGTAAAACTAGCAGTAAACAAATTTACAGTATTCCCCCATTTATCTAAAAAAGCAGAAATTTCTGAAGTAGGCACTATAACTCCATATTCACCTTGATGTAAAATTTGTGAACCAGAGTAATAAACTATGCCATGATTAGAAGTAGAATTACTAATTAAAAGTTTCAATGTAGTAAGATCAATATCTTCACTATCTGTATTATAAATTTCAATCCAATCAATATCAGCACCATCTAAATCATACATGAACTCATTAATAATTGGAGAAGCATTAACAAAACGATACGAAAACAAAAAGACAAACACAAATAAAAATAGAATTATCTTTTTTAACATAAAGTTTTTAAAAAAATTAATAATATGATATAATAATATCATGATAAAAAAAGAAAATAAAATAGATTTTCTTGCGATTGGAGATATAGTTACAGATACATTTATAAAAATAAATGATGCTCACGTACATTGCAAAATAGATACAAATGCTTGTGAACTTTGTTTCCGTTTTGGAGACAAAATACCTTATGAAGCAGTAAAAGTAATTTCTGCTGTTGGTAATAGCCCAAATGCTGCTGTTTGTGCTTCACGACTTGGACTTCGTACTGCCCTTATGACAAATATGGGCAACGACCAAAATGGAAAAGATTGCCTAGCAGTTTTAGAAAAAGAAAACATTAATACAACGTTCATAAAAATAGAAAAAAATAAACTGACAAATTATCATTATGTCCTTTGGTATAACATTGATCGCACTATTTTAATAAAACATGAAAACTACGAACGTCATTGGCCAAATATAAAAAAAACAAGCCAAATTTATAAACCAAATTGGATTTATTTGAGTTCTATGGGAGAAAATTCTTTACCTTTTCATACTGAGATATCAAATTATTTAAAAAAAAATAAAGATGTTAAACTTGCATTTCAACCTGGTACATTTCAAATAAAATTTGGCACTGAAAATTTAAAAGAAATTTATGCACAAACAGAAATTTTCTTTTCTAATTTAGAAGAAGCTGAAAAAATATTAAATATACAAAATAAAGATATACTAACTTTATCGAAAGGCATAGAGGCATTGGGACCAAAAATGGTAGTAATCTCTGACGGACCAAATGGCGCATACTTATATTTAAATGGAGAATTGTGGCATAACCCTATCTATCCAGACATTGCTCCGCCTGTAGAACGTACAGGAGCAGGAGACGCTTTTTCAGCTACATTTACTTCAGCTTTAGCTTTAGGTAAATCCCCAATTGAAGCATTTTCTTGGGGACCAATAAATTCTATGTCTGTAGTTCAATATATTGGAGCACGAGAAGGTTTGCTTTCACAAAAAAAACTGTTAAAATATTTAAAGGTCGCTAAAAATGATTATAAGATAAAAAAAATAAATTAATTATGAATGAAGAATTTAATACAAATCCTGGACAACCAGATACAACACTTACAAATGAAGAAAAAGAAAA
>Ga0172371_10007004_pt1 | contig 16179 bp, 15 predicted proteins | sample Lak12m_FD_114543 | JGI IMG/M metagenome (GOLD analysis project Ga0172371, IMG submission 114543) | Freshwater microbial communities from Kabuno Bay, South-Kivu, Congo - kab_022012_12m | ecosystem: Environmental > Aquatic > Freshwater > Lake | place: Democratic Republic of the Congo: South-Kivu...
ACGCTTGAGTATTTACAAAAAGGTGGAAGGATCGGTGCAGCGAAAGCCTTGCTCGGTAGCGTTTTACAGGTAAAACCGATCCTGGGTATTGTTGATGGGGAAGTAAAAGCAATTGAGTCCCAGCGTACGCGTAAAAAAGCTTTGGAACGATTTATTGAACTGGTAACATCGGAATGCCAAAAAAGAGAAACTGCTTTCTTAAACGTGCAGCACGGCGGCGCCTACGCAGATGCCAAGCTATTACGAGATGCGCTAATTGAAAAAACAGGGAACAGTAATATTCCAATAACGAGCCTTCCGGCTGCGATACTGGTTCATGGCGGTCCAGGGCTGCTTGGTGTCAGCTTCTTTGTCGATTAATTGACTGCCAGTAACTTCAGCAATCGTTAGAAGGATAGTTCCAGGATCCTTGTCAATTCTGCATCGGGTAATTGGACCGGATTTCCCTTCATGCTTGATGAATGCTTTGATTTTTCAACGATCAAGGCAAAATCTTTTTCCATAATGCCAATTTCATGCAATCGTGGAATATTTATGCTCTTACAAAGAGTCTCGATGAAGTGAATGCTGTCATCAACTTCCGCTTTCAGATCATTTGTTAACCAAACCGCAATCTCCCGATAACGCATAAGAGAAGCATTTTGGGGCTCGGCATTTTTAAGGTTTTCAATATTCACCCGCATAACAGCCGGCAGCAAGCAAGCGCAGATCGCGCCGTGAGGAGCGTGAAACATACCGCCGATCGGTCCAGCAAAGCCATGGACCGCACCCAGTTTTGCGTTGGCCAATGACAACCCACCCATCAGGCTGACCCATGCCATATTCTCGCGCGCTTTAATATTCGAACCGTCTTGAAAAGCCAAGAAAAGTTTTGCGGCCGCCCTTGGAATTGCATCCCGGCAGAACATATCCACCATAGGATTTGGGGAGTTACATACATAAGGTTCGATCACCTGCACAAAGGCATCCATACCTGTTGTTGCAGTAATATTTTTGGGGAGCCCAAGGGTTAGTTCGGGATCAACCAACGCAATTTTCGGCAGCATATAGGCATTACGCATGCTGACCTTTACTTTTTTTTCAGGAACATCAATAACTGCATTGCGCGTAACCTCACTGCCTGTTCCTGCCGTAGAGGGGATCGCCAAATAGGGTTTGGAAATATTTTCAAGATGCAAACCTTTTCCAACTATTTCAAGATAGTCCATCAGATCGCCATCATTATTTAACAGGGCAGCCACTGCTTTACCAGTATCTATTACAGAACCCCCGCCAAAACCAATCACAAATTCACATTTATTCTCACGCGCCAGTTTCACAGCTGCGGTAAGCAATGCAATATCAGGCTCCTTATCAACCTTAAAATATGTGACCTCTAAATCTAACCCATCAATAATCTCAAAAAACTCTTTTCCATAAGTTGGATTGTTTCCACGTATAACAAAAGCGCGATGTCCCCAACCTTTAATTAAGTCAGCAATTTTTCTAAATTCCCCGCAGCCAAAAATAATTCGGTTAGAAGTACTAAAATCAATTTTCATTTCCATTAAAGATCCTTGTCGATTGGTAGAATATTCGAGTATTTGATGCTGAAACGAGGTTCCAACATCATGAGCTCAACAGAGGATTTCCATTTCTTGTAATGTTCAGTTTCTTTATGCTGGGCAGGAGCGTTTTCGTCGCGATAAGCTTCAATTAGTATGAACTTTGAAGGGTCTTCCTGGTTTTGAAAAAAATCAAATCTGGCAACTCCTTTTTCAAGAATACTATTTCTTACATTCTCTTCTGTTGCCTTTATGAATCTCTCGATCTGATCTTCTTTGACGTGAACATTAACTTGAACAACCAACATTGCTCCTCCAATATTTACTGATCAACCTATTATAAAATCTATTCCAGATGAATGAATTCAATTTGAAAGAAATATTGCTCTACGAGGATGATTCCCTGATCGCTATCAATAAACCTTCAGGCGTTCTTTCAATTGAAGATGGGTATGACAAGAACAAATTTAATCTTCGCACAAAATTAATAAAAACCTATGGAAAAATCTGGACGATTCATCGTTTGGATAAGAATACAACCGGGGTAATCATTTTCGCCAAGAATCAGGAATCGCACCGGCAATTAAATTTATCTTTTTCGAACCGTGAAACTGAAAAGAATTACCGCTCCATTGTCAATGGATTACCCATATGGGATACATTTGAGATTACACTGCCGCTGAAAGTCAATGGCGACAGGGACCATAGAACGGTATTTGACCCGACCAATGGCAAGCCCGCCTGTACAAAATTACACAAATTATCATGCACCGATCTTTACACGTACATGGATGTTTTCCCATCGACTGGCCTTACTCATCAGATCAGAGCGCACCTTTCTGCAATTGGCTTTCCGATCTTTGGCGATAAGCTCTATTGGCATTGCTGTGAATTAAGCAAAATTCCAAATAGGTCGCAGCCAAATCTCTTTTTACATGCACTGTCCCTAAGGTTCATACACCCAGTTTCAAAGGAACCAATGCAGATCACAGCACCGTTACCTTACAAATTTTCCGAAATGCTATTAAGTTTGAATTTGGGTATTTAATGTTAACGTTTTATTAACATTTTTTAGCTTATTGACAAACATCCTAATTTTTTGTATAGTCTTTCACTGGCAGTAAGGCATATAGTCACAAACTTTCTAAATATATTTCTAATATTCCTTGTTATTGATTTTTGCCAATTAAAAGTGTATCCTGATTAGAGAAAATAATCATGGATTAATTAAATCTGCTAAACCACAAAAAGAGGTTTTTCCTTAGCATATGAATGAAAAGAAAATTGAAGTAATGGATGACGAAGAGAATATGGAATTTTCTGCCATCTCCCGATTGCTGGAACTCGGGCAGAAAAAATCATACGTCACCATTGATGATATCCTCCACTTTTTTCCTGATGCTGAACAGGATGTCAGCCAACTGGAAGAAGCATTTGCGGCATTAATGTCCGCGGGCATTCCATATATGGATGATGATGATCTGTCATCAGAGCCATCTGATGACGATCTTGCCAAAGATGAAGTAAAAGAAATTGTCGAAGACAGCCACGAAGCGCCAATTGATGACCTTAAACATATCGACACAGACGATACGATCGGTTTGTACCTTAAGGAAGTCAGCCGTGTTCCGCTTTTAACTGCCGAAGAAGAAGTTGAATTAGCTCAACGGATCGAACGAGGGAGGATGGCACGGGAAGAGTTAGCCCGGGGCCGTGTTGGAAAAAAACGTTCACATGAACTTCTGCTTCTCATCGAGGATGGATGGGCTGCCAGGGAGCACCTGATCACAGCCAACTCACGATTAGTTATCAGCGTTGCCAAAAAATATATGGGGCGTGGTGTGCCTTTCCTTGATCTTATCCAGGAAGGTAATATTGGCCTGATACGGGCAACCAAAAAATTTGATTATCGGCGCGGTCATAAATTCAGCACATATGCAACCTGGTGGATCCGCCAGGCTGTTACTCGCGCGATTGCTGACCAAGGTCGAACGATTCGGGTTCCTGTTCACATGGGCGACCAGATCAATAAATTGCTCAGAACTCAGCATCAACTCACACAAAAACTGGGCAGGGATCCTTCCATAGAAGAACTTGCAGCTGCACTGGAAGTTCCGCCAAAAAAGGTGGAAAACATGATCAAAGTCTCCAGACGGCCGCTTTCACTTGAAACCCCTACTGATAACGAAGACGATTCTGTTCTTGGAGATTTTATAGAAGACAATGATATTCCCGCACCGGATGTGACAGCCACATATAACCTTCTTAAAGAGCATCTTGAGACGGTGATGGATTCGCTCCCACCTAGAGAAGTGCGCATCCTTCAATTGCGCTATGGTCTGCTCGACGGACAAGCATACACATTGGAAGAAGTCGGTCGAAAAATGGGTGTTACCCGCGAGCGAGTCCGTCAAATAGAAGCCCAGGCATTAATCCGCCTAAGGCACCCAACTATCCGAAGAAAATTACGTGACTACTTAGGTGATTAGAAATGGGGATTTCGTAATGCCAAATTTATCTCTCCGCGCATATCTTCAAAAGATCGAAAGCTCGATCGAGGAAAATAATATTGACAAAGCGATTTCCCAAAGCCTTAATTTACTTCGGAAATTTCCAAAGAACCTGAATGCATTTCAGGTTTTGTCCAAAGCGCTTCTTCAAAAGCAGGATTTTATTAACGCAGACAGAGTCTTTGACATCATCCTCCAAATAGAACCGGATGATTTTGTTTCGCACATCGGAAAAAGTATCATTGCTGAATATAATCATTCGCTGGAATCAGCAGTTGAGCAAATGAAATTTGCTTTTGAAATCCAGCCTTCAAACGAAGGCTTACAAATTGAATTAAAAAGATTGCTGCTGGCCAGTGATGGTGTTGAACCAAACAAGATCCTGTTAACCAGGGGCGCCTTGATCAAGATGTATCTAAAAGGCAAACTTTATCCACAAGCGATCTCTGAAGCTAGGATAGGTATTTCTGAAAGTCCTCAGAGAATTGATTACAAGATCGCTATGGCCAAATCTTTTTTCGAATCGGGGGATATGATCCAGGCGGTTGAGACATGTGTTGAGATCATCAGCCAGCTGCCCTATTGCCTGCCAGCAAACCTTATTCTCGATCAAGTAATTACTAAAAACCACACCACAGAAAGTTTTGGTTTTTACCATAACCGTTTGATTGAGCTGGACCCATATCACGCTTTCATGCTTTCTTCCACAAATTCCGTCCTCGATGTGCCAGATATCGCTGTTCTGGTTGAAGATTTTTCTGTAGATGAAAACCTTTCTAATGATCTTGCTTCGATCCTCTCAGCGGTTAATCTGAGTAAAACTGGGGACGAAAGGATAATTAATCAGCCCTCACCGAACACGGATTGGAATGTAATACTTGACCATGCTTTGGAAGCCACTGAGAATGATAGTAGCCTTGAGATCAATCAAGGTCCAAATGAATTATCGAGTTCTCGGAAAAAGATCTTTCTCGAGAAATTACGATCACCAAAAATTATCGCTGAGAATCAAAGAGAGATACCTGATTGGTTTTTTGATGATAATGGAGAGCTTAATAGAAACAAAACCGTATCTGGAACCCAGGGGTCACAAGAAATTGACGAAGCGTTAGAATTTGATCATGCTAATCCAATGGAATTCAGTTCAAACGAAACTGGTGTATTTGATACTGAAATAATACCTGCCATTAACGTTTTGGACGAATTAGAAAAATCGAATTCACTTTGGATAAATGACGAAGAAGCAACCTCACATGAAATTACTCCAAAGCCGGAAACAAATCTTGACGAAACCCAGCAAATACTAATACTTCAAGAAGATCCAAACGACCTGCTTGTTGATTCTGCAAAAGCGTTGGAAGGCGGCAATACGAAATTTGCATATTCCACACTGAGCAAATTGACGTCAGAAAATAAAAACTTGCATGAGGTCGCCAATCAACTCGAAAGAGCCGTCGAGCTTTACCCAGATCGTTCAGAATTCCGCATTCTGTTAAGTGAAACATATTCGGTTTTAGGGGAAAAAGAAAAATCTCTGGCAATTCTTCAAAACGCTCAAAAAAACATCACACTTTAAGGCAGGGAATAATGATCAATAGTCAGCGGACTCTCGTTCTGATAAAGCCAGATGGCGTTCAACGCGGATTGGTAGGTGAAATAATTTCAAGGCTTGAAAATCGGGGATTAATGCTGATCGCTATGAATTTTCGCCAGGTATCAAAAGAATTTGCTGAAACTCATTATGGCGCGCATATTGGCAAACCTTTTTATGCAGGACTTGTAAAATACATTACTTCTGCTCCTCTTGTGGCGATGGTTTGGGAAGGAACTGAAGCTATTAAGGCTGTCCGCCAGACGGTTGGCGCAACAAATCCATTAGAAGCCGACCCGGGAACTATCCGCCATGATTTGGCATTACTTACGAGTAGGAATTTGATCCATGCTTCGGATTCAATTGAAACCGCTGAAAAAGAGATCTCGATGTGGTTTGATGAAAATGAGATTTTTACCTGGTCACGAATCCATGAAGACTGGATTTCAGGATTAAATTAAAAATAAGTTGAAATAATTATTGACGGCATACACAGTTCATGTTAAACTGTGAATCCCACGGGGGCGTGGTGTAGCGGTTAACATGCGGCCCTGTCAAGGCCGAGACCGTGGGTTCGAATCCCATCGCTCCCGCCTAAAATCCGGATCTTTCCGGATTTTTTTATTTAATTGGTTATAGTAAAATCTTAAATAACATAAGGATCATAAGAATTAACTGACAGAAAAAGGAGCGAAAGCTATGGCCATGGATAACCAGGAAGAAATAAAGATCCAATTTGTCTTGAATGGTGAAACCCGAAATATTTCGGTCAATTCTAAAACTTTGCTCCTGGATTATCTTCGGGACACGGGATTGAAAAGTGTCAAATCAGGTTGCCGTGAAGGTGATTGTGGAACATGCACCGTTATCATTGACGGTAATCCCACACAATCCTGCCTTACCAAACTCAGTTCAGTTGCAGGCAAGAAAATCGAGACCCTCGAAAGTCTCGGGACAGCCGATAATCTTCACCCTATTCAAAAAGCATTTCTCGAAACTGGTTCTATTCAATGCGGTTTCTGTACTCCTGCACAGATATTAACTGCGAAAGCCTTCCTGGATAAAAATCCCAACCCAACTGAAGAAGAGGTTCGAAAATCACTTTCCGCGGTTCTTTGCCGCTGCACAGGGTATGTACGTAATATTGATGCTGTCATGAGGGCAGCTGCAGTAATGCGTGGTGAAAAAGTCGGTGATTATAAAGTTCCCGAACAGGTTTTTCAATCTGATATTGATAAGATCGTCCTTCCGCAGGCATATTACCGAAAAGATGACAATAAAAAACCTTTGATGCCCCTCGTCCTCACACCTGAAAAAATGCCAAAGATGCTCTCGGTTGGTAAAACACCTGCAAAAGTAGATGGCGTTAAACTTGTCACTGGAAAACCCGCCTTCACCGATGATGTTCAACCAGAGGGTTTGTTATTTGCAGCTCTCCTAACCAGCCCGCATGCCCACGCCAATATCAAAGACATTGATACTTCAAAAGCAAAGGCACTTCCCGGCGTAATTGAGGTGTTAACCTATAAAGACATTCCAAGAATCAAATATGCAACCGGCGGACAGAGTTTCCCTCAGCCGATGCCCCATGATCAGGTTGTTTTCGATAATAAGGTTCGCCATGTGGGCGACCGCGTTGCGGTTGTGGCAGCCGTTAACCGGGAAACAGCCGAAAAGGCTTTAAAGTTGATCGATGTTACTTATGATGTCCTTCCTTTTGTGCTTGATGCTGAACAGGCAATGAAGGATGGAGCACCCGTGATCCATGATGAAAAAGATACCGAGGGAATCTTCGACGCAAACCACAATCTCGTTTATCACATTGAAGCAGAAGTTGGTGATCCGGATCAGGCATTTAAAGATTCCGATAATATCATTGAAGGTGAATTCAGGACGCCCAAACAACAGCATGCCCAGTTGGAGCCGCATATTTGCATAACCTATCTTGATGAAGACAACAGGCTTGTCGTTAGAACCAGCACACAAGTTCCATTTCATGTCAGGCGGATCATTGCTCCATTAATTGGTCTGCCTGAGAAAAGGATCCGGGTCATTAAACCCCGCATTGGCGGGGGTTTTGGCGGGAAACAGGAGATCCTGCTTGAAGACCTATGTTCGTTACTGACTCTTAAAACCAGGCAGCCTGTCCGGCTTGAACTAACACGCAGCCAGGAGTTTACCAGCGGCCGCTCACGCCATCGCCAAGTTTTGCACTATAAGCTAGGTGTAAAGAATCAAAAATTGGTAGCTGCTGAATTTAAACTTATCGGCGATACCGGAGCATATGGAACACATGGGCTGACAGTTAACATGGTTGGCGGCTTTAAAGGGCTCACTTTGTATAATGCTCCCAATTCCAGATTCATTTGCGATGTGGTTTATACAAATACTCCCCCTGCAGGAGCTTATCGCGGTTATGGGGCCATGCAGGCGCAATTTGGAGTTGAGGTTTTAATGGAAGAATTTGCTGAAAAACTTGGGATCGATGTGATCGAATTTAAGCGTAAGAATTGGCTTAAATTGGGTGAAACAATGTACCTGGCAAAGAAATTGGGTGAAGGACGCGAAGGTTATGAACAGTCAATGGCAACAACTGCCCTTGAAGAATGTGTCAAGGTTGGAGCAAAAGCAACGGATTTCTTTGCCAAGCGTGAATTATTTATAAACCAGCAAGGTGAAATCAAGAGGGGCATTGGAATGTCCGTAATGATCCATGGGAGCGGCATTGCAGGATTAGATATGGCTGCCGCCACATTGAAAATGAATGATGATGGGTCATTCAATCTACTGGTTGGTGCTACAGACATTGGTACGGGATCAGACACTATTCTTGCTCAAATTGCTGCAGAAGAATTGGGTATTCCTGTTGAGGATTTTATCGTTTACTCATCAGATACTGATTTCACACCCTTTGATAAAGGAGCATACGCCAGCTCAACTACCTACATTAGCGGTGGTGCTGTGTTGAAAGCAGCCAGGAATATCAGAGGTCAGATCCTAAACCATGCTGCGAAAATGCTTAAAGTTGATGACCCGGAAACTTTGAAGATCATTGACAGATGCGTTATTGCACCTAATGAGAATTCTGTGACCATAAGGGAAGTTGCGTTGAGCAGCCTCCATCAAATGGACCAACACCAGATCATGGCCACTGAATCGCATATCAGCTTCACCAGCCCTCCGCCCACCGCTGCCCAATTTGCAGAAGTAAAAGTCCACACTGATACTGGTGAAGTTGAAGTCGAAAGGCTGCTAATGGCAGTTGATTGCGGCAGAGTTATCAATCCCATCACTGCTGCAGGCCAAGTGGAAGGTGGAATGGCGCAAGCGTTAGGTTTTACTTTAGGTGAGGATACTTATTACAACGACAATGGGAAAGTCACCAATGACCGGCTGTCAACCTATGAATTGGTCAAAGCTGATAAAATGCCACCGCTTGATGTGATCTTTGTGCAAACAGATGAACCTTCTGGACCTTTTGGCGCAAAGTCAGTATCAGAAATTTCGATCGATGGCGCAGCTCCTGCAATTGTCAGCGCGGTTCACAATGCAACAGGCGTTTGGTTCCATGATTTACCGCTTACCAAAGAAAAAGTTCTAAAAGGACTATCAAAATAAATGAAAGAAAAAGACTTCTCAAAAATTCTTAAGAATAAAGGATTGTTAATCAGCGACGGTGCAACCGGAACAAACCTTATCCAAAGAGGATTACCGCAAGGAAAAACTGCGGAAGAATGGGTGTTGGAGAATCCAGGCGAGATCCTCCGGTTACATCAAGATTTCGTTGAAGCAGGTTCAGATCTATTTTTGACGTCCACCTTTGGAGGCTCCAAGGTCCGGCTTGAGCAATCCGGGTTGGCCGACAGATTTGCAGAGGTCAACTCAAGGGCAGTTGCTTTAGCCAAAGAAGCCGCAATAAACACTAATGTTTTAGTCGCCGGGTCAATCGGTCCGCTTGGGCATATGCTTAAACCTTTAGGCCCGCTCGAAGAAAAGGATGCAGAAATTTTCTATCTCGACCAGGCGAAAATTCTTGTCGAATCTGGAGTGGATCTCCTGGTTGTCGAAACGCAATTTGATCTTGCTGAAGCTTCGATTGGTGTAAATGCTGCCCTCGCCTCTGGCAGTCTGCCAGTGATTTGTTCTTTCAGCTTTGATCGCGGTACGAAAACAATGATGGGGGTTAGCCCTGCAAAATTTGCCCAGTCAATTGGAAAATCCGGTGTAACAGCTTTAGGGATCAATTGCGGCAAAAGCCTTGAGGATAATTTAAATGCCCTCAAAGAATTAGCCGATGCAACTGACCTGCCGATTTGGTTTAAACCAAACGCCGGGCTGCCCAAGTTAACCGATGACGGGAAACCATTTTATGATGTGACACCAGAGATTATGGCCAATCATGTCGAATCCTGGATCGCATCTGGTGCAAAAATCATTGGGGGTTGCTGCGGAACAACACCAGCCCATTTAAAGGCAATCGCAGAAGTTGTAAAAAAGAATCAAAAGTAGGCAGGAGTATCTATTCTCACTTTTTTAGATGAACCTGTTTTCCATATTGGTTCGATCCCAATAAAAGGAAAGTTGATCCTTGCTCCAATGGATGGTTTTTCAGACCAGCCATATCGTGAGATCTGCAGGAAATTTGGATCGGCGATATCCATAACTGAATTTATTAATACAACCGACGTTATTCAAAATTTGCCCTATCTCTCGAAGCGTATCGCCTTTCAACAATCAGAAAGACCTGTCGGTTTCCAAATCTATGGAAATTCCACAGAAGAAATTATCAAGTCATACGACAAACTTGAAGCTCATTCACCTGATTTTTTTGACTTGAACCTGGGTTGTTCGGAAAGACATGTTGCAGCCCGTGGTGCGGGCTCTGGATTATTGCGCGACCCCCAGAAGATCGGCGAGATACTATCTTCGCTGGTTAAACGCTCCCGGTTTCCGATAACCGCAAAGATCAGATTGGGCTGGGACAAAGATTCTCTAAATTATCTGGAGATAGCCAAAACGATCGAAGGCAGTGGGGCAAGTATGATCGCTGTTCATGGCCGAACGCGCGACCAACGCTGGCGCGATCCTGCTAACTGGGGACCTATCACAGAAGTGAAGAAATCAGTTTCGATCCCGGTGATCGGCAATGGGGATGTGCGTAATCTTCAAGATATTAAGAATATGTTCCAGCAAACCGGCTGTGATGGCATCATGATCGGCCGGGCAGCAATCGGAAATCCCTGGATATTTTCACAATTAATTAAAGAGGAATTGCCACGAAAGGAAATCTTGAAAATTGTAGAAAAGCATTGGCAGAGTGTAGAAATATTTTACGGGAGAGAAAGGGCACTCATTTTATTTAGAAAACACCTTAAAGCCTATCTAACTTCCACCCAATTCTTTGGGATGGACCTAAAGAAATTAATAAGTGCTCCAGATCCAATCAAAGAGTTGACTTTATATTTCTCTATGTGACGATCTCCGGCGAAATGAAATCATATCGATTGCAATAGATGAGATTAATAAAATCTTCAGATATTTCGACAAACGTAATCGCGGCATTAAAAAGATCAAACCATACAACAGTATCATCTCTCAATTCAAAAGCGGCACGCAATAAATAATTGTAAAAACCGCCGTGAGTGATGACGATCAGGATCGTTTCACTATTTCCGTAACGAAGCTTGAATTCATTCAGGACTCTTTTTGCTCTTAACCTGCGGGTTTCTCTGTCTTCAAATGGCCTGTTCCACCATCCATCAGGATTGATTTCCTTTGGCAAGTTAAGATCAGGGTATGTAAATTTCAGCTCTTCTGGATTTTTCCCGGGCACACCTGTCCGTTCAGATGTTAAGGGATCTTCTGTATATAGTCCGCCATTTTCATGAATTTCCAAATGGGCATTTAAAGTCAGGGAAAGTTTTTTGGAAATTATTAATCCTGTTTGGATTGCCCTGTCCATAAGACTGCAATAGATACGAACTTCTTCTCCTTCATATTTAAAGGATTGGTCGCTGGTCTTATTATCGCTATTATGGATTTGAGAATATAGAAAATCCGCAGCAGCTTCAACCTGTTTTCTTCCGACTTCCGTCAATTGCGGATCGGACACGCGGTTTAGGTTAGAACGCGTATTCGTCCAAATTGCATTGTTTTCTGATTGGCCATGCCTGACAAAGAATAATTTCATAATTTTATCCCGGTGATCTAACGCCTTCAATTTTACATGGTTTGGCTAAAGCATTGCGATCATTTTTCTGCATGGTAAAATCTAAAATCATGTCCCTGTAGCTCAGTGGATAGAGCGTCGGCCTCCGAAGCCGGAAGCGGGAGTTCGAGTCTCCCCAGGGACGCCTTAGATCATTTTTGCTTGCAAAAGAATATACAATTTTCCCCCAATTTATATAAATTTTTTACACCCTCCAATCTATTTTTCAATATAATAATCAAGTGGAATTAATTTTTTCAAAGGAGAAATAATGTATTTCGGCGGATATGGTCTTTATCTATTAATTAGTTTGCCAGCGCTGCTGCTTGGTTTATACGCGCAGGCGAAAGTAAAAGGTTCATTCAATAAATACTCTAAAGTACGCACCAGCAATGGTATGACGGGGGCTGAAGTAGCCCGTAAGGTACTGGATGCACATCACCTTGATACCGTGCAAATCGAGCAAACCCAAGGGACTTTAAGCGATCATTATGATCCAAGGAGCCGGATCCTTCGGCTCAGCCAGGCAGTCTATGCAACTCCCAGTATTGCTGCTGCAGGTGTCGCTGCTCATGAAGCAGGTCATGCAATTCAGCATAGCGAAAAATATGGACCTCTCGCATTGCGATCTTTTATGGTTCCAACTGTCCAGCTTGGCAGCTGGCTGGGACCAATCGTCTTCATGGCTGGATTTTTATTCCAAAATTATAATCTGGCGTCGATCGGGCTTTTACTATTCGCTGCAACTGCTGTTTTTTCTATTATAACGATACCGGTTGAGCTGGACGCATCCAGAAGGGCGAAAGAATCATTAGCCCAGACAGGAATAATTTACTCAGGTGAGATGGAAGGTGTGAACAGCGTTCTCGACGCCGCCGCTTTAACTTACGTGGCAGGAGCTGTCCAGGTCATATCCACAGTTCTATACTACGCCCTGCTGCTTTTTGGGGGAAGACGTAGAAGTTAATCGTTCAAGTTAAAAACAGAGCCTCTGGCTCTGTTTTTTTATCGAATGATTGCCCGCTTAAATTCGTCCAGTAAACCAAGCGCTTTGGAGGCGCCCAAAGCTGTGCAGGTTGTGGGGTTATCCACCAGGTAAGCCGGAATGCCGAGCTGGCGCGTAAGATAGCGGTCTATACCGCGTAATTGCGTTCCGCCACCACATAAGGCAACACCCCTATCCATGATATCGGATACCAGCTCTGGAGGAGTTTTCTCAAGTACTCGTTTAACAAGTTTCACAATTGACTGCAAACTGTCCTGCAGCGCTTCAATGATATCTTCAGTATTGATCGTGATGGTCCTCGGAAGCCCGGTCACCTGATCTTGCCCTTGAACATCCATTGTGAGCTGCTCTTCTTCTTTTATTGCTGCGCCTATACGCATCTTGGCAATTTCTGCGGTGGACCTTCCCAAGATCACACCATAATTCTTGCGTATATAACTGATGATATCTTCATCCATCATCTGACCGCCGCTTTTTTCGAGTCCGGATGAGATGATGCTGTTCATCGCCATTACGGCAGCCTGATTCGTTCCACCACCAATATTTATGACCATGTTTCCAGATGGCGGGGCGATCGGCAGATCTATCCCAATTGCCGCAGCCAGGGGTTGTTGGATCAGAAAGACTTCGCGGCTGCCCGCGCCTATCCCGGCTTCATGTACAGCGCGGCTTTCAACGCTGGTTATATTGCAAGGGACTGAGATCATAAGTTTAGGACGGAAGAGAACCATTGGACCGCAGATCTTTTGAACAAGGTATCTCAGCAGGTTTTCTGTAATTTCATATTCGGCAATAACACCATGCTGAATAGGATTGATCACTTCGATATCTTCAGGTACTCTGCCGAACATATCTTTTGCTGCCTGCCCCCATTCGATCATTTTCCATTCTTCTACCAGAATGGCGACAGTTGTGGGTTCGTCAAGCAAAACTTCCTGTCCTTCTGTGATCCTGGTAAAGGAAGTCCCCAGATCAATTCCCAGTTCTCGTGTCAAATTAGCCATTAATTTTTCCCATTGTTATTGCCAAAACATATGAATTTTAACATAGAGCCTGGGACACCTAATTGGAAAAATACTGAAGCGCCATTCGCAATTGTGCTTCCAATTCTTCCGGGGTGTCTTTTGGCAGAGATTGAATTGCTGCCTGGGCTTCAACAATGCTGTAACCCAAACCGGTCAAAGCGTCCAACAATTCCATGTGGATGTCCCGAATACTAGTGAGATTAATATTTCGTCCAGTTTCTTTAAGCTTATCCTTAAGAAGCAGAACAAGTTTTTGTGCGGTTTTACTTCCGATACCCGGGACCTGATTAAAAAGCACTGGTTTTTCTTCGATCACCGCCTGGTAGATCTTTTCTACGGACAACGTAGAGAGGATCGCCATTGCTGTTCTGGGGCCGACGCCGCTCACTTTGATTAGTTGCTGGAATAGTTCTCTTTCTTCCTGATCTTCAAATCCAAACAAGGATAAGTTATCCTCACGAACAACCAGATAGGTAAACAGGCTGATATGCTCTCCAGGATTGAATGATGAGCAGATTCGCTGAGCGGCAAACACTTTTAGACCGATACCGCCGATCTCGATTACCAGGCTGCCTTCATCTTTCTCTTTAATTTCGCCTTTAATTGAAGCGATCATTTTGCTTTTCCCTGATGCTGTGCGAATATCTCAAATAAAACGATAGAGGTTGCATTTGAAAGGTTTAAGGAATCTACCGTACCTTGCATGGGTATCGTGACGAGTCCATCACAGATTTCTTTGTGCCTGTTTAAAAGTCCTTTTTGTTCACTGCCCATAAGCAGGATCATATCCTTTGGATAATTATATCTGCGGTAATTCAAACCCTCATCGCACCAGGTGCCTACAAGGGGATAATCACTTGCCTTTTTCCATTTAGAAAAAGTTTCTAAGGAACATTTTATTAGCTTCTGGGTGAATATTCCTCCCATACTGGCCCTGACAGAAGTTGGGTGATATGGATCGGTGGCATCATCAAGCAGTATCATTCCATTACCCCCAGTCGCATCCAAAGAGCGAAGAATTGAACCCAGGTTTCCCGGATCCTGAACCGAATCAAGCGCCACCCAAAGACCTTTTGTAACCAACAATTCGCTGAGATCGCTCCATTTTTCTTCTACAACGGCAGCAATTCCTTGGGGACCTTCTTTCAAGGAAATTGACAAAAAGGTCGATTCTGTTACTGAAATAAGGTCGATACCTTGCTCCTCAATAGTAGAGACCATTTTTTTCCCATAGGTCGAATCCAGAAGTTCAGGACAAAAAATCACATGCTTGATATTTTGCTTTGTCCTGACCGCTTCACCGATCAATCGGATCCCTTCTACAAAAAATAAGCCGCTCGACTTTCGCTCTTTTCTTTGGCGAAGGCTGCGGATGAAGTTGACCGTTGGATTCGATGAACTAGTTATCGTCTTCATTTAAAATACTTGCTTGGGATAGACGCCGGCTATGAATATGGCAAATCGCAACTGCCAGGGCATCCGCTGCATCGTCAGGTTCTGGTATTTTTTCCATATTCAGCAATATTTTTACCATTTGCTGCATTTGTTTTTTATCTGCTTTGCCGTATCCGGCGATCGCTTGCTTTATTTCCATTGGGTTGTATTCAAAGACTGGTTTTTTGGCTAAAGTGAGAGATACAAGAATAACACCCCTTGCTTGCCCGACCGCCAGGGCAGTTTTTACATTACGCTGGAAAAATAATTTCTCCACAGCCGCACAATCCAGACTGTGGAGAAGGAGCAAATCATTTAATTGTTCAAATAAAGAACTTAATCTTAATTCTGGTGAATCTTCTGGATCAGTTTTTAGAACACCGTAACTGATCGCATTTAACGAACCATCAGTTAATTCTTCAACAACTCCATAACCTGTGAGCGCTGTGCCCGGATCAATTCCGATCACAGCCATGGCTTATTCGGTTTCCAGCGCAGCCAAAGCTTCTTCGGAGATCTCGATATTCGAATAAACATTTTGAACATCATCCAGATCTTCCAAAGCTTCGATGACTTGCATGACCTTCAAAGTCTTTTCTTTGTCAAGGCCGATCTCTTGTTTCGGAAGAAAGCGAAGGTCAGACTCATCTGGTTCAAAACCGGCTTCGCGCAGGCGGTCGCTTATCTCTTTGAAATTTTCGACAGGAGCAAAGATCTCAATATATTCATCATCATTGGTGATATCTTCTGCGCCGCATTCAACCGCCAGCTCAAAAACTTTATCAAAATTAACATTCTCGGCAGGAATTGAGAAGTAACTGACGTGTTTAAACTGCCATGCAACTGAACCAACTTCTGCTG